>ERZ835980.668-NODE-668-length-45145-cov-5.008627_pt1 | contig 45145 bp, 55 predicted proteins | sample MGYA00519943_ERZ835980 | MGnify/ENA primary metagenome ERZ835980 (study PRJEB31850, sample SAMEA3708791) | human gut metagenome | biome: human gut; feature: human-associated habitat; material: faeces | place: China | collected 2014 ... | reverse complement strand
TTCCCCCTGATCCTGGACGGCGCTACAGGCACCGAGCTGCAAAAACGGGGCTTTACCGGCGACGTAAGTGCCGAGGAGTGGGTGCTGGCCCACCCGGAGGCCATTGCGGATATCCAGCGCGGGTATGTGCAGGCCGGGAGCCAGGTGCTCTACTGCCCCAGCTTTGGTGCCAACTGCCAAAAGCTGGAGGAGCACGGGATCTTCAACAAAACCGCGGACTATAACCGCCGCCTGGCGGAGCTGTCAAAAAAGGCGGCAGAGGGCCGGGCCCTGATAGCCGGGGATCTCTCCCCCACCGGGCTGTTTCTGGCGCCCATGGGCCAGGCCTCCTTTGAGGAGCTGGTGGACATTTATGCGGATCAGGCAGCAGGCTTGGAGCAGGCCGGGGTGGACCTGTATGTCATCGAGACCATGATGACCCTGTCCGATGCCCGGGCAGCGGTGCTGGCTGTGCGTAATGTCAGCGAAAAGCCCATCCTGGTCACTTTTACCTGCGATGAAAATGGCGGCAGCATCTCCGGAACGGACATTACAGCGGCGCTGACGGTGCTCCAGGGCATGGGCATCGACGCTTTCGGCCTCAACTGCTCCGCCGGGCCCCGGGAGATGCTGCCGCAGCTGAAGCGGCTGCGGGAATACGCCCTAACAAAAGGCGCTTGGTAAGTAGTCGTGAATCGAGACAGCGGAGCCCAGCCGTTCCCGATTACAGAAAACTTTGCTCGTCCAGCACAGCCACTACCGACTCGCCAGAGGCTCCCCTACCAGGGGAGCTGTCGAGCCGTAGGCGAGACTGAGAGGTTGTACAAAGGAAAGCGTATTCTTTCAGAACAGGCTGTTATAGTAAGCCCAACTAAGAGATTTCAATATCCAAAAAATTCTAGATAATAAAGGAGAACTACGAACGATGAAAGCAAGAATGCCCGCAGGCTTTGGCCGCCCCGATATGAACGCCCTGATGCGTCAGGCACAGAAGATGCAGGATGACATGAAGGCCAAGCAGGCCGAGCTGGAAGCCGCCGAGTACACCGGCAGCGCCTCCGGCGAGATGGTCACCGTGAAGATGAACGGCAAGCACGAGGTGCTCAGCATCTCCATCAAGCCCGAAGCCGTGGACCCCGATGACATCGAGATGCTGGAAGATCTGGTGGCTGCGGCCATCAACGCCACCGTCAAGCAGGTGGATGAGACCGCCGAGGCCGAGATGGGCAAGCTGACCGGCGGCCTGAATATCCCCGGCCTCTGAGCCGCGGGGAGGCGTCGCCATGAGTTATAATGCAGCCCCGCTGGACAAGCTGATCGAGGAGTTCAGCAAGTTTCCGGGCATTGGCACCAAAGGCGCGACCCGGATGGCCTATCAGGTGCTGAGCATGTCGGATGACGAGGCCGCCGCGCTGGCGGGTGCCATCCAGGCGGCCCACACCCGGCTCCACCGCTGCCGCGTCTGCCAGAACTATACCGAAGCCGAGCTGTGCCCCATCTGCGCCAGCGCCAAGCGGGACCGCTCGGTCATCTGCGTGGTGGAAAAGCCCCGCGACGTGCAGGCGTTTGAGCGCACCCGCGAATACCGGGGCCTGTACCATGTGCTCCACGGTCTGATGAACCCGCTGGACGGCATCACGGCCGAGCAGCTCACCGTCAAGGAGCTGCTGGCCCGCCTGAGCACCGACGAGGTGAAAGAGGTCATCATGGCCATGAACCCCACCGTGGAGGGCGAGGCCACCGCGATGTATCTGGCTAAGCTCATCAAACCGCTGGGCATCAAAGTCACCCGTCTGGCCTACGGCCTGCCCGTGGGCGGCAATCTGGAGTACACCGACGAGAACACCCTGTACAAGGCACTGGAAGGCCGCGGGGAGCTGTAAACCCGGCAAAAGTTTACAATTCCTTCAAAAACGGGCCTTGCAAAACCGCAAAAATGTGATATACTAACAAAACGAGACCAGAACAGAAAGGAGGCGTGCCCCATGGCACCTGCAAAAGAGCGTCCGGCCACCAAGACCATCGCCACCAACCGGGAAGCACGCCACGAATACTTCGTTCTGGAAGCGCTGGAAACAGGTCTGGAGCTGAAAGGCACCGAGGTGAAGAGCCTGCGGGCCGGTGGCGTCAATCTGAAAGACAGCTGGGTCGATATCGAGGACGGCGAGCTTCTGGTCAAGGGAATGCACATCACCCCCTACGACCACGGCAACATCTTTAACCAGGACCCCATGCGGGTGCGGCGTCTGCTGGCCCACAAGAACGAGATCCGGCGGCTGCACCAGCAGTGCAAACTGCAGGGGTATACGCTGGTTCCGCTCTCACTCTATTTCAAGCATGGCCGCGTGAAGATGGAGCTGGGCCTGTGCAAGGGCAAAAAGCTCTACGACAAGCGCGCCGATGCCGCCAAGCGCGACGCAAAGCGCTCCATCGACCGGGCCGTCAAGTCCAACGGCACGTATTACTAAGATCTCCGGGCTGTTCCAGCCGGACGAAACTCTGCTTCACCGCACACCCTCACCGGTGTGCGTTTCATGGGGGCGTAAAGGTTTCGACGGGGGGAGCGAGGCCTGGGCAGCGGGTAGCAGTGGGGGACCTGCTCTAAACTCCTCCAAAAAATTAACTGACAACAATAATTATCAGTTGCTCGCAGCCTGAGTGCTGCGCGTTCCGCCCACTCTTGTGTCGTGTGGGGCCGGGGCGTCCTTTAGACACAGCACCTGAACGGACCTAAGCTTTGCGGACCGGCAGGAACTCATGAAGCTACCGATGCGTTAGCCTGGCGACCGGCGTGACGCGGAGGGAATGTTGTTGATCGCCTGCACCCGGAGACACCTACGCTGAACTCTTTTCGGACATGGGTTCGACTCCCATCGCCTCCACCAGCAAAAAGAACGCTGATTCGTTAAAAATCAGCGTTCTTTTCTTTTTAGAAACCCACTTAGCAACCCACTTGGGATTTCGTGATAGAAGAAAACGCCGCTCTGGACAGAAGATGATTTGTCCAAGGCGGCGTTTGTTCGTCACCCTCTTACCACGGCATTGTACACCATCTCCAAGAACTGCACAGCGCTGGGGCAGCCGGTGAGCGGGTACACGGCCATCACGCGAACCGCGTCCGGGTTGACCTCCCACGCCAGCTTCGCTGCCCGGCGGACAACACCCTGAACGGCTTTCCACTTGCAGTGCTGCGTCTCTGCAATGGGCTCGTAGATTTCCTTCTGGACCGCCTCCAGCCGGTCTTCCTGATCGCAGATGCGTATGATACACTCTCGTAGAGCGCGGTAGGAGCGAAAACTGCGGGTGATGCCCAGCGGGCGGAGCACATCGTCGATCTTGTTGCTCAGGGTTTCGTTTACGTTGATCATATTTGCACATCCTTTCCAGTTAATCCAACTTTAACCGGAAAATGCCGAAATGTGTCAAATGCGATGGAATGCGACGATATGTGTCGGAATGCGATAAACAGAAACAGCCCCACCATCCGAAGATCATCCGAGACGGTGGGGCTGCTGCCATACTTTATTCTGTTTTCTCCGCCCTCTGCTTGAGCACGTCCACAGCTTTGGTCAATGCTTCAGGAATCGGCACACCCATGAGCCCGGCATTCTCGATGATCGAAATCGTTTCGTTGCAGATGAACGCGATCACCGTAGCATCGCGGATAAAGCTCGACCCGATGATGGCATCCAATCGGCAGGCTACCAGCACCACTAGCAGGCTCACGCCCTTGCGGCACAGGCCCTTCCAGCCCGCCCGGCTTTCCAGTGTGCCGGTTTTGGTCTTCGGGCTGGTATGGAACACACCAGCCACTACAAGACCGGTGATGTAGTCGATGGCCATGAAGATCACCAGCGTCTGCAGCGCGGTATCCCAGCCGCCGAACAGGGCCGCAATGGCCCCGCCCAAAAGCCCGACATAAGTACACAATTCTCTGCTGCTCATCGTTATGCTCCTTTCACTTTGCACAGTCCTGCCTTTTTGATGATGGCCGGGTAATCCTTGTAAGCGTGGGACAGGTCTACGCCGTTTTTCACGCCGGGCACGGAGCCCTTATCGGTATACTGCCACATGCCGTGCTTTCGGGTGGGGCGCCAACCTCGGTAGTCCGCGATCCACAGGTCGTAAGCTGCGAGTGCTTCCATGTCCAGCGCTGTGTCGGCGAAGTTCGAGTAGGTGTACACCATCGCATAGAGGCCCCAGCGCTCGATCTCGGCGGCATAGAGCCGGACGAGAGCCGACAGCTCTGCCGGGGTCAGTGCCTTGAGCTTCGGGTCCTCCACGTCGATGGCGATGGGCAGCTGGAAGGTCTTGCGCTCCAGCACACTGCGCAGCATGGCAGTCGTATTCGCCATACCGCCTGCAACGGTCGAGCCCAACCAGAAATACACGCCGACCGGGATGCCCCGTGCGGCGCAGGCGGCATAGTTGCGCTCGAAGGTCGGGTCTACGTAGGGCTTGCCGCCCTTGTACCCCAGCGCCCGCAGCATCACGCCGTCGATTTTCCCGCTTGCCTTGACCTTGTCCCAGTCGATACTGCCCTGCCAGCGGGAAACGTCCATGATGTGCTTAGCCATCCTGCGCCTCCTTGTCCAGCGCAGCTTGTACGCGGGCCCGCCAGCGGGCAGGGACATCCTCAATGGTAAAAGCGCCGTCAAACTGATGCAGCTTGATTTGAGTTACATAAAACTGGATCATCCGTTATACCTCCTGTGCAGCCAGCAAGTCCAGCATGGCCGCTTCCAATGCAGCAATACGCTCGGCGGTGGAGGGGAGCTTGGCCTGCTGTTCAGCTTTTTCGCGGGCTTCAGCCTGTGCGGCCAGTTCCTCAGCAGTGTACAAGTGGTACACCCGCACCTGCTCTTCTTCGTCCCAGGCGTCTTTTGCTTCCACGCCGGGCACGTCCACCACCTTCTGCACGTCTTTGCCGCCGTTTGGGTACTCGGCAAGGGTCTCGTAGTGGCTGACCTCCTCCACGCCCGCCACAGCATCGTGGTGGATGGTCTGTGTCTTGTCTTCCAGCCAGCCCAAAGACAGGTCGGGGTTTTCCATAGGGTTGCCGTTGATGTCAATGATTTTCACGATTATATGCTCCTTTCGTTAGGCGATGCGCTTCCAGATGTAAGCGGTCAGGTAGGGCGGCATGTTGTTGTGGGCAGTAGAACCACCGGCGTACCCAGATGCAAGCCGATTTTGTACGTCATCACCCCAATACGTTCCTCCATAAAACTTCTTGAAATTCACGCCAGTGCGGCTTCCGTTCTCCCAGCCAAAACAGTACAGATTATCGATATCGATACCCTCATGTCTATGAGCTGGCATCTCATCAACAGTCAATGCGTGTCCTGCCTCGCCGCCCGTTTTCCCCGCCGCGTAAGTATCGCCAGCGGCCAGAATAAACTTATCCTTAATACGTTCCCATGTGCCTCCCAGAAAGCTCGCAGGGCTGGTCGAGCTGGTACTCTGATAGATGCAACCTACCGGGTAGAGCTTGTTCACCAGTGCCGACCACTTGATTTTCTGGGTGTTCGTACCTTGTAAAATCAGATAGTCGTTTGCACTAGGTGCAGATGCAGTTGGCAGACTTGTAATAGGAATATTTGCCATTAAATTATCCTCCAATCTTTCTATTCGCGGTCAGGGCCTTGCTGTCTGCGGTGACAAGCACAGAACCATCCGATGCCGTCAGCACGACCAGCAGCTCGCCCGTCATGAGCTGCTGAGTCAGCGTGTCCAGATCTTCTTTTGACGCTGTTTTCTCGTCCATCTCGGAGAGAGCATCACTGACAGCACTGAGCACTTCTGCGATTTTGCCTTGACAAGCAGACAACGAGCGTTTCAGCTGTTCCAGCGAGGGGAGTTTTGTACTTGCCATGTGCTGCTCCTTCCGTTAAGACCCGAACACCTCGGTCAGCATGGCGTCGACCTCGGTATCAGTCGCAAGCACCATGCCGTTCAGCTTTGCATAATGTTCCTTGGACATCAGGCCGTTTGCGGTGGCCGATGCAAGGCCATAGGTCGTGTTGGTGCCGGGAATGCCAAGCGAGGTGATGTCGTTTTTGGTGACTGCCGTGACAGCGGTGACGTGGCCCAGTGCGTCCACGGTGATCTTATACAGACCGCTCGTTGCTGCGGTATGAGACGGGTGGACGTACTTGTTCGCACCCGCTGCAATGCCAGCCAGCTTGGTCTTTTCTGCGGTGGTGTAGTCGTTGGTAGACAGACCCTTGCCTGCCACCTTATCCACCTTGCCGGACAGGTCCACGGTAGTGTCGTCCAGCAGTTCCATGGTGTAGCGGTCGCCGTCACCCTTGATCTTAGCGTAGATGTCATAATGCTTGGTGGTGGTGTTCATCACCAGATACAGGATGTTCTCCTGTGCGGCATCGACTTTCGGCACTGCATCGACCTTCTGGAAGGATGCGTGGCCGGATTTGGAAATGGCGGTGTTAATAGCAGCCACCACCTGTGCGCTGGTCTGGAAGGTGCTGTCGTTGGCCAGCTGGCTGGTCTTGGTGGGAACCGTGATGTTGACACTCTTATCGGATGCAATGGTTTGGGCGGTGCCGTTCACCTTGATGCTCTCGATCTTGTTGGCCTGTGCGCCGACCCTTTCCAGCGCGTCCACGCGGGCCGCGATAGCGTTGGCTTTCTGATTTTCCTTCTGAGCGAGCTTCTGGAGGTGGCCCAGTTTCGTAAGGTGGTTGATGTCGTAGTCTGCCATAATGTTTCCTCTCAATCGTCAAATATTTCGTCCAGCATTGCATCGACCTCTTCATCGGTGGCAATGTGGAGTGATTCGTGTACTTCCTTGACAAACGCTTCCCATGCCGGGGTACCCGGTTCCGGGAGGGTGCCGTCTTCGGTGCCAGAATTGGGGCCGACCCGGTAACGCAGGTCGGTGCTGGTCACGGTGCGGGTGCCGTCGGAGCCTTCAAAGGTGATGCAGCCATTGCCGGGCCTTGCGGTGACGCTGGCAGGCACGTCCACATAGCCGTCCACCACCAGCGAGGATGCAGGTTCTTTGACGCCCGGAATGTGCCAGAACACCCGGATGGCCAGCCCCTGCCACTCGCCGGTCTGCTCAATCGCAAGGCGGTAAACGCCGCTGTTGCCGACGTAGCCCATCGACACGGCGACGTCGTACCGGCGCAGCTTGACTGTGCCGTTGCTGCACAGAGTAACAGGGATATCAATCATTGCCTTGTCACCCCTTTACAGCAGATAATTTGCAGCCAACGGTGTGTCGTCGGAGGCGCACAGAACAACGCCCGCGTCGGTATATAGGCCGAAGGTCAGTCTGCCGGTCACGAGCATCGACATCAGCTCATCCAACTCGCCGCCGACCGCCTGCGCGTCTGCCGGTGCGCCGTCGATGCGCAAGGTCTTATCCGTGCTGACGATTGCTGCAGCGCGGTCTGCCTGTTTCTTGGCAGATGCTGCACTTTTTGCTGCGTTTTCTTCGGCTTTTACAGCCGTCGTCTTGCTGGCGGCTGCGGCCCCTGCACTGGCGGCTGCATTGGTCTCGGACGCTTTGGCAGCAGAAGCGGACGAAGCCGTATTTCTCTCCGAAGCTTTCGCTGCACTCGCGGAGCTTGCAGCCGCGCTCTGGCTGCTTGCAGCAGCCTTCTGGCTTGATGCTGCTGCGCTGGCGCTATTTGCGGCGGCGCTCTGGCTCTTGGCTGCAGCGTTGGCGCTGTTGGTCGCTTTTTCCTCCAGGGCGTTGATCCGCGCCTGCGCTGCCTTCAAAAGCTGGTCCGTAGGGAGCCGGGTCACGCCGTCCGACATAACGCCGCACAGTCTTTCGTCCAGCCGTGTGTCCGTGATGTTGCCCGCCGTAACCGCCGTGCTGCCCGCCGGCCGCGTGACCTCCGCGAGGCAGAGGTCGTACATGGTGGCGGTGCGGGAGATGGCCGGTGCCGTGGGCTGGGTGTCCGGGGTGCCCTGCAGGATGAGCAGCGAACTCTTCCGGCTGGCCGCGTCGAACCGCAGGACGATGCGGTCGATGCGGGGCCGCCGGCCGTCCGCCAGGGCGAGGGTCAGGGTCTCTGCCTCCCGCATGATGATGCTGTACCCCTCGAACCGCGCGGGCCGGACCCAGCCCTGCCCCGCGCTCACGGTCACTTTAACGCCGCCTGCGGGCGTGACTGCAAAGTCCTCCTCGGCGCTGTACACGCCGGAGGTGCGGGTGGCGTTGTAGCCTGCTGCGTCGCGGGCGTCGTAGTTGATGCCGTTGAGGGGATAGGTCGTGATTGCGCTCAAAATATCCCTCCTTAGAGCCTGTGCCAGACCGGCGTTCCCAGCCGCAGGGTGCGGGTAGTGCCGTCGTTCTGGCTCTGTGTGATAACGTCGGCCACTCGGACCGTTGCCCGGTAGCCCAGCTCCGGCAGGGTGCAGAAGGCCACATCGCCGGGAGCAAGATCGGCGTCGAGACTGATCTCGATGCTGCCGGTGCGGAGTTGGTCCAGCAGCTTGTTGGTGCCCCGGTCCATGAGGCGCTGCAAATAGTCGGCGCTCTGGTTGGTCTCGCCCTTCTCTTCGTCGGGCTGGACGTCGCGGGCGTCCACGTAGAGCTCCCGCCGGTCAGCACCAGCGGCGTCGGTCAGGCCGACCGTCACGGTGGCGCGGTTTTCGCCTTCACCTGCGCCCTGCACGATGGCGACATTGGCATAGTCGTTATCTCCAAACGCCCAACTGGCCCCCTGCAGGTTGCCCCATTTGGTGCTGAACCGGTTATTAGGGTTAGCCGTGGGCCTGAAAACTTCAAAGACGAGCTTTTTGTCGGCGTTTTTGCCTGCCAGCACCACCCGGAAGCCCAGGTCGCAGGCCGCGCCGAGGGTGGTGAAATATTCCAGCAGGCTTCCGCCGGAGGTCTGGGCGGTGTAGCGGGTGTCGAACCCTGCCGCGCTGCCCAGTTCCAGCCGGGGCCAGGGCTGCATCGCGGCTACCAATTGCCGCATGGCCCGCTCAGCGTTCTCGTCCTTGACGGTCTCGGTGCTGACGCGCTTCGAGAAGATCCAGGTGGCCGGGAACAAGGTGCAGACAAGGTTCGCGTCCTGGTTTTCGTTGCTCCGGTGGCAGATGCGCATGGGCACGTTGCTGTCGCTGCGCTTGAGCCAGCGGCCTTCCCGCAGCAGTTCGAGGTTTTCCTGCGTGGGTCGGACTTCGAGCTTGCTTTCCGTCAGGGTGTTGTAGGGTTCGTCCCAATACAGGCTCACCCAGACCTCGATGCAGCCCAGCCGGGCGAGGGTGGTCTCGTCCAGGACGTCCAGCGTCATGCGATCACCTCCGGCAGGATGCCCGAATACATCGGGTAGAAGGTCACAGTGGCCTGTAAATTGCCCACGCCGCTGTCGGCGTCGGTCTTGAGCGGGTTGTCACCGGGGGCCAGCTCCACGAGGTCGCTGTCCTCATCCAGCAGCGCGAAGATGTTCTCGTCCTGTTGGTTCTCGGTCCGCTTGACGGCCAGCTTGTCGGTCGTGGTGCGGTAGATCTCGATGGTCTGACCCGGCGTCAGGGTGGTCAGGATACGGATGCACTCGCCGGTGACGGCGTTGACGATGCAGGGGTTGACCACAGCAGCATCGCTGCGCAGCACCGCCGTGAAGGGCACCGGCAGAGCCCCGGCGTTCCGGGCATTCACAAAGGCGCTCTGGTTCTTCGTGCCGAAGCGGTGGGGTGCGGCATAGTTGACCGGGAACCGGAACGCTGCCGTGTAGCCGCCCAGCGCGTAGCTGGCCGCGGTGAGCGAATACCAGAACGGCTTCGGGCAGAACAGCATCATATCCAGCCGGGGGAAACCGTGAATCTGCGTGGTGTACGGGGTCTTGCTGACCACGAACCGGCAGAACCATTTGTCGCCAAAATAGAGGGTGCCCTTGGTCTTGTAGGTCAGCGTCCGGAGCAGCAGTTCGGCGTCCGCGTCGCCGTGCTCCGACCAGCAGTCAGCGATGATCTCCCGCGAGACGCCCGCGACGGTCTGGTCCTCCACAGTCTGGCCCACCTGGTTGACGCCCTGGGCGAGCTGCAACTCGACGGCCACGCCGTTGAGCGGGTCGATGCTGTAGGGGATGCCGTAATCCCAGCCCAGGTGGAGTTCCGCGCCCGCATCGGTCACGAGCATGAGGTGGTCTTGTCGTTCCATTTAGGCGCTCCTTTCTAGTGCTTGGTAGCCTTGGCCCGGTCTGCCTCCCAGCGGGTCTCGCGGGCGAGGTCGGCGGCGGTCTGGGCCTTGCTGTAGATGTTCTGGACGATATTGGTGTCACCGTCCCGGTGGTAGTTGTTGGCCGCTGCGGCGATCTGTGCGGTGCCGGAAGCGGCCACGCTGCGGGAGACAGCCATGTTGTCGCTGAGGACCAGGCTGTTGGCCTGCCGGACCATCTCGGCCAGCTTTTCGTTGGCCGCAAGAATGGCGGCGGTGTTGTCCTCAATGGCCCCGGTGTTGTCGGGCAGCGTCGGGGTGGATGGCTCCGGCGTGGGGGCGGGCTTGTTGGAGCCTGTGGAGCTACTGCCGGAGCCTCCGGAGTTGGCGTTGTCCTTCTTGGGCTGGTACTTGGCCTCCAGCTCCTTCAGGGTCTTCTCGTAGTTGACCCGCAGCAGCTCCTTCTCCAAATCGCCGGACCGGATGGTATTATCCGCCTCGGTGATCTGCTTTTCCAGTTCGGCCAGCGCAGCAGCGTCCGTCTCGGTCCGCTTGCTGAGCTCAGCGGTGGCCTTTTTATACTGGGCATCCAGCAGCTTCTTTTCCAGGTCAGCGAGCGACTTGGTGTAGTCCGCGGCCGCGACGTTCTTTTCGGCGTCCAGCATTCCGGGACTGTCGCTGGACAGCTTGGCTTTGGCCAGCTCTGCGGCTTTCTTGGCGTACTCGGCCTCCAGCTGCTTCTTTTCCGCTGCGCCGGAATCCTGGGCGTACTGGGTATCCAGAGCCGCCTGCGCGGCCTTGGCCTCCGAAGAGGCTTTGCGCTTTGCCTGGTTCTCCTTGCGCTTGGCGGCGATCTTGTCGGCCTGGTCCCACAGCGGGTTTGAGACCCGGCTGATGGTGCTGAGCTTCAGGGCCTTTGCTACCCAGTTGTAGGTGTCGATGATGGTGTTGACCGCGCTCACGAAGCCCTGCACACTGAGGCCGATGAACCGGAGCATCCCTTCGAAGACGACCGAGATGACATCCTCCACGCCCTGCCAGACCCGCTGGAAGCCGGAGGCGACATCCTTGTTGGTACTTGCAAAGGAGACCAGCGCACCCACCAACATGCCGATCAGGGAGATGACCAGCATGATGGGGTTGGCGTCCATGGCCACATTGAGGGCGGTCTGCCCGGTGGTGGCAGCCGCAACGGCGGGCACGAACTGGCTCACAAAACTGGACGCCAGCCCCGCGACGTTCTGGAACACGCCAGACAGCGAGCTGGACAGCTTGCTCAGGGCGTCCATGGCAAAGGTCTGGATCTGGGTGCGCTGCTCCTGTGTGCAGGCGTTCCAGAAATAGGCCGCCGACCATGTGGCGATGCTTTCCAGATCGCCGTCCTGGATCGCCTTGAACAGCGTCTGAATGCTGCCTATGACATCGCTCTGAATGGACTTGTTGATCTGCTCCCAGCTGGAATTGAGCTTTTCCGTAAACTGGTAGGTCAGCAGCTCGGCTGCGCTGGAGAACTGCGGTCCGGCGTCCTCGATGGTCTTGCTGACGGTCTTGGTGCCATCCGCAGCGATGGTGGTCACGGTCTTGACTGTGCGCTCCACGCCGTCGATGAGCTCGGTGGCGGTCTGCGTCGTGACGGTGCTGACTTGTTCGCTGCCATCGGTCAGCAGCTGGGTGGTCTTCTCGACCGTGACCTTCACGCCGTCCACGAGCTGGGTCTGGGTGTCTTTCGTGGTTTCCACCACGTCGCGGACCGCCTCGATGCTCTGGGTGACCTTTTGACTACCATCAGCCGCTGTGGTCGTGATGGTCTTCACATCGGAGAGGACGCCGTTTACCATCTGGCGGCTGGTCTCTGTGACCGTCTGTTTTTGCTGCTGGGTTCCGTTTTTCAGCGTCTCGTTGACTGTTTCAGTGGTGCGGGTGACGCCGTTTTCCACCTGGGTGCTGGCCGAGGTGATGGAGTTCACTACCTCAGATGCAGCCTGTTTGGCGGAAGAACTGGCCTTTTTCGAGGATGCGGAAACAGCACTGGCCGCTTGCTCAGTGGTCTTTTGTGCAGCTTTGGCCTCTTCTTGCAGTTCCGTCCAGCTCTTGGTGCTGATGCCTTGTCCGGCCTGGGCTGCCTTGTGTCGGGCCTCCCGGTTGGCTTTGGAAATGGCCGCTGCAGCCTGTGCATCCTTGTCTGCTTTGTAGTCATCGTAGCTGGAAAAGCCGGTATAGCCATCCTTCCTGAGGAAGCTGTTCAGCTTGTAACTGAGCTTGTCAAGCCATCCGATGGCCGCCCCAATGGCGCTCTTTGCGATGTTCGCCACAGCCTGAAAGGCCCCGTTCACGATGTTCCGGAAGGTCTCGCTGGTATTGTAAGCCGTGACAAGACCGGTAACCAGTGCCGCGGCAAGCGAAACGACCAGCCCGGTAGGATTGGCCTTCATTACAGCATTGAGTCCGGCCTGAGCGACAGCCAGCCCCTTTACACCGCTTTCTTCAGCTTTGTGCATGGCGGCCAATGCTGCTGTTGCCGCTGTTTGGGCTGTGGTCACCGCCGTTGTGACAGTAACCGCACCCTTATATCCCAGAAACGCCGCCCCGGCAGCGGCGACCACCGCAGTTGCAACGCCGATGGTCTCTTTCAGCTGGCGCATTTTTTCATCGTCGTCGAGGAACGCCACGACCAGCTCGTTTGCCTTGCCGATGATGTCACCGTAGGCATTGAAGAGGCCGTCGGTCAGCTTGCCGATGAGGGCGCTGATGTTGTCCTGTAACGTGGAGAGCCGACCATTCACGGTCTGGCTGGCCTCCAACATGCCGTTGTAGAACTGCCCGCCTTCGTTGGTGGCGGTCTCAACGGCTGCGGCCAGCTCGTCGAAGCCGACCTTGCCGTCCGAGATGCGCTTGTACAGGTCTGACATGCTTTCGCCGGTCGCATCGCAGATCTGATTCAGCGGGTTGAAGCCCGCGTCGATCATCATGTTGACGTTTTCCAGCGTGACCTTCTGGGCCGAGGACATCTTGCCATAGGCCCGAACGAGGGTCTGGAGCTTGTCTGCATTGCCCAGAGAAATATCGCCCAACTGCTTGAGCACAGTGGTGGTATCATCCGCTGCGATGCCGAACTGTAACAAGGTCTGAGTAGCGTCGGACAAATTGGAAAGTTTGAACGGCGTGGAAGCCGCCATCCTCCGGATCTCTTCCAGCTTCTCAGCTGCCAGCTGCTCATCGCCCAGCATGACCTTGAAGTTTGTCAGGTAGCTTTCCATCCCGGCATTGTACTCAATGCCGCTCTTGACGACGCTTTGCAGGGACTCAGCCGCTTTTTTGGCAAAGTCTGCGATCAGATTTCCGGCCGCGACCGTCCACTTGTTGATGCTTTGTTCCGCCGGGTCGCTGTTGAGCTTTACTTCGCCGGTGATGCTGAAATCTGCCACGATGTCCACCTCTCATTCAGAGCGCGGGCACAAGGGCACAGGCTGTTATAACATGATCTCAATTTCCCGGCGGCAGGCCGGGTTCTTGCATTTGACCCACACGCCGTGGGCTGCGGCGTCCTGCACGGCCCAGACGGGCAGCGCCTTGCCGCAGAAGGGGCAGCGCACCGGAACACGCTGGTCAGTCGTGCCGGAATCGTGCATAGAAGGCGGCGTTGTGGTCGGCAACGGAAACAATGCGCTTTCCTCCCTTCAGCTCTTTCGGCAGCGCAAAGGCCTCCTTCAGGTCCTCGTACCGCTGGCGGGTCTTGCCGTCCATGTCGGAGGTATCCATGCTGCGCCAGGACATGATCTTGGCCATAAGGGTGTCCTCCGGAAGGGCCCGGAACAAGGCCCGGAACCGCCACCAGTGCATCTGCGTGACGGTCAGGTCGATGCCGTAGGCCTGCTGGAACGCGGCCACGATGTAGTCCGCGTCGAAGGCGTAGTCGAAGCTGACCGTGGCCGTGCCGCCGCTGCCCTTGCCGCTGCTGGCGGTCTCGGTGCCGCTTGTGAAGAACCTCAGCAGCGCCTGAAAGGAAGCGGGAACTTCGAGCGGCGGCACCGGGTCCCGGTAGAACCGCCGGACGGCTTCCTGCGCCATGCCCTGCGGGTCGGCCTTGGCTCTGCCGCGCAGATATTGGTTGCTCAGCCAGACCATGTGCCGGAAATCCGGGTCGATGGCGCGGCCCTCCCATTCGGTCGGCAGCGGCTCCAACAAAATATCACGCATGTTCCAGCGCGTTCAGCTCACGCAGCAGTTCGGCCCGGCGGGCGGCTTTGTCGTCCACGCGCTCCACCATCTGCACAGCGGGCGCAACCCCTTCGGAGCGGCTGCGGGGCGGGTGCTTTTTCTGCTGGCGGCGCTGGGCACGGTTCTGCGGAATGGGAGCAGCGGGCAGGGCAAACTTTTTGCGGCCCTCGTTGACGACGCGGGTCATCTCGACGACGACTTCCAGCGCCTTGCCGAGGTCGTTGCCATCCAGGCCCAGGCGGGCAGAGGCACCGTCGCCCAGCACACCATCCAGAAAGTGCATCAGCAAACGGCACTGGCCGCGCAGCCCATCGGCATAGCTGACACGTTCCCGCTGGAGCCGCTGGCGTTCTGCCTCGGTCTCGCGGTCCAGCTGAGCCTTTGCCTGATCCATCCGCTCGATGTCATTGGCATTCAGCGGGGAAAAATCAAATTCCTGTTCAAAGATCTTCATGGAACTCTCCTATCAAAAAAGCCCCCGCCAGGTTCGGGCGAAGGCTGTATCGGGTCACTCAGGCTTCGGCGTTGGTGGTGTAGTCGAACTCCGCCGGGGTGCCGATGCCCTTCACGTCGGCGGCAAAGGTGGCGATCGCACCCGCAGAGCCGCCGATATCGGACGTGACGATGATGGCGGCCTTGCCGACTTCGCCCTTGCCGGTGCGCAGGGAGAAGTAGAGGTACGGCACGATGACGCTCTGGCCGGTGCCGTACAGCATCTTATGGGACAGCAGGAAATCCTGGAACTGGTCGCCGGGGCAGCGGTCGCCGTTGATGGTGAGGGTGCGCTGCGCGTGGCTCTTGGTGGTCACAGGGCCGGTGCGGATGTAGGTGTTGTCGCTGGTGGATGCGTTCAGGGCACCGGAGTGCTCCCGCACATGGTCGGCGCAGACGATCCAGTCACTCTTTTTGGTCTGGGTGCTCTCGGTCTGCACGGCGAAGACGAAATCATCGGTCTCCTCGATGCCGGCATAGGTGGCGCTGGGGGTCAGGCCGGAATTGGTAACAGCTTCGGTAACGGTCATACAGAAACTCCTTTCGGTTGATAATAGACGAGCCGGAGCTGCATCTGCATCTTGCAGCTTCCGGCGCTGCTGGTAACGATGTAGCCCGACGCGGTCACGGACACGCTGAGGGGCTGCCTGGGGGCTTCTAGGCGGGGGAAATTATGCCGGTCGTTCTGGGCCAGCACCCAGTCGGTCAGCTGCTCAAAGAAGCCGCTGTTGGCAATCTGGACGCTCTGGGCCTCGCTGTACTCCCGGCGGCTCAGGAACACATAGCTCTTCGCCATGTTCCGCCCGGAGAAGTAGCTGGTCAGAACGGGGTCGGTGGGGCTGTCCTCGATGGAGAACTCCGCCACCGGCTCCGGGGACAGCCCGGCGATGCGGAAGGCCGCGCCGTTCTCGGTCTGCTCTTCGGCAATGAGCGGGCAGGTCTTGAGCCATTCCCGCATAGCCGTGATGGTGGCTTTCTCGCTCATAAGTGGCCCATCCCTCCCCAGAACGTGGTAACGGCACGGGTCGCATAAAGGGCGAGATGTTCGCCCATGTCGGCAAGTGCCCGCTGGCCCCAGTAGGAGCCGCGCAGACCCTTGTACTTGTCGGCCTCTTGGCCGCGTTCCTTGTTGCCCATGAAGGTGTGCAGGTCGCTTCCCTCGGCGTGTTGGTAATATTGCCTGCGGGCGTAGGGGGTGTTGTACACCAAAAGGCCCTCGTCGTACTTGGAAGCGGTCTGCACGCTGTTTTTCAGTGTGCCGGTGTCCAGCGGGACATAGCTGTCGATGAGCCGGGCGGCTTCCTGAGCCATGGCATACTGCGCCTTTTGCAATGCTGCCGTCTTCTCAGCCCCGAAGTCGGGCCGCCACGAAAGCTGCATCTGGATGCCGTCCACCTGATACTTCAGGCCGTAGGGCTGCTCAAAAACAGGCTTCGACATGGCGTTCAGCTCCCTTCTACATGAAAATGCGGCAGCAGCGGTTCTCGGTTGTCGGAGACCGCCGCCACCGTGCAGCAGATGTGTGATTTTTCGAGGGCCGCATACTCGGCCTCGGTCAGGCTGCGGATGGCCCCCACGACGAGCTTGTCGCCCCGCTTGAGGGTCCAGTGCGCGGCCTTTTCGCCCGGCGGGAGCCTGGCCCACTGGGCATAGGGCAGATACCCCGCAGCAGGCGGCAGGCGGACATGCACCACCCGCTGGGGGTCGCCGCCGGAGGTGCCCTGCTTCTCCCGCCAGCTGCAGCCGGGCAGCACATGGCAGACCGGCGTGTCCGTCTCGGTCTTGACGTCGTGCACGAGGTTGACGACGGTGACGCTGCACTGCATCAGAAACACCCCCGATACAGCAGGCCGTGCGGGTCGCTGCCCAGGCACTCGGCGAGGATGTTGCGGGCCTCGGCCGCGGTCCGTTCGGCCAGGGCTCCGTCGGCAAAGGTGACGGCATACCCATCGTTGTTGACGCTGGACACGCCCGGTGCGTAGCCGGTGGAGGTCTTGACGGCCTCCGTCTGGCTCAGCATCTGGATGATCTGGACCGCCGCCAGCCGGAGGTCTCCCGCGCAGCGCTCGCAGACCATGGCGTGGGCCTCGGCCCGGCCAAAGGTCATCCGGTCAATGAGCTTCGAGGCTCGGACGCACAGCGGGGCGAAGGCGTCCTGTTCCAGCGCACCGCCTGCGGCCTGGTAATCATCGTAGGTACAGTAGAACATATAAAACTCCTTGATTCTTGGCCCCCTGGCAGGGGAGGGTTAGCCTGCCTTCTTCTTCACGAGGATGGTCTTGGGCTTAGTGACCTTGTAGGCGTAGACCTTGCGGCCCTGCACGGCAGATGCGCCGATGAAGTCGCCGGAACCGGACAGGTCCTGCACATGGACGGGCACGGCCCACTCTTCAATGACGGCGAACCAGTTGGGGTGGCCTGCCACATACTCCACGCCCTCGCCGAGGGTGGAATCCTCGAAGACGGTGAAGCCTGCGATGCGGCCCACTGCGCCGGTCTGGACCACGGCGTCGCCCAGGTCAGAGGCCTTGATAAACTCCGGGCTCTTCAGCAGGAGACCGTAGGTGTCCGGAGAGACCAGCAGCCAGCGGCCCGCCGTGGGCACGCCAATAGAGGACTGCTGGGTGCGGGCATCCACGATGTTCTCGTAGATGGTCTTTGCGGTCAGGGCGGTGGTGGTGCCGAAGGCAGTGCCCGCAGTGGTCAGCTCGGTGGAGCCGTCGGTGTCCATCTGAAGAGCCAGCGAATAACCGGCGCTGTCCAGACGGTCGGCGACCAGGTTGCCGGGAACGCTCTCGGCATCGAACCCGTCGATGATCTCGTTGACGGCCTTGTCGTGGTCGATGTTGACGGTGATGTAGGAGGTGTCGCCTGCGGTGCGCTTCGCGCCGGTGGACTTGTTGTAGTCGTTCACGACGACCTCGGTGTCGCGGACGGGGACCTTGACGGAACCCGCCTTGGGGCTGCCTTCGTAGCGGTTGTTGCAGATGACGCCGACCTTCTTGACCAGCGTTGCCCGCAGCTTCAGGTCTACGAGCTGGGAATAACGAACCTGTGCTTCGTGTGCCATAATGTTTCCTTTCTATCAGTCGATCTTGATGCCGGGGTTCATCGCCTGGAACGCGGAGAGGACAGGGTCGGTGTCCCCGGTGGGCGGGGTGCCGTGCTCGGCACCGGTGGAGTAGGTGCCAGCGCCCTTCTGCTGCTGTTCCGTGTCGCCGAAGGCCCAGGGGTTGGCCTTTGCGGCCTCTTCCAGCGCCTTGTCGATGTCGGTGGAGCGGTCTTTGGAGCCCTTGAGGGCGTCCAGATCCAGCAGGGCACGCACTGCCTTGACGCTGCGGCCCTTCTTGCCCAGGATGGCCGTGTTGAGGGCATTGTCAAAGGCGAAGCCTTCCGCCTGGCTCTGCATGTCGGCCTTGAGCTTGGCAATGTCGGCTTCATACTCTTCGGGCTTCTTCTTGCCGTCGAATGCGGCGAGGCCGTCCTGTGCGGTCTTGAGCTGGGCGTTCGCATTGGCCAGCTGGGTCTTGTACTGCTCGCCCGTGGCCTTTTCCCGATTGATGTCGCTGCCGTTCTCGGTCATGATCCAGTTCAGCTGCTCCTCAGTGATGCCGGGAATATGGCTCTTCACATCTTCGCGTTTCATGGTAAAAAACTCCTTTCTGTGGGTAAAACCTCGGTTTGGTGACGCAGTTCTCCGTCTGCGTCCGGTTGTGGGCAGGGTACGCACTGCCCGCTGCGATGGCACCGTCTGGAGGTATCGAACCTCCCGCTTCCGGTTTTGGAGACCGGTGCTCTTCCAGAATGAGCTAAGACGGCATAAAAAAGCACGGTGCAAACTGCATCGTGCTAAAAATGGGTAAACAAAAACCACGGTGCGTGTGCATCGTGGTTCAGTTGATGATTTCAAAATTTCCGGAGGGATACAGATAATCCTCTCCGGTATCGTCAATAATGCGATACCAGCCGCGCTCGATGGAAAGAACTTTGTAGACCTTGCCGTGGGTCAGCTCCAACGGAGATGTCTCCCCGATATAGCGGACAGTGTCAATCTTCGTCATACAGCCACCTCTTTACCTTGAATTTGACTTTTTCGCTTCCGTTCTGGAACCAGTGGACTTCGGCCTTTACCGATTCTCCATCCACATCGAGCCAGCCTTTGCCCTTGCAGTGCTGCCAATCCTCTGGCTTGCCGCCAAACTCAGCGGCCAATCCCTGCGCAACCTCTTCGTGAAGCGGTTTCACGCCGCCTTTCCCTGCAAAGACCTGTGCGTTCTGTGTTCTAGTTCCCTCAACAAAATAATATTCTTCTCCGGTCGATTTGTCAACGACAACGTAGTTTTTGGCTTTTGCGCCGATGGATCGCCCGATGCTGATATTTTGGGTTGAGTATTTCGCCGCCCACGTTGCCTTGCTGCTTTGACTCCGCCCAAACCCGGAGACCATCGTGCGGGCGCTGTCCACCCGGCCGCCGGTCCTGGCAGTGAAATCGGCCAGCTCTGCCCGCGCAACGCGGAGCTTCACGGCGCTCTGGGTCGTATCAGCCCCGGCGGCGTCCTCGGCCAGATACCGGCGCTTGTACTTGCGCACGGTGCGCTCTCTGGCCCGCTGCATCTGGTTGATCTCGTACTGGGTGTACTTCTTCCCGTCATACTCAATGTCGCGGGCATTCAGCTCGTCGAGGCTTTCCTGCGTCCATGCGGGCGGAGCGCCGAGCGAAGGAAAGACACTGAAAAACTGGTGTCTGCAATTGTACCCGCACAGCCCAGCGCCCGTGCCGTAGCCGGTAACGGACTCGAAGTCCTCGTAATGCTTTCCGAGGTAGTCCACAGCACCGCCCCGGTGGTAGGTCTTGCCCTGCCACGCTGCGTGGGAAGGTCGAGCGCCGCCATGTGCCGTTGTGGCAAAGAACGCCACGCCCATTTCGTCGGCGCGGGCAACTTGCAGCTTCCCGGCGGTCTGGTTCACACCGGTGAGCACAGCCCGGCGGGCGGCGACTTCCAGCGTGTCCTTGTGGCCGGTGGGGTAGGTAACATACTTCATGGTGTCGGCCAGCGAGTCCACCGCGCTCTTGATGGCTGATTTGTAGTCAAACGCGCCGGTGCTTACCTTGAGGTGAGCCCGGTCGAGAGCGGCTTCGAACTGACCGGAGACGGTGTTGGCCGTGGTGGCGGTGAGGTTCGAAAAGGTGCCCGCCGTCTGCTGATAGCCCGCATTCAGCAGGGCTTGCAGGGTCTCATTCTCGGCAAAGGGCGTTGGCTCCAGGTCGTAGTGATAATAAATCCGGTCTTCGGCTTCCAGTGCCCGCGTGGCCGCTTCCTGCATGAGCTGCCGGATGGCGGATTCGCTCTTGCCGGTGTAGCGGGCCAGCTTCTTGATGACATCCTGCCGGACGGCCTCGGTCTGCTGGTAGCGCCAGAGCTGCCAGTTTGCTGTCGGGCTCAGCGCCTCCATCTTGGAGATGCGCCGGGCCACATCCCGCAAAATGTCATCTTCCACCTGCTGCCAAAGGAGAACCAGCCGGTCGGGCGCGTGGTCGAGGTAGTCCGGGGCCAGCATCAGGCACCTCCGCCGAAGCTAAGTTCCGGCTGCTGGTTCTCAGTGCGGGCCTCTTCGGCCAGCTTCCGGGCTTCCTCTTCGCTGACGCCGTACCGGGCCGCGAGGTACTTGTAGCGCGGCAGCAGGCCGCTGAGGGCGTCGTCCCGCATCTGGCCCATCCGGGTCTCGGCGTCGGTGATGTAGGAATCATCCCAGTTCACGGAAATGGCGGTTTCTGGGTCCACCTCTGCACCCAGCAGGTTCTTTGCTGCCCAGAGGATGCCGCGGACGATGCCGATCAGAGCCGTTTCGATGGAGATTTGGTTCTTGTTGGCGTTCTGCACAAGGTCCTGTCGGCTGCCGGTGTACTCGGTGGCCGTGGTGATGTTGCCGGTCTCGAACTTGTACCGGTGGAAGCCCAGCCCGCACTTGAAGCTGAACAGGTCGAGCATATCCTGCACGGCCCGGTGGTTGGCTTCCACCCGCAGGTCGGGGTTGTACTCGTGATACTCGCTCTGCTGGTCCAGACTGCCCTCTTTCTCCGGCAGGGTGACGAACTGGCTCACCACATCATCGTCCGGCGGGATATGGTGTTCGACGCCGTCTTTGTCTACGACCTTCCGGCAGAGGTCCGTGGAGTAGAAGATCTTCTTGTGGCCAAGCCGGAGGTCTTCGCGGTAGTTGTCGAAGGCAAGGTCGATGCCCTGCGCCTCATCCAGTGCCTCAGCAAAGACGCTCATGCCCAGGCCGGTGCCGCCGTCAATGTTCTTGACCGCAGCGGGCGAAAACAGCGCGAACCACGGCGGGGACCCCTGCACGGTGATGCTCTCCACGGTGCCCTTCGGTGCGGGCAGCGGGGAGAACTCCGGGATGCCACTGACAGTATCCGTGACAGCAAACCACTCGTTCCGGATGGTGCGGCTCGTCGTGTCGCCGGTGTGGGTCTGCAAGTAGACTGCGGGCTTTCCGCCCCGCATACACTCCGAGACGAAGGCCGCTTCGGTCACGATGCCGCGCTCCACCTTCAGGGGCAGGATGCAGGACGCCGGGTCATAGTCCAGCTCGATGTGGGCATCCGGTTGTGCGATCAGTGCGCCGCCCTCGCCCTTGACGCGGGTGACACTGAGCACGAAGGCCCCGGTGCCGGACCAGTAGGCCTGCTCCACCAGCTTGTTGGCGTTGTCCCAGAAGTGCAGCTCCCGGAGCAGTCCGCCCACCTGCTGCTCATCCGAGCCCAGGAGATAGGCGGCGGTCTTCTCGTCCGCGATCTGGAAGGTGGTGCGGTCGTTCAGAAGGAGGTTGGCCCAGTCCTCGCAGACCCGCTTCGGCATCCGCAGGGAGGCGATCTTCCGTTTCTTTGTTCCGTTGGCGTATTCGGCAGACCGGGTATGGACACCGGGGACGCTGCCCTTCCACCACTGCCGCCAGGTCTCGATCTGGCCGGAATAGTCTGAATCCAGATGGTAGCCGCGGGTCTTGTTCAGGTAGTCCAGAAAGGCGGAAATGTTCATGTGTTGGTCAACCTCTTGAAATCGCGTTCGATGGTGTATTCGTAGGCGTCCAGCGTGTCGATGTCGGTGCTGCCGTCATCCAGGCGCTCGTCGATGCCGGGGTGCTTGCCGCTGTACAGGGCCGTCGCAAGGGCATCCCGGAGAGTAGCCGCTCCGGGCATCAGCCAGAACCGCCCGCCGCCCATCAGGATGCAGGTCAGGCGGATGCGGTCGTTGATGCGGATCTTGGCGCTGTTCTCCACCCGGTCGGCCAGCCAGCTCAGTTTGCAGTGGCGCAGCCGGTTGCGGATGTGGTTGATGAGGGTCTGCTCGGCGGAGTCACAGAAGATGTACTGGATCTCGCCGTAGCGGGAAAAAATGGCGATGCAGAACTCGATGAGCCGGTCGGCCAGATAGTCAGCATCCTGCGCCACCGGGTCGATGCGCTGGGAGGCCAGCCCCACCACGCCGGAATACCCCGGCAGGATGGCCGTGGCCACAAAGGCATGTTTGGAGCCGTTGCCGCCGAAGTCCACCCCGACGCGGATGCGCCAGGGGGCGAGCTGCTTCTCGGCGGGCCAGAAGAACCGCCCATCCCCGGCGGCGAGGCTGTCGGCCAGCAGGCGGTAAATTACGCCGTTGGCTGCCATCCACTGGCCGAGGATGAAGCGGTTGTAATAGACGGTGCCCATATACTCCTGCTTCAGGTCGGCCACGAACTTCGGCGGCAGCATCGGGTTGTCGTCGATGGTGTAGGCCTGGCAGTAGATATCCGCATCCGAGTCCAGGAACTTTTTGAACCAGTGCGTCGGGCTTTCCGGGTTGCAGGTGCCATCAAAGTGGGAATGCGGGCAGGACAGGCGGCTTTTGAGCATCTGGAAGACGCCCTCGTCCCAGGTCGTGATCTCGTCGCCGTAGACGTACTCAAAGGCGGCACCCTGGATGCGGGCGATGTGCTTTTTGTTGTCGGCACCGAGAACATAGACCTTCTGGCCAAACAGCTGGACCACATTGCCAGCCGCCGAGGTGCGGATGACGCCCACAAGGTCCGGCCCCCAGAGCTCCCGCATGAGGGAAAGCACATTGCGCTCCAGAGTGCCCAGCGTGTTGCCCATGAGCACGAGCAGCCCTTCGCCTTTGGCGGAGAGGATGCGCTGCGGGATGGTCACGGCACAGTCGAGGTAGGTCTTGCCGGAGCGGGTGGCCCCGGTCTTGACGTTCCAACGGTGGGAGCAGTTGCGGAGGTATTCTTTCTGGAACTCAGTCAATGGCACTGTCTACACCTCTCAGCAGCTTGCGGGCCGCTTCCAGCGCGTCCGCGGCGGGGTCGTCGGGCGACTCTTTGAATACGCCCAGATGCTTGCCCAAGAGCTCAAGAGCCCGAAGCTTATCTGCCAGCTTGACTTCGTGTTCCAGGCCGTCTTCTCCGAAGGTCTTGACCTTGACGGACTGCACGGCAGCGAGGTCGTCCCGCGAGGCATCCAGTTTGACGGATGCGGTCTCCGGGTCGATGAGATCGCCCACGTTGACGAATGCAATCTTCGCGAGTTCCCGGACCACACGGTCGGCAGAGACTCCGGTGCGGCGGCTCTGCCTGGCCTGAAGCTGAGCAATGTGATTTTGGATACTAACATTTACTAACAGTCTCCCGGCTTGTTCGTTGGCCGTTTTCGGGCTGTATCCGGCACGGATGGCCGCCTGCGTCGCGTTCAGGTCGATCATGTATTCTTCGCAAAAACGCTTCTGCTTGTCGGTCATCCTCACCACCTCTCTCGTCGTCAGGGTACAAAAAAGCCGCCCTGAGCGGATGCTCAGAACGGCAGTCGTAATCAGGAAAAGCCCGGCCGGTGCAAAAAGCTGTTAAACGGCAAAAGGAGAAATTCGTATCATGAGGAGGAAAACACACCTCCGGCCGGGCCGCCAGCATGAAGGGAGTAAGGATACCTTTCCTGCTGGTTCTTCACGATACTATTTTACGCCGGAAACAGTGATCTGTATAGTGATTTGTTTTACAGATCCAGCTGTTCTACCGCCTTGCGGTGGCGGGTGTAGACCCAGCGTAGGGCGAAGCTGGTCTCTTCGGCCACCTTCTCCCATGTCTTGCATTCCAGATACCGCTTGTGCAGGATCTGATAGTCGGTGTACGAAAGGCCGCTCCGGCTCAAGGCGTCGAAGATCTCCTTGTAATACTGCTTCCGCAGCGGGCGCAGAGCGTCCGCCTTCTGTTCCAGTTCGGTCTTGCGTTCGATGGCGCGGGCAAGGTTCTGGCCGTCCCCGCCGCCGCCCGGCAGCGGGCTGAGGGCTTGTGTGGTGCGCGCTGCTGCCGTCTGTGCGGCAGCAATCTGATCGCTCAGGTGCCGGGCATCCTTCTCCGCCGCCCGGTAGCGGTCCAGCCAGACCAGCTTTTCTTCGTAGGTCATTCCAGTTCCTCCACCACAATGTACACCCCGCAGGGGTCTGCCCAGAATTTCTCAACGATCTCGCTGCACACCTGGGCATCGTCGTGCCAGAAGTGCAGGCGGGTCATCTCGTCCTTGAGGGCTTTTTCGAGGTTGTCCGTGTCGGGCTTGCTGGTGCGCCACGCCCCGCTACGGCGGCCGTCTGCCGGGAACATCCACTTGACCAGCAGCCGCACCGGACGCCCCGCCGGGATGGGCTTGGTCGGCGCATACGGTGCGAGGCAGGCGTGGAGCTTGGCGCGGGTCTGCTTCAGCTCCGGGCTGTCGTGGAGAACCGCACAGGGCTTGCCGCCCTTCATGTAAGCGTGGAGCTGCTTGTCGTTGTGGGTGGTGGTAGGCGGTCTCATCGGGATAAAAAATTGCAAGTGCATAACATTCACCTCGTTTTTCTTTTTTGATTCAGCCCAACGTGATGGGGAGGGGCCCCCGGATGGATTGGGGCTGTCTTACGCCCCATCCTCCGGGAACCCCATCACACATGTTGCAGTTATAGCTATATATAATAGGCTATTTTGCCGTGCAGATTGTAGCGGTCATAGCGGCTATTTTGCCAAATTTGGCAAATCGGACGGATTGCATTATAGCAGCTATTTTGCTGTTTTTGTACAAACCGTAATGCGAAATAATAACAGAATGTAAATCATCCGGCAGAACCGGGTTCTTTCTTTCCAACGACGCCATCATCCATCCAATAGCCGCCGTCAGCTTTAAGACGCTTCCGAACCGTTTCCGGTTTGAGTCCAAGATATTCGGCCATGCTGTAAACGGTTACTTTGCCATCCATCGTGCAGGCTTCAAAGGCGGTGTCAAGTTCGGCCTTTTTGTCTTTCGCAACCTTTTCCTTGTTGCCCCAGCGCTTCGCCGCGCCGCGACTGCCGAGGGCCTTGAAGTCACTGTCCGGCTGCAAATCTTCCAGCAACCCGCTGTCCAGCTTGTGGACCGGGTAGTCGAACCAGAGGTTCACCGGGTCGAAGCGCGGGAACTCGCGGAGGGTGCCCTCGATGCGCCAGGCGGTCAGACTGTCGGCCTTTTTCTCGGCCGCAGCGACTTCGGCGTCGATGGCCCGCAGATCGGACAGGCCCAGATGCTCCTTTGCCACGGCCAGCATCCGGGTGCGGCTGAAGGCATCGTCCGGGCCGTAGCTATCGGCAAACCCGCGCTTGTCGAGGATGCGCTTGATGACGGCGCAGGCGGCCTTGTTGTGGAGCTGCTCCCGGATGGCGTCGGTGGGGACGAGCTCGGTCATATCCAGCATGGCATCCGGGTCACGGGCAAACACGCCGGAACCAGAGGCGCGGTCCATACTGCGTTTGCCGCCCTGGGCACCCTTGCTGTGGTGGTGGGCGTAGATGACGGCGCAGTCCAGCTCGTGGCAGACCGTGTCAAACTGGCCGCAGAACTTGGCCATCTGCTCGGCGGAGTTCTCGTCGCCGGTCAGGACCTTATAGATCGGGTCGAAGATGATGGCGGTGAACCCCTGCTTCTTGGCCCGGCGGATGAGTTTGGGGGCCAGCTTGTCCAACGGCACCGGAATGCCGCGCAAATCCCAGATGGCGATTTGGTCGAAGTGGTCCGGTTCCAGCCCCAGCGCATTGTAGACATCCGCGAAGCGGTGCAGACAGGATGCGGGGTCAAGCTCCAGATTCAGATACAGGACTTTTCCCTGTGCACAGGAAAAGCGGCCCAGCCATGTGGTGCCCTCGGCGATGGCAATGCACAGCTCGATGAGGGCGAAACTCTTGCCTGCTTTGCTGGGGCCTGCGATCATCATCTTGTGGCCCTTGCGCAGGACATCTGCAATGAGCGGTTCCCGCAGGGGAGGAATCTCGGAAAGGTCCTTTCGGATCGTCCAGTCGGGCAGCTCATCCGTTTCCGACTCGAACCAGTCCACCCACTCTTCCCAGCAGCTCTTGCCTGCGTTCGTTTCCAGCAGGGCTTGCCGGTGCCCGCCGCGCAGGATGCCGGGCATCCGGCTCAGGCGGGAGGGGTTGCGGTTCTGCTGGTCAAGGGGCAGGCCGTTTTTCTGGCAGGCCGAATAGAGGTAGTCCACCCGCTTGCGGTACTCGGTGTAGTCCGGAGCGTTGACTCGGACAATGGCATGGACGCTCTTTCCGCCGGAGTAGACCAGCGCGGCACAGGGGAGTTCCAGCTGCTTGATGATGGCCAGCTGCTTGCCCAGCTCCATATTGTCGCACTCCACGAGGGCATAGCGAAAATCGGTCACGTTGGCGTTGTTCCGGCCGCCCTCTACCGGGTTGAAGCAGATCCACGCACCGGCGTCCGGGTCGCAGTCGCCGACCACTTTGCCGATGTCATCCCCGCAGGTGGTCAGTTCTTCGATGAGCTGCCCGGCGGTGCGGTCCCAGCACCCCTTTGTGGGGGCCGGGCGTCCATCCCGGCGGTAGCTCTCGGTCACATAGGCCACATGCTCGTCGGGTTCGAACAGAGCTTGCAGGTAGCGCTTCAGCTCCTCGGCGGGGTGCCATTCCGTGGGGAGATCCAGGTCGCGGGCTTCTACCCAGCGCGGATCTACGAGCCTTCCGTCCGCAGAGAAGCTGGCTCCGGCAGAGATCTCGTCGCCCCAGTCCAGCGCGTGTCCGGCAGGGCCGGTCCAGCCCTGCTGATAGGCCAGCTGAAAGATGCTGTTCTCGGTGACTGGCTGCGCACTGCCGTGGAAACTTTCCCATTTGCGGGTACATTCCCCCTTGTGGTAGCGCCCGGCGTCGCGGGCACTCCACTGCTCCCAGGCGGAGACCGGGAACCCGGCCTGCTTCAGGGCCATGCCCACGGCGGTCCACTCCTCATAATTCAAGGCGGACGGGCTGAGAAAATCCAGCGCCTCTTTGAGTTCATTTTCATGTTCCATGTACGATTACCATCCAAATTCCCAGGCGGGGTCCGTGCTCGGCTGGGCGGCGGGCGGGACGTATGTTTTTGCGTCCACGCCCTTGGGAACACCGCGCCAGCCGCCTGCGGCAATGCGGTCGATCATGTGCTTGGCTGCCTCGAAGCTCCACGTTCCCACATGCTGGAAGCCGTATTTCTCCAGGCAGCGGATCTGTTTCGGGGTGGTGAGTCCCTCGTCCCGGCGGCTGTGGAGCCGGTCCAGCAGGAGCGAGGCCTTGCCCGCAGACTCCACGGCATCCGGCAGGATGCCCAGCTTTTCCAGGGCGGCGGTCTGCTCCGCGCTGGGCGGGCCTGCCTCCCAGCCAAAGGCCGGGACATAGCCGGACAGGTCTTCGGCCTGGATGCTCATTTCGTATTGCAGCGGGTCCACGAGCCTGGCTTTTTTGCGGCGCTGTTCCTCCAGCTGCTTTGCCAGCGCTTCTTCCCGCTGCATGACTACATCTTCACCGGCCTGCACCGCAGCTTCCTCGATGTCTTCGGGGCACCCGGACGCAGCCAGATTCTCGGTCATCTGCCGGGCCACGGCGCGGTCCTCGCAGACAAGGTCAGCCGGGCGGCACAGCTCGTGCCGGTCGGTCATCCACAGGAAATCGAGCAGGAGCAGGTCGGTCTTGCCTTCGCTCAGCCGGGTGCCCCGGCCCACCATCTGACTGTACAGGCTGCGGACTTTGGTGGGCCGCAGCACCACCACACAGTCCACAGAAGGGCAGTCCCAGCCCTCGGTGAGCAGCATGGAGTTGCAGAGCACATTGTACTTCCCGGCATCGAAATCAGCCAGCACTTCGCGGCGGTCGGCGCTCTGGCCGTTGACCTCAGCGGCCCGGAACCCTTTGGCGTTGAGCAGGTCCCGGAACTTCTGGCTCGTTTTGATGAGCGGCAGGAAAACGACAGTCTTCCGGCCCTGACAGCGCTGCTCCATTTCGGCGGCGATCTGTTCCAAATAAGGGTCCAGCGCGGTGCCCAGTTCGCCCACGGCATAGTCGCCGCCGCTGAGCGCCACACCGGAGATGTCCAGCTTCAGGGGGATGGTCTGGGCCATGATCTTGCACAGATATCCCTCTTTGATGGCATCCGTCAGCTTGTACTCATAGGCCAGGCTGTCGAACACCTCGCCCAGGTTCCGCATGTCGCCTCGGTCGGGGGTGGCGGTCACGCCCAGGACTTTAGCTGAGGAAAAGTATTCCAGAATGCGGAGATAGCCGTCTGTGATGGCGTGATGCGCTTCGTCGATGATGATGGTGCCGAAGTAGTCGTGCGGAAAACGTTCGAGCCGGGCGGGGCGCTGCAAGGTCTGGACAGACCCAACGACCACTCGGAACCAGCTGTTCAGGCAGGTGGACTCTGCCTTTTCCACCGCGCTGACCAGCCCGGTGGAACGCTGGAGCTTGTCCGCTGCCTGTTCCAGCAGCTCGCCCCGGTGGGCCAGGATGAGCACCCGGTCACCCGCCCGCACCTGATCGGCGGCAACGGAAGCGAACACGATGGTCTTGCCGGTTCCGGTGGGCAGCACCAGCAATGTGCGCAGACGGCCGTTCTCCCACTCCTTGTGGACACTGTCCCGCGCGGCCTGCTGATAGGGTCTGAGTTCCTGTGCCATCAGAATGCCCCCTGTTTCCAGCCGGTCGAAGGTGCAGCGGTGGGCGCAGGCGGCGGCAGGAACCGGATCACCTCATTGCCCTGACCCGTCTCACCGGCCTTCGGGCCGCTCTTCTTGGTATACTCATAGATGCCCAGCCTGCACCAGCCCTTCGACCCAACGATCTCAGACCAGCGGGGGAGGAAGGTATCCCCGCGCTTGCACTGCCCGATGCTCTCGAAGAATGCCCCCAGCAGCCCCTGCATTTTAGTGTGCAGATAGAGACGGTGGGTGATGGTGGTGTCGCCCTTGTCCCCGCCGAAGATGTGCAGGGTCAGCTTGGCCATCTTGCAGGGCGGCAGTTTGTCGCTGCCCTCGTAGCGGGCGCGCTCCAACTCGGTGACCTCGAAGGCATATTCGCCCTCCGGCAGCAGCACAAATTTCGGCTGCTCATTGCTGACCTCGTCATCCCAGTCGAGAGCGCGGTCGGTGGTATTCATATCGTTCATCAGAAAATTCTCCTTTCAAAATCAAAACGGGATATCACGGTTGTCCAGCACCATCTGGAACACCTGCGGCCAGGCACCAATCAGGCAGCCCTCCACAAACTCGGTTGGGTAATCCCGGATGGGCATGTCTTTCGGGAAATACCCCCGCTTGCCCACAACACCCTGCAGCTCCTCGGCGCTGACATGGTTGGCGCTCATCAGCGCAGCCAGCTTCTCCGGCACCCCCAGACTGAGCAGCACGTCCTTGCGGGTGCTCTCCATGGGCGGCACGTTGGAGGTCGGGGCCGCAGATTTCGCTTCCGGCTTCGGCGGTTCCGGGGTGGGCAGGATGTCAGCCTCCGGTTTGCTCTGGAACTTCGGCTCGGAACGCGGCGCAGCCTGTGCAGGCGAAGCGCCGGGGATGCAGGAAGCGATGCCGGCATAATCAAAGGGCATCTCATCGGGCAGGCCAAAGCGGTTCTTGGCATCCCAGCAGGCGTGATGGGTGGTGTACATGACCCGGCGGCCGCCGGTCACCTTGTTTTTGGCGTTGGGTGCGCTGCTGCTCTTTTCCACCACGGTCTGATAGTTGACGAAGAGCAGCATGTCGCACCACTCCCGGATCAGCGGCTCCACCTGTTTTGTGGTCTTCATGGTCCAGCGGTCGTAGCTGCCCGCCGCGTCCGGCTGCTCGAACTTGGTGATGGCCGCATGGGCAAGGATCAAAACATTGTGCCCGGTGTTCAGCACCTCTTCCAGTGCGTCCAGCAGCTTGCCGAACTCTTCCTTCAGGTAGGTGTAGCCCTTGCCGTAGCCAAAGCCTTCCAGCCCGTCCACCTTGGCTTTTGCACAGACGGCCTCAATGGCCAGGCGTTCGGCCCAGTCGGCGGTGTCGAGGACCAGTGTGCTGCAGGGGATGTTCCCCCTGCGCACCTCGGCCACCTCGTCCAGCAGCATGGCCCAGCTGGTGGGCTGAGGCAGGCGCTTGACGTCCAGCCGCTTGGTGCCGCCCTCGGTGTCGATGAAGACAGGATCGGGGAAGTGGGAAGCAAAGGTGCTCTTGCCGATCCCTTCGGGGCCATACAGCACGGTCTTGACCGGGGAATCCAGGATGCCGGTCGTGATAGAATACTTGCTCATCAGAAAGCTCCTTTCGTCCAGCTCTTCGGCTGAGATTCAGACGGTTCGGTTCGGATGGGCAGCTCAGCCCCCTTGACCATGCCGTCTTCGATGATGATCTGGCACTCACTGCCAGTGGAGACACGGGTGGCGATGGCCTGCAGGCCTTCGGATTCCAGCCAGCGGCCAAACTCGGCCAGGGTCGTCATGTCCATCTGTTCGAGCTTGTCCAGCAGAACGAAGCCGCAGTCCGGGTTCAGACGGCGGATGATGGCGGTGGCCACCCGCAGCTGATCGCTGCCGGACATATCCCGCCAGTGCTTTCCTTTATAAGTAAGGGCACCATCCTCCACGCTCAGCTCCGGCAGGGGCAGATCGGCACCGTTCAGCAGGGCCATGCGGTCGGCCCGTTTCTGGGTGATGGCCTCGGTGAGCTTGTCGTAGTCGCTGGCATACCGGGCCGCTTCATCCTCGGCACGGGCCTTTTCCAGATTGGCCCGTACCTTCTGGTTGGTCTCCTCGATGTTCTGGATGGAGGCTTCCAGCTCGGCTGTCGATTCATCCTGCAAATCTGCGGCAGATGTCTGGGCGATTTTTACGTCAGCCTGCATCGTGGTCAGCCGCTGCTTTTCCGTGCTCAACTGAAATTCAAGGTCTGCAACCACTTTTTTCTGCCGCTCAAGCAGATCTGTGAGCTGAGTTAATTGATTGCGCTTGCGCTGGTTCTCGCCGTTGCGGGCCAGGATCTCCTGCTGCTGGTGGATGAGGTCGGAGGCGCTGACAGGCTCCTCCGGAGCATCCGGGTAATAGATCAGCTCCTCGGCAAAGTGTTTTTTCTGCTGGGCCAGCTGGCCGGTGAAGGTACGCTTGTCATAGAGCGATTTGATCTCCAGGTCGCGGGTGTGCAGTTCCGCGCCGATGCCGATGATCTTGAGCAGGATGTCTGCCTTTTCACGGTCGGATGCCTCCATGAAGCGGGGCAGGTCGAGGGCCAGCGGTTCGATAAAGGCATTGAGAAGCTGCTGGCCGCTGCGCCGCCCGGTGGGGTCGGTGACGGTCAGAGTGCTGTTCTTGCCCTTGCGCTCCACGATCACGCCGTTGGAGAGCGTGACCTTGAGGTGGGCGGGGGCCATAGCCCCGTCCCGCACAGCAGCGTCCGGGCGGAAGCGGTCGCCGCCCAGCGCCCAGGCAAGCGCATCCAGCACACTGGTCTTGCCCTGATTGTTGTTGCCACCCACGAGGGTGAGCCCGGTGGGGGCAGGGGTGAGCGCAACGACCTTGATGCGCTTGACGTTCTCGGCTTCGAGAGATGTGATGGTTACAGACATTATAGTTTGACCTCCCATTCTGTGACATGGCTCAGAAATTCCGTCTGTGCCGCCTTGCCCAGCGGCTGAATGTCGTTGTTCTTCCAGCCGTAGCAGAGAATCGGCCCCAGCAGCTGCTTGCCGCGATAGGTGCGATTGAACAACCTTGCGGGCACAAAGTGCTCTTCGTGCTTGCCGAAGACCAGCACGATCGGCGTTCGGGGCATGACCCGCATTTCGCACGGACACTGCAAATACGCCTCGATGCCTTGCAGCGTATCGGGCAGGGAGGTCACGACCGGGGCTTTGCCCGGCTCCAGTAAGATTCCTTTCATGACTTGCAAATCCCTCCAAAGTATGTTATTCTTCGGGGTGATGGAGTCGTTCAAACCATCACCTCTGGGGCTCGTCCGTGTTGGTAGCACGGACGGGCTCATTTTTGTTGATGTCGGCGGCATCCTCTTCTGCGTTGCCGAGCACAAAGCTTTTGATAAGCGGTAACCAGTCTTGTGTCAACTCGGAGATGTATCTTTTGGCATAGTAGTAATAGACAGCATTGCTGACCTCCGAGGAGCCGGTGGTGCGCTGGGCTTCGACCATGTGGTTGACCTGATTGCGGGAGAGTCCCATGCCCATCAAGAGCTTCTTCAGCCGTTTCGTTTTCATGCGTCTTTCCTTTCTTCTTGCCGGTAGGCGGAGCAGTCCACCTTGCCGTAGCTCTGGCGCTTGTACTGCTGGTTGTCCTGGTACATGCCGTACAACGACATCGCAAGCCCGGCGGCCACTGCGGCGCAGAGCCACGGTGCGGCCCGTGTGGCCTCAGTGGCGTCCCAGCCGCCCCAGGCGCTCAGCGCCCAGGCCGTGCCCTGCACGACCCGGCGGATGATCTCGCCCGCGCCGATGAGGGCCAGGGCACCGATGGTGAAGTGTTTGAGTTTCATGCGGATTTCTCCTTGTTCATGTCAGGGAAAAAGTACTTGCCAATCTCGTCCCTCTGGATGCCGACAACCTCGCACACGGCCTTGATCTCGCTGGTCAGCCAGGGGGCTATGCCGCGCATCCGGCGGCTCATGGTCGGGTTTGCGATCCCGGCGGCCCTGGCGACCTCTTCGTCAAACATTCCGCACTCGCGGAACCGGGCCCGAAGCTTCCAGAACGGGATCTGCTGGAAGGTTCCCTGTACGATCTTCATCATGGCTTTTCAACCTCCTTGTTGATGGTTCCCTTCTGCTTATCGGATTCGACCATGTGACGTATCCTCCACATCCAGAAATTCCGGAATCTCAGAGCATTTGAAACTCCCAATCTGCAAAGATAGGCTGATGCAGTCGTTCGTCAGGTGATGTTCCTTGATTCTCACATCGTCACGCTTTACCAGTTCTTTCAAAATGTGCCCCGTCGAAAGGCCGCTCAGGTTCTGCTCTATTTCGGGTTCGGGGGAATCTGATTTTGCCAGCAGCTTTCCGTCCATGCTCCAATACTGATGGAGTTCGTATACCGGATGTATGTCCGTGCCATCGCCCGCCAGAGAGACGGTTTCAATGACTTGGATCACTCTGGCGGATTTTGTTTTTTGAAAATTAGGCTTTTTCATTCTTCTTCACCTCCCTTCATGCGGCCCCGCCGGGGCGGACATTCAGGGATTTCAGAGTTGCCACGAGCTTGATGCTGCGGGCGGCGGTCTCCATTTGCTCGAATGAAGTTTCGTCCATGCCCTTGCACATGTCATGGATGCGGATCAACCGCGTCGCTTCCTGAATGGTCAGGCCGTAGGCTTCGGGGGTCAGGGTACTATTCTTGTTGCGTGCCATATGTAGCACTCCTTTCTGTGGGTGGCTCCCACGACGCCCCGAAGGGCGTTTCGACCTGTGCCAGAGGTCATCATCGGGTGGGTTGTTAGTGGTTCCCTTCTGCGGTATACTGGAGCGGGAAGGGAGGTGATAAAGTGGAACAAAATACCGGTATGTCTGTTTCGGACTGGTCTGGTTTAGTAGCAATGGTCGTTTCGCTCTGCGCTTTGGTTTCTCCGATGCTGACAGCAATCTTTAACAATTGGCATCAGCAAAAGATGAAACAAATGGAATATGACCATCAGGAACGCGAAGAACGGGTTCGGCGCGAACGCGAAATCTACGAAGGCTACATTCGTGCGGCGGGTGCAGCTGTCCAATCTGGAACGCTTGAAAATCTGAGCGAATTTGGCTCTCACTCTGCACTGGCAATGTATTACGCTTCAAAAGAGCTTCGAGAAGATATGCTATCATTGGAACGCTTGGTGAAGCGAACTTCTGCGACACAGGATCTTCATAGTATGAAAGTCGAACTTTTGAATAAAATCGTTGTCAGGATGCGAGATGCAAAAGAAATGCAGTCGTGATAAATGCAATCACGATGGAGTATGCCGGATACCAACCGGAAAGTTCTGGCGTGACCTTTCTGACAAGCAGATTGCACAAAGTCACGACCAGCCAAAGAATCAGAATCAACTTATAGCACAGCATGTGAGTTTTCTCCTCTCCGCCCAGCGTACCTCTTCCACAGGTTCGCTGGGCTTTTTGCTGTTGTCCATGTGGTTCGCCTCCCTTCGGGTTGATTTGGTTTGCTAAGTTCGCCTTAGCTTGGCTATACTATATCATAGCTCTGCTACGATGTCAAGCACGAAATTATTAGCTGAGCTAAATTTTATCCTTGACACAGTAGCACCCGCGTGGTACAATCCGAAATAGAAGGAAGTGATACAAATGAACGAGCGTATAAAGAAAATCATTGAAGAACTCGATCTGAAAAAGGTTGATTTCGCAAACCGCTTGCACATCTCACAGCCTTTTGCATCAGAACTTTGTTCCGGTGCAAAAGCCCCAAGCGACCGCACGATTAGCGACATTTGCCGGGAGTTTGGTGTCCGGGAAGCATGGCTGCGCAACGGCGAGGGCGAAATGTTTGTGCAGGACACCCAGTCTGAGCGGGTAGCGGCCTTTCTGGCAGACCTGACAAAGGACGACAGCGACACCTTTAAGAAGCGTTTTGTCGAAATGCTGGCCGGTCTCAGCCCGGACGACTGGGAGCTGCTGGAGCGCATGGCCGAAAAATTGGCGCAAAAAAAAGAGGAAAGCTCGTAAAAGCTTCCCTCGTGTGGCGGCTGGTTATCCGATCAGGTGGCTTGCATACACCCACACAAGCCGCAGTTTGCGAAAATCGGCCTGTTCCAGCAGTTTCAGAATAGCGGTAATGTAATCTTGTCGTGTCATGTGGCAATCCTCCGATTCGGTTTTATGTCCAAGAACATTATACAACTATTCGGCGTTGATTGCAACAACTTTTGACAACTGAAAACAAACGAAAAAATCGCAGAGAACTGGGATTTTTTTCAACAGAAAAAGGAGAGAATCATGAAAAAGTCAGCAAAAAGGCTTTTAGGCGTTGTTTTTACACTGGCGCTGATGACGATTCTCGCATGCGGTGCCTTTGCGGCAAAGCCTGCGGTCGAGCTCACCGACGTCTATTTCACGGTCAATTCGGCAGATGGGGTTACCCCGACGATTTGCTTCCGAAATAATTCGGGCAAAACCATCAAGTATATTACGTTCACGATGGTTCCGTTTAACGCGGTGGGCGACCGTGCATCTTGCACGATCCGCGGATATTCTTCGGTGCAGGCGCGTCTGGTTGGGCCGATCGAACCAACGACATTTGACAGGACCGTTGCAACTACGGTAGCGACTCCGTCGTCTATGGGAGACCGTGGCCCGTTTCAAGTTCAGCAACAGCTTGCAACGGATTATTATATCGGAGCAGAAGAGCGGAATGGACATCGGATTTTCCTGGATAAGGATGGGAATGCGTACTATTGGGATTCTTATATCAATGTACCTTCGGGGATGACACCGGCTGTTTTTCTGACCGATGATGAACTTCAAAATGCAGTATACTGTGATGCGGTTGAATGGGACAACCTTTGGTATAACGGGACGATTGATGAGCTGGCTGTTACGCAGGCCGATGTGATCTATATGGACGGTAGCAAAGAAACTGTCAACCAAAAGGCGTTGTATTCCGGGCATTTCAGAATTGATCCGACCAATCAGCCATATGATGTTCTGGTGAACAAGTATTCGTCTGTATACGACTACAATTTCTACAAAGAAAACAATGCGGACCTGGCTGTCTCCTTGGGAGACAACCAGTGGAAGTATCTTGAGCACTTCATCAACAGCGGAATGAAGGAAGGCCGCCAAGGTAACGCAGAGTTCAATCTGTCGGCATACAAGGCAAACAATCCCGACCTGGTTGCCCTGTTTGGCGATGACAATGCAAAGTACTATGAGCATTACATTGCAGGCGGCAAAGCAGAAGGACGCAAGGCTGTCTGATAAATAAAAAAACGCCTCGGTGTTGGAGCACCGAAGCGTTTGAATAAGCGGCTCGCTCCAAAGGAGGTCATCGCACACTCGACACTGCGATTATACCTCTTTTGGGCGGGCTTGTCAAAGTGTACCTGTTTTTCGGAGGTGTAATATGGGAAGAAGGACAAATACAGCGGTCTGGCTCGAAAAGCAGCAGCGCTGGCAGATCAAAGTGCAGAAGAACGGGGAACGCAAAACGTTTACAAGTGCCAAGCCTGGCCGCACCGGCCAGCGGGAGGCGAACCGGAAGGCGGATGCCTGGCTGGATGAGGGCGTCGTCAACACCCGTGTGCTCGTGGATACGGCCTATGTGCAGTGGATGGAGAACCTGAAGCTGACCACGGACCAGTCGAATTGGGGCCCGGTGGAGAGCCGCTGGAGGAATCATGTGCAGCCGGTGATCGGCCGGAAGCGCATCGAAGACCTGTCAGAGCAGCATTTGCAGACCGTGGTGAACAAGGCCTATGCTACCGGGCTGAGCAAGAAGTCGTTGATGAACATCTGCGCAGACCTTCGGGCGTTCTGCAAGTGGATGCGGTTGAGCAAGATGTCCACCTTGCGTCCGGAAGCGCTACACGTTCCGAAAGGTGCGCGGTCCAAAGAAAAGGAAATCCTTCAGCCGGATGCCATGCGGGTTCTGTTCTCGGTGAGCACGACGCTCTACAAAGGCGTCTGGGTGACAGACCCGTATATCAACGCCTATCGGTTTTCGGCAGTGACGGGGCTGCGCCCTGGCGAGCTGATCGGCCTGCGGTGGCAGGATGTCCGGGGAACCACGGTCTGCATCCGAAGGGCAATCAATGTTCACGGCAAAACCACGCAGGGCAAGAATCAGAACGCGGTGCGGGCCTTTGCGCTGACGCAGATTGCAGCGGATGTGCTGGCGGCTCAACGCGAACTGCAACTTCCGGGGGAGAGCGTGTTTGGCATCAACTCAGAGAGCACCTACCGGCATTGCTGGGAGCGCTATTGCAAGGCGAATGAGATCAAGTATGTGCCGCCCTACAATCTCCGGCACACCTTTGTCTCGCTGGCAAAGACCCTGCCGGAGGGCGCTGTGAAGTCTCTGGTCGGTCACTCGAAGCAAATGGACACCTTCGGGGTGTATGCGCACCTGATTCAGGGCGAAGACGTGCAGACTGCGGCAATGCTGGATGGCGTTTTGGATAAGGTCCTGGGCGAGGGTCAGTAACCCACTTTAGTAACCCACTTTTAGTTTTAACGACTGATTACGGGATATCATAGAAGATATGCGAACCAACAAAAAGAACGATGACTCGTAAATGTCAATGAATAAAAATAACGAGCTTCTGATATTTTATAGATTCGACTCCCATCGCCTCCACCAAACGTGAGCCAGACGAACCCTGTGTGTTCGCACAAGGTCGTTTATGCTCCACCAAACAAGAAAAATCCGAACCTGTTTCCACTTGGAGAAAGGTTCGGATTTTTCATTTTCAGATGTCAGAGGAGTGCAACAATAGAAACAGACAACAAAAAAGCGGCAGAGCATCTGAAACTCAGAAACTCTGCCGCTTTATTTTGGAGCAGGATACGGGACTCGAACCCGCCGCCTACTGCTTGGGAAGCAGTCGCTCTACCGGATGAGCTAACCCTGCAAGCTACCCCATTAGTTTAGCAAAGGTGAGCGGGTTTGTCAACTGTTATTTGATTTATTTTTTCTTCAGGGTACGACGCAGTGCGGCAAGTTCGGCCTCAATGTGCTCCAAAGCCTGATCCAGGGCGGCGCGGTTCAGGGTTTCGGTGTCGGTGCGGCCGACCAGATAGTCGATGCTGACGCCGAAATAGTCCGCCAGGCGGATGAGTGCTTCGCTGTCCGGGCGGGTGCGCTCCGTCTCGTAGTTGGAGATGGTCTGCTGGTCGATGCCGACGGCATTGGCAACGTCGATCTGGCGCAGGTCGCGGTCCTCGCGCAGGTCACGGATTCGGTTCATCTTAGATGCCCCCTTTTGTATATGTTCTCTATTCTACAAACGTTTTTGTATCAAATTGCGGTTTTACAAAAATAATAGGGCCAAATTGATGCGATAAGACGAAAAGATTTGTATAATGTGAGTGGACTTACAAAGAAAAACTGTTTTTGACTCTTGCTGTACAAATATTTTTGTGCTAAAATTGGCTTGCAAACAAATTTATTTGTGCGAAAGGCTGATTGAAAGGAGAATTTTTGTATGGCAGAAGTTCAGGATATCCCGGTTTCGGTTACTTATACAGGAAAAACGATGCCGCGGAACGAGGTCGTGGACTATTTACAACAGCTTTGCACCTATCGCATGGCGTTCGATGAGCTTTCGGAACAGTACGAACGGCGGACGAAAGAATTCGAAGCGGTAAAAGAAAAATACGACAGCACCAAATGGAAGGTGCCAAGTGAAACGGCACCCAAGGAAAATTATATTGGGGTGATCGTCTGGGCGGGGATCATCGTGCTGATCGCCCGGTGGTTTCTGGGGTTCCCGACGGGGCTGATATTCCGGGGCGTGGTGATCGCAATCGCAGCGGGCATGATACTGCTCTTCTATTGGGGAGAAAAAGACCACGGCAAACAAGAGCGTGCCACCTGGGAGAAGGAGAAAGAAGACTATGCGCAGAAATTGAAATGGCTCGAAGAGCAGAAGGCTTCGTATGTGGACGGAAAGCCGAAAGAAGTTGCGGACGCTGAGAAAGCGATGGAGAGTGTAAGCAAGATGCGGGAGTTTGCCAGGATCCGCAGATGGCATTACGAGTCGGAGGATATCCTCCCGAAAGAACTGCTTGAATGGCCCGTTCCCGCAATACTGTCCAATTACTTTTCCAGCGGCCGGGTGAACACCCTGTCCGAAGCCATCAATCTGTTCTATGCCGAGCTCCATAACCAGCGGATGCAGCAATTGCAGGAAGAAATACGGACGCGGCAGGAGGCCATGATCATGCAGCAGAACCTGAATGCGGCGCGGCTCTCAGAGCAGATCAACACGGCAAAGAATGAGATCGAGATGGACAATTTCATTCAGTCGTGCTTTGTGCAGGATCGTCTGGACAGCATTTATCGTGAAGTGCGGGACCAGTGATACAATAATTTATAGGAGGAATCATTTATGTCTGCGTATCTTGACATCCGGGTGAAATGGAGTTATTTTGGAATGATGAGCAAGGTGGGTGTTTCAATGTTGGAATCGTTAGACCCAAACTATTTTGTACGGCTCTACATTGACAGCACAACAGAATACACGAAACTTCACGCGTCCAAGAAGGTTCATCACATTCCGGTAGAGCCGGGTGCTCATACGATTATCATTACCCGCCGGGAAATCGGAAAGACGACCTTCAGTGATGTTTGTAATGTTGCGGTTGGCGGCGTTATGGGTGCGGCACTGGGAAGTTCCGGCATGGCCGCAATGGGAACGGACATGGCAGAGCGGTTTATCACGGAAAATCATCTGGATAATGCCAGAGTGCTGGAATTTCACGAAGGCCAGACCATTTCCTGTGAGGTGAGACCGGATTGGCATGGTCAGCCGAAAATCACCTAGCTGTAAATCTGAATCATTTTGCCGCAGGGGTTCTTTTTTGAACCTCTGCGGCTTTTCTTTGTCTGCAAAAAATGCTATACTAAAAAGGACAATCTGTTTTTGGAGAGAACCTGTATCATGATCTTTGTCCCATTGCTGCACTACTTCAAGTGCAAAAATTCATACAGCGGCAGCGAAGCCGGGATGCGGTATCTGCTCACGCCCGGCAAGCGCACGGTGCCCGACCCGGAAGGCGGGGAGGGGGCCGAAAAAGAGGAGGCCATCCTCACGGTGGATATCTGGCCGGACCCCTGGGCGCTGGATCAGACCGACCCCGCTTTGTGCCGCCGCGAAGTCTTCCCGCTGAGCGATGCGGGCCGCGCCGCTGCCGCGCAGTGCATGAAGGAGGCCTTTGAGGCCGAGCCGGAGCGCTGGAAGAACACCCCCTCCATCCTGGATTGCGAGCCGTGGGCACCGCCTGCGGCGGAGGAGGAAAAAACTGAATGATCTACCGTTTGAAAGAGCAGAAGGGCGATGCCATCGCCGTGCCGCAGCTGGTGTTTTCCAAGCTGGGCATAGCGGAGGAGTACAATGTCCGGGTGGCGCTGTATGTGCTGGCCACCGGCGTGACCGACCCGGAGAAGATCTGCGCAGACCTCAAGCTCCGCAGTAAGATGAGCGCTGAGAGCGCGCTGGCCTTCTGGGCCGGTGCGGGCCTGCTGGAACGCTACGAGGAGAACGCCGCACCGGGCGAGGAACCCAGCGCCCCGGCCCCCATGACCTGGGCCGAGATCGCAGCGGCCTCCCGCACGGACCCGATGATCTCCAGCCTCATTGACTGCGCACAGGCCGGGTTTGCCCGTCCGCTGACCCACAGCGAGATGGAAAAGCTCGTCAATCTGTACATCGTCGAGGGCTTTGCGCCGGAGACTGTCATGCTCTGCGTGGCCTATGTGGCCAGCCGGGGCAAGCGGACGATGGGGGCTGTGAGCCACGAGCTGAAGGTCTGGCGCGCCGAGGGCGTGGAGTCCGGCGAGCAGGCAGATGCGCACTTGCAGCTGCTGGCCCTCCGCGCCCAGCGGGAACAGTACGTCAGCGGTCTGCTGGGCATTGCCGAAAGCGAACTGACCCTCGGCGGGCGCAAAGCCATCGCCCGCTGGTACGAGGTCTACGGTTACGACGATGCCATGGTGGAGGAAGCCGCCGTGCAGGCCGGTGCCAAGCGGGACCTGTGGTACTGGAACAGCATCCTCAAGACCTGGAACGCCAAGGGCTTGCGCACCGTCCACGATGTGCGCGGGCCGGTGGCCGGAGCGGGCGCCAGCCGGAACCTCCGGGTGGACCGCGAGACGCCCAGCGGGAACGACTTCCTCAAAAACGCTGTCCGCCGCCGCTCCCTGCGGAAACAGCCAGACGAAGCATCGCAGTAAGGAGAGATTATGCGTACCAAACGTGAACTGTATCAGGAAGCGATGCGGGCCGTCGCGCTGCGGCGTCAGACCGCGCGCGCCAACGCCGAGGATGCCCGCGCCGCAGCCGAAGCGGCCGTCCCGGCCCTCCGCCACGCCGAAGAAGAGGTGCGGGTGCGGGGTGTGCGCTGTGCGCTGGCCGGTGCTTCCGGCAAGGACCGCACCGCCGCTGCCGCCGCACTGGCCAAGGCAAAACAGGATCTGACGGCCCTGCTGGCGTCCAGCGGACGCCCCGCCGATGCGCTGGAACCGCATTTCACCTGCAAAAAATGCCAGGACACCGGCACGTTCGAGGGGCACACCTGCATCTGCGTCCACAAGCTCATGCAGAAACTCCGCCGCGAGGAGATCGAGAGCCTGTCCAGCCTGTCCATTTCCAGCTTCGATACCATGGAGCTGCGCTACTACCCGAACACCATGGACGACAAGCTGGGCGAGCCAGTCCGCAGTTACATGGGCAGTCTGCTGGCGGAGCTGCGCGCGTATGCCGAAGAGTTTGACCGCAGCAGCGAGAGCCTGATGCTGTTCGGCAATGCGGGCCTGGGCAAGACCCACGCGGCCCTTGCCATTGCGGGCATCGTGCTGGAAAAGGACTTCGATGTCATTTATGTGTCCAGCCCGGACTTTTTCTCCAAGCTGGAAGCACTGCACTTTGGTGCAGACCCCGGCGGCGAGGAGGAGACCCTGCTGCAGACCGCAGCCGGGGCCGACCTGCTCATTCTGGACGACCTGGGCACCGAGTTCAATTCCAACTTTTTCCTGAGCACCCTGTACAGTCTGCTCAACAACCGGCTGGGGGCGCACCTGCCCACGATCGTCACCACCAACATCACGGACGGCGCACTGCTGGAAAAGCTCTATACCGAAAAGATCTCCAGCCGCCTGTCGGCCTTCGTGCCCTGCCTGTTCGCTGGGCAGGATATCCGCAGCCAGAAGGCGCAGGAAGTATAAATGTTCATAAATAAGGTGTATCCTGAACAGGCTGCACCGCAGCGATAGAAAATGATCCAAAGAGATGGGGTAAACTGATATGCAGAAACGATCGCCCGCCAGGCGGATGACATACCGGGAGTGGAAGATCCGCAAATGTCTGCGGCTGGCGCGGAACTGGGTGCTTTTTCTGGCCGCATGCGGCGGAGCCGTGGCGCTGATGGCCACCGGCATCCTCTGGCTGCTGCCCAAGGCCCACGCCCTGGTCGCGGGGCCGGTGCCCTTCACGGCACGGAACTACGACAGCAGCTCCTATGTGTTCGACGCCGCCGACGACCGGCTCGTGGTGGTGAACGCCAACCTCGCGCTGGAAGAAGAGCCTGCGCCGGAGCTTGCAGTGGCCGACGACGCCACCGGCGAGCAGCTGGAAGCCGAGGCTGCTTCCGCTTACCGCAGCATGGCCGAGGCCGCGCAGGCGGACGGAGTCGAGCTGAACCTTGTGACCGGCTGGCAGGATGCGGATGCCCGCACCGCCGCCTACGAGGCCCGCCTGACCGCTTACAGCGCCGAGAACAGCCGCCTTTCGGCGGAGGAAGCCGCCGACCATACGGCCTCTTTGCAGCCTGCGGCCAGCACCAGCGAGCAGGGGACCGGCTACTGCGCCGACATCCTCTCGTCGGACTGCACCGAGAAGACGGCAGCCTTTGCCGAGACCCGTGCCTATGAGTGGCTGACGGCCTATGCCGCCGAGTACGGCTTCATCCTCCGCTGGCCGGAGGACCGTCAGAGCGCCACCGGCATGGTCTACGCCCCCTGGCACTGGCGGTATGTGGGCGTGGAGAATGCCTGCGCCATCCGGGAGTCCGGCCTTGCGCTGGAAGAGTTCCTCGCGCTGGAACGCGCAAAATCATAAATCCAAAGGAGAAACCATTGAAACGAACCGAGATCGCGCCCGGCGTCCATCTTTCGTGGGACCCGGCGCCAAAATTCAACCGCTGCCGCATCAGCCTCCATTTCGCTTTCCCGGCAAAGCGTGAGACGGCCACCGCCCACGCGCTGCTCCCGCTGGTGATGGAGCGCGGCTATGCGGACTGCCCCGATATGACCCAGATGACCAAAAAGCTGGCCCGCCTGTACGGCGCAGACCTGACCGTGGACGCCCGCCCGCTGGGTGCGAACCACAACCTCTGCGTCAGCGCCACCGGCATCAAGAACCGCTTTGCACTGGAAGGGGAGGACCTCACCCGCGAATACGCCGCACTGGCGCTGGGCACGGCCTTTCACCCCGCCTTTTCGGGCGGCGTGTTTGACCCGGAGGCCGTGGCCATCGAGAAGCAGATGCTCCGCAAATCGCTGGAAGATGAAGTGAACGAAAAGCGCATCTACTGCCAGCGGCAGGCCAACCGGGAGTTCTTCGGGGCCAGCCCTGCAGGCATCCGGCAGGAGGGCTATCTGGAAGAGGTGGACGGCCTGACGCCGGAGAACCTGACCGCCGCCTACCGCGAAATGCTGGAGACCGCACAGATCGAACTGCTCATTCTGGGCTGCGGTGAGGCAGAGACGCAGGCCGTCACGCAGGCGCTGCTGGGGGAGCTGGCCGCGGTGGCCCGCCGCCCGGTGCCGCTGTGCGAAAATCTGGCGATGCCCCGGCAGGAGGCTGTGCGGAAGGCGGAATGCTTCGACACCGTGCAGGCCAAACTCTGTATGCTCTTCACGCTGGGCGAGCCGATGCAGCCGGACCAGATGGCAGCTGTCCGGCTGGCCATGGCGCTTTACGGCGGCAGCGTCACCAGCCGCCTGTTCCTCAACGTGCGGGAGCGCGACCACCTGTGCTACTACTGCTCGTCCAGCTTCCAGAGCTTCACGGGCAGCATGGCGGTGAACAGCGGCGTGGAACACGCCGACGCCGCCCGCGCCGAACAGGCCATCCTGAAGGAACTGAACGATCTGCGCACCGGGCCCATCGCCGCAGAGGAACTGGAAGACTGCCGCCTCTCCCTGCTGAGCGGGATGGCGGGCATCGAGGACAGCCTGGGAGGCATCGAGACCTGGTACTATATGGAGGTGCTGCGGGGCGGGGCCGTGCAGACCCCGGACGAGGCCCGTGCGGCCCTGCGCGCCGTCACCAGAGAAGACGTCCGCGCCATCCTGCGCCAGCTGACGCTGTCCGTGAGTTACCTGCTGACCAGAGAGGAGGGGCCGGCCCATGTCTGAATTGCAGAGCAAAGCCCTCGCGGAAGCGGCGGCAGACCAGTGGAAGGTGCTTCCTTCCGGGCTGACGGTCCTCGTGCGGCCCATGCCGGGCTATTCCGGCACCCATGTCATCTATGCCACCCGCTTCGGCTCCATTGACCGGGACTTCCGCCTGAACGGGCGGGAAGTGCACCTGCCCGCCGGTGTGGCGCATTTTCTGGAGCACAAGATGTTCGAGGATCAGGACGGCGACGCTTTCGCCAAGTTTGCGAAGACCGGTGCCAACGCCAATGCGTTCACCAGCTTCGACCGCACCTGCTACCTCTTCACGGCCACCCAGCAGCTGGACGAAAGTCTGGATGTGCTGCTGGGCATGGTGGGGCACCCCTATTTCACCGAACAGACCATCGCCAAGGAGCAGGGCATCATCGGGCAGGAGATCAAGATGTACGATGACAGCGCCGACTGGCGGCTCATCACCGGCCTGTGCGAGTGCCTTTACCACAGCCACCCCATCCGCAGTGACATCGCGGGCAGCTGCGAGAGCATTGCGGAGATCACCCCCGGAATGCTCTACGACTGCTGCGAGGCATTCTATGCCCCCGGCAATATGGTGCTGGCAGCAGCAGGCAATACCACCATGGAGCAGGTCCTGGCCGCCTGTGCGCGCCACGGCCTGCTGGACCCCCGCCCCGAAGAGCGGGTGCAGCGCCTTTGGGCCGACGAGCCCATGACGCTGGCGGCTGCGGAAAAGCGCATCCGGATGCCGGTCTCGAAGCCCTGCTTCGGCCTCGGCTTCAAGGAAGCGCCCCTTGCATCGGATGACCTGCGCAGCGAGATGCTGTACGACCTCGTCCTCTGCTGCATCTGCGGCGGGATGTCGCCGCTCTACCGCCGCCTGTACGATTCCGGCCTGACCAATCC
>ERZ835980.648-NODE-648-length-45967-cov-5.031386_pt1 | contig 45967 bp, 39 predicted proteins | sample MGYA00519943_ERZ835980 | MGnify/ENA primary metagenome ERZ835980 (study PRJEB31850, sample SAMEA3708791) | human gut metagenome | biome: human gut; feature: human-associated habitat; material: faeces | place: China | collected 2014 ... | reverse complement strand
CGCTTGCGAACTCAAACGGTGCGATAATCAAGCGATATAAATATGATTCTTTCGGTGTTGAGGAAAACCCGGGCATATTCGATACGAATGTATTCCGCTACTGCGGCGAGTATTACGATGTAGAGACAAAGACGATATACCTGCGCGCAAGATACTACGATGCAGAAACGGGAAGATTTACTCAGCAAGATGGATGGAGTTATGCTGTACCCGGCTTCCTCTTATCGCTGAACCTGTATACTTATTGTTGGAACAATCCTGTAAGCTATATAGATCCGAGCGGGCACTTTAGCATATGGCTTTTGCTATAAAAGCACTTGTGGGTGCAGCTATAAATGTAGCTACAACATATATTGCCGCTAAAGCAACAGGGCAGGAGTATACATGGGGTGATGCAGGCGTTGCTGCACTTTCTGGTGCGGTTAATGCTTTTGGTAAAATTGGAAAAATTGCTAGCGGTGTAATAAGTGGCGTATATGCAGGTATAAACAGCTATAGAAATGGCGCTTCTGTCGGTGGTGCAATACTTGCAGGTGCAACAACAGGGGCACTGACAACCTTTAGCGCAAGCAATGTATCAGGAGAATTCATAAAAAAGACAGCCGATGTCGAACTGGGTTTGGATGTTAACGCCGCACTTGATCTGACTTTCGGAGCAGGGAATAATCTTATTAGCGCTGCAACATATGCATCGGTTATAGATGATGAAAAATCGACGGCAGAAAAGTCTGAAAGCGCTTCTAAGCAAGAACCAAATCCTGCTACAAAAGATGACACGAATGATAATACATCAAAAAAGTCTTTATCGGAAGAGAATAGCAAACCTACAAGTAGCAAAAAACAATCGGGAAGCAAAAGATTAAACAACACATATAGTTGTCTTATGTAAGAGGATATTATGGAAGATTGTATGATTATAAAACCGAGACGGTTTGAAAGGATTATATGGATAGTTATAAATGCGCTCGTGGCAATTTTTTATATTATTCTGATGATGGCAAGAGACGCCGTTGCTTTTGGAATAAATTACGGTGTTATTTTGTTAATAATATTATGTGGCATTTTTCTAGATTTAAAAACTCTTACGATTTCAAAATCAGGAATTTGTGCAAAATTCGGCTTATACAAGAAGCATTATAAATGGTCGGACTTTAAATGTATTTGTCTGCAAAATTATATGGGAAAAGGCAGTGCTGAATGGACAGATGAAGCAATAGTTTTTTCTACAAAACAGTCCGAAATACCTGTTAAGCGTTCGCACAAAACGCAGTCGTTTTTACATCCGTTCTCGTTTTTATATATCAGCTTTTGCTCCGAAGAAAAGGCAAACAATGTCTTTCGCCCATATGGGATAATCAGCTATGTTGCAGATAAAGATGAAGTGTTGTCGAAGCTTGCGGAATGGGGCATTGATGTATCAAAGGAATAACCATCGATAATATTGAAGCCCGACAAATAAAAAAGAGTGGCACGCCTGTCGCCCCCCTGACAGGCGCGCCATTCGGTGCAGGGCAGAGTGCATATATGGGATAGCGGTAATACTTTAGTATCATTGAAAAGGGAAAACGCCATTATGAACATAAAAGAATATTTGCTCAATCATGAAATAATACGCATAGGAGTGCCGCATGTTGATACCATAACCGATATAATAGTGGACGAGCCGTTTGATTTTATTGAAAAAATAAGAGATATGGGTTATTTCATCATGAGGATATGGTGGTGGGAGCGAATCAAAATCGGAAGCAGTGAGCTTTCGCTTGGACATGGCGGACCGCTTGACCCTCGCGATGACAGATATTATTTCGGTGAAACGGATTTTGCAGTTTATTTTTCTCGAGACAGTTCTGCGGACGAGCTTACAGAGTATGTAAAAAACTTTCAAAAAGAATATTCACAATATAACTTATATCCCGGTTTTACTATAAAAGCTTTATAAATATGAGGCTAATATATGAGTGCGTTTATTATAGTTACAATTTCAGATACAAGTATGAATTGCAATAGTTTGTCTGCCGATTTACACCTTTTATCGAAAAAGCTGAATATCGGAATATTCGATGAAGAGAGATATATCGAGCGATTTGAAAGCGAGCGTGATTACAACTATTCATTTAGCATAGCGGATTCTGATAAATATGATAATTGCGACAGATTGACAGCTCCATGGTGGTATATAAACTGCTCGGAAAAGCTTTTTGAAATCAATATGAATAATATAAAAACTATTCTTGATGTCTGTCTTTCCTATACGCCCAAAGTCGATATGTGGATTGGAACATCGGGAGATATGATATGTGATTTTGAAAATCACAGCATACAAATTGATGAATATCTCTCCGATATAAAACTGAGATATGCAGAATCCGACAGTGCCTCGCCTCCTCCGTCGGTACATTATGTGATTTATAAATAAATTATGGTGGCCCGAAAGGAGATATATGATGAAATTGATGGAGCTGGCTCTTTGCGTTTTCGGAGGATATGCGAGAGGGATTTATTTTGATATTAAAAACGGGAAAATCGAAAATATATATGCAGAATATAGTCAGAGGCTCCTTCAAAATGCGATTTATGTAGACGAAAAAGTAAAATATGAAAATGGATATTGGGTATGTGACAACGGCGAATGGTACCACGACATGGAAAATACAAAGAAGCATTGCATAGAATACATTCGCCCGAGTCTTTTTGAAAAAGCCAAAGCCTTTTTGCCCGAAATAAAAAACGAGCAGATAAAAAATAACCTATTAAAATCATTGGAAAATCAACAAGAATTTCTTGATTTATTTGAAAAATATATCATTCGCGATGTACTGAATAAATATGGCGAATATGAAAGTTTCAATGAATTTGATGAAATATACTGGCTTGGTGTAGCTCGGGATTTTTGTGATAAGCATGGCATATCATATGAAGCAGGTGACTATCTGAAATATATGCGACTTCGGGAATTAGCTCAGAGAGTATTTACAAAAAGCGGAGAAATTTATTTTGAGGTAGAAAGCCATAGGATAAAAAACATATACAGAGATACGCTTCTACGCCCTAATCCATATTTACCGCTTGATTTTCGCGCATTCATATACCAAAACAGACAAGGACGATGGAAAAAATACGATGGCAACTGGGAGCTGGATGCTGAAGTTATCAAGCGTCGCTGCATAATGTATACTTCACCTCATTTTTCAGATATTGCAAGAGCATTTATTCCGGAAATAAAGGATGAACAAATACGAAATGAACTATTGAGCGTACAAATTGATTCAAGCGAATTTTTGGATTTATTTGATAAATATGTATTTGATGATTTCGAAGAAAAATATGGCGAAACATGGAATTTCATTTTATTCAGAGAAAAATTCCGGCTTGAGACTGCCCGCAAATTCTGCAACGATAATGATATTGAATGTGAAGAGTAAATAAAATATTATACCAAAAATGGCGAGACAAAGACAGATTCATTTTTAAGGAGGCTATGAAATGAAAAAAATTATGCTTATTTTCCTTGTAATTGCGTGTTTATGGTTAATTTCTTGTGGTGAAGTACATACCGGAAGCACTGCAACGACAGAAGCGACTGCAACGACAGAAGCGACAACGACGGACTCTGTAACAACTGTTGAGACGACGATTACGACATCGACTTCTGAAACAACAATGTCAGAAACTGTTACAACCGAGCCGATTGCAGAGCCTGCTGAAGCATTTATTGAATTTGATTTAAATGGCAGACCGATACCCTCACCCGATGATAAAAGCTGTTTTGAACTCGTGACAAAGAAAATAAAAGTGGCGGATATAAAAGCGCTTACCAAGCAGGAAGTGCCATTAAATCAGTTTTGCCGTTTGCTTTCGTTGCAATGTCTTAGAATTTATTATACCGATGTTGGCTATGACGGACTTCGCGATGAATATTATGTGTTACCGGTAAAAACCGATGATGGCTGGAAAATTATTGCTTTCTATTGTTGGGATGGCGATACAATATTTAACAGCGGCTATCTTTTCCCGTTTGAAGTTGAAAAGGAAGGCAGCAGCAGTACGGAATTGATTGAAAGTCTAAAAAAAGATGTTTCATATGAAGAAATCCGTAAGCTTGGCTTTGAAGGTACAATATTACATTATCCGACTACTAATTTGCGCTATCTGCAAGTTCTTTATGTATTTACTGATGGTACGGCAATAGAAGCAAAATTTGAAAGTTTCAGCTCAAATACAGAGGTAGAATATAATATTTTTAAACTGTAATATATGAGTTGTATAATTTACTTTAGATTATTATCGCCCCTCTATGGCAGGCGCACCGCTCGGTGCAGGGCAGAGTGCATATATGGGATAGCGGTAATATAATCGCCGATATCGGCACGGAAACTGTATACTATATCCGCGTACTGACACTCATATATGCCAAAAAAGGCGAAATAAAAATATGTAGGAGGCTATGAAATGAAAAAAATTATGCTTATTTTCTTTGTGATTGCGTGTTTAATTGTGACTTCTTGTGGTGAAGTACATACCGGAAGCACTGCAACGACGGAAGCGACTGTAACGACCGACTCTGCAACAACTGTTGAGACGACGATTACAACATCATTGACAGCGGAAACAGCAGAAACAACATTGTCAGAAACTGTTACAACCGAGCCGATTGCAGAGCCTACTGAAGCATTTATTGAATTTGATTTAAATGGCAGACCGATACCCTCACCCGATGATAAAAGCTGTTTTGAACTCGTGACAAAGAAAATAAAGATGACTGATGTTAATGCGCTTGTAAAGAAAAAAGCTTCTTTGCAAACATTTTGTGAAGAGCTTCCATTACAGTGCATAAGAAGATACTTTATTTATGATGACGAGCCTGATGCTGAGGAAATGTTTTATGTTCCGATAAATACAGATGAAGGCTGGTTTATAATTTCATTTATTTGCTATCCGAGAGATACAGCTAAAATAGAATTTTCTCATACTCAGGATTTTATAATAGAGAGCGATGAAAAAAGCAGTACGGAATTTATTGAAACATTAAGCAACGACATAAAATACGATGATTTACATGAACTTGGATATAATGGTACAGTAATTTTTGACTCATCAAAAGGACAATATTCCGGCAGGGTAGGATTGGAAGTACTCTATGTATTTAAAGATGGGATGGCTATATACATTTCTTTTAATACATCGGTTATATATAATATTTTTAAATTGTAATATATGAGTTGTATAATTTACTTTAGATTATTATCGTCCCGACGGACTGCGCCATTCGGTGCGGGGCAGAGTGCATATATGGGATAGCGGTAACGCCTTTGGAGGTAATATGAAAAGAATTATCAGTATTTTGCTATTACTAATATTTGCTTGTACTATGGTTACATCATGCAGTAAATTTGGCTCGAGGCAATATGTTCTTGATGTCCTTGATGCCATGGATAAAGGCGATGATGAAAGATTTTATGAAATTCTGAGTGATAAAAGTTATGACATAAACAGAGATCCGAATTCACTTCTTGATAAATTTATGTGTTATCGGTTCAGCCCTATTGAAAATGCTTGCAGTTTAAAAAGGTATGATTATGCCGAAGCTTTAATAAAGCGTGGTGCTGATGCCAATTATAGGCGAAAGCTGGGTGCATTATATATCTCTGTCATGTTTTTAGATGTGAAAATGGTAGAGCTTCTGCTTGAGAACGGAGCTGACCCAAGCATAGGAATGGAGTATCCGCTATCTGTAGCAGCAGAGCGGTGGAATAAAGATAGCGCTGCGTGCTATAAGATATTAGAGATGCTTATTGAGCATGGCGCGGATAAATCGTTTAGAGACGAGCATTTTGCAAATCGCAATGCTTATGAAGTTGCGATTGAAAGTGGTGCACCACAGGAATTTTTAGATTTATTGAACCCTGACAAATAAAAAAGAGTGGTGCGCCTGTCGCCCCCATTGACAGGCGCGCCGCTCGGTGCAGGGCAGAGCGCACATATGGGATAGCGGTAATATAATCGCCGATATCGGCACGGAAACCGTATACTATATCCGCGTATTGACGCTCATATATGCAAAGAGTTTCTGCAAATTCAATAGCACGGCAAGGAGAGACCGCAAATTTATCGGCGGGCTCTCTTTGTTTTATATTTATGTGCGCAGGCGGAAAATGCCCACCTCTTAAAAGTTGTAGCAAGCATGGCTGCTTGCGATTTCCGAAAATAATGCGAATTTTTCGGAAAAAGCCATTGATAAAAGGAAAGCCGGATGATATAATAAAAGGTAAAGCAATGCCGCGGGCGCGGCGAAAGGAAAGTATTATGGAAGAAAAAACAGCCGGAAAAGCGGGAAAAAACAGGCTGACAAAAGGCTGGGCGATAGCGGCTACGATAATCTGCTTTCTTGTCGGTGTCTCCTGCGTTGCGATTGCACTGCGGTGGTATTCGCCCGTGGAGAGAGATGATGCCGAGGTGATAGAAGCGACATTTTCTTCATATAAGACGAAATATGTCAGAAGCGGCAAGCATTACAGGGAAATGATAGTCCTGAAATTCAGCGATTATGAAGATATGACTATCGATAATTTCGGAAATGTTCAGCGCGGCATCAGCAGATTGCAGAGCGGCGACAGGCTAATTATCCGCGTGCATCCGCGCGGCGGCGATATACTCGAAATAACGCGCGGCGGAAGCGAAATAGTTTCCTATAACGATGCCGCAAGGCACCTGATTAAATCAGAAATAAAATTTATAGCGGCGGGGATATTTTCATTCGGACTCGGGATATATTTTGCCTGCGGGCTTGCAAAGATAATCCGCGCCGAAAAAGCGAAAAAAGCAAAGGAAGAACGAAAAAGTCCCGATAACGCATGGTGAGGCGCTTTCGCGCACGGCATAGCGCATGGAGGAAAAATGAAGCAACACAAAGGCGCGGGGATATTCCGCGACAAAAAGAAAAGAGCCGCGCTGATGACTGCGCTGGCTTTCTTCCTGCTCGGAACGATATTTCTTGTGAGCACATATACATACTATACTCCTGTGGCAAGGGAAGATACCATCGCGGTAAATGCGACATTCTCTTCATACAGGGAGACAAAAGGAAAGAACAGAAGTAGAGAGATTAAGGTGTTCTTTGATGACCGCGAGCCGCTTGTGATAGAGAGTGCCTGCATGACCAATGCAGAGGTCTACGAAAAAATGCGGAAGCTTAAGGCGGGCGACAGGCTCGAGATGCGCATTCATCCGAAAAGGGGCTATATACTCGAGGTTGTATGCGACGGGGAAGAACTGCTCTCGTTTGAAAAGGCGGAGCGGCTTATAGCCGGTCAGAGGCACTCTGATGCGATTTTTGCCGCGGTGATGTACCTGCTTGCGCTTATTTCCGTCATATCGGCGACAGTGACGGGGAGATATCGGCATTAAGCGAATTTGCACACGAAAGCATAAACGGAGGAAAACATGGATTACAGAAAACACGGCGATACATACATCGTGCGGCTCGGAGTCGGCGATGAAATATGCGCGAGCATGACTGCGCTTGCCGAAAAGGAGAAAATCGCGCTTGCCGAAGTGAGCGGCATAGGCGCGGTAAACGCTTTTACCGTCGGCGTTTACGATACGGCGGAGAAAAAATATTATGCAAACGAATTTTCGGGAGCCTATGAGATAGTTTCGCTCTCGGGAAACATCACGCAAAAGGACGGAAAACCCTATCTGCATCTGCATTTCTCGGCGGGAGACTCCGCGGGCAGAGTTTTCGGCGGGCATCTGAACAGCGCCGTGATAAGCGCGACGGCAGAGATTTTCGTGCGCACATTATGCGGCACGGTCGGGCGCAGATTTGACGATGGCATAGGTCTGAATCTGCTCGATTTTGCAAAATGAAAGCAAAAACCAAAACCGAGGGAAAATCATGAAATACGCAATCGAAACCTATTTTGACAGGGATACCGAGGCGGCGCTCGCCCATCTGGCGGGCAGGGTAGCCGAGGAGGGGATAAGCACAAAATTTCTCGAATGGAAATCGAGACCGCATATCACATTGGCTTGCTATAATGACATAGACGAAGCTGACTGCATACCGAAGCTGAAAGCTTTTGCCGCGGCGAAAGGAAAGCTTCCGATAGCTTTTCACTCTGTCGGCATGTTCACCGACACGGGCACAATCTTTGCTTCCCCTGTGGGAAACGGTGCGCTTTTCGCGCTTCAAAGAGAACTCCATGCGGTGCTTTGCGGCTATGATGCGACCGGGTGGGAATGGTATCTGCCCGACAGGTGGACGCCGCACTGCACGCTCGCGCTCACGGGTGAGGACGGCAAGGAAGCTTTTTACAGGGCGAGCGGGCTTATCCTGCGCGAATTCCGGAAAATGCAGGGGGCTATCGTCTCGGCAGGGCTTGTCAGAATATCATTTCCCGTGGAAGAAATCCATACTGCCGATCTCGGCTGTTGAAAATATAAAAATCACGCAAAAAACGGAGAAAAACCAGCAAATGAAAAAATTGCTTATCTATCTGAAAAAGTACAGGAAGGAGAGCATCCTCGCGCCGCTTTTCAAGGTGCTGGAGGTCGCTTTCGACCTGCTTGTGCCGGTAGTTGTCGCCGATATGATAAATGTCGGCGTGAAAAACGGCGACAAAGCCTATATGGTGCGCTGTGCGCTGATTCTGCTCGGCATGGCGGCGCTCGGGCTTTGCTGTACAGTGGCGGCGCAGTTCTTTGCCGCAAAGGCGAGCGTCGGCTTTGCCGCATCGCTTCGTCAGGCGACCTTTGACCATGTGCAGAGCCTTTCCTTTACCGAGCTTGACACGCTCGGCACGGATACGATAATAACAAGGCTCGGAAGCGACATAAATCAGGTGCAGAACGGACTCAATCTCGGGCTTCGTCTGCTCCTGCGCAGTCCCTTTATCGTCATCGGCTCGATGATAGCGGCTTTCATCATAAATGTGAAATGCGGCGTTATTTTCGCCATAACCATCCCCGTGCTTTTCATCGTCGTATTTGCGATAATGCTCGTGAGCATCCCGCTTTTCGGCAAGGTGCAGGGCAGGCTCGACCGCGTGACGAGGCTCACGAGAGAAAATCTTACGGGCGTCCGCGTAATACGCGCATTCTGCCGCGAGGAGCATTCCGTCACGGAATTTGAAGAGAGCAACAACGCGCTTACGAAGCTCAATGAATTTGTCGGCAAGATATCGGCACTCCTCAACCCGCTTACTTATGTTCTGATAAATATCGGCGCTGTTTTTCTCATAGACCGCGCCGCCGTGCAGGTAAATATCGGCACGCTTGAGCAGGGCTATGTGATAGCGCTCTACAACTATATGCTCCAGATAATAGTGGAGCTTATCAAGCTTGCTTCCCTCATCATCACGCTCAATAAGTCCATGGCTTGCGCAAAGCGCGTGGCAAATATTCTTTCCGTGAAAACAAGCATGGAATATCCCGCGCGCGATGCAGAGGAGCAGGCGGGAGACAGTGCTGTCCGCTTTGACAATGTGACATTTTCATATAAGGGCGCGGGCGCGCCGAGCCTTAAGAATATCTCCTTTGAAGCGAAAAAGGGTGAGACTGTCGGCATCATCGGCGGTACTGGCAGCGGCAAGACAACGCTTGTCAGCCTGATACCGCGCTTCTATGACGCAAGCGACGGTGCGGTACTCATAGACGGCAACGATGTAAAGGAATATACCGCAGAGACGCTCTGCCGCAAGGTCGGAACGGTACAGCAGCGTTCCATGCTTTTCTCCGGCAGTATAGGCGAAAATCTCCGATGGGGTGATGAAAACGCCGACGATGCGGCTCTCTGGGATGCGCTGACTACGGCGCAGGCAAAGGAGGTCGTGGATGGCAAGGACGGAAAACTCGACTTCATACTCGAGCAGAACGGCAGAAACCTCTCCGGCGGTCAGAAGCAGAGAATTTCCATAGCGCGCACGCTGACGAAAAAGCCCGAGATACTCATTCTCGACGACAGCTCCAGCGCGCTCGACTACGCGACCGACGCGGCGCTCCGAAAGGCGATACATTCACTCGGCGGCGACATTACTGTATTCCTCGTTTCACAGAGAATAGCCGGAATAAAGCAGGCAGACAAGATAATCGTTCTCGACAACGGCGCGATGATGGGCATAGGCACGCATGACTCGCTCATGCAGACCTGCGATACCTACAGGGAAATCTACTTCTCGCAGTTTCCAGAAGAGCGCGCGCTCTATGCCAAGGCAAACTGAAGAGAGGGGGCAATAATATGAAAAAAGATAACAACGCAAAAAAGGCTACCTTCCGCGGCAGTAAAGGCACATTCCGTAAGCTGATGCGGTTTATCGCGAAATACCGCATACTCCTTTTTTCGGGGATAGTCCTCGCCGCACTTTCCGTGGCACTCCAGCTCTATGTTCCGATGCTCTTCGGCGATGCGATAGACAATATCGCGGACAAGGGCAAGGTGGATTTTGACGCAATGTGGGTTTATCTTGCGAAAATACTCGTTTTCGCTTCCGTTTCCGCTTTTGCGGCATGGCTGATGAACCTTGTAAACAACCGCATGACATTCCGCATAGTGCGCGATATCCGTTCGGGTGCGATAAAGCATATCCAGCGCCTGCCGCTCTCGTATCTCGACAGCCACAGCACAGGTGATATAGTCAGCCGTATCATCTCCGATGCGGACATCCTCTCGGATGGGCTGCTGCTCGGCTTCACTCAGCTTTTCTCGGGAATAGTGACTATCGTGCTTACGCTCATCTTCATGCTTTCCAAGAATGTATGGATAACACTGATGGTTCTGCTTCTCACACCGCTCAGCTTCATCGTGGCGAAATTTATCGCTTCGCGCTCGTATAATATGTTCAGGCGGCAGAGTGAGGCGCGCGGAAAGCAGACGGCACTCATCGACGAAATGATAGGCGGACAGAAGGTGGTCCGCTCCTTCGGCTATGAAAAGAGAAGCTCCGAGCGCTTTGCCGATATAAATGAAAAGCTGCGCGTTTACAGCCAGAAGGCGGTTTTCTACAGCAGTCTCACAAACCCTTCCACAAGATTTGTAAACAATATCGTCTATGCGCTCGTCGCGCTCGTCGGTGCGCTTATGATAACAGGCGGCAATCTCACAGCCGGCGGACTTGCCGTGCTTCTCTCGTATGCAAGCCAGTATATGAAGCCTTTCAACGATATCAGCTCCGTTATCACGGAGATGCAGAATGCGCTCGCCTGCGCGGGCAGACTCTTTGAGCTGATGGACGAAAAGGAAGAATCACCCGATGCTGCAGGCACTCTCGAAAATGTACGCGGCGAGGTTGATATCCGCGATGTCGCTTTCAGTTATAATAAAGAGAAGAAGCTTATAGAAAATTTCAATCTCCATGTGGAGCCGGGTATGCGCATAGCGATAGTCGGACCCACGGGATGCGGCAAAACGACATTTATCAATCTGCTCATGCGATTTTATGATGTGGACGCGGGCGAGATTGATATCGACGGCAAGCCGGAGGTAAGCCTCTCACGCCATGCTCTGCGCGGCAGCTTCGGCATGGTGCTCCAGGAAACATGGATAAAGAGCGGCACCGTTCGCGAAAATATCTGCTTCGGCAAGCCCGATGCCACGGATGAAGAGGTCATCCGCGCGGCAAAGGATGCGCACAGCTGGAAGTTTATAGAAAAACTGCCGCAGGGGCTTGATACGGTACTCAATGAGGACAGCATAAGCCAGGGTCAGAAGCAGCTGCTATGCATTACGCGCGTAATGCTCACCCTGCCGCCGATGCTTATACTCGATGAGGCTACCTCGAATATCGACACGAGAACGGAGCTTCAGGTTCAGGACGCATTCGATAAGCTCATGCGCGGCAAGACAAGTTTTGTCGTGGCGCACAGACTCTCGACTATCAGAAACGCTTCGCTCATCCTCGTGATGAAAGACGGCAAGATAATCGAGCAGGGCACGCATGACGAACTGCTCGCACGCGGCGGCTTCTATAATAAGCTTTACAACAGCCAGTTTCAGCCTGTATAAGGCATGAGGAAAAATATGGACAGAACGGAAAAAACGGAGCTGACGGTGCTTTGCCTTGTTCACGAGGGAAAGCGCCTGCTCCTGCAAAACAGAACAAAAGCCGATTGGCGCGGGCTTGCGCTCCCGGGCGGTCATATAGAACCCGGCGAATCCGTGGTCGACGCGGTGATACGCGAGATGAAGGAGGAGACGGGACTTGACATAAGCGAGCCGCACCTCTGCGGGATAAAGCAGTTTCCGCGCGATGACGGCGGCAGGTATCTCGTCTTTCTCTTTGAAACGGAGAAATTTTCGGGAGAGCTTCGCCCGTCCGACGAAGGCGAAATGCTCTGGCTTTCGCGCGATGAGACAGACGGCAGAAATGCCGTCGCCGACCTCGGCGCACTCATAGATATGATGCTCGACCCCGCGAAAACGGAATTTCGGTATATCGTCACAGACGGAGAATGGGAGGCTATAATAAAATGAACGAGGGAAAGTTTTTCTGCCGTAACAGCGAGCGGCACGGCGGCGGTTATATGGAATTTGCCTTTTGCCGCCGATACGATAAAAAGAAGCTTTTTTCGCTCTCGCGCATAGTCTGCTGGAGCGATGATTCGCTCTATGTCGATACGGATTTTCTGAACGAATTTACGGCAGAGTACGGCAAGTATCTCGAGCCGTGCATTTCTCCCGATGGCTCGGGCAGGTTTTGCTTTTATGGGCTGAATTATTACAGCGCCGGGCGTGCGGCGGAAATCCTCGCCGCGATAGAGGCGGAAAAGCCGCGTGAATACGAGGTTATTGCCGAGTGGCTCGAAAAAGATATACATGAGTATAACGGATTTTATATACTCGGAGTTTGAATGATACAAATGTATAATTTAAAAAAATGCAACATATGTCCGCGAAAATGCGGCGCCGACAGAACCTGCGGCACAGGCTACTGCGGGCAGGGCGCGGAAATAAAAATAGCGCGTGCCGCTCCGCATTACTGGGAGGAGCCGTGCATTTCGGGCGAGCGCGGCTCGGGCACGGTTTTCTTTTCGGGATGCAGCCTGCGGTGTGTTTACTGCCAGAATGCGGATATCGCGCACGGCGGCTTCGGAAAGGAAATATCGTGCGGGCGGCTCTGCGAAATATTCTTTGAGCTGGCGGAAAAGGGCGTGCACAATATAAATCTCGTCACGCCGACGCACTTCACACCTCAGATACGCGAGGCGATAATCATGGCGAAAAGCCGCGGCTTTTTGCTTCCGTTTGTATATAACTGCGGCGGCTACGAGAGCGTCGAAACACTGCGCACGCTTGAAGGGCTTATCGACATATATCTCACCGATTTCAAATATATGTCGTCAGCGCGCGCAAAGAAATACAGCGCGGCGGAGAACTACCCCGAGGCAGCGAAAGCGGCGACAGCGGAGATGGTGCGCCAGACTGGCGAGCCGATATTCTCCGCGGACGGGCTTATGAAGCGCGGCACGATAGTGCGCCTGCTGATACTGCCCGAGGGAATGCTCGATGCCAAGAGCGTGCTCCGCTATCTGCACCGCACATACGGCGGGCGCATTTATATTTCGATAATGAACCAGTATACGCCGATGGCAGGCGTGCCTTATCCCGAGCTGGCGCGGAAAATTACCGAGCGCGAATACGACGAGATAATAAATTTCGCCATAGACGAGGGGATAACGAAAGCGTTCATACAGGAGGGTGGCACGGCGGAGGAAAGCTTCATCCCGCCTTTCGATATGACGGGCGTTGACGCGAAATAATACATCTGTATAATATAGCAAAAACTCCCATGAGGACTGCATTTCGGTGCAATGCCCTCATGGGAGTTTGTTTGTGCTTTGCCTTTGGTTAAAACCGCTTTATCAGCTTTATCGCCGTGCCCTCGTCATAGGAGCGTATCTCGCCGAGGGCGAAAAATCCGTCTCTGTCGCTTATGCGCAGGCGCGTGCCGACGGGGAAGCTTGTGTTTATCTTCCGCTGATATATTTCGGCACCGTTTCGCGCGAGCCGCGCGTAAAAATCCGACAGACGCACAGAGGGAAGCTCCCGGAAAAGGCTTTCCGTTGGGCGCAGGAGTGCCTGACGGGCGGCGATATCCATCTCTTCAAGCTGCTCTGTCGTCACGGCATCTTCGAGCGAGAAGCCGCCGCACTGCGTGCGCACGAGACTGCTCATCGCTCCGCCGCAACCGAGCGCCGCACCGATATCGGCGCAGAGCGTGCGGATATATGTCCCCTTTGAGCAGGCGACATCGAGCGTGTAATTTCGCTCGTCCGAGCGCGTGACATCAAGCGAGTAGATATGTATCGGGCGAGCCGCGCGCTCTACCGTCACGCCGTCGCGGGCGAGGTCACAGAGCTTTTTGCCGCCGACTTTCAGCGCACTGTACATCGGCGGGGTCTGCATTATATCGCCGACAAAGCGCCGCGATACGGCGACCACCTCATCCTCCGAGGGGATATTGCCGCTCTCGGAGAGGACTTTGCCTGTGGTGTCCTCCGTGTCGGTAGTTATGCCGAGCAGAAGCCCTGCGCGGTAGCTTTTGTCATGCTCCATGGCGTATTCGCTTGCCTTTGTGGCGCTGCCTATGAGTATCACGAGCAGGCCCGACGCCATCGGGTCGAGCGTGCCCGTATGCCCGACTGCGCGCGTGCCGAAAAGGCGGCGCATCTTGTTTACGGCATCGTGCGAGGTGATGCCGACGGGCTTATTCAGGAGAAGTATTCCGTCATTCATGGAAGCCGCATTCCTTTATTATTCTTTTTACGGCGCTGTCTACTTTATCGGCGGAGACAACACAGCCTGCCGCGCCGAAATGACCGCCGCCACCGAAAATGGCGCATATTTTCGATACATCTATATCGCATGAGGAGCGCGTGGAAATCTTATACGAGCCGTCGGCGCGTTCGCGCACGAAGATGGCTACTTTCACACCGTCGGCGCGGCGGATGGCGTTGATAACATCGTATGTATCTTCTTCCTCAAAGCCGCCTGCTTTCTTGTCTGCCTCCGTCATGCGGATATATGAAATTTTCCCGCCGCAGAAATACTGAACATTCGCCATGGCAAAAGCCTCGGCGGCGAGTGCGCTTTTTGTCTTGCATTCGAAAAGGTCGCGGCAGATACTGGCATGATTTACGCCGCGCTCTATGAGCTTCGCCGCTATCTTGTGTGTAAAAGGCGTTGTGTTGGCATAGCGGAAACCGCCCGTATCAGCCGCGAGTGCGGCATAGAGCAGGGAAGCGATATCCTCTGGGATTCTGCCCGCGAGCATACGGTTTACTATGCGGTAGACTATCTCGGCACAAGCCGCCGCCTGCGGGTCGACTATGCGCACGGGAGAATATGACTCATGCGTTCTGTGATGGTCGAGCACGAGGCGCATTTCCTTTGCGCGACTCATGTATTTTCCGAGCTGGCTCGGGGAAGCGACATCCACGCTTATGCGGAATGTCGGGGAAAAATCCGCAGGCAGGGAATCCTCGGAAAAATCGCGCTCTCCGCCTGTCAGAAATGTGAGCGAAACGGGAATCCTGTCACAGCAGACGGGATAAGCTTTCTTGCCCGAGAGCCTAAGCGCATGAACGAGCGCAAAGCATGAGCCGACCGTATCCGCATCGGGATTTTCGTGCGTGTATACGGCAAAATTATCGTTTTCCGCGAGAAGCCTGCAAACGGCTTTCACGGAGGAATTTGAATTATTCACCATCTCCGCCCTCCGAATCCGTGTCGGAAGCGGGGTCATCGATGTGCGTTTTCTTCAGCAGTCTGAATATGTTTGCACCGCGTTCTATCGCATTGTCGTATATGAAAGTGAGCTCCGGTGTGATGCGCATATTGAGCTTTGTCGCTATCTCGTGGCGGATGAGTCCGCGGGCGCTTTTCAGTCCCTGCTTTACTTCTTTCACAGCCTCATCATCGGAATCGAGAAGCGAAAAATATATTTTCGCGTACTTGAGGTCGCCGGAAACATCGCACTGCGTGACCGTTATCATATGCGAGCTCACGCGCGGATCCTTTACCGAGCGCAGAGCATCGGCAACGGTGCGCATGAATTCATCGTTTATCCGTGCTTTTCTGAAATTTGACATTTATCCCTCCTTGCCGCCTTTCGGCAAATGTTTGAATTTGAATATTATTTATCATTTATATTATAGCACTCTTTAAAGCGAAAATCTATACCATTTTCAAGATTTATGAAAAATTTTTATAAACTTAACATTATACTTACTTGACATATGGGGAAGAGAGGTATATAATCAAATCGTAATATAAAAAGGCGGTTTGCCTTGGAAAAAGGGGATACTGTATTATGGAAAAAATGATTGCGCTTGTTAAGGAACGCCCCGAAAGAGGGCTTTGGATGCGTGAAGTACCCGTTCCCGAATGCGGCAAAAACGATGTAAAGATAAAGATACGCAAGACTGCCATCTGCGGAACGGACCTGCATATTTACAACTGGGACGAATGGAGCCAGAAGACGATACATACGCCCATGACCATAGGTCATGAATATGTCGGCGAGATAGTAGAGGTCGGCGAGAATGTAACCGCATACAAGGTCGGCGACAGAGTCACCGGCGAGGGTCATATCGTATGCGGCAAATGCCGCAACTGCCTTGCGGGCAAGGGTCACCTCTGCCGCGAAGCAAAGGGTGTCGGCGTAAACCGCGACGGCGCTTTTGCCCAGTATCTCGTTATCCCGCAGACAAATGTTTATCTCTGCGACGATAAGATACCCGATGACCTCTATGCCATCTTTGACCCGTACGGCAATGCTACTCACACCGCGCTTTCCTTTAATCTCGTGGGCGAGGATGTGCTTGTCACGGGTGCCGGTCCTATCGGTATCATGGCGGCGGGCATCGCACGCTTCTGCGGTGCACGCAATGTCGTCATCACCGATATCAACGATTACCGCCTGAATCTCGCAAAGAAATTCGGCGTGAGCGCGGCTGTCAATACGAAAAACGAAGATCTGCGCGAGGTTATGAAGAGCCTCGATATCCACGAGGGCTTTGATGTGGGTCTTGAGATGTCGGGCAGTCCGATAGCCTTCAACCAGATGATAAACTCAATGGAAAACGGCGGCAAAATGGCTATGCTCGGCATACCGAAAAACGATATGCAGATCCCGTGGGACAAGATAGTTTTCGAGGGACTCTGGATAAAGGGCATCTACGGCAGAGAAATGTTTGAAACATGGTATAAGATGGCGGCGATGATTCACGGCGGCTTCAATCTCGAGCCTATCATCACGCACCGCTTTGATATAATGGATTACGAAAAAGGCTTTGAGGCGATGAACAGCGGCAATTCCGGCAAGGTTGTGCTCGACTGGACAAAGCTCGGCTGAGGAGGTAAATCATGAATAAAACAGATGCACTCGCTTTCTATAAGAGCGAGGTCGAAAAAATAAAGGCGGACGGGCTTTTCAAGGGAGAGAGAGTCATCGCTTCTCCGCAGAGCTCCGCCGTCACCACGGCAGACGGCACAAAGATGATAAATATGTGTGCCAATAACTATCTCGGTCTTGCCGATTCCGAGGATCTGATTGAGGCGGCGATTGCTTCATACAGAAGCCGCGGCTATGGATGCGCGAGCGTGCGCTTCATCTGCGGTACATTCGATATCCACAAGCAGCTTGAAGAGAAGATAAGCAAATTCCTCGGCACGGAGGATACGATACTTTACTCCTCATGCTTTGATGCAAACGGCGGTCTTTTTGAAACGGTGCTCTCGGCAGAGGATGCCGTTATCAGCGATGAGCTAAACCATGCCAGCATAATCGACGGCGTCCGTCTCTGCAAGGCGGCAAGATACCGCTATAAGAACAACAATATGGACGACCTCGAGGCAAAACTCAAGGAAGCCGACGCGGCAGGCGCGAGAATCAAGCTTATCGCCACAGACGGCGTTTTCTCCATGGACGGTATTATCGCAAATCTTGCAGGAATATGCGACCTCGCGGAGAAATACGGCGCGCTTGTGATGGTTGACGACAGCCATGCTTCCGGTTTTGTCGGCGCACACGGCAAGGGCACGAGCGAACACTGCGGCGTGATGGGCAGAGTTGACATCATCACATCCACTTTCGGCAAGGCGCTCGGCGGCGCTTCCGGCGGCTTCACCTCCGGCAGAAAGGAGATAATCGACCTGCTCCGTCAGAGAAGCCGTCCTTATCTCTTCTCCAATTCTCTTGCTCCCGCCATCGCGGCTACGACCTCCAAGCTTATAGATATGCTTTCCGAGACGACGGAACTGCGCGACAGGCTCGAGGAAAATACGAAATATTACCGTTCGCTTCTCACGGAGGCGGGCTTCGATATAATCGAGGGTACGCATCCTATCGTTCCCGTCATGCTCTATGACGAAAAGACGGCAGGCGAATTTGCAAGCCGCATGATGGAAAAGGGCGTTTATGTCGTCGCTTTCTCATATCCCGTAGTGCCGAAAGGCAAGGCGAGAATCCGCACGCAGGTCTGCGCTTCCCATACAAAGGAACAGCTGAAATATGTCGTCGACTGCTTCAAGGCTGTCCGCGATGAGATGAATAAATAAGTAATATACGAATGTATAAAACACAAGTCCCGACGGAAAATCCCGTCGGGGCTTGTGTTTTGGGGGCTGCTGTAATCACAAGCGGTTTTTATTTTGTCGCACTTTTACATGGCAAAGATGGCGGCTCGATGCGGCATCGCCGAAACGGGAGCGGAGAGGGCATATTTGCTGAAAATGCGCATGGGTTGACAAATGTATCAAAATATGGTATAATTATTTTACCAATAAGTTACATATCGGGAGGAAATCAAAATGAAAAAAGCGATATCTCTTTTACTGCTTCTTTGCTTTGCGGCGGCTCTTTTTTCGGGTTGCGCATTTGGAAATGTCCGCATGCCTTTCAATGGTAAAATAGAATTTCATGATATCACCGCGGTGATACCCTCGGATTTCATCCGCGATTCGACTCAGAGCAAGGATGATTTATGGGTTTTCGAAAAGGGAGGCTACAAAAAAATTATTATCATAAGCCGCTCCGATATCAAAACCGACGCAGATACTCATCTGAAAAATTATGTAAACAATATAACTGCAAAGGGCGGTACGGCTTCGCAGGGCAAGTATCTTTATGAAGATGCCGCGATGAGTACATATTATATCGACGGAGTTTTCTGTCAGGAAATAATCTTTGCATATAACGGTTCGCTTTATGCTTTTGCGCTTCGCGGCGGAACGGAGAGCGAATTTAATGAGCTTCTCAAGGATATAAATACGCCAGATACCATATCCGAATAATACGCATACGCCCCCGCAGAAAAGCTTTTGCGGGGGCGTTTTTTCGTATTTTCGATTTTTCTCTTTACATTTTCCCGAAAGCACTGTATAATGTATAAAAAGATTTCGTTTCGGATGAAAGCTGAGTATTATTATGAAAATCAAAGTCAGGAATTGCAGCTACGAAGAGGTGATGGCGAAGCCGACGGCTCCGCGATTTCACCCGCACAAGCCGAATATTCTTTTCCGCACGCTGATGTATATGGCGGGGCTCGGCGAGCTTAAGAAAACAAAATTTACATATACGAAAACGGGCATGGAGCGACTCGGAAAAAGTCAGCCGTGCCTTTATCTGATGAATCATTCCAGCTTCATCGACCTTGAGATAGCTTCGCATATCATATATCCGAAGCCTTTTCAGATAGTCTGCACGCAGGATGGATTTGTCGGCAAGCTGTGGCTGATGAAGCGGCTCGGTTGCATCCCGAAAAAGAAATTTGTGCCGGAATATCTGCTTGTCAAGGATATGGTATATTCACTGCGCAAGCTGAAAAGCTCCGTGCTCATGTATCCCGAGGCGAGCTACAGTTTTGACGGAACGGGAACGCCGCTCCCCGATACGCTCGGTCAATGCCTGAAACTGCTGAAAGTGCCTGTCGTCATGATACGCACACACGGCGCTTTCTCATATGACCCGCTTTACAACGGCTTGCAGAAAAGAGATGTAAAAGTCTCAGCCGAGATGAAATATCTGCTCTCGCCCGAGGAGATAGCGGAGAAATCGCCCGAAGAACTGAATGAAATACTGCGCCGCGAATTTGATTTTGACTACTTCCGGTGGCAGAAAGAAAATAAAATCGCAGTGACAGAGCCTTTCCGCGCGGATTATCTGGAGCGTGTGCTCTATAAATGCCCCGTCTGCGGTTCCGAAGAGGATATGGCGGGCAAGGGAACGGAACTTAACTGCCATGCCTGCGGTCATAGGTGGGAACTGGATGAATATGGCACGCTCCGCGACCTCTCGGGCGGTGATACATTTACCCACATCCCCGACTGGTACGCATGGGAGCGCGAATGCGTGCGCAGGGAAATAGAGAGCGGAAGCTACCGCATGGAAAGTGAAGTTGACATCTGCATGATGGTGGATTATAAGAGCATATACCGCGTCGGAAGCGGCAGACTCGTGCACAGCGCAGAGGGCTTTCACCTGACGGGATGCGACGGTGCGCTTGATTATACGCAGCATCCGCAGGCTTCCTACAGCCTCTATGCCGACTACTACTGGTATGAGATAGGCGATATGATATGCATAGGCGACAGCAAGCGGCTCTATTATTGCTTCCCGAAAAGGCATATCCCTGTGGCAAAGGCGCGAATCGCAACAGAGGAGCTTTATAAAAAAGCAATGGCGCTTCACAGAACCGCAAGATAAAGAAAACGGAATCCGAGAGGATTCCGTTTTCTTTATTGTATTTTTGCTTTGTAAAAGTCAGTTTACAGCCTTTTTGATTTTTTCAAAGCTGTCATCCGAGAGCGTATGCTCAAGGAGGCAGGCTTCCTTTTCGGCTGTTTTTTCGTCCACGCCGGCGCTCATGAGTCGGCTCTTGAAAAAGCAGTGCCGTTCATATATTTTTTCGGCTACCTCGCGCCCCGTGTCCGTCAGATAAAGCTGATTGTCCTCCGCCAAGAGAAAACCGCCTTTTTTCAGCAGTGCGACGGCGCGGCTGACGCTGGGTTTGCTTACTCCGAGCTGTTCGGCAATATCGACCGAGCGCGCCATTCCGTTTCTTCTTTCGAGAATCAGCACTGCCTCCAGATAATCTTCTCCCGAAGCGTGTAGCTTCATACCGTCACATCCTTTCAGATTTTCCTGCTGTCGGCTACTGTGCCGATAAGCGCGGAAATGATATTGTTTCCGTAAAATACGCCGTCACGCGTGAGCGTCACGGTATCACCCTCTGCCGTGAGAAGTCCCGCATCGGCAAAAGCCGCAAGCTTCTCTTCAAAGAGAACCCGCAGGTCTATGCCGAGCTTCTCGGAGAACGGGCGGAGGTTTGCACTGCCTTTCTGCAAGGCATAGACAAGCGAATCGAGCACCCTGTATTCGGGGAGCAGTACGCGCCCGCGTGAGCAGATGCGAAGCTCATCCGAAATATCGGGGGCGGCATGCGAATTGTGATAAAAATAGTTTTCTATATTGCCGCCCGCACCATGCCCGAGCGCGATACAGCTTCCGCCGCTGTGGCGGATTTCCATATAATCGTAGCGGTCGCGCCCGTCTTTGACAAGCTTTGTCAGCTCAAGCAGCCTGTAGCCATGCGGCGCGAGGGAATCGAGTATGATATCGAAAAGCGCTTTTTCGCGGTTTATATCGCTCATCGCCGCTTTTTCGGCATCGGTCAGCTTCTGCCAAAGCGGCGTTTTCTCATGAAGCATGAGCGAGTATATCGAAACTCCCGCGACATCCAGTGCCGCGATGGTATCGATATCGCGCAGAAGCCCCGCGTCGGTCTGACCGGGATAATTATATATCAGGTCGACGCTCGTATTTCTTATCCCCGCGCGGATTGCCGCCGCTATGCGCGAAGCGGCAAATTCGCCGTTTCCGCGCCTGCCGAGCAGTTTTCTCGCCTCGTCGTCAAAGCTCTGGATGCCGACGGAAAGGCGGTTTACGCCGCCCTCTTTCAGCGCGGAAATCATTTCATCCGAGAGTTCCGTCGCAGATGTCTCGACGCTGATTTCCGCATCGGGCGCTATGCTGAAGCATCGGTGCAGTTCGGATAGCACCGCGCTCATCTGCTCGGGCGAAAGCGAGGTCGGCGTTCCGCCGCCGAAATTGATTGCATCTATCGGCGCGCTCATATAGCGATAGCCGCATATTTTGCGCATCTCGTTTATGAGATAGAGATGATATTCGCGCCTGCTCAGCTCATCGGGACGGTGAAACGGGCAGAATGTGCATATTTTATTGCAGAACGGCACATGAAGATATATCACGCGCCGACTTGCGGCATTTCCCGCGAGTACCGAGGGGAGATATTCCGCTCCCCCGATGTCTGCGGTATATTTGTTTTTCAGGTCTCTTGATGCGTCGTGATGACTTTTATATCTTTCGGAAAACATCACTTTGCGCTCTTGAACGAGAACGCCGCATCGGGATAGAGTATCTCGGCGAGCTTCTGATAAGCCTCGGCGAAGCGGCTGTTCGGCTTATTGTGGAAGAGGGATTTCTCGAGGTAATATACCTTGCCGTTCTTGACGGCTTTCAGCGACTGCCATACGGGATTGCTTCCGTATGTTTTCTCAACCTGCTCCTGCGCCGCATCCGTGCCGGCATGGCACTGTACTATGATGATGTCGGGGTCTGCCGCGAATACCGTTTCGAGGTTGATTTCCAGACGCTCTGCACCGCTTGCGTTGTCCCAGTCGTCAACGATGTTCTTCGCTTTCATCGCGGTTACCATTCCGCCGACAACGGTTGCGGAGGTGTTGGCATCGAGCTTGCTTGCGTTGGCAAACATGCTGAATACGCGGGGTGCATTTTCATCGGGAATCTCGCAGAGAACATTTACGACATCGTCGAGAGATTTCATGGCGATGCTGTCCCAGAGCTCGGGATGACCTGAGAGATTGCAGAATACCTTGAACCATTTGAGATAATCGGAGAAATCATCGTATTTTACGGCGATAACGGGGATGCCTGCCGCCTTGGCGGGCTTTTCGATGGTGGAGAAGCCGCTCATCGCTGTGGAGCAGATGATAAGCTCGGGCTTGAGCGCCACAATCTGCTCGGTATCCCACTTCTTGCCGGAGGATGATGTGGCTACGACGGTCATGCCCTCATCGGCGGTGATATCTCTGCCGATATATTCCAGATAGAGCGCCTGCGAGCTGCTGCCGCCGATGCAGCCTGTTACGGAGCCGCCTGCTTCATACCAGAGTGTGGTGAAGCTTGCATAAAGGTTTACGACATTGCCGATACCTTTTTTTACGGTTACTGTGGAGCCGTCTGTCGAGGTTGCGTCCTTGAATGTGACGGAATCTTCGGTTACGATTACTTCGTTTGCCGCTTTCAGAAAATCTTCTTTCAGCTTTGCTTTGAGTGCTTCGTTTTCTTTTTCTTTATCGTCATCCTTGCCGGCAGGCTCGGTTTTTCCCGTATCTGTTGTCGATGTGGTTTCCGTGCCTTTCGTGGTTACGGTAGTGTCATCGGTTGAATCGGGCTTCTTTGTCGCGCAGGCGGTGAATACGCCGACGAGCATGCAGAGGCAAAGAAGCATGGCAAAAATTTTTTTCATTGGTTTTCCTCCATGTTTTGTTTTGATTTATTTCACACCAAAGGTTGTCCTTTGAGGTATAAAATACGGACACCCGTGTATCGGGTCTTTGTAAACGGCGGCTTCTATCTCGAAAATGTCGCGCAGATTTTTCTCCGTGACCATTTCGTCGGGCGTTCCCGAAGCGAAGAGCACGCCGCCTTTTATTGCCGCCAGATAATCGGAATACCGCGCGGCAAGATTTATATCGTGCAGAACCATCACGATGGTGATGCCGAGCTCGCTGTTCAGATTGCGAACAAGCTCAAGCACCTCGACCTGATAGCTCACATCGAGATATGTCGTAGGTTCGTCGAGTATCAGAATCTCCGGCTCCTGCGCTATAGTCATGGCAATCCATGCGCGCTGGCGCTCTCCGCCCGAAAGCGTGGAAAGAATGCGGTCGCCGAGATGAGTCAGCCCCGTCAGCGATAGCGCGCGGTCGATTATCCGACCGTCGTCCGCCGTCATGCCGCGACCGAAGCGCGAATACGGAAATCTGCCGTAGGAGACGAGCGTGCGCACATCGATATCGGGAGGCGATTCATGCACCTGCGAGAGATATGCTATCTTCTGCGCGAGTTGCTTTGGCGGATATGACGACAGTTTCTTATCGAGATATACCACCTCGCCGCCGCGCGGCACCACCGCTTTCGGCACTGTTTTCAGCAGGGTCGATTTGCCGCAGCCGTTCTGCCCTATCAGAGTGACGACTTTGCCGCGCGGGATATCGAGCGAAAGCCCGCGAAGCACTTCTTTTTTGCCGTAATCGACATAAACATCGCGAAATCCGAAATACATAGGCTCACCCCCTCTTTCCCTCTCTCGTGCGGAGCAGATAAAGGAAGAAAGGCGCTCCGATAAACGAGAGAATTATGCTGACCGGTACCTCGCCCGGCGGAAGTATGACGCGTCCCACCGTATCGCAGATGCAGACGAGCGAGAAGCCGAGCAGAGACGAGGCGGGGAAGAGATACTTATAATCCGAGCCGACGAGGAGCCGCGCGATATGCGGCACCACGAGACCGACGAAGCTGATAAGCCCCGCTACGGCTATAGCCGCGCCCGCAAGCAGGGACGAGACCGCGATGAGGAAAAAGCGGAATATCTCCGTGCGCAGTCCGAGAGCATTTGCCGTTTCGTCGCCGAGCATGAGTATGTTCATGCGCGACGGGAGAAAGGCACAGATGAAGATGCCGACGGCGGCATACGGCAGAATCATGCGGAAGCTCTCCCAGCCCACGCCGTTCAGTCCGCCTACGAGGAAGCCCGAGGCATTGCCGAGCGACTCTGCGAAAAATGTTTTGATTATATCATTGAATGCGCTGAAGAGCGCGGACACCGCCATGCCCGAGAGAATCATCTTGACAGGCGAAACGCCCCTTTGATATGCCAGAGCATATATCAGCATGGTCGTGACAAAGGCGCCGAGAATCGAGCCGAGCGGGAGCAGATAGGAATAAGTCGGAAAGGCGACGAGCGTCAGATATCCGATGAAGCTTGCGCCGCCCGTGACGCCTATGGTGGACGGTGAAGCCATGGTATTGCGCATTACACCCTGAAGAATACATCCCGAGAGCGAAAGGCAGATTCCGACAAGACCGCCTACGAGCACGCGGGGAAAGCGCAGATTCCAGACGAGCAGGCGCGCCATGCTGTCATCGTTTACGAAAAGCGCTTTTGCAACATCGGGAATCGAGATTTTCACGCTGCCTATTCCCGTGCAGACAAGTACGGAGAGCACGGAAAGCACGCCGAATACGGCGATAACCGAGATTTTCCTTGCCTTTCGTCCGGCTGACGCATGCGCGTCGGTCGGGCAGGCAGGTGATTTAGTTAGAGTATTTTGTTTCATGCTTTTTTGAGAAATTCCGCTACCGCTTTACGCGCGCCCTCCAGCTCCTCCGCGTTCGGATGACCGAGCGACGCTTTCTGCTTTTCGAAGCGCTCCATCGAGAGGTGACCTTTCTGCCCCTCGGGGATTCTCGTCCGCGCAAATGTGCGCTTGAGGTCGATACTGCCGCGGCAGAGATAATGACCGAGCAGAGTATTGTGCTCGGAGGCGAGCGCGATGACATTTTCGCATACCTTGGCGGCGTGCGCCGTGTCCGTGGCAACGCCGAGCGAGCCTATGACTATAAGCTTCTTGCCGTGCATTCTCGCGATAAGGTCGATGGTATCGTCGTCAGCCGTCCCGTGGTTGCACCAGTATGAAAGCACGAATGTGTCGAATTTGTCTATTACCTCGTCGGTTATGTAGCGGATGTTATAGGGTCCGACATGGTTCGGAACAGCCTCAGCCGCCGCTGCGGCAAGCTTGTAGCCGTTGCCCGTGATGGTGGAGAAGATTATCGGCACAGTATCCGCAAGGTCGGGACGCGGCTCGTTCTTTCTCACAAGCGACGCGCCGAGCGCGGCGGCTTCCTCTTCCGTTCCCGCCGTGGGAAGCATCACGCATTTCGCGGCTTTCCCCATGAGCACAAGGCTCTCGGAAAGCTCCTCTCTGCCCTCGAAATCTCCAAAGAGAGCCGTTTTTTTGCCCTCAAGCTTCGCGAGAGCGTGCGAAAACAGCGAAACGGAATCCACCGTATCGAAATCCTTGCCGAGCCCGAAAGCCGCGGCATCGTATCCTGCAAGCACCGATAGGTCGGCGGATGCATCGAAAATATCCGCGACAGCGCCCATCGAAAGCGCCGCCTGCACGAGATTGTCTTTTTTCTTCCCGAGTGCCTCGGCGCTCGGTGCACAGATAATTGCAAGTCTGCTCATTTGTTTCACTCCTGAATGGTATTGCAGTTAGCTATGGCTAACCGCCGGCTTTAAAAAATAAGTCAACAGCCGACCGACGAAATCACAGCGGATAAACCGCGGATGAATCGCTTTGGTTAGCACATGCTAACTTGATGGAAGTAATATAGCATATATTTCGCGATTTGTCAAGTGGTTGCGGCATTTTCTTTTTGCAAAGTCCGCGTTTTTTTCTGCGCGGCACTTGATATTTGCGCTTTTTTATGGTAAAATACAAAATTGGTTGATTATTTTGTCGAGGGGAGCGGGAAAATGAGGATTTTTGCCATACGCCATGGGATAACGGAATGGAACAGCATCGGAAAAATTCAGGGCAGAACAGATATTCCGCTGAACGAAGCGGGAGTTAAAAGCGCATATGCGCTCGCCGCAGAAATGCGTGCGCAGGGCTATATCCCGACGGAAATTTTCACAAGTCCGCTCGCACGCGCATATAAAACGGCAGAGATAGTCGCCTCTGAGTTTTCGCTTACCCCCGAGGCGGTGACGGATTTTCAGGAGATGTCATTCGGACTCTGGGAGGGGCTTAGCTGGAAGGAAATAACGGAAAAATACCCAGCGGAGTTCAAGGCGTGGAATAATGACCGCACCGTGCAGATACCCGAGGGAGAATCATATATAGACCTCACGCGCCGCATCATCCCCGAGCTTCGCCGCGCCTGCGAAAAATCCGACGGAGACTTTGCGATAGTGGCGCACGGAGCCGTGATAATGGCTATGCATGTCATATACGAGGGCATAGAATTTGAGAGCATAGATAAAATAATGCGGCATATAAAAAATTCCTCCGTTACCGTTTTTGACAGCGGGCGAATGCTCGAAAATGCGGAGAAATTTGAAAAATCGGGCAGACTTGATATAAGAAAAGGAAATAAATTATGAAACTGACACTTGTGGCGACCTGCCTTTTCGGGCTGGAGAAATTTCTCGGCGAGGAGATAGACGCGCTCGGCTATAAGCGCATAGAAACGATAGACGGCAGAGTGACCTTTGAGGGCGACGAAGCGGCTGTTGCGCGGTGCAATATCTGGCTTCGCACAGCGGAGCGCCTATATATAAAAATGGGCGAATTTGACGCGATGAATTTCACCGACCTTTTTGACGGTACCAAGGCGATAGCATGGGAGAGCCTGATAGGCAGAAACGATGCTTTCCCCGTAAAGGGGCATTCGGTGAAAAGCCTGCTGACAAGCATCCCCGATTGCCAGAGCATCATCAAAAAGGCGATGGCGACAAGGCTGGGCGAAGCCTACGGGCTTTCGTACATGCCGGAAACGGGAATAAAATATCAGATAGAATTTTTCATACTGAAAGACAGGGCAAGCCTGATGATAGATACCTCGGGCGTGGCGCTTCACAAGCGCGGATATCGCCCGCAGAACGCGCCCGCACCTCTGCGCGAGACGCTTGCCGCCGCCATGGTCAAGATGGCGCGCCCGCGCGAGAATGTCCTCTTCTGGGACCCTTTCTGCGGTTCCGGAACGATACCGATAGAGGCGGCTATGCTGATGACAAATACGGCGCCCGGACTGAAGCGGAGCTTTGCCGCGGAGGAATTTCCTTTCATAGGCAAAGAGATATGGGAGAGCGCGAGAAAAGAAGCGCGCGAGGCGATAAATACGGAGACTGCCTTTGAAGCATACGCTTCCGACTGTGAATGGAGTGCCGTCAAGCTTGCCATGGCTTGCGTCCGTCAGGCGGGTATGGAGAAATACATCAAGGTTTTCGAGAAGAACGCGCTCGATATCAAGGCAGACGGCAGGCGCGGCACGATAGTCTGCAATCCGCCATACGGCGAGCGGCTCTCCACCATCACCGAATCGGAAAAGCTCTATCGCGATATGGGAAAGAGTTTTGCGCGGCTCGGTTCATGGCAGATATATGTCATCACATCGAACGAAAGTTTCGAGCGGCTGTACGGCAGGCGCGCGGACAAGAAGCGCAAGCTATATAACGGCATGATACCGTGCAGCTTCTACCAGTTTTTCAAAAACGAAAACAGAGACTATACAAGAGAAAAGAAGGATTTTGCAAAATGATAAGCGAGAGAATAAAGCAACTTGTAAACTACGGAGCGGAAAAGAACCTCATCACCGAGGCGGACAGGATATACGCGACAAATCTCCTGCTCGACGCGATGGGCGAGCAGAGCTATGAGGAGCCCGGCGAGGTGCCTGCGGCATCGCTTGAGGAGATACTCGGCGCACTCTGCGATATCGCCGAGGAAAAGGGTATAATCGCGGAAAAGGGAAGCGTGGTTCGCCGCGATCTTTTTGATACGCGCCTGATGGGACTGCTCACGCCGCGCCCCTCCGAGGTCATCGCAAAATTCCGGAGCGAATATGAAAAATCCCCCGAAGCGGCGACGGATTTCTATTATAATTTCAGCAGAGATACGGATTATATCCGCACATACCGCGTGAAAAAAGATATCCGCTGGACCGTGCCGAGCGAATTCGGCGAGATAGATATAACGATAAATCTCTCCAAGCCCGAGAAAGACCCGAAAGATATTGCCCTTGCCAAAATGCAGAAGCAATCGAGCTATCCGAAATGTGCGCTCTGCCCCGAAAACGAGGGCTATGCGGGAAATATGAGTGCCGCCGCAAGAGAAAATCACCGCCTTATTCCCATCACTCTCGGCGGGGAAAAGTGGTTTTTCCAATATTCGCCCTATGTCTATTACAATGAACACTGCATAGCGCTCTCCGCCGAGCATACGCCGATGAATGTCTGCGTGAAAACGGTGGAGCGTATGCTCGACTTTATAGATATTTTTCCGCACTATTTCATAGGAAGCAATGCGGGACTGCCGATAGTCGGCGGTTCCATACTCACGCACGACCATATGCAGGGCGGCAGATATGAATTTGCCATGGAGCGCGCCGAGGCAGACAGGGAATTTCACTTTGCGGGCTTTGAAAATGTGAAGGCAAAAACGCTGAAATGGCCGCTTTCCGTCATCCGCATATCAAGCCCCGAGAGAGCCGGGATACAGCGACTTGCCGCGAAGATTTTCGACGCATGGAGCGCCTACAGCGATAAGTCCGTGACAATTTTCGCCGAAACGGAAAAAGGGAAGCACAATGCGATAACTCCGATAGCCCGTCGCCGCGGCGGCGAATACGAGCTCGACCTCGTGCTCCGCAACAATCTGACCACGCCTGAGCGCCCGATGGGACTTTACCATCCGCGTCCCGAATATCATAATATAAAGAAAGAGAATATCGGGCTTATCGAGGTAATGGGTCTTGCCGTGCTGCCATCCCGCCTGAAAAAGGAGCTTGCCGCAGTTGCCGATGCCGTGCTTGCAGGCAAAAATATTGCCGATATACCCGAGATAGCAAAGCATGCGGCATGGTTTGAGAGCTTCCGCGGAAACTACGATATCACGCCCGAAAATATAAACGATATCCTGCTTCGCGAGACAGGAAATACATTCGTGCGTGTACTCTGCGATTGCGGTGTATTCAAGCGCGATGAGAAGGGCATTGCCGCTTTCGACAGATTTATAGATTTTGTAAATAAATTCTGATAGTAAAAAAGACATTTATCACTGCGAGGAAATAATCATGGAAGTATTGCGCGGAAGAAGGCTGTTCGGTATACTTTTTGTATTCACGGCGGCGTTCTGCCTTCGCGCGGTGCTTCCTTTTTATTTTTGCCTTGCTTTTGCGGCGGCGGTGGTCGCTTCCTTTGCCGTATATGCCGCGGTGATGAAAAGGCGTGGCAGGCTCGGCACATACAGGGTGCTTTATATCGTTTTCGCGCTTCTTGCGCTCGCGCTCGGCATATTCCATGGGCAGAGATATATCTCCGCCGTGCCGGAGAGTTTCTTTTCAGGCGAGACGCGCGAATATATCGGTACGGTGAAAAGCGTGGAGGGAAGCGCCGGCTATTACAGCGTTTACACGATAAGCATAAACGAGAGCGGGCGCGAAATACTCTGTCTTTGCGAAGCCGACTATGATGCGGATTTTGAAGCGGGCGATAGTGTTCGCTTTTGCGGCATAGCGTTTGAGGAGCGCGAAATCTACTATAAGAGCAAGGAAATCAGAGCGAGAATAAATTTCACCGAGAGCAGTATACTTGACTTCGGCGAGGCGAAAGAAGGCTTTTTCGGACGAGCGCAGGGCAAATTTTCCTCGCTTCTTGCGGATAGGCTTGAGGGTGATACGCTTTCTCTCGCGAAGGCAATGCTGCTCGGAGAGAGAAGCGATATTTCCGGTGAGATAAAACTCGATTTCCGCAGGATAGGTTTTTCGCATGTGCTTGCCGTGAGCGGACTGCATATCAGCGTGCTCACCTTTGCCTTCATGCTTCTGCTCGCGCCGCTCCCGATAAGCAAGAGGATAAAAATGCTTCTGCTTATCCCTGCGGTCTGCGCTTTTGCGATGGTGACGGGCGCATCCGCTTCCGTCGTGCGCTCGTGCATCATGTTCATCTGTCTCGCGCTCTCGGGTGCCTTCTTTGCCGACAGCGATACGCCGACCTCGCTCATGCTTGCCTTATCGCTGATATTTGTGCTTTCTCCTTCGTCTGTATATGATATCGGCTTGTGGCTGTCCTTTTCGGCGACGCTCGGGATAACGCTTTTCTCTCCCGTGCTCTCGCCGATAAAACTGCACAATACGAGAAAGACATATTCGCGCGTGAGAAATTTCCTCGTTTCCGCGCTCAATTATATCATCTCGCTTATCCTGACCTCACTTGTTGTAACGGCTTTTACAATGCCTGTCATTTTTATATGCTACGGTAATTTCTCGCTCGTGGCGCCGCTTGCCTCTCTTCTGCTTATACCGATAGTGCAGATTTTGCTCCCGATTTTGCTTTTTGTACTGATATTCGGCGGCGTGCCTCTGCTCGGCGCGGCTCTCGCCGCAGTCGCTTCGGCTTTGACAAAGCTGATGCTCACGCTCGCGGGTTTTCTTGCCGATTTTGAGGGGATATATGTTTCGCTCCGCTATCCTTTCGGCAGGTATTTTGTGGTGGCGCTTCTCGTGCTTATTTTCGTATTTATGTTCGGCAGGAGTATAAAATTCCGTCGTGCCGCCGCATTTTTTGCCGTGCTTGCCGTTGCTTTCGGCGTGAGCGTCGGCTTATATGAAGGCGCCTTTTACGGCAAGGCACAGACAGAGATACTGAACAGTGCGAGAAATGACGGTATAGTGATACGCTACGGCGGCAGAACGGCGGTTCTCGATATATCGGGCGGTTCGTATTCCTTTGCGCGGAGCATGAGCGATGAGGTCTACGCTCTGAACGGAGAAAAGATAGACCTGCTTGTTTATTCGCATCTGCACAGGTATCATGCCGCCTCTCTCGGCAAGCTCTGCTCTGTGATAAAGCTCGGTTCCGTTGCTGTTCCTGCTCCGCAGACGGAAGCCGAGGAGGAATATCTCGATAAGCTGAAAGCGGAAGCCGCGGCACACGGGACAGAAGTTTTCGTATACGGCAGGAATGCGTATGCGGACATCGGCAAAATGCGGATATTCTTTCCCGAATATCTGCGCATCAGCCGTTCGGTGCACAGAATTCCGTATTTTTCGGTTGAAATAGCGGGAGAAAAGAAGCTTTTCTATATCGGAGCGGGCATGTCCGAGCTTCCGGAATTTTATGCGGAGGCAGATGGTGCAAAACTTCGGGTCTATGGCTCGCACGGGGCAAAATACAAGGAGAAGATAAGTGCCGCGCGCGGCTCGGTGATTCTCGGCTATGCCGCGGAATATGCAGAGAGCGAGGAAAGTGTACTTATTTCCGATGGAAAATACGGGATTGTAATCGAATGATGTGGGATATGGTGGCAATGCTTTATTATGACAGGGGCGCCATCTCCGCTACCCGATGCGGCAGAAAGCCGACAAATCAAAATCAAATGCAAATAAGAAAATCGCATCTTTACCGACAAGCGGCGCGCTTGTCGGTTTTTGCATATAAATCCCGCTTTTTGCCTATAATATATGAAAATATTTTTCATACGGAGCATTATATGGCAGAAGCAAAAGGAGCGGAAAAAAGAAGCGCGGCGGCGTTTTCCCTCTCGTTTTCGGGGGCGGTACGCCTCGGAAAATACAGAAAAATGATGAGGGAGCTGTCCGCTTCGGCGGGAAGGCTGTATGCGGAAGAGGGCGACTGCGCAGGCGCGGCGAAAGCAACATTTCCGAAAATATACGATGCGGCGATGTCTGCGATAAAGACGATAGAGCGCGAGGCGTATTTTTCGCGACACAGGGAGCTTTTTGCCGCGGCGGATGAGATATTTGAGGGGATTTACGCCGAGGAGAATATCTCGGAGCGCACGGTGAGAGAAAGTCTTACCGCGCGTGCGCCCGCAGAGGGATATTCATATATCATGCTGTCGCTTCTTCCCTCGGCGCTTATACTGAAGCTTGCGGAAAGATACGGAGAAAACCTCGGCAATGCCGCCGAGATGTATCGCATCTGCGGCATGCTCGGAGTGATATCGGAGATGAGGCTCGGCGACTTGCCCTCCTCACTCTGCGCCGCCTCGAGAATTTATTACGGCGAAAAAGCCGATGTATACCGCTATTGCAGTGACGAAACGAAGAGAGCATATCTGCGCATAACGGCGGAGAGGGCTTACCTCTCGGGTATGGGTGAAGCGTCATATGCCGCGGAGGTTGCCGGCGAAGCGGCGGAGCGCGGCGTTCATATCGGCGAGATATTACTGAAAAAAGACGGCTTTGCGGGCAGGGTATATTTTATTCTGCTCTTTGCTTTCACGGCACTTTTTACACTGCTTTTCGCAATGCTCGCGGGCGGCGGGAGCGCATTTCTGCTCTCGCTTCCGCTTATTATTCCGATATACGAATTTGTAAAAGAGCTGATACGCGATTTCTTTGTGCAATCGGGGCAGTATCTGCTGCCGTCGATTTCATCCGAAGAAAAACTGCGCGGGCACAGGGTGATGATAGCCGTACCGACGCTTCTTCTCGGCGAGGAGCACGACGGCGGGCTGATAACGCGGCTTGAGGACCATTATCTGACAAACAGCGATGAAAACTATATTTTTGCGCTCCTCTGCGACCTCAAGGCGGCGGATAAAAAGAGCCTTCCGGAGGACGACGGACGCATAGATTATATCAAGAGAAGAATAGACGCGCTGAATGCCAAATACGGCGAGCACTTTATGCTTTTCCTGCGCGAGCGGCGCTTCTGCGAGGGCGAGAACGCCTACATGGGCAGAGAACGCAAGCGCGGCGCGATAATCGGGCTTTGCCGATATCTTCGCGGCGGCGAGAGCGATATTATTGCTTATGGAAAAGTCGACACGCACGCGGTGGAATATCTGCTCACGCTCGATGAGGATACGCGCCTGCGTCCGGGTGCTGTTTCCGATATGCTCGGCGTTATGATACATCCGATGAACAAGCCCGTGACAGACGAAAAGCGCCGCATAGTGAAAAAAGGCTATGCCATAGTCGCGCCGCGCACGGATATCAGTCTCGAATCCTCGTCGGAAACGCGCTTTTCCGAGCTTTATTTCGGCATCGGCGGAATGGATGTATATTCGGGCACCTCTTTTGATATATATCAGAATATTTTCGGTTCCGGCTCTTTCTGCGGCAAGGGAATGATAGATATTTCCGCCTTTTGCGAGGTGATACCCGATTTCTTCCCCGACGGGCGCATACTCAGTCATGACCTGCTCGAGGGAAATATGCTCTCGTGCGCGCTTTATCGCGGGCTTTCGCTCTCCGATGAGGTGCCGACGGATTTTATCTCGTATTATTCGCGGCAGGAGCGCTGGATACGCGGCGATACGCAGGCTCTGCCGTATGTTCTCGGGAGCGTCAGACGCAGGGACGGAGAAAAAATAAAAAATCCCATGAGCAGGCTTTCCCGCTATAAAATAGCGGACAATGCGATAAGAGAATCCGCTCCGCTTATGCTTGTGCTTTCGGTATTTCTATCGGCTCTTGCGGGACGGAAAACGGCGGCGCTCGCCGCTGTTTTCGCCTCGCTGTATCTGATTTTCCCGATGCTGCGCACGCTCGCCATCGAGAGCGGGGAGCGCGGCAGGATAGGAGGAACGCTCTCGGTTATGCTCGTGCGCCTGCTCTCTTCGGCGCATGAGGCTTATGTTTTCGCGCGCGCCTTTCTCACCGCACTTTACCGCATGACGATAAGCGGCAGGCATCTGCTCGAGTGGCAGACGGCATCGCAGAGCGCGGCGAAAAAGCGCGGTACTGCGGGTCTTATCCTCTCTCTTCTGCCATCCGCGCTCATAGGTGCCGCGGCGATGCTTGTGCCTGCGCCCTCGGCGAAGTTTTTCGGCTTTCTCTGGCTTTGCTTCCCGCTTGTGATTATCGCGGCTTCGAAAAGCCTGCCCGAGGAGGAGCGCAGGAGCGAAAAAAGTAAAAACACCGTCCGCTCCTATGCGAGGGATATGTGGCGCTTCTTTGCGGCTCATGTCTCTGAGGAAACGAACTTCCTGCCGCCCGATAATTATCAGATTTCGCCGGAGGAGCGCACCGCCATGCGCACCTCGCCGACTAATATCGGACTCTATCTGCTCTCTCTGCTTGCGGCACGCGATTTTGATTTCATTGATTCCGAGAAGCTCCATTTCTATGCCGAGAAGAGCGGCAAAAGCATAGAAAAACTGCTCTCATGGCGCGGACATCTCTATAATTGGTATGATATCTCAACGCTCTCGGCGATAGGCGAGCCCTTTGTTTCAAGTGTGGACAGCGGCAATTTCGTAACGGCACTCGTCGCCTTCTGCGAGGGACTGCGCGAATACGCATCACAGGAGCCGCGTCTGCTCTCCGATATCGCGCTCTATGAAAAATTCATCTCACGCGCCGATTTCACGGCTCTCTACTGCGAGGCAAAGCGCCTTTTCTATATCGGCTACAATGCGAAAAACGGCACATACGGAAGCTCATATTACGATACCTTCATGAGCGAGTTCCGCACCACGCAATATTATGCCACGGCGGCAGGCTTCGCACCGCCTGAGAGCTTCTTTTCGCTTTCGCGCCTTGCCATAGGCGGCGGAGGCAGACTCGGCTTTGCTTCATGGAGCGGAACGGCTTTTGAATATTTCATGCCTGCTCTGCTCCTGCCGCACAAAAAGGGAAGTCTTTCTCATGCCGCACTCGAATATGCTTTTGCCACGCAGGCGGAAAGCACCGTGTCAAAGCAGGCGGGCGGGCGCATCCGCCGTGTTTTCGGCATATCCGAGAGCGGATATTACAATTTCGATTCGCACATGAATTATCAGTACCGCGCTTTCGGGCTGGAAAAGCTGGCGCTCGACCCCGCCTGTGAAAACGGTGCCTGCGTATCACCGTATTCAAGCTTTCTCATGCTTGAATACGGCGCGGATGCTGTCCTGCATAATCTGCGCGAGCTTGAAGCACTCGGAATGTACGGCAAATACGGCTTTTACGAGGCGCTCGATATGGACAGCACCCGCGTGGGCGGCGGATACGCCGTGATACGCAGCTATATGGCGCATCATATGGGCATGAGTATCGTTGCTTGTGCAAACTACTGTCTTGATGATATATTCGTGCGCCGCTTCATGCGCAGTCCGCGTATGAGAGCGTCAAGAGAGTTGCTTTCGGAGCGCATACCGAGCGTGCCGAAGCGTGCGCCGGTGCGCATATACAGAGAAAAGGTGCGCCCTGTGCGCACGGATGTATATGACGAAAAAAGCGGGGAGCATGCCGAGGGCTTTCACTGCAGTCGCGGCATTATATCGCCCGAGTTTGCACTTGCCTCAAACAACAAGAGCAGGATAGTTGCCTCATCATCGGGACATATGGCATTTTATGACGGCAGAGATGCCGTTGCCCTGTCGGATTTTGATACTTTCTCGCTTTCCGGCGGTTTTCGCGTTGTATTCCTCATTGACGAAAAGACATATTTTGCCTATCCGCTCGGGATGGGAGATGTGACGGCGGAAAAATATGAATTTGCCTCCTCCTGCGGCGCGGTGGAATATCGTGCGCTTTTCGGCGAGGGTGAGGCGATAAAGAGCATCGGTCTGCGTGCCGAGGTTTTGCCGAACCGCGAGATTTTCAGAATAACGGCAAAAATAAACGGCGAATACAAAAATGCTTCCGCTATGCTATATTTCGAGCCTGTGATGGCGGAAGAACGCGCATACCGTGCGCACAAGAGCTTTGAAAATCTCTTCATCGGAAGCAGATATTTTGAGGAAGAGCATATCCTGCTCTTCTCAAGGCGGAAAAGGAGCGAAAACCGCCCTTTCCGTTTTCTTGCACTGAAGGTGACGCGCGGAAAAGAGGCGGGCTGTGACACGATGCGCGATGCCATATTGCCGCTTGCCTACAGTGATGCCGATATCGCCGCGCTTGCATCGCGCGAATGCGGAAACCGCGTCGGCGCCTGCATTGTTCCCGCCTGCCGCATGAGGGCTGTATTCCGCCGCGGCGAGGACACGGCGGAATTTATCATGGGTTGCTCCCGCAATTCGGACGATCTGCTCTTTGAGCTTTCATCCTGTGAAAAAGAAAAGCGCGGCGCGGACGCAGGCATGCGCGAGATAGCGCGGCTTCAGCATTTTGCCGCGGGCAACAGCAGGGAAGCGACGGCACTCGAAAAATATATCCTCGCGGGGATTTTCATGCCGCGGGTATACAGAAGTGAGGGACAGAGCGCGGCGATAGAGCGGCTGAAAAAGCATCCCGCAAAGCAGAGCGAGCTTTGGCGGTTCGGCATATCGGGCGATTCGCCGATAGTCATCGCCTATATCGGGGACTCAAGCGAGGAGAAGCTGCACAATCTGGAAACACTGCTGCTTCTTTTCAAATATATGTGCATACGCGGCGTTCGCTATGATTTCGCTATTCTCCATGCCGAGCGTGACCTCTACAACAGACCGCTCGAAAAGCGGATAAACGAGCTGATAGGCGAGCTGGGTTGCCGCGCCTTCCTCGGCTCGGAAAACGGCATCTTCACGATAAACGACAGCCTGCTGACTGAGGAAATGCGCTATTTCATGCGGCGCATCTGCCGCGTATATTTCGATTGCAGAATAGAGCCTGCGGTTTATGCAAGGTCGGAGCAGAGAAATATCGAGATTTCGCCCGATTTCGGGCGCAGTCTGATGTCCGCTCTGAAAACCGAGCCCTATCCCACGGCGCAGAAGCCGGAGATAAAAGCTGTAGAGAGTATCGGCACGGGCGTCTTTCATGAGGATGGCTACACTTTCATAAAGCCGCACGGCGGCGCGCCTTTTACCCATGTGCTTGCGGGCAGAGCCTTCGGCACGGTGGTGAGTGAAAATTCACTCGGTTTCACTTATTTTTCAAATTCCGCACTGCGCAGACTCTCACCGCACAGCGCCGACAATATGCGTGAGGACAGGGGCGAGCGGCTCTGCCTGCGCATATTCGCCTCGGCTCACGATACGGGCGAATATACCGATTATGACCTTGCCGCCTGCGCCTCGCAGGTAAATTACACTTTCTCGGATGCGCAGTATTACGGCACGCTCCTTTCATATATTGACTACACGGTTAAGGTCGGCATCTGCGGCAGATTCCCCGTCAAGAGAATTGAACTTACGCTTGAGTCGCGGCACGGCGAACCCGTTTACTGCATGGCATATTACGCCGTGACGCCCGATATGGGCGCACCGACGGGCATGATACACTATGAAAAGAGCGAAAGCGAGATTTCGCTTTCGGCTCTTGCGGACTACGGCACGGGGCGATTCTTTGTCACGGTCGGTGTCGGCGGGCATATCGGCACGGCGACATATACAGACGGCATAGCACTTGCCAGCGGCGAGCGGCTATCACTCGGAACGGAGGATATCGCGGCGGCGGCTGTCCGCTTCGCTCTCTCCCATAGCGAAAGCGCCGTTTTCTACCTCTCGGTAAACGGAGCGCACCGCTATCTTTGCCGCGGCATGGCACATGATGAGGAGGGGGACAAGATAAAGCTCGGTAGCGGCGATGCGCTCTTTGACCTGAGCGTAAACAAATGGATTCCCTATCAGATAAGGGCAAGCCGCCTCTATGCCCGAGCCGCCTTCTATCAGGTGGGCGGCGCATGGGGCTTTCGCGATCAGCTTCAGGATACGCTTTCGCTTCTGGCAGAGGCTCCAGATGAGGCGAAATACCAGATAATCCGCTGTGCGGCGCACCAGTTTTCCGAGGGCGATGTGCTTCATTGGTGGCATAGCGTGCGCGATTTTTCTCTGCTTGATCAAGGAGTACGCACGCGTTGCTCCGATGATATGCTCTGGCTTCCTTATGCTGTCTCCGAATATATCACGGCGACAGGCGACGGCGCGATACTTGATGTGAGCGTGCGTTATCTTTCTTCCGTGCCGCTCTCGCCGGAGGAGCATGAAAGATATGAGAGAGTGCCGCCATCCGACGAGCGAGAGGATATCTATCGCCATTGCCTGCGGGCGGTTTATCGGCTTCTTGACGGCATCGGCGCGCATGGGCTTGCCAAAATAGGCGACGGCGACTGGAACGACGGCATGAATACCGTCGGCTCGCAGGGAAAGGGCGAGAGCGTATGGCTTACGCAGTTTGCGGCGATAGTGCTTTTCCGCTTTGCCGATATCTGCGATATGAGGGGCGAGCATGAAACGGCGCTTTTTCTGCGCGAAAAGAGCCGCATGCTTCACGCGGCGGCGGTAAACTGCTTTGAGGGCGACAGATTTCTCCGCGCCTACTACGATAACGGCGACAAACTCGGCTCACGCGACTGCGACGAATGCAAAACAGACGCGCTCTCGCAGGCTTTTGCCGCCTTTGACATGTATTTTCTCGGTGGCGATGAGGAGGAGCGACGCCGCGTGAGTGCGGCGGCAAAAACCTCGTATGACCTGCTCTACAGCGAGCGATATAAGCTATGGCGCCTGCTCTCTCCGCCTTTTGTCTCGGGAAGAAATTCGCCCGGGTATATCAAGGGCTACCTTGCGGGACTGCGTGAAAACGGCGGTCAGTATACCCATGCCGCAGTCTGGGCGGCGCTCGGGCTTCTTGCCGCGGGCGAATATGCCGCCGGCGCACGCGTGCTTTTCGAGATAAATCCGACGCTCCGCGCCCGCGACGGCTTCCTGCGCGAGAGATACAGGATAGAGCCCTATGTCATGGCGGGCGATGTCTATGCAAATCCCGACCATATGGGCAGGGGCGGCTGGAGTTGGTATACGGGCGCGGCAGGGTGGTACCGCACGGCGATAATAAAATATCTCTGCGGCTTCCGCATGAGAGGGGCGTATTTCACACTCCGCCCGTGCCTCTCGGAATATTTCGATGCCTTTTCGCTCGCGGTGAACATCGGAAAAACGGCATACGGCATAGAGGTGCGTTTGGGTGAAAGGGATATGATAGTGCTCGATGGCGAGCGGATATATACCGATGATATTTTTGCCTTTCGCTTCGCTTTCGACGGCGGCAGTCACGAGGTAAAGTTCAGCGTTGCAAGGAAAGCCGCGGCAGAATGAAAAATTTGTCCGTCATGCGTGTTTTCGCATGACGGACAGATTTTTGCTTTATTCTTCGGATTCATCGGATTCATCCGATTCCTCGGAATCGTCTTTTTCAGGGGCTTTTCGCGAGGGCTTTGCCTTTACCTCTGCGAGCGGATTGTGCTGCATGGCATCCTCCATGAGCTTATTGCTTGCATGGGTGTATATCTGCGTGGTATTGAGCTGTTCATGCCCGAGTATTTCTTTCAGAGTCAGCACATCGACGCCGCCCTCCTGATACATGAGCGTCGCCGCCGTGTGGCGCAGTTTATGAACGGAATACTGCTTGTAGTCCAGCCCTGCCGCGGAGAAATATTTATATGCCATCCATTGCACGGTTTTTACGCTTATGCGCTGATGGCGACTGCTTAAGAAAAAGGCGTTTTTATCCTTTATCTCGACATCCTTTCCGCGGACGCGCAGATAATTTTTCATCGCGTCGCGGCAGGCATCGTTGAGATATACTATGCGCTCCTTATTACCCTTTCCGACTACGCGCAGAGAACGGAGCTCCCTGTCCACATCGGAAAGATTTATGCCGACAAGCTCGGAGAGACGCATGCCGCAGTTGAGAAAGAGCGTGAGTATGCAGTAGTCGCGTTCCTTTGTCTTGGATTCCGGGTCGTCGAGCACGCTCTGGAGCAGGGCAAGACTTTCGTCCAGCGAAAGAAACTTCGGGAGCGACTTTTTCTTTTTCGGCGATTCTATATCGTTTGCGGGATTCTGCGGGAGAAGCTTTTCGCTGACGGTGAGATATTTGAAAAAAGATTTTATCGCCGAGAGCTTGCGCGAGCGCGCCGCGGCGTTGTTTCCGCGCTCGTTTGCGCAGAAAGCCATAAATTCCAGTATCTCAAGCGTGGTGATACTGCGGACAAATTCATCGTCCACGCAGGCGATGGATATCTTTTCAAATTCCTCTTCTTCCGGAATGCTCCCCTCCCTTGCCGAGATGAGATAGCGGAAGAATGTGCGCAGATCAAGCCCGTATTCGTCAACGGTCTTTTTGCTTCGTCCCTGTATTACGCGCTTGTATCGCAGAAACCGCTCGATAACGGGACTTTTGTCATCGGCGCGGGCAAAATTATCATCCATATACGGCTCTCCTCCTGACCTGCAGCGGCATTTTACAAATCAAGTATATCATATTTTTGCGAAAATGTAAACTTTTTCGGGATATAAAATTATTTTTTCTCCCTTGTATTGAAGAATGGGCGAAAATGTTGTATACTAAAGAAAAAGCATCGGTCGATTCTTTTCGCTCAAAATGAAAAAGAGGATTGTTTTATGAAGATAAAGAACTTCTTTCGCAATAACGGATATATCATAGTCAAGCTGATAGTGACGCATCTCTGTATGGCTATTTTCGGCATAATGGTGTATATGCCGTTCAGCACCGAAAATCCGACGGGCAAATTCTTCTGCCTTGCGCTCGGTGTATGCGCAGTGATTTTCTATGCATATCTCATCCATATCCAGATGTGGGATGTCGGCGCCAAGGACAGCATAGATACAGCCGCAGGCAAGCGTCGCAAGACGCCGCTCAAGGGTTTTGCGCTCGGGCTTATCGCGGCGATACCCGATATTCTTCTCTGCGTTTCGTATGTTATCCTGTGGTATTATCGCGAGTATTCCATGGGACTGAGCAGAGCTTCCATAACGGTGGGCTTTATCACCGCGCTCTGGGAGGGCATGTTCATGGGCATTAAAAACGGTGCTTTCGACAGTGGTTTCGTGTATTATTTCCTCATCGTGCCTTTTGTGCCCGCAGTTTTTGCCGAGCTTTCATATCTCATCGGGCTTCGTCAGTGGAAGCTTTTCAAGCCTGCCAAAAAATGATATTTTCCGCTCTGCCGAAAGGCAGGGCGGAACTGATAAAAACTCATACTTTTTCATCTCTCCGAATATACATTTCCATAAGAGATATTTTGGGAGATGATATATTATGGCAAAATGCAGAGGGGCATTTACGGCGGCGAAATTCTGCCTTTTTTCGGTGATACTTGTTCTCGCGGGGCTTCTTGCGGGGAGCGCGCTTTCCGGAGGGAAGGATTCTTTTTTCGCCGCTTTTCTGCAGGCGGCGGCAGAGCCTGCGGCGGCAAATGAAAAGCGCATAACGATAGTTATAGACGCGGGGCACGGCGGTATGGACGGCGGTGCGGTTTCCGACTCGGGCGTGCTCGAAAAGGATTTGAACCTTGCCGTTGCGTCAAGGCTCTGTGAGCTTTTCCGCCTTGCGGATGCCGATGTCGTGATGACGCGCAGCGATGACAGAATGCTCTGCTCCGAGGGGAGCAATCATAAGAAGCGCGACGACCTTGTGCGCCGCGTGGAGATTGCCGGGAGCTACGAAAACGCCGTTTTCGTGAGCATACATATGAACAAATTCCCCGTGGAAAAATACCGCGGGCTTCAGGTTTATTATTCTCGGGCAAACGAAGCTTCGCGCGATATAGCCGAGAGTATACAGAATAAGACGGCGGATTTTCTCCAGAGCGAAAACAAGCGGAAGATAAAGCCTGCCGATTCATCTATCTATGTGCTTGATAATCTCGAGATTCCCGCGGTGCTTGTGGAGTGCGGCTTCCTCTCAAACCGAGCCGAAACGGCTCTGCTCGGCACAGCGGAGTATCAGGATAAACTCGCCTGCATTATTTATGCGGCGGTGTGCGATGCGATTTCAAAGTAAAAGACTTTTATAAGAGGTAAAAATCAATGAAGAAGAAAACGGTTTATGTCTGCAGTGAATGCGACTATCAGAGCGCGAAATGGATGGGCAGATGTCCATCCTGCGGCGCATGGAATACATTCGTCGAGGAGACATATGAGGAAGCTCCTGCGGCAGGCTCGGAGAAGAAAACGGCAAAGCGCCTGATGCTCTCGGGCAGCGGAGATTCCGCACCGGAAAAGCTTGATGCGCTTGTCCTCCCCGAATATATGCGCACAAAGAGCGGCATGGGCGAATTTGACCGCGTGCTCGGCGGCGGCATAGTCACAGGCTCCGTCTCGCTCCTCTCGGGCGAGCCCGGCATAGGCAAATCGACACTGCTTCTTCAGATATGCCGCAGTATTGCCGAGAGCAAGCGCGTGCTTTATGTTTCGGGCGAGGAATCCGTCGGGCAGATTTCCATGCGTGCAAAGCGCCTCGGGATAAAGAGCGATAATATCTATGTCCTCGCCGAATCCGATGCGGCAAAGATTATCTCGCATTGCGAGAGGCTGAAGCCCGATGTGATGATAATCGACTCTATCCAGACCATGTATCATAACGAGAGCGCCTCTGTCCCCGGCAGTGTGACGCAGATAAGAGAGAGCGCCTCGATTTTCATAAACAAGGCAAAATCCGACGGCACAAGCATAATCCTCGCCGGTCATGTCAATAAAGAGGGAAGCATAGCGGGACCGAAAACGCTCGAGCATATGGTGGATACCGTGCTCTATTTCGAGGGCGAGCCGCGTCAGAGCTTCCGCGTGATACGCGCCGTGAAAAACCGTTTCGGCTCGACAAACGAGATAGGCGTTTTCGAGATGACGGATGCGGGACTGCGCGAGGTTGAAAATCCCTCCGAGGCTTTGCTTGCGGACAGACCCGCAGGCGTTTCGGGCAACTGTGCCGTATGCGTTATCGAGGGCACGCGTCCCATCATCGCCGAGATTCAGGCGTTGACTACGGCGACTGTCTATCCGTCGCCGCGTCGCATGTCGGCAGGCATGGATTATAACAGAATGGCGCTTATTCTCGCCATTCTCGAAAAGCGGCTCGGACTTCGCTTTTCCTCGCTCGATGTCTATCTCAATGTAATAGGCGGACTTCATATAGAGGAGACGGCATCCGACCTCGGCGTCGCGCTCGCTCTCATTTCGTGCATACGCGATGTTCCCGTGCCGGATGATGTGCTTTGCATAGGCGAGCTCGGACTTTCGGGCGAGTGCCGCGCCGTATCAAGGCTCGAATGGCGCGTCCGCGAGGCGGCAAGGCTCGGCTTCCGCAGGATATACGCGCCTGCGCGCGGCGCATCGGCGATAAAGGCACCCGATGGTGTAAAAATTGTCCCTGTGCGCAGTATTTTCGATATTCTTTCCGTTCTTGCACCGAAAAAGGCTTCGGAATAAGAAAAATATCGCGTTATTTATCAAAATCCGATTGACTTTTTTTCATTGAAATGATAATATATTCTATAGACTAAAAATTATAGGAGTGTAAAATATGGCAAACGACAAAAAAATGGTCGAGCAGATAACATCCATGGATGTTGATTTTGCAAAGTGGTATACCGATATATGCCTCAAAGCCGACCTTGTTGACTATTCGGGCGTGAAGGGATGCATGATAATCCGACCTTATGGCTATGCTATATGGGAAAATATACAGAAGATACTCGATTCTAAATTCAAGGAGCTGGGGCATGAAAATGTCTATATGCCGATGTTTATCCCCGAGAGCCTGCTCAATAAAGAGAAAGAACATGTAGAGGGCTTTGCTCCCGAGGTCGCATGGGTGACTCACGGCGGTTCGGACGCGCTTCCCGAGAAGCTTTGCGTGCGCCCCACATCTGAGGTGCTTTTCTGCGATCATTATGCAAATATAATCAAATCCTACCGCGACCTGCCGAAGCTTTATAATCAATGGTGCAGTGTTGTCCGTTGGGAGAAAACAACCCGTCCTTTCCTGCGCACGAGAGAATTTCTCTGGCAGGAGGGACATACGATGCATGCCACAGCCGAGGAGGCAATAGAAGAGACAGAGCGCATGCTCGGCGTTTATGCCGATTTCCATGAGCATGACCTCGCCATCCCTGTTATCAAGGGTAAAAAGACCCCAAGCGATAAATTTGCGGGCGCTGAGGATACATATGCCATCGAGGCTCTCATGCATGACGGTAAGGCACTTCAGGCAGGCACATCGCATTTCTTCGGCGACGGTTTTGCCCGTGCTTTCAATATCAGATATCTCTCCAAGGAAAATAAACTCGAATATCCTTTCCAGACATCATGGGGCACGACGACCCGCATGATAGGCGGAATTATCATGACGCACGGCGATGACAACGGTCTTGTTCTTCCGCCTGCCGTAGCGCCTATTCAGGTTGTTATTATCCCCGTGGCGGCTCACAAGCCCGGCGTTGTCGAGAAGGCAGAGGAGCTTAAGGAAGCACTCAAGGGCTTCAGAGTGAAGCTGGATTCAAGCGATCAGAGCCCCGGCTGGAAATTTGCCGAATATGAAATGAAGGGTGTTCCGCTCAGAATAGAGATTGGTCCGCGTGATATCGAAGCGGGTCAGTGCGTAATTATGATGCGTCACAACCTCGAAAAGGTCACGGTGCCGCTCGAAAATATCGCAAAAACAGTAGAAGAAATGCTCGAAAAGGTTCGCGTCGGTATGTATGAAAAGGCTCTGGCAAACCGTCAGCGCCGTACATTCGACTGTAAGACCATCGACGAGATAAACGAAGCACTCAAAAACGGCGACGGTTTTATCCGTGCTATGTGGTGTGGCGATGAGGCTTGCGAGGATAAGGTAAAGGAAATGACAGGCGCAGGCTCGCGTTGCATTCCGCTTGAGCAGGAGCATATCTCCGATACCTGCGTTTGTTGCGGCAAGAAAGCGGAGAAGATGGTTCTCTGGGCAAAGGCATATTAAAAATGGATTGCTAAAAAAGTGCAGATCGAAAAAGTGAAAATGATTATATTTTCATTGGATAAAGAGATTTATTAAGGTTTAAACTTTTTAGTAATATCAACTCAAAATTAAGGAAGGGAAGCCGAAAGGCTTCCCTTTGATTTTATTAAATTTCACTTTTTCTCTCGCCGAAATCCGTCTCTGCCGTACGGTTGTACGGCGACGAAACGGATATTCGACGATTCTGCATCTTTTTTGAGCTACCCACTTGGCTGCCCAAAAAAGCGCAGACCGAAAAAGTGAAAGGGAAATGTTTTTATCGGATAAAGACATTTATGAAAGCTAAAACTTTCACTAATATCAATTTTAAGGAAGGCAGGAAATCCGCTCGCGGATTTCCTGCGTTTTACCGTATTCACTTTTTCTCTCGCCGAAATCCGTCTCTGCCGTACGGTTGTACGGCGACG
>ERZ835980.646-NODE-646-length-46193-cov-5.560818_pt1 | contig 46193 bp, 35 predicted proteins | sample MGYA00519943_ERZ835980 | MGnify/ENA primary metagenome ERZ835980 (study PRJEB31850, sample SAMEA3708791) | human gut metagenome | biome: human gut; feature: human-associated habitat; material: faeces | place: China | collected 2014 ... | reverse complement strand
AAAAGGGATGCTGCCTTGCGGTAACATCCCTTTTGTCGCTTGGTTATTCAATTTTGAGCTAACCTGTTTGCCCTCTGCCCTTAAAAGCGTTGATTTTACTGGGTTCCTGCTTGTTTTCCTATGTCAACGCTCTTGATACGCGCTTTCTTTTTAAAAAGAAAGCTGCAAAGAAAACGGCAGACCTTAATTTAGAAAAAATTGTGGGATACTCCCTGCCGCCGGCCTGTACCGTTCGCAGTCGAACAGCAGGACTGCGAACTCAAATCTAAGCCGGTGCGTGAGTAAACTATGGAAACTGCGTACTGAGTATAACTTTATAAAATTAAGCTCTGTGCATTGTATTAAACTTTGCACAGAGTTTTTTTCTATACATAAAAGTAACATTCAGCCGTAGTCATCTCGCGTAAGCGAGCCGGTCGTAAAGGCAAGTCCTGTTGATTGCGTAATAACGCGTAAAAATTGTACATTTGAGCCTGAAACGCAGTTTACGCAGACCGCAGCGTGACATGGCATAAGAGTTAAACTGTGTTGTTCAATCCATTACTTAGAAACCAACCCCATCCGCGCGCTTGTCGCGCGGCGATTTTGCGACACAGTTTTAGGGACAGTACAGAGCGAGGATTTTTGAGCTTTCGGAGGTGCAGTTAGTTGCGTTGTGCATTTACACTCTTTAGATTGCAACTTTTTCGCCGTCGAAAAGTTGGAGAATAGGGCTGCAAGTTTGTTAATAATTTTACTGTCGCACAGAGCAGAACAACATACCTCTGTTTTTGTATACCATCGGTATTTTCTGTAAATACTAATTCCAAAATCAGCATCTCCGAAAGGAAGTATTTGCATGAAACCCACGTCGGACTCCAAAACCTTTGACGAAATCTTCGGGAATATCAATACGGTAAAAATCTCCTCGTGTAAAATTCTCGAAAGAAAACTCAAAGCAGCGTCGCGTATATTAAAGAGCGAATTCGGTAAGGTCAAGCAGTTTTCAAAGCATGACGGTTCGCTGCCGTGCGCATATGAATGGTTGGTGGATAATTATTATGTGCTTGATAAAAACGTAAAAGAGCTTTCGGCAGAGATAAAGCACTTTAAGAAAATTCCCGTGTCGGAATGCGGACTTCCCGTGTATTTTGAATTGCTTTCGGCATACTATGAAACTCTCGCAGACGGATTTTCCGATGAAAACTTTTCGGAGTTTGTGAAATTCGCCTGCCGAAATAAAAATATGCCCCCCGATATGCGCGATATGTACGCTTTTCCGGCATTTGCAAAGTGTTCCGTTATATGCTTTGCCGCAAAAATGTGGAGTGAGTTTTCGGCTGATTCCGATAGTATAGATATGGCGCGTATTATGGAAAACGCGGTGAAATCGCTGTCAAACCCTGAAAATTTCGATATGGAGGAGCTTTTTTCTTTTCACCCTGCGCAAAAACTGCTGTCGTGCGATCCGTCGGGAGCTTTTGATAAAATGAGCGAGGATACAAAGAAATATTATAGATTAAGACTTTGCGATCTGTCCCGAAAAAGCGGACAAAGCGAATGTCAGACCGCGTTGTGTGTTCTCGATAAGGCAGCCGCGGCAAAAAATTTCAGAGAGCGCCATATCGGGGCATATCTTGAGGATAATAAAAGCTTTGCCGTGCCGTATTACAGCACGCTTTTCTGCGTTGTTGCGGTGGTGGTGTTTGCGATGACGTTTTTTGTTTCTCCCGTCTGCCTGCTTCTTGCTTTGCCGGTTTGGGAAACCGTAAAATTTCTGCTTGACGTTGCTTTTTCGCGCTTTGTAAATCCCGCGCCTCTTTTCAGAATGGACATTTCGGAAATTCCGGACGGATTCGGCGCGCTTACCGTTATAACAACGCTGCTTTCGGGAAACAATGCGGATAAAAAAATGTTTGAAAGACTGGAAAGCCTCTGCTTTTCAAACGGCGGTAAAAACGCATATTTCGGATTGCTCGCCGATCTTCCCGACAGTAAAACGCCAAAGTCGGGAAATGATGAAAAGGTGCTCGATAACGCAAAAAAGCAGATTCAAAGGCTTAATGAAAAATACGGCGGCGTTTTCTTTTTGTTTACAAGACAGCGCGCCTATTCAAAGTCCGAAAAGGCATATATCGCACCCGAACGCAAAAGGGGAGCCGTCTGCGCGCTTGCGGAATACCTCTGCGGCAAGGGCGATAAATTTGATGAAAACTCATTAAAGCCGTCAAAAGAGCTGTGTAAGAATATAAAATATGTCGTCACTCTCGACGCTGATACCGAAATGCCCGTCGGCGCACTTGAACTGCTTTGCGGAGCAATGCTTCACCCGCTGAATAAACCCGTGCTTAACAGTAACGGAACGGCAGTGTTAAAAGGACACGCAATAATCCAGCCTGCCGTAAGAACAACGGCGCACGACGCGTCAAAGAACCTCTTTACGTCGGTAATGTGCGGACCGGGAGGACGCGAAAGCTACTCGAACTTTTCCGGCGAGCTTAATATGACGCTGTTTAAAAATTCGGGCTTTTGCGGAAAAGGAATATTCGATAAAGAGGTGTTTTATGAGCTTACCCACGGCAAAAACGCCTTTAAAATAAATGCGGTGCTGAGCCATGACGCACCCGAAGGAGCAAGACTGAACTGCGCTGCGGATACTGAAGTTGTGTTCACAGACGGATTTCCCAAAAACGAGCTTTCTTACTTCAAACGCGAGCATAGATGGATAAGAGGAGATTTTCAAAATCTCGGTTTTGCCGCAAAATACGTAAAAAACGCGTCGGGAGAGAGGATAAAGAACGGAATTACGGCTCTTTATAAGTACAGAATTTTCGATAATGTCAGACGTGAGCTTACGCCGGTCTTTGCGGTAATTGCGGTTGTATGCACGGTTTTCTGCGACAATTTCACAAATGCGTTTCTCGGCGGAATAACGGCGCTGTATGTCTTTATGCCGTTTCTTGCCGACTTGCTTTGCACGCTTGTTCATATAAAGAGCGGAGCAAAAGCCGCCGCGGCAAGGTTTTATTCATTCGGCGTCGTTCCGTCGCTGTTTCAGAATTTAAGACGCTGCGCTCTCGATATGTCAATGCTTGCAAAATACGCTCTTGTCTGCCTCGACGCGTTTTTCAGAAGCTGTTACCGAATGTTTTTCTCGCATAAAAGGCTTCTCGAATGGACGACGGCGGCGCAGAGCGACGCGTCAAGCTCCGACGGAATAGGCGGATACGTATTTAAAAATCTGTTTTCGAGCGTGATAGGCGTTTTCGTGTTTGTCTTTTCGGGCGACGGCTTTGCAAGGCTTTTCGGACTTTCGTGGTTCTTTCTTCCGGCTGTCGCTTATTTTTGCGCCGAGTGTAAAAATAATACAATTTCAGATAACGCGCCCGATAAGGACGAGCTGAAAACCGTTAATGAGTACGCAAAAGATATATGGAGTTTTTTTGAAAACACGGTAACGGCAAAAGAAAATTATCTTCCTCCCGATAATATCCAGCTTTTTCCCGAAATGCGCACTGCTCACAGAACCTCGCCCACAAATATAGGTCTGTATCTTGTAAGCGCCGTAATTGCGAGAAAATTCGGCTTTATAAATTCGGACGAACTTTGCGCAAGACTTGAAAACTCGCTTTGTACTCTTGAAAAAATGCAGAAATTCAAGGGACATCTTTATAACTGGTACGATACAAAAACTCTCGGAGTTCTCGAACCCGTGTACGTTTCAAGCGTTGACAGCGGAAATTTTCTTGCGTGCCTTATAACGGCGTCGAACGGCGCGGCGGAATATAAAAACGAGTGTGCGAAGCTTGAGGATATAGCCGAAAGACTGTATGCGCTGTATGAAAACACGGATCTTGAGGTAATTTACAATAAAAAGCGCGGACTTTTCACTCTCGGACTGTCTTTTGAAAACGGAATGGCAAAGTTCGGAGATAACTGCTATGACCTGTATATGAGCGAGGCAAGAACACTCAGCTATATTGCCTGCGCAAAGCGCGGCGTGCCGCCTAAACACTGGAAAAGACTTTCGAGAATGCCCGTTAAATTTTATGGACATACGGGACTTGTGTCGTGGTCCGGCACGGCGTTTGAATACTTTATGCCGACGCTGTTTCTGCCGTATATGCCCTGTACTCTCGAATACGAGGCACTGCGGCTTGTATATGACGCGCAAAAATCGAGGAGCGCCGAAACCGACTTCGGAAAGATATTCGGCATATCCGAAAGCGCATACTTTGCCTTTGATTCCCAAATGAACTACGCATACCGCGCTTTCGGCGTTCCGATACTGGGACTCGGACGCGGGCTTGAAAAGGATCTTGTAATATCTCCGTACTCCGCGTTTCTTATGATGAGCGTGAATTTAAGCGGCAGCCTTAAAAACCTTGCCGTTATGAAAAAGTACGGATTGTACGGCAGATACGGGTTTTATGAGGCGTGCGACTTTACGCCCGGACGCGCCTCGGCAAAGGGCAGCATTGTCAAAAGCTATATGGCGCACCATATGGGAATGAGCTTTTGCGCGCTGGCAAACGCGGCGTTTTGCGGCGAAGTAAGCAGACTGTTTACGGCGGATAGAGCTATGGAAAGCGCCAAAACCCTGCTTGACGAGAGAATCCCCGTCGGAATTGAAGTAAAGAAATATTCAGGCATATATGAAAAGACGGATAAGCCGGACGCCGCGCCTATCTGCGTTCAGAGCCGTGTTTCAACCGATGCTGATTCGGAAAATCCCGTGTTCGGCGCACTGTCCGACGGCAGAATTTCGGTTCTCGGCGCAGATAACGGATATGTGCGTATCTCGCTCGGCGGTAAAATGATAAATCTTGCCTCAAACGAAAAATACGGCATACGTAAAAGCGTTATGTGCTTTGCAAAATTCGGAAATACGCTTTTAAGCTCTTGTCACGGTATAAATGACAATAAAAATGAGAGCCGCAGCTTTGAGATAAGCCCCGAAAGGCTGTCGTATAACGTAAAGTCTGACGGAAAATATAATTTCACCTCGTCATTTACCGTCGAAAAAAACGTATCCGAAACCGTAAGAATCAAAATGACGCTTGAACGTGATAAAAACGGTAATGACAGAGGCGAAAAGCCGCAGCGCGTAAAATTCGCACTGTATTTCGAGCCTGTTCTTGCAAGTATTCTGAACTACGAATCGCACCCCGCTTTTTCGGGACTTTTTGTAGAAGCCGCGCTTGATGAAGAAACCGGAACACTGTGCTTTCGCAGACGTCCGAGAGAGGCTCACGAAAAGGAACTGTATCTTGCCGCAGCGCTGTCCGACGGAGAAAAGTTTGATTTCGGCATAAACAAGATACGCATTTTCGGCTATCCCGTGACAAGTGAAAGCTTTAAGAAAATATTTGATAAAAGACCCGATAACAGAGAGGGCGCGTGTATAGACCCGGCGTGCCTGATTGCAGCAGAACGCGATTTTGACGGACAAAGAGCGCTGCTTGAAATAATACTTTCCGTTTCCGACAGCCGCGAAAAGGCGATTTCGGGAATAACCGCCGCAAGAGAAAAAAGCTTTGAAAAGACGTGTGAGGGGCTAAAAAAGACATCTCTCGAACTGTATGCCGCGTCGGGTTATGCGCCGAGCGGAGAAGTCGGAGAGTCCGAAGAAGAAAAAGAGCTTTGCGCGCTTGTTTATCCCGAAAAGAGCGAACCGTGCGCCGAACTTGAGAAAAACGGCATGGACGCGCTGTGGAAATACGGAATATCGGGCGATTATCCGCTTATATGCGTATATGCAGACAATCCGCTTGACGAGGATAAGGCGATAAGATACGTAAAGGCGTTTGCTCTGCTTAAATATAAAGGCTTTTGTGCGGATCTTGCGCTTTTGTACCGCGAGCATGAAAAATACCGTGCCGACGGTGAAAATCTTGCCGACGATATAATCTCAAAAAGCGGCGTTTCCGGACTGACAGGCGCAAAAAACGGAGGAATATTCAAGGTCGATCTGTCTAAAAGCTCCGACGGCGGAGAAAAACTCATATTCCGCGCGGCGCTTGTATATCCGCCGCTCGCAAAACCCGATGAGAACGCGTTTTTTGCAGGGAATTATGATATTGTAACGGATATTCAGGGTAAGGGAAGTGTAACCGACGGGGAAATATTCTTTGATACTGCGGTCGGATATTTTGACAAAAATTACGATTTTACCGTCGATAAGACAAGAAATATAACCCGTCCCATGTCGCACGTTCTGTCGGGACGGCATCTCTCGACGGTAGTCACCCACAATTCTCTCGGATATACTTTCTGCGCAAATGCCGCCGAAAGGCGAATAACTCCCTTTTATAACGACGAATGTTCCTTTTCTACGGGAGAGCATATTTATATAAGCAACGGGCAAAAGCTATATGACCTTGCCGCGGTTTCCCACAGCGTAAAGTACGGCGCGGGATATGCAGAGTATACGGCGCGTATATGCGAAAAAGAGGTAAAACTTAAAGTATACGTTCCCGAGAAACTGCCGATTAAAATTTATGAGGCTGACGTTCCCGATTCCCTTTCGGCGATGCTCTTGATAAAGCCGATAATGGCAAGATTTGCCTTTTCAAATTCCGACTGTACGTTTAATATAGGCGCAGGCGCGGTAAGGTTCGAGAACAGCTTTTCACGAAATTTCCCGTATACGGGATTTGCGTTCGGCGCAGGCTTTGACGAGTCGGGAAATGTGTCTGAGGGCGCGGTAAAAATATTCAAAAGCGGAAGATTTTCCGGCTGCGCCGCAGTCATGTTTGAAAATAAGAATAACGGCGATGAAAGCGGCGAAAACTCGAAATTTGTCTTTGCGCTCGGCAGCGCAAAAAACGAGGACGTAATCTCGCACTGTACGTCCTGCGTTCGGAACGGACTTTATGAGCTTTACCGCAGCGCGCTTAGGTTTTCAAATGGCGTTACGGCAAAAATCTCGCTTTCGGGGTACGATAAAAACGACGGCGCACGCGCAGTGTCCGCAATGCTTTGCAAATGGCTGTCCTATCAGAACGGAATATGCCGTATGTATTCGCGCAGCGGATTTTATCAGTCGGGAGGCGCTTACGGTTACCGCGATCAGCTTCAGGACGCGGTCTGTCTTATGTATTCCGATAAAAATGCTGCGAGAACCCACATTTTAAGGTGCGCCGCACATCAGTTTGCCGAAGGAGACGTGCTGCACTGGTGGCATCCGGGAACGCAGAACGGCAATAAGAGCCACAGCGGCGTGAGAACAAGAATTTCGGACGATTATATCTGGCTTGCGTATGCGGTTTCGGAGTATGTGTCCTATACGGGAGATACCGACGTGCTTGACGTGAAAGTGAGATATATAAAAGCGGACGGACTTTCGGACGGCGAATATGAAAAATATATAAGCCCCGAATATTCCGACGTAAAGGAAAGCCTTTACAGACATTGCCTAAAGTCGCTTTTCAGGGCGTACAGAATTAGAGGGCAGCACGGACTCTGCCTTATCGGAACGGGAGACTGGAGCGACGGACTCAACCGCGTCGGAAAGGACGGAAAGGGCGAGAGCGTGTGGCTTACAATGTTCCTTGCAATGTGCATGGAAAAGTTTTCTCACGTCTGCATGCGTTACGGCGATGATGTTACTGACCGCGCACTGTGCGAACGCGCAAAGGAGCTTTTTGATGTCTGCAAAGAAAACGGTTTTGATGACGAACACGGGTATTTTATAAGAGCCTATGACGACGGCGGAGAAAAACTCGGATATTACGGCAATGACGAATGTAAGATAGATCTTCTGCCGCAGAGTTTTTCGGCAATAAGCGAGGGATTTGATAAAAATACCGTTTCTTCAAGTCTGCTTTGCGCTTACAATATGCTTTGCGACAGCAAGGGAAAACTCTTTAAGCTGCTCTCTCCGCCGTTTCACTATACAAAAAAGGATCCCGGATATATAAAGGGATACGTCCCCGGAATACGCGAAAACGGGGGACAGTATACCCATGCCGCGGTCTGGGCAAGCATGGCGTTTCTGAAAGCGTCCGAAAACGGAGATACCGATATTGCAAGCGCGCGGGAACTGAGAAAGATAGGAATTGAAACACTTATGTTTCTGCTTACTCCGCTGTGTATGAAAGATAAAGCACTTTCGGAAAAATACGGTGCGGAGCCTTATGTTCTTGCAGGCGATATATACGCGAATAAGGATTATTACGGCAGAGCCGGCTGGAGTTGGTATACGGGCGCGGCAGGCTGGTTTTTCAGAGAGCTTATGACAAGGCTTTTTTGCATAAACTTAAAAGACGTGCTTACCGAAAGTCCGAAACTTGTGCTTTCGGACGGTGTGTTTACGCTGCCGTTTGAGTTTTCCGATGAGTTTTCCGTTAACCTTGCCGTAAACAAAGACACAGACCTTACGGTAAATTATAAAAGGGGCGCAGAGAACGGAGTTTTTGCCGCAGACGAAAAATGTGCCATGTGCGTAAGACTGAAACGCGGTGAGCAAAACGAAGTTACCGTAATATCAAAAGAGCGCTGAAGAACCGTGCTGTTTGAATGATTTGTAAATTTGCACGCGTTCTCTTTACTAATTGCGCATTAAGATGTATAATAAATAAAGTATATGAGCGTGCCGCAAAACTTCATTTTACGGCACGAACCGGATTCGTGCGCTTGCGCCTCATGCCAAAAAACTGACGTTTTTCGACACTCGCGAATCTATCGAAAAAAATCTGCGGTGCAGGTCCTTGGGATTTTTCAACTTTTTATTGAAATCGTGCTTAGCATGAGAAGTCATATAAACTTTTGCAGCATTCCAAATTATATTTATGTACTTTCATCATCGGAGGAAAACCAATGCAAAGATACAGTATTGCGGACGGAGTTTATCTCAGCGTCATACCGTCCGTAAAGTTCAAGACCAACTTTTTAAGCGTAAACTTTCTGCTTTCGCTTACCGAAAAAAATGCTACCGGAACGTCGGCGCTTTTAAGAGTGCTGCTGCGCTCCTGTAAAAAATATCCGTCCACCGCTTCCCTTGCTTCAAGGCTCGAATATCTCTACGATATGTCCGCGTCCATGAGAAATTACAAGAGAGGCGAAACGCTTATAACAAGCTATGAGTCAGAATTTCTCAAAGACGACTATGTTCCCGAAGGCACGGAAAATATGCTGTCCGAGGCTGTCGGAACTTTCCGCGATATTGTGCTTGATCCGCGCGTAAAGGACGGAGCGTTTGACGAAAAAACTCTCTCGGAAGAAAAGACCGACCTTGTGAACACCATAAACGCGCTGATAAATAACAAAAATTCCTATGCAAAGCAAAAGTGTACCGAGATAATGTGCGAAAACGAAAAATATGCGCTCAACGAACTCGGTACGGCAGTGGACGCAAAGAACGTAACGGCGTCGGGACTTTTCGGTTTTTACCGCGAATTTATAAAGACCTCGCGCATAGAGATTTATTTTGTCGGAGAATGTGACGAAAACGCACTCTGCGCGCTTTTTAAGGAGATTTTTTCGGGCGTTGAAAGAAAGCCGTCGGAGCTTTGCGATACCTTTGTGTCGGACAAGGCTCATGAACCCGTCATTCATAAAAAAGAGGTTATGAACGTAAGCCAGGGCAAGCTTGCAATGGGCTTCAGAACAGGTGCTACTCTCAAAGACGCAAACAGCGCGGATATGATAATGTTCAACGAGATATTCGGCTCGTCTCCCGTAAGCAAGCTGTTTATGAACGTTCGCGAAAAGCTAAGCCTATGCTATTACTGCCGTTCGGTCACGGATTCTTTCAAGGGCGTTATGTTCGTAATGTCGGGAATTGAAAACTGTAACCGCGAAAAGGCTGTAAACGCCATACTTTCGGAACTTCGCGACATCTGCGAAGGAAAATTTGCGCAGAGCGATATAGACGCCGCCGTTCTTTCCGTCACAAATTCCTATAAGGAGCTTTCGGATAATCCGTCGGGACTTTCGTCGTGGTATCTTTCAAGACGTATGTCGGGTGATCTCAGCGAACCGTCCGACGTGATAAACGCCGTGTCAAAAGTAACGGCAGCCGATATAGCAAATGCCGCAAAACGCGTAAAGCTCGACACGGTATACTTCCTTGAGGGCGGCGCAAAAGAGGAGGACGCGGAATAATGAGTTTTACTGTTTTTGAAAATGAAAAATTAAAGGAAAAATATTATCTTATCAATCATAAAAGCGGACTTCGCGTGTATGTCTATCCCAAAAAGATGAGTACGTCTTATGCCGCGTTTGCGACAAAGTTCGGTTCTGTCGACAATAAATTCTTGTGCGACGGAAAAGAAACTGATCTTCCCGACGGAATAGCGCATTTTCTCGAACACAAAATGTTTGAGAACGAGGACGGCTCGGACACCTTCGAGCTTTACGCAAAGACCGGCGCAAACGCAAACGCCTACACTACCTCCGACAGAACCGTGTATCTTTTCTCGGCTGCCGATAATGTCGCTCAGTCGCTTGAGATACTTCTCGGCTTTGTGACGCACCCCTATTTTACAGATGAGACTGTCGAAAAGGAACAGGGCATAATCGGTCAGGAAATAAGAATGTACGACGATAATCCCAACTGGCAGCTCTATTTCGGTATGCTTTCGGGACTTTACGTCAACAATCCCGTGAGAATAGACACCGCAGGCACCGTCGAAACGATAGCGACGATAACACCCGAAAAGCTTTTTGACGCATATAACGCTTTTTATAACCTTTCAAACATGGCGCTGTGCGTCTGCGGAGATATTGACTGCGAACAGGTCGAAGAGGTCTGCGACAGGGTGTTGAAATATGTAAAGGCGCCCGAAGCAGAGCGCATATATCCGTCGGAACCCGACGGCGTATACAAAGAGTTTGTGACTAAGAAAATGCAGGTTTCAATGCCTATGTTCTTTGTCGGCATAAAGGATAACGAGTGCCCCATGTCGGGACGCGAACTCATGAAAAAGCGCGCCGAATACTGCATACTGCTTGACCTTATGTTCGATAAATCCACGGACTTTTACAATGAGCTCTATGAAAGCGGACTTGTGGATTCGTCGTTCTCCTACGAATACGAAGGACACGAAACATTTGCGATAAGCGAAATATCAGGCTGCTCGGAAAATCCCGATCAGGTGTATAAAAAGATAAGAGATCATATTGCGCTTTGCAAAAAGAACGGATTTTCAAAAGAGGATTTTGAACGCATAAAGCGCGCAAATTACGCACATTCGATAGGCGTTTTCAACAGCACCGAGGATATAGCGAACGAGCTTATATCGTGCGTGTTTGAAGATGCGGATATGCTGGATTTTCCGCAAATCGTCGCGGACGTTACGTTTGAGGATATAAATAACCGCCTTAAGACAGCATTTGCAGATAATGCGTTTACGCTTTCGACGGTGTATCCGCAAGACTGAGCGCGGGACTTTTTCGAGAGGAAGTGTGAAAAATGGTAAACACAATTTCTTTTCCGGGACTCGGAATATCCGCGTTTGAAATTAACCGCGTTGCTTTTCATGCAGGCCCTTTTACGGTTTACTGGTACGGCGTAATAATATGCGTGGGTATACTTCTCGGACTTTCCTATATGTATTTTCGCTTAAAGGGTTACGGAATGACGGGCGATGACCTTACGGATATTGCTCTTGTCACGGTTCCGTGCGCGATTGTCGGCGCGAGAGTGTACTATGTTCTGACAAGCCTCGATGAATTTTCCTCGTTTTACGATATGATAGCCATATGGAACGGAGGAATAGCGATATACGGCGCGGTCATTGCCGGCGCGCTTGCGATTTACTTTGTAAGCCGTGCCAAAAAGCTGCCCGTGCTTAAAGTTTTTGACAGTGCGGCGCCTGCGGTCATGCTCGGACAGATAATAGGACGCTGGGGAAATTTTGTAAACGCAGAAGCTTTCGGCGGCGCGGAAAAATATGAGTTCTTCGGAAAGGTCTTTGACATTTCGCACTTTTCGCAGGTCAATATTTTTCGCATGGAGATAAACGGAGTTACGGTTCACCCGACTTTTCTCTATGAATCGGTCTGGAACCTGCTCGGTTTTGTACTTATAAACGTATTTTATAAGAAAAAGAGCTTTGACGGGGAAATACTGCTTTGGTATCTGACATGGTACGGTTTCGGAAGATGCTTTATAGAGGGTTTCAGAACCGACAGCCTGTTTGTCGGAAATATAAGAATTTCTCAGCTCGTCGGACTTTTGTGTTTTGTGTTCGGACTTGCATTGACGCTGTTTTTTGCGTTCAGGGCGGGAAAGAACAAAGCGCCTCTTGACGGAGGTGACGGAAAATGAAGGTCGTATATAAAAAAAGACAGATCTTCTATCCCGTCTGCTTTGTGATTGCGGTAATAATGAGCGCGGTGTGCCTGAAGGTCTGGAACGGCAGGGCGAATATAGTTTCAAAAGCCGTAAATTTCGCCGTAAGTCCTTTGCAGTCGGTTTCCGACAGTATCTGCGACGGCATTTCCGGAATTGGCGGATATTTCAGAAATCAGAAAAAGCTGCTTGAAGAGAATGAGAGCCTGAAAAAAGAAAACGCGGAGCTTAAAAAGCTTGAGAGCAGAAATATGCTGCTCAAAAATCAGAACGATAATCTGTACGGCTATCTCGGTCTTAAACGCGAGAGAACCGATTTTGAACTTGTAAACGCGCAGATAATCGCACGTACAAGCTCGAATTATACCTCGTATTTTGTCATAGATAAAGGTACGTTTCACGGCGTGAAAGAGGATATGCCCATAATAGATTCCGACGGAAATCTTCTCGGCGTGACGGTAAGCGCCGACGCAACAAGCACAAAATGCCTGTCTGTGCTGTCGTATGACGTAAACGTCGGTGTTTACGATGAGAGAACCGGGAATACCGGCGTAATGTCGGGCGATTTCGACGCATTTTCTTCGGGAAAGTGCATGATAAAGGGACTTGTTTCGCAGACGGATATAAAAGAGGGCGACGGAATACTCACCTCGGGGCTCGGCGACGTCTATCCGAGAGGGCTTACCGTCGGAAAAGTCGAAAGTATAATACCGGATATGAACAGCTATACGCTGAGCGCTGTCGTAGTTCCCGAATCCACACAGCTCGAAGCCGACGATATTATGGTCATAACCGGCTTTGAACGGGTCTATGAATGACGTCGGGCATTATAAAAGGCCGATTGCGGCGTCGGGACTTGTATTCATAGTTTTAAACCTTGCGGTACTTAAAAAAACCGATAAGTTTGTTTACATATGCGTTTTTGCTGCGGTTTTTGCACTTTTGTGCGTTGTTTCGCTTTGTAAACGGCGGGAAAATACCGTATTTTGCGTCTTTCTCTGCGCGGCGGCTTTGCTCGGAACGGTCGTACCGTATTTTTCGTATAATATCAAAGAAAAGAATGCGCTTGATTTTGTAAAAGAGTACGGCGGTGCGGAACATGAGTTTTGCGGTAAGGTGCTGTCCTTTTCGGGGAACAACTCTTACAGCTCGTTTGACGTAACGCTGCTTTCTGCCGACGGAAAAGATATAAGCGGAAAATTAAAGGCTGATATTTATTGTTACAGCGCGGACTTCGCGGATGAAGGCGATATTATTGTCTTTTCGGGAACGCCCAAAAGCGTGTACGATATTGATAACGACGTTTTTGACAGTACGTCGTATATGCGTTCAAAGCATATTTTTATACAGATACCGAACGTAAAAATAAAGAGCGCGGAGAAAAGCGCGGATAAAAGCGCGGATAAAGATGTTTTCCGGAAGATAAGAAATTATATAAATGAAATATATTATAATTCTCTGACAAAGAAGTTCGGATATGATGTGCCCGAAACCGCGTCGGCGCTTATCACGGGCGAACGTTCGGGGCTTGATCCCGATATAAAGAAAGATTTTCGCAGAAGCGGACTTTCCCATGTGCTGTGCATTTCGGGTATGCACCTTGCAATAATACTCGGACTGTTCGCAGGTATTTTCAAAAGACTTACGGTACATAAAAATATCGGCATATTTCTGCTGTTCTGCATATGCGTTTTCTATATACTGCTGACGGGCGTTCAGATCTCGGTGCTCAGAGCCGGGATCATGGCGATGTGTTCTTATTCGGCAATGCTTGAAAATAAAAAGTCGGACGGAATAAACGCGCTTTTTCTTGCGGCGGCAATAATATGCGTCTGCGATCCGTATGCCGTGCTCGGCGTCGGCACACAGCTTTCGTTTGTATCGACGTTCGGAATTATCGTATGCTCGGAGCTTTTCGCACATAAAAGCGGTTTTTCCTATGCCGTTCTCTCGGCTCTTGCCGCAAATGCCGCGGCAGTTGCGTTTTCTTTTCCGATTACGGCGCTGTCGTTCGGAGAGATTTCAGTATGGTCATTTGTTTCATCGCTTGCGGTGTCGCCGTTGTGCGAATGTGCGCTTACGGCGCTTGTTTTGTTTGCGCTTTTAAATCCGCTTTCCTCTTTGCACGTGTTTTCGGCGCTGTACGGCTTTGTCGGCGATATATGCATATTTTTCGTGCGTGCAATGCTTGATTCCGCACACTTTTTCGCAGGCTTTAAATATTCGCTTGCAGCTTTTCCGTTTTGCAAAGCCCTGCTTTATATTCCGATCCTTTGCCTTGCGATTTGCGCGCTTGCTGCGGCGTTTTCGGATATGCGGACGGTAAAGAGAATTTTCGCGTTTCAGATATTCTTCTGTATTGTTATGTCAGCCGCGTCTTTTGCGTATAGTGTTATCTCGGACGGAAATACTGAAGTTTGGTACTACCGTAAAAATGCGTCGGACACGCAGATTTCGGTAAAACTCGCAAGGAGCGCAGCCGTCATTTTCAATGCCGACAGTAATCTGTGTACCGACCCTGACGACGCGCATTTCGACGCGTATGGCGGAAATAACTATATCTTTGTAATTCCGTCGGAAAATACCGACGCAAAAATTCTCTCGCATAATATACAAAGCTTTGCCGAAAGATTCGGCGTAAAAGGCGTGTATGTGGCGGAGTTTTCGGGCGCACATAAACTTTCGGACAGACTGTCGGAGTATGGCACAAATGTTTCGGGTGTCTGCCGCGGACTGTTTTCGGGAAACGTAAAAGTGCAGTGTACGCAAAAAGCAGACGGCGGATATATTATCGACGTGCTTGACGGAAATAAAAAATTCCGCGCGGTAATTTCCGAAGGCTATGACGCAAACGATTTTGCCGGAACTTATTATTCCGCGGCATATTTCTGCTCTGATTCTTCAAATGCTTTTGACGCGCAGAACGACACGGTTCCCGACTGCGGCACGTTTTTCACAAGGCTCAAAAAGGGAGCGGAACCTAATACGGGCGTGCAGAATACCTACGAAAAGAAGAGCGTAAGATTGTATTAAACAAAAAAGGAGGCGGCAGTCATGGCAAAAGCACCGTACAGAGAAAAACCGGCGGATATTCATGCCGGGAACGTCGCTTTGCTCAAAGACAGAATAAAGAATAAAAATCTCGCCGGGACATATGTGTTTTACGGCGATGAGGAATATACAAAGAATCACTATTATTCTCTAATGTGCCTCGAGGCAGGCAACAGAATGCTGAATGTAAAGACGGTGTATGAGGGAGAGTTCGAGCTTTCGGATTTTATGGAATCCTACGACACTGACGCCGCCGAAACTGCGGATATGTTCAGCATGGAAGAAAATACGGGGGACGGCGAAGAGCAAAACGGAGGATTTCGCGTAATAAGGCTGGTAAAACCCGATCTTTCGTCGCTTTCAAAAGCCGACGCCGACTTTCTTGCCGACGCTCTTTCGGACAGCGAAAATAAAAACGCCGTTGTTTTTTGGTTCTATTCGGGAGACGATCCGGATCTGTCAAAAGGCGTGTATAAACGCATATGCGAAAACGCGTTGGTGGTAAATTTTAAGCGTGAGCCTGTCGGAAGCGCCGTTCTTATAACGTGGATACTGAGGCACTTTTCGAGAGCAAAGCTCAATGTCGAAAGAAGCGTTGCGGTATATCTGTGCAGCACCGTCGGAAACGACATGACTATGCTGAAAAACGAGATAGACAAGTGCATAGACTGGCTTTACTACAATAAACGCGACACTCTCACCAACGCCGACATAGATTTTATATGCATAAAGAGCGCCGAGGCGCAGATATTCGACGTTTCAAACTTTGCTTTCCGCGGCAATTTCATAAAGGCAGCGAGTGCGCTCTCGGTGCTGCGTTCAAAGAATCATGATCCGTTTTCCGTCTTTGCAACGCTCTCAAATAAGGCATCAGAACTTGAAATGATAGAGCTTTGCGGCAAAAACGCGGTAAATCCTGCGGAAATGTCAAAAAAAACCGGCATACATGAGTACGCCGTGAAAATGGATATGGAAATTTTAAGGCTGAGAGAATTTTCGGGCACAAACGTTTCCGACAGCTTTGCAAAAAGATGCGTAAAGCTCTGTTCGGAATATGAGGATAAGCTCAAAACGTCGGGTGCGGACGGATACACCGTGCTTACAGAGCTTGTTTGCAGAATTGCCTTTGCGGGACGCGGAAACTAAACATTCTCCGCACTTTTTAAAGACTTTTGCGCCGTCGCTATGAATATGCCCGTAACGTGCGCATCGGGATTGGCGCAAAGCAGCGCGTCGGCACACGAAATAAATGTGCTTGCTGACGTTATAATATCATCTAAAATGAGGATTTCCTTTGCGGAATCCTTTTTTGATGCAGTAATTTTGCCTTTCAGATTTTCTCTGCGCTCATCAAAGCCGAGTTCTTTCTGTTCTTTGGTAAATCCGCGCCTTGAAAGCAGTTTTTCGTAATCTATGTACGCAACAGACTTTGCAAGCTGTTTTGAAACAAGTTTCATGTGGTCTGCGCCGTAAATTCTTACGTTTTTCTTTCCTCTCGGAGCAAAGCACACCGTGTATGCGTTTTTCGGCAGAATCGGAATGAGATTTTCCGCAATGTCATGTGCCGCAAACCTTACAAGCTCTTTTGTCGGACTTCTTTTCAGCGCAAACAAATATTTTTTCACCGTCGGATTTTCATACGGATAAAGGCTGTACGAGGTGTATGTGCGCATATTTCCCCTTACCGTTGCTGCCGACGGATTTTTCGCGTTTGCGAGAGACGCGCGGCATACCGCACACACGTCAAACCCGACCTGCTTTCTTTTGCATACGGGGCATCTGTTTACAAAGAGAAACTCCGAAAGAGCCATGGCGCTTTAATAATATCTTATGTCGGCAACGACCTTGCCGAGAACCGAAACCTCGTCTGCGTATATCGGCTGCATTTCGCTGTTTTCGGGCTGAAGCCTGTATCTGCCGTTTTCCTTGAAGAAACGCTTGACGGTTGCCTCGTCGTCTATCATCGCTACGACTATTTCGCCGTTGTCGGCGTATTCGCGCTTTTCGACTACAACTATGTCGCCGTTGAGTATTCCTATGTCCTTCATGCTGTCGCCCTTTACGTGCAGCGCAAACAAAAGATCCGGCTGGTATTTCTTTTCTGAAGAAAAGCCTATGTATCCGTCAAAGTTCTGCGCCGTGAGTATAGGCGTGCCTGCCGCAACCTGACCTATTACCGGCACGTTGTAGCTGTTGCCCTCCGACTTTTTGATCTCCTCGTTCTCGGCAAGTATCATGGTTCTGCTCTTGCCGTTTTCGCGGTTTATAAGCCCCTTTGACGCAAGGCGCTCAACGTACATATGCGCGGTTGAAGTCGATTTTATGTTGAGATCCGCACATATTTCCCTTACCGACGGAGCATATCCCTGCGACGCGATCTTTTCTTTAAGGTAGTCGTATACTCGCTGTTCCTTTGGTTTTAACTGTATCATGTTTTTTACCTCGTGAGATTGGTATGATTGTCTTTTTATGAAAACAAGAACATATGTATGCTCTTATTTAATTGTATTATAGCAGACGTGTCGAAAAATGTCAAACAAAAGTTCTAATTTTAACATATTATCAATGTTACGTTTACCAAAAGTACATATAACTTCGTAAAGACTAAAATAAAAAACTCAAAGTCCTGCGGCGGTTGGAAGGAAAATTTACCGCAGAACTCTGAGCCTTATGCTTATATATAGATTTGTGTGAAATAAATTAAACGGTTAGTGCGAATCAGCCTGCGAAGAACTGAGACCAGTAGAGAGTCGAGCCGTTCGAGTGGCAGCCTACGCCGATCTTGGTAAAGGACGAATTGAGAATGTTTGCCCTGTGGCCCTCGGAATTCATCCATGCTTTTACTACTTCACTCGGAGACGACTGTCCCATGGCGATGTTCTCACCTGCCGATGAATAGGAATATCCTATTTCGTCAAGTGCGGTAAAGCAGCTTGAACCGTTGGGTCTTGTGTGAGAGAAGCTCTGAGCGGTCTCTTTTGCTCTTACTGCTGCGGCGCGGTTAAGCTCCGAGTCCATGGTAAGCGATGCAAGACCGTTTTTGTTTCTCTCCTTGTTGACAAGCTCAACTACCTGCTTTACATATGCGTAGTTTTCAACGTTTCCCGAATCCGTGCCGTTATCGGTGCTGCCGTTTCCGGGTTTATCCGGAGTTTCGGGTGTGTCGGGCGTTTCAGGTTCGTCGGGCGTTTCAGGTTCGTCGGGCGTATCGGGAGTGTCCGGAGTTTCGGGCTTGTCCGTTTTGTCCGAGCTGTCAGGAGTGTCTGACGGTGTGCAGGAGCCCGAGAAAATATTGTCGGAAAGACCGTATTTTTCCTTGAGCTGGTTTTCAAGTACCGATATGTTCTGTCCGGTTATTTCAACCTTGTTGCCGGAGAATATGTCCGAGAGAAGGCTGCCCGAAGTTTCCGTGCAGGTCAGATCCCCGCATTTTTCCGTGAGATCCCGAAGAACCTCACAGTTTTGATTTTTCACACATTCGGAGATGTCGTCGTTTGCGCACGCCGCATATGCACTTACAGGAAGCGCTGCCAGCAATGCCGCAAAAATGATAGCGATTTGCTTTTTCATAATTATTTCCCCCTTCCGGAAATAATTGTACCTCACCAAACACTTAATTTCAATGCAAAGGATCTTCCATGTTTTCCGAATACTTGAACGCTTTCCTGTGTATGGAAAATAATCATAAAAAAACCGCCCCGAATTATGGAAATCCGGGACGTAAAAGCATTTTTTTGCAGTTTTTCGTACTGTTTGCCGCAAATTTACACATACGGCAAATTAAGGATTATCAGCCGCAGAAGCAGCAGAGGATTATGATAGCTATAAGAATGATAAGCCAGATGTTGTTATCGTCTGAGAAAACATTGCTCAAGCAGCAGCTCATGTCAGCGTCCTCCTTCCTTCGTAACTGAAAGCCGTCGTTTCTTCGGCTCTCTGCTACATACTATGAAAAACGCGGGCTTTGTGTGAATGTCCGGCGCCGCCTTTCTTTTCACAACTTTCGGGATAAATTCATAGAATAGCAGTAAAAAGCTACGAAAGGAATGTATCTTATGAGCTTTAATCAGTATTTCGGACGCATAAACTCTCCGGACGATAAAGGGCTGCACTGTTTTGCGGCTTCAAATACATATCTCGGATTCAAGAGCTATTTCGGCGGTATTTTTTCACCCGATGAGCATAACCGTATATATATTTTAAAGGGAGGGCCGGGTGTCGGAAAGAGCACGCTTATGAAACAGGCGGGAAGCCATGCGGAAAAGCTCGGACTTACGCCGGTATATTATCATTGCTCGTCAGATCCGTATTCTCTCGACGGTATCGTAATAAAACAGACCGGGTGCGTAATTCTCGACGGAACGGCGCCTCATACGGTCGATCCGAGCGCTGCCGGAGTAAAAGAAATAATAATCAATATGGGAGAATGCTGGGATACAGGGGCGCTGTATAACAGCGGTAAGGAAATACTTTCGCTGATAAAGCAGAAATCCTCGTGCTACTCTGCCGCGTACAAGTTTCTTTCGGCGCAGAAACAGATAAAGGACTGTCTTTGTGACATTTCGCGTTCGTGCCTGCTTTACGGAAAAATAAGCGCGGACGTTGACAGAAAGGCGGCGAAGCTGTTCAGAAAATGCTCCCGTCCGTCTGACGTAAGAGTGCGCATAACGGCGGCAAATTCTTGCGACGGAGACATAAGATTCAGAACCTTTGAAAAGCTGTCGGACAGAATATATTTTATAAAGGATCTGAGATATACGGGAGAAGTGTATATGAGAATGATGTATAACGCCGCAATCAAAAACGGCATAGAAACGGTAGTGAGCTACGATCCGACAGATCCGGGAGAGATAGACGCTCTGTATTTTCCCGAAATTTCCGTCTGCTTTACGCCGTATGACGACGATTACTGTATCGAGCTTGAAAAACGCGGCATAGGATATTCGGTAGTCAATATGCGCCGCTTTACCGATACAAAGACCTTTTCATTAAACCGTTCCTATTACCGCTTCGGAGAAAAGTGCGCTTCCCAGATGCACGCCCAGGCTCTTTCCTGCCTTAACGACGCAGGGCTTATTCACCGCAAAATAGAAAAGCTCTACGCGCCTGCGACCGATTACACAAAAGTTTCGGCAATGACGGAGTCGCTCATGCAGAGAATATTCGATAAATAGATAAAATCATAATATCTGCCGCCGGACGCGTGTTTTTGACGTTTATCCGGCGGTATTTTCGTTTTGGTACAGCACGAGCAGTTTTTTGCGGCAGACAAACACCGCAAAGCTCATGAGAACCCAGATAAAATAAAACTTCGGGCATATCTGTCCCATTATATTTAACGGAAGATGAGAATAGTCCCATACTTCAAAGCCTAAAATAATGTTGAAAATACAGCCGAAAACAAATTCCACCGCCGTTATTATAAGTCCCCCGTAAAGGCTGCGCAGATATATCGGGAGAGGCATATATTTTATGTCCGCAAGCACAAGCCATACAAGGCAGATTCCGCCCGCAAGCAGCATTGACCAGTGCGTTCTTCCTCGCACAGCCGTTTCGCACAGCCCGTAGCCTGCCGAACCTATTGCAAATATGCCGGCAAAATGCGCGGCGTTTTTTATAAATCTCATTTTTATAAATTCCTTTTTTGGTTTAATCTTTTTTTAATCCGCCGACGCGCTTATAGCCGAGCCTGTTATGTTGAAAACAAGCCTTGCGCTGTCGGTACAGACGCTGACGACCGAAAAGAAAGCCTGTTTCAATGCGTAAAGTCCGCCTTTTCCGAAGATGTTTTTGTTGAAGTCAAGCAGACGTTCCGAGATGTTTAAGGCGTTTGTGTCTATGACATATTCGTTGCCCATTACCGTAAAGCTCCCGTTTTCAAGGTCAAACGCCGCGCCGTCCTGAGTCTTGTCGTAGTCGGATATGAGTATGACCGACGCTATCACCGCAAGGGCGATTGCAAAGGCGCTGAAAAAGAGTGAAAAAGTGCCGAGTATTCTTTTCATTTTTGATGTTCCTTTTTAAAATAGGTTTTAATCCGCGTTTTTGATAATTTCCGACGCAAATACCGTGCCGAAGGCTCTTACGGAACGCAAAGCCTCGTCGAGGTTGTTTCCGCAGGTTCCGTCCTCAAGAAGAAGAAAGCCCGGTGAGAGCTGCTGATTGAACGAAGGACTGCGCAGATTTGTCTGCCTGAAAAGTCCGGGATACATTTCCTCTGCCGCACTCTGCAGATTAAGCGCAAGACAGAGATTGTCCTGCCAGTTCGGGTGGTTTATGCCCGATTCGTTTGTGCCTACAACGAACATGAGCTGAGCGTACTTTTCACCGCCTATGCTTATTGCAGGCTTGATTCTTGTGCTGCCGTCCAGTATCGCGTCGCGGTGCAGGTCTATTACGAATTTCACCGACGGATATTTTTCGAGATATTCTTTCGCGCTTGAAAGAGAGGAGTTGTACGCCTTTATAAAGGATTTTTCGTCGTGGCGCACCGTGCAGTGAACTGCGTTTATCCCGAAGTCCGAAAGCACATCGCACAATTCATCTCCAACTCGGTTCATATTAATGCTGTCGTCGGAGCTGCGCGTCGGTTCCGTCGAAAGATAGCTGTCGGAGTCGCTCATGGAATAACACTCTGTTGCGTGGGTGTGAAGAATGAGAACGAGAGGTTCGTCGGAAAGCGAAAGATTTTCAAATGCTTTTGGTGATTGCTTTAAAAGAGCGGCGGTGTCGGGCGTAAAATCGGTCTGGTTTGTAAGAGCGCTTATTTGCTTTGCCGACATATTCCGTTCAGCAATGGGATAGTAAATTTCGCCGTCCGAACCTGTCTTTCCGCCGTCGGACGAGTCTGCTGCCTGCACATCGGCTTTGCCTGAGTTCTGAGCAGCATCGTTGTTCCGTTCGTCCGAAATAAGACTGTCCGACGCTGCGGTAAAAGAGGAATGTGCGCCGTCAGAGCCGTTTTCGGCAGCTTTTTCGGAGCTTTGCGAAAGAAATTTCGGCGTGTTTTCTGGGACGTATGTCTTTCCCGACATTTCAAAACCGCCGTCCGTTGTTTCATATCCGCCGTCATATGGATAAACAATGCCGCAAAGCTTTATTACGGCGTCGCATATCTCTTTCGGCGCGTAAATGCCTGCGAAAGCAAGATATATTATGCCCGAACAAAGGCAGAAACATACTCCGAAGGAAATAAAAAGTCCTGCGGCGCTGCGTTTGGGCTGTGCGCTTTTCTTTATTTCGCGGAGTTTTCTTCTGAGCCTGAATTTCGACACTCTGACCGGAATATAAGGAGTTATGTTTTCTTTATCGTATTCCGAAAGAACGGGTAGCTCCTTTGTCTTGTCAAAGCTGCGAAGATCCTCCGGCGCATTGGAGATGTTTGGCTTTTCTGCTGCCGAAACACCTGTCGAAAAGGTAAATTTTGCATTTTGCGTAACCTGTTCGTTTTTTCTGTTGTATATCATGTCATGCCCACCTGCCTCATATAAGATTATGAGAAAGGCGGCGGATATAGAACGGCTGGAAAATTTACGCTTTGCCACGGCGCGTTTTTTGCAGAAATCATGTCAAGGAAAAAACGGAATATGCTGTTGACAAAATGCGGCGTTTAGAGTATTATTTAGAAAAAATATAACAAAAGTGAGGAGTTTTTTGTGCTTGAAAAACTTACCGAAACCATGGACGGTTTTATAGAAAACCTCGGCATACCGTTTTATGACTGCGTTGTAATGAAAGACGGGAAATGTGTGTACAGACACTCGAACGGCTGTACCGACACCGACAAAAAAACTCCCGTAACCGGAAAAGAGCTTTACGATATATATTCCTGCTCAAAGCTTATAACCTGTACTGCGGCATTGCAGCTGTATGAAAAGGGAAAGTTCGGTCTTGACGATTATCTTTATCTCTATATGCCGGAATTTGAAAACATGACGGTAAAAGACGAAAACGGCAATATTCGTCCTGCACAGAATAAAATAACGGTACGCGAGCTTTTCACAATGACTGCCGGGTTCGGATATGATGTCGGTTCTCCGATGATGAGAAAGTGTGTAGAGGATACGGACGGAGAGTGCCAGACGCTTACGGTTATGGAATATCTTGCAAAAGAGCCGCTTTTGTTTGAACCGGGCTATCGCTGGAATTACAGCCTGTGCCACGACGTTCTTGCGGCGCTTGTAGAGAAAATCTCCGGAATGACGTTCGGCGAATATGTAAAAAAGAATATTTTTGATGTCTGCGGCATGGAAAACTCGTCGTTTTTGATTGATGAGAGCAATGCCGAAAGGCTTGTCTGCCATTACAGCTACAATAACCGAACGGGAAAAGTGGAAAAGTGTCCGAAAAACGTACATTTCAGAATAGGCACAAAATATGAAAGCGGCGGCGCGGGCTGTGTTTCGTGCGTTGACGATTACATTAAATTTCTTGAGGCACTGCGTACATACAAACTTCTCAAAAAAGAGGCCGTGGATCTGCTTTCGACAAATCAGATGACAAAAGAGCAGATGGATATGCCGTCGTATTGGGTCGCGCTTAAACGCGGATACGGACTCGGTCAGCAGTGCCCGACAAAAACAAATAAAAGACCTGATTTCGGCTGGGGAGGCGCAGCCGGCTCGCATTACTTTGTAGATTGCCGCGACGGAATTACAGCGTTTTTCGCAACTCAGGTTTTCGGGTACGATAAGCTGCAAAGCGCAAGAATCGCCGTTACCGATATTGTGCTTGAGGCTTTCGGAGTTGAGTATTGATAAAAAGCAGTATAAATAAAAAAAGAAGCGGCGTAAAGCCGCTTTTTGCTTTAACCTATGAACTCCTGACGTACGGGCGCCGGATCTTCAAGACCGAAACTTACCGTTATGGCGTCGTTGACTTGTCCCATGACGTCCTCGTCGAGGTGTCCCATTTTTTCCCTGAGCCGTTTTTTGTCAAGAGTCCGTATCTGTTCAAGAAGTATTACAGAATCTCTTGCAAGTCCGTACTTGTCTGCATACACTTCAATGTGGGTAGGAAGCTTGCTTTTGCCTGTGCGGCTGGTTATGGCAGCCGCGATCACCGTAGGACTGTATTTGTTGCCTATGTCGTTCTGAACTATGAGAACGGGACGTATACCGCCCTGTTCAGAGCCTATTACAGGACTGAGATCCGCGTAATAAATGTCTCCTCTTCTGATGTTCACTTTGTTCACGCTCCGTGTTTTTATGTCGTTGGTTTGTTTTAACTTCCACGGCATTATTTTTTACCGGATTGCGGCGCGTTATTCCGCAGTGAAAATATATTTTTGCGATTTTTTTCAAAGTCCCGGTTTCAGCCGCGCTTTTTTGCCGATCGGAATACGCGCCGTACTGTTATAATATTCCGTCAAAATGTATGCTGTGAGCAGGCGCGGACGCGGATTTGTTGCCCAAGTATGAATTTTTCGGTAATATTGACAAACACTAAAGTAATTTTTTGTGAATTCTATTGACAAAGGTTTTTGTGTGTGGTAACATACGCATAAACCAATAATCAATTTGCAATGAAGGGAATAAAGCGGCGCAGATAGTATGTCTGCAGAGAAACGGCGGTCGGTGAAAAGCCGTTGCATACGCGTTGCCTCGTCACCCCTGAGCTATCTGTCCGAAGGCTTTTGCTTTTTGTGCTTTCCGTAAGTGCAGGAAAGCGCGTTTATTAAAAAGAGCTGTGTAGATACAGACGGAGAGTCACCGTTATATGACAAACCCGGTTGTCGGATCGGGTGAGCGGCCGTTCGGTAATACGTTCGGCAAAAAGAGTGGTACCGCAGAGAATTTTTCAGTCTTTGTCTCTATTTGTTTTGGGAGACGAGGGCTGTTTTTTTATACCCTCTCGGTTGTTTTTGAAAATTTACGGAGGTGCAATACATATTATGATGCTGACAGGCGCGGAAATAGTTACACGCGTTCTCATGGAACAGGGAGTAGATACGGTTTTCGGCTATCCCGGAGGAACTGCGCTCAACGTCTACGACGCACTGTATAAGTGCAGCGACAAAATCAAACATTATCTCACCGCACACGAACAGGGTGCGGCTCACGCAGCCGACGGATACGCAAGACTTACCGGAAAGACCGGCGTTGTGTTCTCGACAAGCGGTCCCGGCGCTACAAACCTCGTAACCGGAATTGCAACGGCTTATATGGACAGCGTTCCGATGGTTGCCATAACCTGCAACGTCCCGACGCCGCTTATAGGCTGCGATACTTTCCAGGAGGTCTACATCGCCGGAATTACGCTTTCCATTACAAAGCATAATTTTACGGTTCAGAGCGTGGACGAGCTTGCAGATACTTTAAGACGTGCCTTTGAGATTGCGCAGTCGGGAAGATGCGGCCCCGTACTTGTCGATATACCAAAAGACATTACCGCGGCGACTGCGGAATATACCCCGAAACCTGCGGCAAAGAAAATAATACCTCCCACGAGATACGCCGACTGGGACGCTATTGCGGACGTCATAAACTCGGCAAAACAGCCGTTTATATATTTCGGCGGCGGCGTAAGACTGTCGGACGCGGGCGCGGAGCTTCGCGAGCTTATAAATAAAGCCGATATTCCCGCGGCATATACGCTTATGGCGGCCGGAGTTCTCGGCTACGGCGAGAAGAATAACCTCGGACTTATAGGTATGCACGGCTGCTTTGCGGCAAACAGCGCGGCTCATTCTTCCGATGTGCTTTTGGCTATCGGAACGCGTTTCAGCGACAGAGTTGCACTCAATACCTCAAAGTTCGCAAGTCATGCGAAAATTATACATATAGACATTGATGCAAGCGAGATAAACAAGAACGTCGCCGTCGATTACAGCATTATAGGCGACGTAAAGGACGTTTTAAAGACTCTGCTTCCCAAGATAAAAAAGACTACCCATGACGAGTGGCAGACCACGATCTCGGAATGGAAAGCAAGAGATTACGTTCCCGAGGACAGCAAGACCGTCCTCAAGCCGCATTGGATAATGAATACCATATGCGATCTTGCCGGAGATGACGCCGTATATGTAACAGACGTCGGACAGCATCAGATGTGGGCGGCTCAGTACATACGCCACGTAAAACCGAGAAGTTTTCTTACAAGCGGAGGCTTGGGAACAATGGGATACGGTTACGGCGCGGCACTAGGCGCGTGCGTTGCCTGCGATAAACAGAGACCTGTCATACATATAACCGGCGACGGTTCGTTCCACATGAATATGAATGAAGCCTGTACCGCGGTTTCCTATGACATTCCGGTAATTACTGTAATATTCAACAATAACGCTCTCGGTATGGTGCGTCAGTGGCAGGCGGCGTTCTATGACAGAAGATTTTCTCAGAGCGAGCCTGACAGAGTCACAAATTACGTAAAGGTTGCCGAAGGATTCGGACTTACCGGATTCAAATGCACAACGCCCGATGAGTTTGAAGAAGCTTTCAAAAAGGCACTGAAACTCAAAAAGCCCGTGTGGATAGAATGCGTTATAGACAGGGACGAGAGAGTTCTTCCTATGATACCGTCGGGCGGCACGGTCAAGGACACCATTATAGGTTAATGACTTTGACGGGAAAGGATAGTAATTAAAGACATGGATAAACAGTATCTTATATTGCTTGTTGAAAACAACGCCGGAGTTCTTGCGAGAGTTTCATCGCTTTTCTGCCAAAGAGGTTTCAATATAGACAGCCTTAACGTTTCGGCGACAAACGATCCGAAAATATCTCGTATTACCATAGTAACCCACGGCGACGACAGAAAGTTCAGACAGATAATCCGCCAGACGGACAAGCTCATAGAGTCAAAGATGATATTCTCGGTCGAACCGTCGTTCAGCTTGTTAAGAGAGCTTTTGCTGCTCAAGCTTGAAGTTGACGACGACAGCAGAATAAAGGACGCCGAGAGCCTCGCGATAAAGCACGGCGCAAAGATAATCGACCGTTCCGTGGGAACTATCGTTCTTGAGCTTACCGGAACACCTGAGGAAATAGACGATATGCTTGACGACGCAAAGCGTTTCAAAATTGCCGAAATGTGCCGTACAGGCGTTACCGCTCTCGAAAAAGGCAAAGTATCTTATTCAATAGACCAAAACAATTAATTATTTATAAAAAGGAGTAATTCAAAATGATCAAGAAGTATTACGATTCGGACTGCAACCTCGGTTTGCTCGACGGAAAAACCGTAGCCGTTATCGGCTTCGGAAGCCAGGGACACGCACACTCAATGAACCTTGCCGAAAGCGGCGTTAACGTCGTTGTAGGTTTAAGACCCGGCAGCGGTCATTGGGAAAAGGCTGAAAACTTTGCAAAGGATCATGCAAATTTCAGGGTTATGTCCATTGAGGACGCTGCAAAAGCGGGAGATATCGTTATGATGCTGGTTCCCGATGAACTTGCGGCAGATATTTACAATAAGCAGGTCGCTCCTTACATGAAGGAAGGAAATATCCTCATGTTCGCGCACGGCTTTAACATTCATTTCAACTTTATACAGCCTCAGAAGGACATCGACGTTATCATGGTAGCGCCCAAAGGCCCCGGACATACCGTAAGAAGCCAGTATCTTGAGGGCAAAGGCGTTCCGTCGCTTATCGCGATCTATCAGGATTATTCCGGAAGAGCAAGAGATTATGCTCTCGCATATGCAAGCGGTATCGGCGCAGGCAGAGCAGGTATTCTTGAAACAAGCTTCAGAGAAGAAACCGAAACCGACCTCTTCGGCGAACAGTGCGTTCTCTGCGGCGGCGTAACAGAGCTCATGAAGGCAGGCTTTGAAACTCTCGTTGAGGCAGGATATGAGCCTGAAATGGCATACTTTGAATGTATCCATGAAATGAAGCTTATCGTTGACCTTATCAACCAGGGCGGCTTTGCAAAGATGAGATATTCTATCTCCAACACCGCAGAATACGGCGATTACAGAACAGGAAAGCGCCTTATCACAGACGAAACCAGAAAGGAAATGAAGAAAGTTCTCGGAGAGATCCAGGACGGTACATTCGCTTCCGAGTTTATGACCGAGTTCTCGTCCGGCAGAAAGGCAAAGTTCCTTGCAAAGCGCAGAATCGAAAGCGAGCATCTGCTTGAAAAGGTAGGCGGAGAGCTCAGAAAGATGATGAGCTGGCTCAAAAAGTAAAAACATCGTAAAACAGTTTATCAGCCGCCCGGAAGTAAATATATTTTTGGGCGGTTCTTTTTACACAATTATACCGCTTAACTCGAAAGGATATAAATATTATGCGCAGCGATAACGTAAAAAAAGGCGCCGAGAGAGCGCCCAACAGAAGCTTATTCTATGCAATGGGCTATACCGAAGAAGAACTTGAACGTCCGCTTATCGGAGTAGTCAGCGCACACAGCGAAATTGTTCCGGGACATATTCATCTCGATAAAATTGCCGAAGCTGTAAAGGCAGGCGTAAGAATGGCGGGCGGCACACCGGTGCTTATACCGTCCATAGGCGTTTGCGACGGCATCGCAATGGGACACGTCGGCATGAAATATTCACTCGCAAGCAGAGAACTTATCGCGGACAGCGTTGAAACCATGACAATGGCTCATCAGCTCGACGGACTCGTGCTTGTGCCCAACTGCGACAAAATAGTGCCCGGCATGGTAATGGCTGCCGTAAGACTTGATATTCCGGCTGTCGTTTGCAGCGGCGGCCCTATGCTTCCGGGTACATACGACGGACAGGAGGTCAGCCTTTCAAAGTTGTTCGAGGCTGTCGGCGCATATAAGGCAGGTATCATAGACCAAGAAAAACTTCACGAATGTGAGACAGGAGCTTGTCCCGGCTGCGGAAGCTGCGCCGGAATGTATACCGCAAACAGCATGAACTGCCTGTGCGAGGCTATCGGTATAGCTCTTCCCGGCAACGGAACCGTCGCAGCCGTAAGCAATAAGCGTATAATGCTTGCAAAGCACGCAGGTATGGCGATTATGGATATGGTAAACAAGGGCATTACCGCACGTCAGATCATTAATAAGAAGTCGCTGCTTAACGCGCTTGCCTGTGATATGGCGCTCGGCTGCAGCTCAAACAGCGTTCTTCATCTGCTTGCCATAGCAAATGAGGCAGGCGTTGACTTCGACCTTAAACTCTTTAACGAAACCAGCGAAAAGGTTCCGAACCTGTGTCATCTTGCCCCGGCAGGTGCTACGCATATAACCGATCTTGACGCGGCAGGCGGAATCCCTGCGGTTCAGGCAGAGCTTATAAAGGGCGGACTTATAGATCCGTCTGCTCTTACGGTTACGGGAAAGACGGTAGGCGAAAACGTAAAGGGCGCGTATATAAAGAACACCGATAATATCCGTCCGCTTGACAACCCGTACAGCAAGACCGGAGGAATACAGATACTCTGGGGAAATCTTGCACCGGACGGCTGCGTTGTAAAGCGGAGCGCCGTTGCACCCGAAATGTTAAAGCATACCGGACGCGCACGCGTGTTCAACAGCGAGGACGAGGCGATAGACGCAATATATAACGGAAAGATAGTTGACGGCGACGTTGTAGTTATACGTTACGAAGGCCCTGTCGGAGGTCCCGGAATGAGAGAAATGCTCAATCCCACAAGCGCGCTTGCAGGTATGAAACTTGACAAGACGGTTGCTCTTATCACCGACGGACGTTTTTCGGGAGCAAGCCGCGGCGCGTCAATAGGTCATGTTTGTCCCGAAGCCGCAAACGGCGGCCCTATCGGCCTTGTAAAAGAGGGCGATATGATTGAAATTGACATTCCGAATGCGTCTATAAACGTTCTTGTTTCGGAAGATGAGCTTGCAAAGAGAAAAGCAGAGTACGTAAAGCCCGAGCCTAACATAAAGACGGGTTGGCTTGCGAGATATTCAAAGCTTGTATCGGGTGCAGACCGCGGTGCGGTTATGAAAAATCAGTTCTGAGAATAAATAACGGGAGTTTTGCGCCATGGCTTATGTGTATATGCTGCTTTGCGAAGGTAATACGCTGTATACCGGCATTGCGGCTGATGTAAAAAAGCGTATTTCTGAGCATATAAACAAGTCGGGCGCAAAATATACCAAAAGTCATGTCGCACTTCGGCTTGTGGCGCTGTGGGAAACGCAGAATCTCGGCGGTGCGGCAAAGCTTGAGTACAGAATAAAGCGCCTGGATAAGCAAAAAAAGCTTGAGCTTGTAAAATTGCCGCAATCGGTGAACCAATTGTTCCCGGAGCTTATCGAAATAGGCTTTGAGGCAAAAGAACCCCATGAAATAACCGAAATTAACCGCGTACTGTTTTGTGGAGAAAGTGAGAGATGCCATGGCAAAGCTTGAAATGACAATAAACGGCAGTTTCAGTGAGATACTGCGGAAAATAGAAAACGGAATCCTCGGCGGCAGCATTTCGGCAAGCCTTGAAGATTCCAGCGACTTTTATATTGACGGCGCAAGGTGCAGCGTCAGAGTATTTGAGCGGTACAGCTATCTCGGAAAGAACCGCGTCAGCATGAATGTAACGCTTTTCGGAACCGACGGAAAGGTGTATCTCTCCGCAATAACCTCCGGCGGCAGCCAAGCCGTGTTTTTCAAGATTAATACATTCGGCGAAGAGGCGTTTCTCGATAAGCTGCGGGAAATTCTGTGACGGCGCGCCGTAAAAGCATTTGACAAATATATAAGCCGAGTATATAATAAAACCTGCCGGTGTAAAAACCGGCAGGGCAGGATTTCTTAACGGTGGATATCACCGGCGGTTGTGCCATTCCCGAAAGGGGGTGGTTGTTATGAACAAATACATAGGATTTGTTTTCTTTGTACCTTATCATAGCGATAGCTTTATCAATAAAAGTAAACTAACCGCCTCACTCGTCAAAATGCAGCAGTTAGTTTTAACCCAAACTTTTGGCGCAACCGTTTGAGGTCTTGCCTTTGTACCTATATTATGTGCCGCGCATACGGTTTTGTCAACAGCTTTTTATAAAAACTTTCATGCCGGCAAAAAATATTGATAAAACCACTTGACAAATATATAAAACTGTGGTATCATACTCACGTTGACCTGAGAAAACAGGCAGTGCAATGCACTCTAACGGTTAAGACCGCCTGTCGAGGAAGATGTAATTTAAAGAATATCGTAAAATATTCTCCCGTACATTGTCCTTTTTCTATGGTCGAAAAAAGGGCATTTTTTATTTGGGAGGTGAACATATGCCAAGCGCAAAGATTCTTGAACAGAAGCAGAAAATGGTCGCAGAACTCGCAGAAAAGATGAAGAACGCCAAGAGCGGTGTTATCGTTGACTACTGCGGAATCACTGTTGACAAGGACACAGCACTCAGAGCTGAGCTCCGCAAGGCAGGCGTTGATTACACCGTAATCAAGAACACCTACATCAAGAAGGCGGCAGATATCGCAGGTATAAGCGGTTTTGAGCCTTTCCTTGAAGGTATGACTGCTTTCGCACTCAGCAATGAAGATCCGCTCGCTCCTGCAAAAATCCTCTGCAAATTCGCTGAGGACAACGAGACCTTCAAAGTAAAGGTCGGTATCATGGACGGCGAGATCATGGACGCTAAAGAGGTTGAAGCTCTTTCCAAGATTCCTTCAAAGGAAGTTCTTATCGGAAAGATACTCGGCAGCATTCAGGGTTCTCTGTACGGTCTTGCTTACGTACTTCAGGCAAAGATCGACAAGGAAGGCGGCGTTCCTGCCGCAGAATAAGCTTCGCACGGGCGGCTTAGCGTAAAATATACGCACTTTAAAAGTCCCGGCTGAAAAAATAATTTTTGAAAAAACGGAGGTAATTTAAAATGGCATCAGAAAAGTCACTTCAGATTCTTGAAGAAATCAAGACACTTACCATACTTGAACTTGCAGACCTTGTAAAGGCACTCGAAGAGGAATTCGGCGTATCCGCAGCACCCGTAGCAGTAGCAGGCGGCGCAGCAGCTCCCGCAGCAGCAGCTGAGGAGCAGACCGAGTTCAACGTAATCCTCGCAGACGCAGGCGCTTCCAAGCTTGGCGTTATCAAGGTTGTTCGTGAAATCACCGGTCTCGGTCTTAAGGAAGCTAAGGATCTCGTTGAGTCCGCTCCTAAGGCTCTCAAGGAAGGCGTTTCCAAGGAAGAGGCTGACAAGCTCAAGGAACAGCTCGTTGCAGCCGGCGCAACTGTTGAAATCAAGTAATTTCAGCATAACGGCTAAAATAAAAAATGCTTTTTTGACCGCGGTCGGGTTTCCGGCTGCGGTTTTTCTGTTTTCGACGGCAATATCCGGAAAATTTTCAGCCGTAATCACACTTTGTGTTAAAATTTGACGTTTTGAAATTTAAATCTTTCGCACGTTTGTTGACATAAAATGCAACACGTAGTATAATGCTATTCAGGGAAATTATTTTTATTAAACGGAGATGTTTAAACATGACTACCATTGATATTTTTTCGGGATTTCTCGGTGCCGGAAAGACAACGCTTATCAAAAAACTCATTAAAGAGGGATATAAAAACCAAAAACTCGTGCTTATAGAAAACGAGTTCGGCGAAATAGGCATTGACGGCGGATTTTTGAAGGATTCCGGCGTGCAGATAAACGAAATGAATTCGGGCTGTATATGCTGCAGCCTTGTCGGCGACTTTACAAAGGCGCTCAAACAGGTTATCGACGAATATAAGCCGGACAGAATCCTTATCGAGCCGTCGGGCGTCGGCAAGCTCAGCGACGTTATAAGAGCGGTTCGCGACGCAGGTGCTTCGGGTGCTGTTCTCGGTTCGTTTACCACGGTTGCCGACGTTACAAAGTGCAAAATGTATATGAAGAATTTCGGCGAGTTTTATAACGATCAGGTTGAAAATGCCTGCACGATTATTCTCAGCCGTACCGATAACGTTCCGCAGGATAAGATCGACGCCGCAGTTGCGCTTCTTCGCGAGCATAACAAGGACGCCGTTATAATTACAACTCCCTGGGACGAGCTTTCCGGTGAGCAGATAGTTTCCGCCATGGAAAACAGAAGCACACTCGAAAAAGAGCTTGAACGCCTTGAACACGAGGAGCATGAACATCATCACCATGATGACGATGAGGACGAACATGAGCATCATCACCACCACGATCATGATGATGACGACGATGACGAGTGCTGCTGCGGACATCATCACCACCGTGACGATGACGACGATGAGCACGAACATCACCATGACCACGATCATGATCACGAGTGCTGCCATCATGACCACGACGATGAGGACGAACACGAACATCATCATCACGACCATGACGGAGAATGCTGCCACGGACACCACCATCATCACCACGCTGATGAGGTGTTTACAAGCTGGGGCGTTGAAACAACGCATAAATTTACGCCCGAACAGATACTTGACTGCTTAAAGGCTCTCGAGAATGCTGACGAATACGGCACGATACTCAGAGCAAAGGGTATTGTCGAAAACGCAAACGGCGGCTGGATACACTACGACTATGTTCCGGGCTGTCCCGACGTAAGAAGCGGCAGCGCCGATATTACGGGAAGAATCTGCGTTATCGGTTCTAAGATCGACGAAAATAAGCTTGCCGCGCTTTTCGGAGTCGCCGCAAAGTAAAAAATCTTTGAAATACGGGTAAAGTATAATGGAAATACCGGTTTATCTTTTCACCGGCTTTCTCGAAGCCGGAAAGACAAAATTCATACAGGAAACTCTCGAAGATTCGGGTTTTAACAAGGGCGAAAAAATGCTGCTGCTTGTCTGCGAGGAAGGCGAGGAAGAATACGATATGTCCTCGTTTTCGGGACAGAACGTGACGATTGCGACGCTTGAGGACAAGTCGGAGCTTACGGCGGAAAATCTTGAAAAACTGAGACGTGACGCAAACGCCGAGAGAGTGCTCATAGAGTATAACGGAATGTGGATGCTTGACGAGCTTTATAAAAATCTTCCCGAGGGCTGGATAGTTTATCAGGAAATGATGTTCGCGGACGCAAATACCTTTGAAAACTACAACGCGAACATGAGAAGCCTTGTAGGAGATAAGCTCAAGAGCTGCGAAATATGCATTTTCAACCGCGCAAAGAAGAATTTCGATAAACTTGCGCTGCATAAGATAGTGCGTTCGGTGACGAGAAAAGCCGACATCGCATATGAATATGCGGACGGACAGGTGGAATACGACGATATCGAAGATCCGCTGCCGTTTGACAAGAACGCCGACGTAATCGTAATAAAGGACGAGGATTTCGGACTTTGGTACCGCGATTTTGCCGAGAACACAAACGATTATATAGGCAAGACCGTCAAAATTCACGCTCTTGTCGCAAGAAACAAGCTTATAAACGCAAAGAGCGAGATTGTCGTCGGCAGACGCATCATGACGTGCTGTGAGGCGGATATTGCGTATAAAGGTCTGCTTTGCAGAACAGATAAGGCTCTCGATTTTTCGCAGGGCGACTGGGTTGACCTGACGGCGAAAATATCAATGGAAAAACACCGCGTCTATAAGAGCAAGGCAGGTCCTGTTCTTACGGCGTCGGAAATTTCAAAATCGACAGAACCCGAAAATCCCGTTGCGACGTTCTATTGAGAAAAACGTTAATTTAAGTATGAATCTTGCCCGATATGCGTGCTTTTTGCCATGTGTATCGGGCTGTTTTTCGCGCATATCTTTTGCGGTTGTTTGTAAACTTTTATAAGCCTGTTGACTTATGAGTAAAAATGGTGCATAATATTATACGGATAGACTTGCACGGAAGTAACGCAGGTCTTATGTGCCGCAAAAAGCGGACTCGTACACAGATTTGCCCACGGCACGGAGAAACGGTACTACGGTCTAATGCTGTATCTTCGTAAAAAAGCAAAACCTTTTTTGCCGCTGCTCTTTTTCAGCGGTGAATTGCTTTGCGCTTTCTGTAAAAAAGGCAACAATTAAAAGCTCCCGTTTTTATATGCGTTTTTTTCGGGCGTGTGTTTTTTTGCGTCAATTTACGCGGCGTGTCTTTTGCGGCACCGCAGTACATAAATAAATTTTCACATTTAATATTGAAAGGAAAGGTGTTTTTATGCCGAGAACAAGATCAAAAGGCAATAAAAAGCAGAACATGACAAAGGTTAAGGTCATACCTCTCGGAGGTCTCGGAGAAATAGGAAAAAACATGACCGTCGTCGAATACGAAAACGACATGATAGTTATTGACGCAGGTCTCGGATTTCCCGACGAAAGTATGCCGGGCGTTGACCTTGTAATACCCGATACGACATATATAGAAGAAAACATAGACAAGCTGCGCGGTTATCTTATAACCCACGGACACGAGGATCATATAGGCGCGTTCCCGTATGTCCTGAGAATGGCGAATGCTCCGGTTTACGGAACTCTGCTCTCGCTCGGAATTGTCGAATCAAAACTTGAGGAACACGGACTTTTAGGTTCCGTGTCTTTAAATCAGGTAAACGCGGGCGATAAACTGAAACTCGGCGCGTTCACCGTTGAATTTATAAGAGTAAACCACTCGATTGCGGACTCCTGCGCCATTGCAGTGACGTGCGAGGCGGGAACGCTTGTATTTTCGGGAGATTTCAAGATAGATCTTACCCCGATACAGGGAGAGCCGATAAATCTCGCGCGCTTTGCGGAACTCGGGAAAGAGGGCGTGCTTGCGCTGTTTCTCGAATCCACCAACGCCGAAAGAAACGGATATACCATGTCCGAACGCACGGTAGGAAAGTCGCTTGACGATATTTTCATGCGCAACATGGACAAGCGCATTATTATAGCCACTTTCTCGTCAAACGTACACCGCGTTCAGCAGATCATAAACTTTTCGCATAAGTACGGCAGAAAAGTCGCGCTTTCGGGAAGAAGTATGCTTACTATTGTCAATGCCGCGGTAAAATACGGCTATATGGATATACCCGAAGGAACGCTCATTGATATAAACGATATTAAGAAATATAAGATGAACGAGCTTACCGTCGTCACCACCGGAACTCAGGGCGAACCTATGAGCGCGCTTTCGAGAATGGCGGCGTCGGAGCATGACAAGATAACTCTGGGTTCTGACGACCTTGTTGTAATAAGCGCGTCGACGATACCCGGAAACGAAAAGCTTGTCACAAAGATTACAAACGATCTTCTCAAAAAGGGCGTTACTTTGCTTAACGACGAGGTTGCGGACGTCCATGTTTCGGGACACGCGTGCGCCGAAGAACTTAAAATAATGCAGCTGCTCACAAAGCCCAAATATTTTATCCCGATACACGGTGAGTACAGACACTTAAAGCGCAACTGCGAACTTGCAAGGGATATGGGAATACCGGCGGAAAACATGATGATAGCCGAAATAGGAAACGTAATCGAAATAGGCGAAAATGTGTTCAGAAGTGTTGAAAAAGTGCCGTCGGGAAAGGTTCTTGTAGACGGACTCGGCGTCGGAGATGTCGGCAGCGTCGTATTGCGCGACAGACGTCATCTTGCACAGGACGGACTTATAGTCGTCGTTGCGACGGTCAGCACCGATGACAGAGAGATACTTTCGGGACCCGATATTGTTTCGAGAGGATTTGTATACGTCAAGGAGTCCGAGGAGCTTATGTCGGGACTCAAGCAGAAGGCAGCCGAAACCCTGCAATACTGCTTTGACAACGACGTTGACGAGTGGAACGCGATCAAAGGCAAGGTCAAGGACGTTCTTACAAACTATATCTATTCCATAACCAAGAGAAAGCCCATGATACTTCCCATAATCATGGAACTGTGACAGAGCATAATAAAACCCAAAAGAAAGTCTGAACGGTATGAAAATAAAGAATTGTGAAACAGACGGCATTTTTGTCATGCCGAAAAGCGTTATCAAATACCTGAAATCCGCAAAAAAAGCCGAGTCAAAGCTGATAATGTACATTTTTGCGAACATGAACGGCGAATTTGACGTGCAAAAGGCTGCGGAGGCAATCTCCGAGAGCACGGCTGTCGTAAACGCGGCGCTTGCTTTCTGGAGAGGCACGGGCATTATCTCGGAAATCGAGGACGGACAGGATAATACGCAGACTGCGGCGAAAGATAAACAAAATAATAACGCGGACGGAGAAATTCCGCCCGAAGTACATAGCGAAAACAGTGCGTCTGCCGCAGAAGAAAACGCGGACAGTGCCGTATCAAAGCCTCATTCCGTGGATTACGATACCAAAGACGTTGCCGAGGCGCTCAAAAACGATTCGGAATTCAAGCAGCTTGTAAATTATGCCGAGCATACGCTTGGTGAACTGCTTAATTCGTCAAAAACCGCGTCGCTGCTCTATCTTTACGATTGTCTGGGTATGCAGTGCGACGTAATAATGGGAATTATCGCACACTGCGCGGAAAAAGGCAAAAAGTCGTTAAAGTATATCGAACGCACGGCAATAGGGATACATGAGGACGGCGTCGTTACATATAAAGAGCTTGAGAGCTATTACGCGTCAAAGAGAAGATACGCCGAGTGCGAGAACAGCGTCAAGCGCATAATCGGAGCGGACAGGGCGCTTACCAAAGCCGAAAGCAAGCTTGTGAACACATGGGCAAACGTTTACCGCACAAAAAACGAGCTTATAGAATATGCCTATGAGCTTACCGTAAACAGCATTTCAAAACCGTCCGTTCAATATATGTCAAAGATAATAGAGGACTGGTACAATAACGGCGTGACCGACGTACAGACCGCAAAAAGCCTTCGCGAAAAGAAACAGGCTCAGAACGAAAACGATAAGAAAAACGGCGACGGCGGGCTTGACTTTGATCTTGACGATATTTTTGAAAGACCTTGATCTTATATTTGCGGCGCAAAGGATATTGAAAAGCGTATGAAGATAAATAAGCTTAAAATTGATTCTTTCGGAAAATTAAAGGACACCGAGATAACTCTCGATGACGGCATAACCGTAATACAGGGCAAAAATGAAGCGGGCAAAAGCACCGTCGGCGCGTTTATAAAATATATGCTTTACGGAATGCCGAAAAGCAGACGCTCACTCGGAGAAAATGAAAAAAAGCTGTATACGCCGTGGGACGGGAACACAGTTTCGGGTGAAATGGACTTTACGCTGTCCGACGGCAAAAAGCTTACGGCTCTGAGAAAAAATGCCGCACGCGCGCAGAGTGCGATAATAGACGGCAGCGCAAACGCGCCCTTTTCTTCAGACTGTGCAGGAGAGCTGTTTTACGGACTTGACGAAACGGCATACAAAAAGACCGCCTATACGGGACAGGCGGACGTGATATTTTCCGACAGCGGGGAGCTTGATGACGCCATAAGAAACATGGCGGGTTCGGCGGACGAGAATATTGACGCGGCTGCGGCAATCGAAAAGCTGACTAAGGCAAAAAAAGAGCTTTTGGGAATCAGAGGAAATACCGGAAAAATATATTCCGTTGACGCAGAGCTTACCGAACTTACGCTGAAAAAGGAAAAGTGCGGCGAAGGTCACAAAAAACTGCTTTCGGCTGAGTTTAATCTTAACGAAACCAAGAAAAAAATCGAGTCAAACAAGCAAAAGCTTGAAGTCCTCGAAAAAGAAAGCTTTAATTTGCAGTGCCTTGACGCAAAGGAAAAGCTGAACAGGCTTTCTATCCTTGAAAAAGACTTTAACGACGCGAGAAACGCGCTTACCGAAACAAGAAGATCTGCGTCAAACGGAGCTTTTTTGCCTGATAAGGATTTTGTATCGGAACTTGAGGGCACATACCGCGCGTACTCCGAACTTGCCGAAAAAAGCGCGGAACTTGAAAAGAACATGAACGGCGCAAAGCAAAGATATTCCGATGCGTATTCCGACGAAAATCAGAAAAAAGTATCGGCAGTGCTGTCGGAACTCGGCATTTCGGCAAACGAGGCAGCCGAAAAAATTGATGAACTCCGCAAAAAATCAAAATCGTATCTGATCGCGGCAATTATTCTTACCGTGCTTGTAATAACGATACCGATTGCGGTTGTCTTCTGGGTAAAGAGGTCAAAAACAATAAAGCAACTGCGCGGATTTACGTCAAAATTCGGTTTTTCGGATACCGACGCGCTTTACGGCGTGCTTCGCGAAAACAATATGTATTCCGACGCAAATTCCGCATATAAAAAGCTGTATTCCGACGCTGTGAGCGCGTATGAGGAATGTGTGCGGAAGTTTACGGACGTAAAGGATAAACTTATATCCGCTCTTGAAAAAGCAGGAGCGCCGTATGATGAAAACACGCTTTCACGCGACGCGGAAAAGGCGCTCGGAGTTCTGCACGAATACATTTCGCGCTGCGACGCACTCGAAAAGGACGCATATGCAAAAAAAGCAAACTATACGGCGTTTGCGCAGACTGCCGACAAGGCGGAACTTGAAAAGCTCGGTTCTCAGTATGACGAAAACATTTCCGTAAGGGACGCAAATACCGTGAACCGCGATATAAGGTTTTACACTCAGGCAAACGAGGGACTGCGCGAAAAGCTCCATGAATATGAAAAAGACGCCGCAGTGCTTTCGCAGACTCTGCCCAAACCGTCAGAACTTGAAAGCAGAATACTGTCGCTTAAAGAGCAAAAATCATATCTTGCGGAAAGATACGCTCAGATAAGCCTTGCGCTTGAATGTCTTGAAAAGGCGGATTCCGAGATGAAAAGCTCGGTCGCGCCGCAGATCTCTCAGCGTGCCGGTGAAATATTCGGAAACATTACGGACGGAAAATACCGCGGACTTTATCCCGACGGCGACATGAATCTTTCGTTCCTTCAGAACGGCGACGCGCAGGTGCGCCCGATAGATTATCTCAGCATGGGTACAAAAGAGCTTGCGTACATATCGTTCAGATTATCGCTTTGCGAAAAGCTGTACAGCGAGCGCCCGACGCTTGTTTTTGACGACGCGTTTGCACATTTTGACGACGTTAGACTGCACGGAATTCTCGATTTTCTCTTGAGTATTTCCGACAGGTATCAGATAGTTATTATGAGCTGCCACGGCAGAGAGGGCGAGTACCTTAAAAATAAGGCTAAGGTTATTGATTTCTGCGTGCAGTGAGCAGAAATTGTTTACATATGCAAGCGGTTGATATATATATAATAAATACTGCCGATGTAAAAATCGGCCGGGCAAGGCTGAAAACGGCGTAAAAGCCGGGCGGTTATGCCGTCATCTCCGCGAAAGGAGATGATAGCTTATGGGAAACGAATACATAATTTATTTTATGATTATTCTGTTACTTCTTGTAATTACCATAAAAAATAACCCCCACCGACCAAAGTTAGGGTTATTTTAAAATAATACGATCTTTGGCATAACCGTTTGAGGTCTTGCCTGTGTATTTATATTATATGCCGTGAGAACCGGGTTGTCAACATTTTACCAAAAACTTTTTTCTATGTTCCGAAAAAACGGTTAAACGGGTTGACAATTAAACACATTGATAATATAATGATAAAAAAGGAGGTCATTAATATGACACGTGCAGAAATTAAAACTCAGGCAAAACAGGTCCTCGCAAACAACTATTGGCCCTGTATAGGTGCGGTTGTGCTTGTAAGCATTATTCTCTCGGCAGTATCGGGAATGACGGGCTTTATCGGCGGAATAGGCGTTTTCTTTGTACTTCCGGCGGAACTCGGTCTTATAATCTACTTTACATGCCTGTCAGACGGTATGCAGACGGGTATCGGTGATATATTCACCAAGGGCTTTGACGGCAGATACTATCTCAGACGCGTCGGCGGATACGCATGGATGACGCTGTTTACGTCCCTCTGGAGCCTGCTTTTCGTAATTCCCGGAATTGTTAAGGGATATTCTTATGCGCTTACGCCCTACATACTTGCAAAATATCCCGAAATTCCCGCAAAAGAGGCTCTCAAACTTTCCATGAAGATAATGAACGGCAGAAAGTCCGAGCTTTTCGTACTCGATTTAAGCTTTATCGGCTGGTTCCTTCTTTCCGGAATTACCTTCGGACTTGTAGGCATATTCTTTGTTTTCCCGTATTACTACATCACACGTACTCTCTGGTTCAAGAACGCCATGAAGGAAGTTACCGACAGCGGTGAGTTTACATATTCTCCCGTTATCGAGATGTAATGTAACAGTAAAAAACATAAAGTTTGCTCCCGTCATGAAAAGGCGGGAGTTTTTTTGACGATTTTTGTCGGGATTGCTTCTTGACGAAAGAGTTTGCGGCGTGTTATAATGTATAATGAATTAATGTCAGCACGAAAGGAAGTTGTTACCTTGGCTAACGAAAACGAGGTATGGGAACTTGCAAGGCATGAGCTTGCGAATATACTGTCGGATTTTTCAGAGGTGTCGCTGAAACTGTGGTTCGGCAGCATGGAACTTAAAACGCTTACGCCGGACAAGGCATATTTTCAGATAGAGACTGATTATAAACAGGAAATTATAACAAAAAGATACTATGACGATATAAAAAAGGCAATGGCGAACGTCCTCGGATTTGAAGTCGAGATAGTCATAATCTCCGTAGAAAAGGACACGTTTGAAAACGGACTTGCAAAGCTGCTTGACGAACAGAGCGCCGCCGAAGAAAAAAGAATAGCCGAGACCGTCGGAAATTTCGGTGATAATTATAAGCGTATGGATAACAGCTATCTTGCGCGCGAGATAAAGCCGAACGACGACGATAAAACGGGACAGGTGCTTGTTTCTCCGTCATTGCCCGACTGCCTGCCCGAATATACGTTTGAGAATTTCGTCGTCGGCAGTTCCAATAAGATGGCATATACCGCGGCGCGAACCGTCGCACAGTCACCGGCAGATTCGCACAGCAATCCGCTGTTCATATACGGCGATCCGGGACTCGGCAAAACGCACCTGCTTTACGCCATAACACGCGAGGTCACAAAGAGATTTCCGAAATACAATATAATATACGTCAAGGGCGAGGATTTCACCAACGAGCTTATCGAGGCTCTCGCGCTCAAAGCGCCTGTACAGTTTCGCGAAAAGTACAGAAACGCCGATATGCTGCTTGTTGACGATATACAGTTTATCGCAGGAAAATACAGCGTGCAGGAAGAATTCTTCCACACGTTCGACGCACTGTACGAGTCGGGAAAGCAGATAGTAATTTCGTCCGACCGCCCTCCTAAATCCATGCAGACGCTTGAGGAGAGACTGAGAAGCCGTTTTGAATCGGGACTTCTTTACGATATTCAGGCTCCCGACCTTGAACTGAGAGTCGCCATATTCAAGCGCAAGGCAAACAGCATAGGAATAGATATACCAAACGACGTACTTATGTATCTCGGCGAGAACATAAAGGATAATATAAGACAGATCGAAGGCGCACTTAAAAAAATGCGTGCGCTTGCCTTTATACAGGGCGAGGAAATATCCATGGTTCATGCAAAGATCGTCGTAAACGACCTGCTTTCAAGCAGCGCCGAGGCTGTCACTCCGCAGAAGATACTCGAATATGTATCCCAGAAATATGCGATCCCGACCGAGGATATAACAAGCTCAAAGCGTTCAAAGGATATAATGTACGCGCGCCATATAACCATATATCTTATCAGAAGCATGACGGATATGTCGCTGTCGGCGATAGGTTCGTTCTTTAACAGGGATCATACCACAATTATGTCATCGGTTGACAGAATAGAAAACGATATAAACAACTCACCCGATTTTGAAAATACCATAAACGAAATGAAACGCGACATTAAGTCGGGTTCAAACTGAAAACAATAACTTTTTGCGAAAGGAAACGCCATGTATCTGCCAAAGCTCGGAGATAAATTTATGCCGATAAGTCCGGAAGAACTGCCCGAAGGCACGGTTCTTGACTTTGTGTTTGTCACGGGAGACGCATATGTCGATCACCCGAGTTTCGGCACTGCGATAATCTCGCGCATACTTGAAGATAACGGATTTACCGTCGGAATAATCGCGCAGCCTGAGTATAAGACCGCATATAAGGACGGCAGCGGCAAAGGCGTCTGTCTTTTCGGAAAACCGCGGCTCGGATTTCTTGTAAGCGCCGGAAATATTGACTCTATGGTGGCGCACTATACCGCGGCGAAAAAACGCAGAAGCGACGACTACTATTCTCCCGGCAAAAAAGCGGGACTTCGTCCCGATCGCGCCGTAATAGTCTATTGCAACAGAATAAGAGAGGCATACGGCGACGTCCCGATACTTATAGGCGGACTTGAGGCGTCGTTACGGCGTTTCGCGCACTACGATTACTGGGACGATAAGGTAAGGCGCAGCGTGCTTATAGATTCGGGCGCGGATATACTTATGTACGGCATGGGCGAAAAGAGCATTGTCGCACTTGCAAAGCTGCTTGACAAGGGCGTTCCGGTAAAGAAAATAAGAGATGTCAGGGGGACGGTAATAACTGCGCCGCTTGACTATGTTCCGAAGTACGATTTTTGCGACACATACACATATGACGAGCTTAAAACCGATAAGGAAAAGTATGCCAAAGCTTTTGCCATGCAGTATAAAAACGTCGATCCCGTTGACGGCAAGGCGATAGTCGAGTTTTACGATAATAAAAAGCTTGTTCAGAATCCTCCGTTTCCGCTGCTTACACGCGAGGAAATGGACTACGTATATTCTCTGCCTTATACAAGGCGTCCTCACCCTTGCTATGACAAGGACGGAGGAATTTCCGCAATAGACGAGGTTGAATTTTCCATAACGCATAACCGCGGCTGTTTCGGCGGCTGCGCATTCTGCGCCATCGCATACCACCAGGGACGAAACGTTGTTTCGCGCAGCATAGAATCCGTCGAAGCCGAGGCAAAGCTGCTGACGACGCTGCCGGGATTCAAGGGATATATCCACGACATAGGCGGTCCTACCGCAAACTTCAGATACGGCCCGTGCAAAGCCGTCAGAGAAGGCAAAAAGGGCATATGCAAAAACCGCAGATGTCTTGCTCCCGAACCCTGCAAGAACTTAATCGTTGATGAAAGCGAATATGTAGAGCTTTTGGACAGGGTAAGCGAGATCAAAGGCATAAAAAAGGTATTTGTGCGCAGCGGAGTCCGTTTTGACTACGCGGTATACGATAAGGACGACACATTTCTGAAAAGGCTTGTAACAAAGCACGTAAGCGGTCAGTTAAAGGTCGCGCCCGAACACATTTCGGACAGAGTGCTTAAATATATGGGCAAGCCGCCGGTCAAAGTATACGAAAAATTCTGCAATAAGTATTTTGACCTTTGCGCAAAGGCAGGGCTTGAACAGTATCTTGTGCCGTATCTCATGTCGTCGCACCCGGGAAGTACGCTGAACGAGGCGATAGATCTTGCGCTTTACCTCAAAAAGCATGGAATACGTCCCGAACAGGTACAGGATTTTTACCCCACGCCCGGCACTGCCGCAACAACTATGTACTATACGGGACTCGATCCGTTTACGCTTGAGCCGGTATATGTTACCAAAGATTACAACGAAAAGCGTATGCAGCGCGCACTTCTTCAGGCGTCGCGTCCCGAAAACCGCGAGCTTGTCGCAAAGGCGATAAAACTGTCCGGAAGAAACGACGCAAAATCGCTGCTGCCGCATTTTTCGGGAAGTTTTGAACACCACAGAGCAACGCACGGTGCCGATAAGGGCAAGAGTACGCACAAACGCGGCACGGACAAACGCGGCAATGCACGAAACTCCGAAAAAACATATAAAAACGGCAGCGGAAAGTCACGGGATAGCGGAAAGGACGCGCAGAGAACCAAAACGTCATCTTCTCCGGGACGTTCAAAGCCGCAGGGCTGGGCTAAAAGTTCAAAGACAACCAAAGGCGTAAAAAAACAGAGAACCCGGTAATTAAGGGTTCTCACAAGATCAAAGACCGTACTCTGTTATTCCTCGGTATCGGTAAGTGCGTTTCTTTCTCTGAAAAACAGCGATATGCACCAGAGTCCGCAAAGTCCGACAACGACGTATACGATACGGCTTAAAACGCTGTCCTGTCCTCCGAAGAGCCAGGCAACCGTGTCGAACTGAAAAAGACCTATTCCGCCCCAGTTGAGTGCGCCGACAACGGTCAGTATAAGAGCGATTTTATCAAGCATTTATTTTCAACTCCCGTAATTTACGTTTAAGCAAAGATTTTTTCTCTGCTGTGCATATTGTTTGCAGCAGCATTGGATTTTATACATTCCGAAAGGACGTTTCTTTAATATGAGAATGAGAAAAAAGAAAAACGGCGAGGCAAGAATGGCTGCCTGTGCCGAATTGAAAACAGAAAATCCGGAAAGCTTAAAAGGCAAGTGGGACAGTCTTGCAAAGGGCAGGACGCTTTGCCTTGAGATAGGCTGCGGAAAAGGCACGTTTGTCGTAAACAGCGCGTTAAAAAATCCCGACAAATTTTTTATTGCAATCGAGGTCATTCCCGACGTAATCATGCTTGCAATGGAGAAAGCCAAGGCTGCGCAGGTTGACAATGTGACTTTTATCTGCTTTGACGCGGGAAAGTTAGAGGAAATATTCGAGGAAAACGAGCTTTCGGAAATTTACCTCAATTTTTCCGATCCGTGGCCGAAAAAGCGCCATGCAAAGCGCAGACTTACGTACATATCTTTTCTTGAAATTTACAAAAAAATTCTCAAATCTGGCGGGAAAATTTTCTTCAAGACAGACAACCGTCCTTTATTTGATTTTTCGCTTGAGCAATTTGAGCTTGCAGGCATACCGCTGTCCGAGGTGACAAACGATCTTCACCGTTCGCCTTGGGAAGAGGGCAACATTCACACCGAGTACGAGGACAACTTCTCCGCAAAGGGATTCACAATAAACAGGCTTGTGGGGACAGTCTGAGGCGCCTTTGGGAAAATTGCTTTTGCTTATTTGGGGCGGAAACGGGTAAAATTCTTCAAAGTGCAACTTTATACGCCCACTTTTCGGAATCGAAAAGTGAAAAGATACTTTGTGTTTATT
>ERZ835980.633-NODE-633-length-46758-cov-4.170610_pt1 | contig 46758 bp, 41 predicted proteins | sample MGYA00519943_ERZ835980 | MGnify/ENA primary metagenome ERZ835980 (study PRJEB31850, sample SAMEA3708791) | human gut metagenome | biome: human gut; feature: human-associated habitat; material: faeces | place: China | collected 2014 ... | reverse complement strand
GTAAGGCACAGGACTTTGACTCCTGCATTCGCTGGTTCGAATCCAGCTAGCCCAGTTATTAAAGTCCAAGTATATTTGGGCCATTAGCTCAGGCGGTAGAGCACTTGACTTTTAATCAAGTTGTCCGGGGTTCGAGTCCCCGATGGCTCACTTTCCCCTTCTTACGTGAAGGGTTATTTTTATTTTACAAATAAACAGCATACTATATATTTATCTATAATCATATAATTTATACATGCGGATATGGCGGAACTGGCAGACGCGCTAGACTTAGGATCTAGTCCTTCGGGGTGCAGGTTCGATTCCTGTTATCCGCATTTTTTATTATTCATTTTCCCTACCCAAATCAAGCCTACCCATTTTAGGCACAAAAATAACTGCTACCCTGTCGGATAGCAGTTATTTTTATCTCTTATCAAAACTGATATCGCTATTACTCTGCATCAGCTGTAACATCTGCTGCTGCCTCTGGAGCAGGAGCCTCAACCTCATCTTCCTCGTCATCGAAGAAATCATCATCGAAGTCATCATCGAAATCATCATCGAAGTCATCGAGGAAATCCGGAGTGAGATATGAATATACTGCATATGCAATACCTGCGATAGCTGCAACAGCTCCAATGATAACAAGGATCACAAATAATGTGCTTTTTGCCTTCTCCTCTGTTGCGTCGCCCTTAACTAAAATTACGTCATTACTCTTCATCGTTACAATCCACCCTTTCTTAACCCTACAATGGGTTTCATTATGATATTATATTGATTTGAAAGATAAAACATACTGTCTAAGTCTTCCAATACCTGTAAAAAATTATATCATACACCATCCATTATTTCTATATATAATTTATAAATAAATCTGACATTATACCAGCGGTGTAAGATTATTCACTTTTCTTTAATTTGGCAAACGAAGCAAACATTTTTCTTACTCCGCATCTGTCAAAGTTCACAGTAACCTCGTAATCCTTGTCGCCCTTCTCAAGGTTTTCTACAGTTCCCACACCAAACTTGATATGTCTGACTCTGTCTCCAACCTCATAATCAGGCTTTCCAGATGCACTTACAACAAAGGCTTTGCCAAATGCCGGCTGTGTCGACGGCTGGCCATAGGATTTCTGTCTTGCATAGCTGCTATATGGATTCTTCTGTCCATATTCTTTTCCAGGGGTTCTCGGCTTATAGTTATATGAGCTGCCATATGAGCTGTCGCTGTATAAGTCTCCTCTGTTGTACCTGTCCACCGATTCCGTCTCTCTTCTCTTTGCCATGTTTCTCATATCCGCTTCATGTTCAAACAGCAGTGGCGGAATCTCCCTTATGAATCTGGACACATCACTGCTGATACGGTTACCATGCATCATTCGCTCTCTAGCCGCGCTCAGATACAGTTTCTTCATCGCCCTTGTGATTCCCACATAGCAAAGTCTCCTCTCCTCCTCAAGTGCGTCAGGATCGTCTGAATTTAACGCCATTCCACTAGGGAATACCCTGTCTTCCATTCCGCATATAAACACATACGGGAACTCCAGTCCCTTTGCACTGTGAAGAGTCATGAGCTTCACCTGGTTGTCATCTTCCGACATGGAATCAAGATCTGACACCAGCGCAATTTCCTCAAGGAATTCGCTCAGTCCAGCCTCCTCATTCTCGTCAACAAATTCCACTACTTTATTCCGGAGTTCATCTATATTCTCAAGTCTTGTCATTGATTCCTCTGTATGCTCTGCTATGAGTTCCGACTCATAGCCCGTATCCTCAAGAATCCTGTCATACACAGCATCTAGGCTCTCACCGTCCTGCAGCATATCCCGGAAAGACTGTATAAGCGTTGCAAACTGCTTTATCTTTCCGGAGGTTTTCACCGCCATTCCTGGTATCTCATCAGCCCTTGCTGCGGCATCCATCATTGACAGTCCATATGCATCCGCAAATGATTCCACCTTGCTGAGGCTAGCCTCACCTATCCCTCGCTTTGGCACATTTACCACTCTTCTAAAATAGAGATTATCCGTGGTATTGTTTATAACCTTGAGATACGCAAGCACATCCTTTATCTCTTTTCTCGCATAGAAATTCGTGCCGCCATACACTCTATATGGAATGTTGGCATACACCATCTTCTCACCGAGCACACGGGACTGGGCATTTGTTCTGTAGAGTATGGCTATATCCCTGTAGCCAACACCTTGCCTTACAAGCGTCTTTATACGGCTGGCAACCAGATCTCCCTCCGCATACTCCGTATCGCACTGATCAAACGATATCTTCTCTCCAGCATCCTGATCTGTCCAAAGCGCCTTATCTTTTCTGCCCTCATTGTGCTGTATGACAGCATTTGCAGCCGCCAGAATATTGCCGCACGATCTGTAGTTCTGTTCCAGCTTTATGACCTTTGCATCCTCATACTCCTTCTCAAAGTTGAGTATATTGGTTATATTCGCGCCTCTGAACTTGTATATAGACTGATCGTCATCACCCACCACGCAGAGATTCCTGTACTTTCTCGCAAGCATCTTCACCATCAGGAACTGGATATGGTTTGTATCCTGATACTCATCCACCATGATGTATCTGAATCTGTTCTGATATGTATCGAGGACGTCCGGATTATGCTCAAACAGCTCCACCGTCTTATATATGAGATCATCAAAGTCCATGGCATTGTTCTTCTTGAGTCTTCCCTGATATTCCGTGTACACCTCCGCCACCTTGGTAGCCGCATAGTCCGCGGCATTTCTGCGCGCAAATTCATCAGGAGACATATACTTCTCCTTCGCCTTTGATATCTCACTCATAAACATCTTTTCGGGATATCTCTTAGGATCTATCTGAAAATCCTTCAATATACTCTTGACTGTACTCTTCTGATCATCAGAATCATATATATCAAAATTCTTTTCATATCCGATCTTATCTGCATATCTTCTGAGTATCCTGACGCAAAGAGAATGAAATGTACTCACCCATACACGGTCTGCACCCTCACCAACTATCAGATCAACTCTGTCTCTCATCTCTCTGGCCGCTTTGTTTGTAAATGTTATAGCCAGTATATTAAGAGGATTCACCCCCTCATGATCCATGAGATAGGCAACCCTGTGTGTTATCACTCGTGTCTTTCCGCTTCCTGCACCGGCAAGTATGAGAAGTGGTCCATCCACATGCTCACAAGCCTGCTGCTGCATATCATTAAGTCCTGCCATAATTCCTCCTGTATAAATAAAAAACGCCATTATGTATATACCAAACATATGTTTTATTTCATCTGTTCAGTATAACATAACAGCGTTTATTTGCAAATGAATATATTATTATTTATCTGCCGCCTACACAAGCTTTGTTCCGCAGTTACCACAGAACTTAGCTCCGTTTGTCGGCTGTCCACAGTTCGGGCAGAACTTCGGTGCAACACCATTTCCTGCTGCCTGGCCGCCCATCTGATTATTCATCTGATTATTCATCTGGTTCATTGTTCCTGCCATCTGATTGGCCATCGCCATTCCCATCTGCATTCCTACCATGGCATTCGCCATATCCGTTGCATTGCTTCCGGCTGTTCCCGCATGGCCACCCCTTGCCATGGAATCAACCATATTGACCTGCTGGAATCTATTCATATCCCCAATCATTGAATACTCAGCAGCCTGATCCGCACGTTTCTGTATGTTCTCCGGATATGTAAACTCACTAATTCTGAAATCTGTGATGGTGAGTCCGATTCCCAGAAGCTCCATGTCCAAATCTTCCTTGATACCCTTAGCTATATCAACCGAGTTTGACATGAGGTTGAATACATCCCCTCCAACCTTTGTTATCCACTTCATGAGAAGACCATCCAGAATACCTCTGATACGATCTCTTATATCATCAACAGTAAACTGCTGCTTGATACCGGCAACCTTCTCAATAAGAACATTGTAGTCGTCTATCTTGAATGAGAACTTACCATTTGATCTTACCGGAAGTCCACCAGGAAGTCCAGGAGCCTGAAGTCTGATAGGCGAACTGGTTCCCCAGTTACATGTAAATTCCTTTGTATTTACAAACAGCACCTCTGCGCGAAGTCCTGAATTGAAACCAAACTTGAATCCCTTAAGTGTTGAAAGGAATGGTATGATCTGTGAATCAATAGTATAGCTTCCCGACTCTGTAAATATACCTTCCACAGCTCCATTATACAGGAATATAGCATCCTGCCCCGGCTTGATGATAAGCTTTGAGTCCTTCTTTATCTCTCTGTTGGTCCACTTCCAGAAGATGACGTCATCTCTGTACTCTTCCCACTCTACAACATTTGCAAACTGATTTGAAAATAATCCCATCTATATGCTCCTCTCTGTCAAAAGGATTTACTGTAATCCCATCTTTGCCTTAAGTGCTGCAAGCTCATCCTGTACATCAGCATTAGGTGCTGCATCGTACTTGCTTGCAAGATCATCAACTGAATCTGCAGCTGATGAGTTAAGCTCGCTCATGGCGTTTGCCTTGTCAAGCATTGCGTCTGCCTTTGCTTCCATTCTTGCAAATGCATCCATAGAAGCTGATGAATCGCCGATACCGCCCATCATCTTGTTCATACGCTCCTGAGTCTTAGCAACCTGAACCTTAGCCTTGATTGTCTCTTTTCTTGCATTCAGATCACCGACATCCTTTGTGAGCTTGTCATGCATCTGTCTCATCTTTGCTGCGTTTGCTGCGGCTGCGTCATATGCCTGCTGGAGAGCTACCTGCTTCTGTGTGAGCTGGTTCTTCTTCTCGAGGAACTTCATTGCGTCTCCCTCGTTGCCGGCAACAAGTGCCTTCTCTGCATATGTCTGCATCTTAGCTATCTCAGCATCACACTCGTCTAACTGTCTCTTGCATCTCTGCTCCTCTGCCATAACTGTTGCTGTCTCTGACTTAACCTTTCTAAGATCCTCCTGAAGGTCTCTAAGATACTGATCGATCATCTTCTCTGGATCCTCAGCCTTGTCAAGAAGTGCATTGATGTTTGATGACATGATGTCCTTAAATCTCTTTAAAATTCCCATAATTTTACCTCCGCTTTGTAAATGAATAGTTATATATAATATTAATGTTGTCTCCTGTCGACGACACCATCATTATATGATGTATATGTTCCATCCTCAATGCAAAGACCGAAATGTTGCTTTATCATATAATCTGTTTATAGACACGTTACCCCCTGTAAAGTATCAGTCGCCACCTTATTCAACATTAACAATCATATCTGTGCTAAAAATCCTATACAACTCCGTCGTTAATATCGTCGAAGTCATCAGATATACGTCCGCCTATTCTGAAATCAGGCTTTCCGCCATTTTCTGATGCTCCACCCTTTGCGCTGTCGTCTGTGATGGACTCCTCAAGTCTGACCGGTGTCCTGTCCCCAAATCTTTTCTTTTTGTCATCTGGGTCATTGTCCCTTATGACATGTATAGAAGAATCCTTCTCCATTATGTCCTGCGCTCTGACCGGCTCCCTTGACGCCTTTACTCTGATTGGCTCCTGTTCTTTCTTTTCATCAAAGTCAAACTCCCACTGAACCATCTCCGGCTCGCCGCTGTTTTCCTTATGACTCTCTTCCTTTGAATGATTCTTCTCATAATAAAGCTCATTTGCAAGAAGCTGGCTTATCTCGAGTATGTCTGCATATCTCTCCTGCTTCTTCATATCCATAAGACCTTCCATGAGTTCTTTCTTGTTGTTCTCTATTATTTCAGACTTCTTTCTGAGTGACTCAAGAACTCTGTCGCTCTCCATGCTTATCATGTTGTATGCCTGGTTGACAGTCTCATTGATCTCCATGAGCATCTCATTGGTGTATATAATGGATGCAGCATATATCTCGTTGGCTGTTCTGAGCGCCTGTCTGTCCTGCTTGCCAAGACTCTTTACTTTTCTATCGACAAATAATGGACTTGGCTTACTAAGTCTAATTCTAGATGCAGCTTCCTCAGCATCTGCGATTATCTCGTCTGCCTCCTGCTCTGCTTCCTTGATTATCTTGCTACGTTTATCAGTTATCTCATGATATGCCTTCAGTTCCAAATCTATAGTTGTCTTGAGTTCTTCAACGATCTCAAGTACTTCTTCTTTATTGACCAAAACCTTGCCAGCTGCAAATGGTACATTCTGACCTTCTCCGACTATATCCTGTATTCTATCAAGCAGCTGTTTAGCTTTTCCGTTCTCCATAATAGTGCCTCCGCAATAGTGCCTTTGTAAATAATCTGTTTTATCATATAGATATATACTAGTTTATTCTAGCATCTTTCATAGTTCATTTCAACAAATGCCCTTGATTTATTTCTTAACAATGCACGCTTTATGTCAATCGATGGCAGGTTTTGCATCATCCCTTGGGATTCCAAGGAAATCCTGTATGAGGTGTCTCGAAAAGAGTCTACCCTCCTCACTCTCAAAAATACGCTCCGGATGCCACTGAAATGCAAGTATGCTCATTGCTGGTGACACGAAAGCCTCCACAGATTCATTTTCTTCGTCGACCACTATCGGATAAAACATAGTCGACATATTCTCAAGATACACACAGTCGCTATGGAAATTATTTATCTTGACATATCTGTCCGTATTGACTATCCGAGCCAGATGATCCACCCCTCTAGGTCTCGGGACTTTAAATCTTGCTGAATAAGATATCTTTCCGCCAAACAGCGCATTTATATGCTGCATCCCCCTGCACACACCTATCACCGGTATGTTGTTGTGAACACAGTACATTATGAGCTGTTCCTCCATGGCGTCACGTCTTGGCTGCAGTTCCGCATTATGCGGTTCTAGGTAATGTCTCGGATGCAGGGTTCCGCCCCCGGTCACTATCAGCAGATCAAACTGCTGGTCTACCACCGCATCAAAATCCTTCGTAAAGTTGGATACTGGCAGAAGCCTTATCCCCATACTCTCATAGAATTCAACATATGCAGCCTCCAGAACATCCGTGGATTTGCCATACATGTTATGTCCTTCTCTCTGTGTTATAAGTGCGCGCAGCATATGTCATTCTCCTTCCATTATCTTCCCCTTTGCACAGTCAAGTGTTATACAGATCTGCTTTTCTACAAAACTGTATATGCAGTCGCCACATCCTATCGCGGCAGGAATGTTAAATTCTGCACACCTTATCGCCATATGCGACGCCACACCGCCGTACTTGGTTATAAATCCTTTTATCCCCTTTGCAAATATCCAGTCATAGCCTGGATCTGCTTTTGGGAGAACCACTATTTTCCCAGCCACATCTGCAATATCCTCATGATCTTCATTTTCATAATTCTCAAGAAGTACCACCTCACCGGTCACACATTCTGAGGTGATAAAATTCGGTCTTGCCTCCCAGACTTCTATACATCCAAGCTGCCCCGGGCTGTACACAACATCCGGGAATATCAGCATGGAATCTGTCTCAAATGCTTTCTTATTCTTCTCTATTATCCTCAGCCAGTTTTTCTTTATCTCACCGGCCGGCTGGCTCACGGCGAGCTGTATATCCGTAACTTCCAGATAAGCCATATCCTCCTTGGCTATTCCAAGCTTATCCCCTATGTCTATGAGTATGTCTATAGCAAGGCTGAGTGTCTTCGTAAACTCAAATTTGAAATACTCTCTCTCCTCCATCGAGTCGCGTAGGAAATCAACAAATTCTTTAAGTTCCACGTAAAAGCCTATATCTTCTAGGGCATCCAGCATCTTTACCATATCCAGGGACGTATGCTTAAGCTGTTCTATTGTCTGCCTCTGTTTTCTTGCCACTGCGCTTCCTTTTGACAGATCGAACTCGCGGTGGGCATAGGTATCACATGTTATATCATATGTTCCGGATCTCAGATGACCGTATTTTTCGTCAAATGTCACCCTGGTTATCCGTCCATCGACAAGATCTTGAAAATCAGAATCGTACTCTGATGCCACTGTGTAAATTGACATCATGAAATCATCTATATCCTTGTCCGTAAACAATCCACGATACACAAGTGACCTGCTTATAGCCTTTGAGATAAACGCAAGCCTTGCCTGCCTTGCAAATTTGGGTGTGCCATAGTGCTTGATGCTCTCTATGAGCTGGACGAAAAACTGCAGCAGTGTTATGACATCATTGTGTGCCATTAGCCAGTTGCTTCTGGTATTTTCCCGGTGAACCCTGAGGCCATTTAATGCCCGAAGATCCTTCATCCTGTTCCGGTTGAAATTGCATATCGCATTGTTGGTGAGATTAAACAGAGAGTCCGAGAGATCCTGTATCTCCTCGCGGATGAAGTCCCTGTGTTTCCAGCTTCCTAAGTTTGTCCTCCGTTGCAAAATCATACTCTGAAAATGCAATCTCAAACTCTATCTTGTCGTGAGCAGTCGGATCCGCTATAAGCTTTCTGTTGTAATACTCCAGAAGTTTTTTCTCCAGCCTGTCATCCACATCATCAGGCATAAGCCCAAGGAATGACTTTCTAAGCGATATATACGGCTTGTTGCCAAGCTTGTACATAAGATCCCCGTCAACTTCCTTATACCCTATGTAACTCAGCCCCTGATTCCACGCGGAGGATGTTATGATCTCCCTGTAGAGCGAATAGTCAAGTGGGTGCGGATTTTCTCCTATCATCTCAGCCGGATTCCAAAATGCCATATCTGAAAGTATCGTATTCTTTTCACCAAGCAGGTCGCCTATCTCCCTGTATTTTTGGCATGCCCTGTCCGCCGCAGCAAATATCTCCTCGTCAGAAATGGAACATTTCTCTGCTCTGATGCTGGCCGCCAGCGGTCTCACCTGAAATATAATCACAGCATTCTTCTCATCCACGGCAAATTCAACGTCGATAGGATAATCTGAAAATACACCCTCAAGCTCTCTCATCGCCCTTATGAGTGCATGCCAGTGCTCCGGCAGACTGTCCTCATGTGCATTTCTTAATATATATACTGTCTTCCCTCCGCGGCCGCTTGTGACCGCATCTGTGGAATCCTCATCGTATGTTATCGCATAATACGGTCTGTTCTTCTTCAGCTCCCTGGAAAATATAACTCCGCTGTAACTTATACTTTCGACCTGAGTCTGTATAAGCACCTGCTCATCTGTGACATCATCGAGGTCGCATTTGTATGATTCAAGCACCTCTCTGATAGCCCTCATAACCTCCTCGGGATTTCCCGGATCAACGCCGAGAACGCTCTCGTAATGCCCGGCATTTGAGGTGTTCATGCCATCTTCGTTGGAAGACGAACTTCTCACCACGATCTTTCCAGCTCCAAATTCCCCACCTATATCCTTCGCCATGCTATACGGATCCCTCTCAAACTCTCCGCCAGTCACGATCCTCATTTTCTCTATTCTTGAATATTTCAGTTTTCCATACAGATTCTTAAGTACATCCGCTTTTGAAGTAATCTCGCCAGTCATCTCCGGACTCCTTTCTGATTTTAACCTGCCCTCACCGGACATTCAAAGAAAAAAGCTGCACTTAGTGTATACTAAAATGCAGCTTACATCAATTCTAATTTGGGTATTTAATTATGTGTTATCTTACTGTGAACAGATCATCCACTGACTTCCTCGGAGGCATCTCCGGTGCAAATGCAGGATAACCCATGGCTACAACTGTAGCCACTGTCTGCCCATCAGGTATTCCAACTATCTCTCCAACCTTGGCATCATCAAATATTCCAAGGATAACAGTTCCAACACCTTTTGCATGAGCAGCAAGGCAAAATGTCTGTGTTGCAATACCGGCATCGAACATTTCCCAGCCGCTTCCCTTGCTCGTGCTGGCCTCTCCGTTCTTCTCATATCCACATATGCCGTCCTTCTTTGTTATGACCATGAGCTGTTTTGACCTGCTGACCGTTTTCTGATTCAACGGGAAGTCCATGACTCCCTCGGCAGCGATCTTGGCGATCACAGCTTCGTCCTCAACAAGAATATACCTGATCACCTGTGTATTCTTCCATGATGGAGAGTAGGATGCAAGCTCAACTATGTCTTTGACAACGTCAACCGGCACCTTCTCATCTGTAAATTTTCTCACACTTCTTCTCGTCTTAATACATTCAATTGCGTCCATACTTTCCTCCTTATCGGCATTGTTTTTATCTTGTTTTTTCATACTTATATAAGTCCCTGGATATACAGTATTCCGCTTGTAAACTTGTCCCCTATATTGTTCACATAGTCTCTGTACTCCCTATAGTCTATATAATACTTCTTTCCCCAGGAAGATACAACAAGATATTCCTTTCCTCTTACATTTCTGACACCGGTTACAGTAACATAATGTGAATGGACATTCTCCCTTATGGATGTCTTGATGTTTCCATCCTTTTCCACATACATGCTGATTCCCTTCTTTCCAAATGGATTGTATCTGTTAGGTCCTATAGACAGTATCACCGGCTTGTTCTTGCGTATAAGATGCTTTATATCCTTGATCATTGCATCATCGGACTGCATCATCTTCCATTTTGCCTTGAGTCCGATATCGTTGAGCATAAAATATCTGTTCATCGTATGTTTGAGTGCTATGCCCAGCATTCCTTTGTGCATCATAAGTATGACATAGTGAACGTAGAAGAACTTTACATACTCCAGATAATCATGCTTATTGTAAAGCCCTTTCGGCTTGTTTATCTTCCTTATGGCATCAGTCATCATATTCGGATTCTGCTCCGCAAGATACATTGTCAGGTCTGCCATGGCTATGACTCCACATCCCACCTTCTGCATCTTCTTCGACTTTGACCAGTTCTGGTTGCCGCCATAGCTTATGAGGTTCATATTCTTTATCTTCACGTAATCTCTATTGGTTAAATATAAATCTTCCATATTATTCCTTTCCGATCTACGCATATATGCGTTCAAACAAAAATCTCATGGATCGTTACTCGTATTGTAACACGATTCTTCATCGACATCAAGCATTCTTAACTGTATTAAGTAGTATTAAAAACTACATTGTTTCGACGCATTTAGGTCTTTACTTTTTCCGGATGTTCTGCTATAAGATTATATGAGTTGGATAAGTGATCGCGGCTGCATTTATGCAGGTGAGGAAAGTCCGGGCTTCACAGGGCAGGATGCCGGATAACGTCCGGTGGAGGCGACTCCCAGGCCAGTGCAACAGAAATAAACCGCCATATCCGGTATTTATACAGATATGGTAAGGGTGGAAAGGCGAGGTAAGAGCTCACCGCTGCTGTGGTAACATAGCAGGCTCTGTAAACCCCATCCGAAGCAAGACCAAATATGGTTCCCGAGTGGAACCTGTGGAATGATACAGTTGCCCGCTGCATTCCAGGTAGGTCGCTTGAGATTTATGGCAACATAACTCCTAGATAGATGATCACTCTCGACATAACCCGGCTTACAGTCCAACTCATTATATCTGAATAACAAAAACGGAGATGACAATCAACACTTTTGATTTGTCATCTCCGTTTTGTATTAATATATAATTTGAAACATCTCAGATGTCAAAGCAACCTCCGCCTACAAACTCTCTGAGTATTGAGTCTGCGGGGATATACTCTAGATCTATATCTCTGAACATATCCACAAATCTCAGGAGCCGCTGAGCCTCTTCATAGTATTCCGAGTCAGATGAAACAGCTTGCAGAAGTGGCTTTGCAGACCTTCCGACCGCAGTGTACTCATAAATAAGTCCCGAATTGAACATCGCATCAGCTTCATTCTCATACGGAAAGATATGTGTCTCCTCGCCCTTTCTTACCGACTTCCACATCGACAGGGTTTTCTCCACATCATTTCCTCGTGTTCTGTGGTCGCGGACCATTCTCCTGAGAAGTCTGCCGTCCATAGTGGATACTTTTACCTGCTGCTCGTCACCGCCGTCCACATACAGCTGGTTCAACGGACTTATGTATATCTTGTACTTATCAGCTTCATCCAGCGCATATGTCATCGCCGGATTGAGAGAATGTATGCCCTCCATTATCAACACATCCGAATCTGCAATCTGAAGATGATTTCCGCGATACTCTCTCTTTCCTGTTCTGAAGTTGAACACCGGCAGTTCTATCCTCTCACCGGAGAGCAGCTTGCACATATCTGTGTTTAGCTTTTCAAGATCCATCGCCTCTATGCACTCAAAGTCATAGTTGCCATTCTCGTCCTTCGGATTATCCTCTCTGTTGACAAAATAATTGTCCGCCGCGATGGCGTGGGGGCTCAATCCCAACGCCATAAGCTGTATACCCAGCCTGTGGGAAAATGTAGTCTTGCCAGCAGAGCTTGGTCCCGATATCAATATTATTCTTCTTTTTTCAGCAGCAATTCTTCTGGCGATCTCATAGATACTGTTGCTCTGCATCACCTCACACACCAGCACCAGTTCCATTCCGCGCCCTGAATCTATCATCGCATTCAGTTTCTCAACTGAGTCAATGCCGACCTTTCTCGCCCATTCCTTCGAAGTTTCTTTCAGGGATGATACACCCTTATCCAGACTTTCTTTGACCATAATAACTACCAACTTCCATTTGTCATATTAACTCAAGAGCCCGCTCTATACACTCCTGTTCATGGCGCAGCTCCAGGCATCGCTTTCTCGCATTATCCGTTTTCGCATGTTCAAGTCCGGATATGATATTGACAAGAGATCGCCTTCTGTCCTCCAGATAATCCTTCAAAACAGCGCTGTGGCTTTCCAGAAGTCTGCGTCCATACTTGAAATATATTTCCTGCAAGTCAGAATTATGTGCGAATCTATCATTTTCAGATCTGGCTATACCGGCTATGTCATTACCGGTTGCATCCATTCCATTCCTGTCATTTCCATTCCTGTCATTCCCGGCCCTGACCATGTCATTTGTTTTTTCTTCATTCCTCGAAGATTCGCCCACATCAACGCTCATGACAACATAATATTTGCCTGCATCCACAAGCATCTTCTCATCGGTTATGAACCATCCCTGTTCATGTATATATCTTCTGACATGTTCAAGCTCCGACTGGGGCTGCAGCACGAGCTGTTTTGCGGTGTCCACAACCGTTTTTCCGGCACTTAGTATATCAGTTATTAGTATTCCGCCCATGCCGGCTATTATTATCGAATCTGTCTCCCCTGGCTTTACCGTGTCAAGTCCATCGCCGAGCCTCAGGTCTATCCTGTCATCCATACCCCATCTTGCTATATTTTCCCTTGCTATCGCGCATGGGCCCGTCCTTACATCAGACGCTATGACATGATCAGCAATGCCATTTGCCACAAGGTATATGGACACAAATGCATGGTCGCAACCTATGTCACACACGCGTCCGCCGGGCTGCACCATATCCGCAACGGTCTGCATTCTGAGTGACAGCTCTATATTCTTTTTATTTGTATCATCCGCCATTATATTCGCAGAGCCAGCCTTCAATTCCGGCTGGCCCATTCTCCATTTCATTATACATTTATTAGTTGTAGAGGAAATCCTTGAGCTTTCTGCTTCTGTTTGGATGTCTCAGCTTTCTGAGTGCCTTTGCCTCTATCTGACGAATACGCTCTCTGGTTACGTTGAATTCCTTTCCAACCTCCTCAAGTGTTCTAGGCCTTCCATCATCCCATCCAAATCTGAGCTTTATAACTCTCTGCTCTCTCTCTGTGAGTGTGCTGACAACATCATCGAGCTGCTCATGGAGCAGTGTCTGATTTGTAGCCTCAACAGGTGTCGGAATGCTCTCATCCTGAATGAAATCTCCAAGATGGCTGTCCTCCTCCTCACCGATAGGTGTCTCAAGAGATACCGGTTCCTGTGCGATCTTCATGATCTCCTGTACTCTCTCCTTTGGAAGTCCCATAACCTCGCCGACCTCCTCTGGAAGAGGCTCTCTGCCGAGTTTCTGAAGAAGATCTCTGCTGACTCTTGTTACCTTGTTGATGGTCTCAACCATATGAACAGGGATACGGATAGTTCTCGCCTGGTCAGCGATGGCTCTTGTGATAGCCTGTCTGATCCACCATGTAGCGTATGTTGAGAATTTGTATCCCTTTCTGTAATCGAACTTCTCAACAGCCTTGAGAAGTCCAAGGTTACCCTCCTGTATAAGGTCAAGGAACAACATTCCACGGCCAACATATCTCTTTGCAATGCTTACAACAAGACGAAGGTTTGACTCTGCAAGTTTCTTCTTTGCGGCCTCATCACCGGCCTCCATTCTCTTTGCAAGTTCTATCTCCTCCTCTGCGCTTAGCAGTGGTACCTTACCGATATCCTTGAGATACATTTTGACGGGATCCTGGGTAGTACTTGAAATATCCCCTGTATCGGTGAAGTCGATCTTCTCAACCTCCTCCCCCTCTGCGATGACGTCCTCGTCAAGTGCTGGCTCCTCCTCATCCGTATCTGTGATCTGGAGAATATCCACGCCATTTTGCTCAAGAAAATTGAATATCTTCTGCATGGTATCAAGATCCAGTGCAACCTCCTTGAGGTCGTTGAAGTGCTTTATAAGCTCTGTGTCCTCGATAACGTTCTTCTTGCTGTGCGCAATTGAAAGGAGATCCTGAAGTTTCGCATTAAACTTCGCGTTGATCGCCTCATCATCGCTCACCTTTATCATCTCATTCTCATTTGTGTTTGTTGTATCCATTGTACTCATATTATTCCTCCACATTATATTGTTGATCAGATCACAACTCTGAATTTTTCAATTTTCTTTCTGTCTTTTATAAGCTGCTGCACTTTCGTAATGTCATTCTCGCTCTCTAGATGCTTCTTTATACTTGCAAGCTTGATCTTCTTCACCACATCAGTTATGGCTCCGCTAATCTCCTCCTCCGTCATGTCTATGGACAGATCGGTCTGAAGCATGGATGCCACTAGTCTCTGCTCCTCCACATCCTGAAACGTGTTAACTACGATAGCAGGCTCCACCTTGTGCTGCTCCCGGTACTGGGAAAACAGCTTCTCAGCAACAGTCCTGAAAACCCCCGGATCAAAGTCCTCCTCGCTTATAACACCGTCAAGCTTTTCAAAAAGCGATGGCTCATTGACAAGCCATGTAAGCAGCAGTCTAGCTGTTTTATTTTCCCCGACATCTCTGCCCTGTCTTCCATGTGATGCTGTCCCGCTGCCGGTTCCCGAATCAGGGTTCGTCGTCTGTTCCTCAAGCCGGCGCTCCTCTCTCTCCACAACATCTGGTTTTGGGGTTCCCGCCACTCCATAGTCGTGAACCTTCTCCGCAAGAGCGTCCCTGTTTATCACATAAGCACGTGCTATTGCATCTATATAATTATTGCGTTCAAGCGGATCTTCTATATATGAAATCTCTTTCGCCACCTGATTCTGGAACTTGGTGCGCTCCCCAGGATCGCTCTGGTCATACTCCTCAGAATATATCCTGGCAAGGAACATCATTCCACTCTCCGCTTTCTTTATCCGATCCTCAAATGCCTCGCTGCCAAGATTTCGTATAAACTCATCCGGATCCTTGTACGGACGCATATTTATAACTCTCGCACCGACTCCGACCTCACGGAGTATTGCAATGACCTTCTTTGTAGCCGCAACGCCTGCGCCATCACTGTCATATGCCAGATACACCTCGTCGGCATATCTCTTGATTATATTGGCATGTCCAAATGTAAACGCAGTTCCTAGGGACGCCACCGCATTGTCAAATCCCGCCTGATGCATAGATATGACATCCATATATCCCTCACAGCATATAAATCCCTTTCTCCGGCTCCGCCTTGCAATATTCATGGCAAACAGCGTATGACTCTTGTCAAAAACCGCAGTGTCACTGGTGTTGATGTACTTTGGCTTTCCATCGCCCAGCACACGTCCGCCAAATGCTATGACCTTGCCATTGATATCCAGTATCGGGATCATGGCTCTGTTCCAGAACTTGTCCACGCCGCCGTCCTTCTCCGTGATATCCACAAGCCCGGAATTCTTAAGCTGTTCATCTGTATATCCCTTGTTCTTCAGATACCGGTACAGATCATCCCTGTATATATCTGCATATCCAAGGGCAAATCTATTTATAGTTTCATCCGTGAGACCTCTAGTATCACGGAAGTACTCATAAGCCTTCTCTCCCCGCTGTCCATGCTTCAGTATATAATGGAAATATGCCGCCGCAGTCTTGTTCATCTCCTTCAGAGCAATCTTGTACTGCTCTCTGGAACGTTCTTGAGCACTCATGGACTTCTCTGGCAGCTGTATGCCAGCCCTCTCGGCAAGCCGCTCAACCGCCTCCGGGAAATTGAGATTTTCATATTCCATGACAAATGTAAATACATTTCCTCCGACACCGCAGCCGAAACAATGATACATCTGCTTTTCTCTGTTTACCTTAAAAGATGGAGTCTTTTCGTGATGGAAAGGACAGCAGGCCTCATAGTTGCTTCCCTTCTTCTTCAGGCTCGCATAACTGCCAATGACATCCACGATATCATTGCGCGACAAAACCTCGTTTATCACTTCATCCGAATAATACAATCCGCTTCCTCCTCAAACTTTCCAGGACTTAGGTATATATATGCTCTTGAACATCTCTATAGCATAATTATCCGTCATCCCGGCTATATAGTCACACACAACTGTTTTGGGGTCCTCCCCCATATATATCATCTCAACACATTCATTGGTAAGTCTGCTTGCATCCTCGCTGAAATATTCATACAGTATCCTGAGCATCTTATCCGCCTTGATCTCTTCGCTCTTCGCTATCGGGTTTGTGTAGAGATATGTAAACATGTACTTTCTGAGCTTACCAAGCGCATCGCCTATATCTGGCGACATGCTCACCTGGTCCTTGCCCATACTGGTCTTTATGACATCATGTATAAGACAGTTGAGCCTTGTTCTTGTAGTCTTGCCAAGTATATCAGTAATATTCCCAGGAAGATCCTCCTCCTTCAGTATATTGCCCCTTATGGCATCGTCTATATCGTGGTTTACATAAGCTATCTTGTCCGCAAGTCTGACGCACTGTCCCTCTAGAGTATGCGGAGTGCACGATGTCTTGTGGTTCAGTATTCCGTCCCTGACTTCCCATGTCAGATTGAGTCCCTCACCTCTGTTTTCAAGGCGCTCAACCACCCTGACACTCTGTACGTTATGACTGAAATTGTTGCCTGCGCATGATGCAAGTGTGCGCTCGCCAACATGTCCAAATGGCGTGTGCCCAAGGTCGTGTCCAAGTGCTATCGCCTCAGTGAGATCCTCGTTGAGCCTAAGTGACCTGGCGATCGTCCTCGCTATCTGTGCCACCTCCAGGGTGTGTGTAAGTCTAGTTCTGTAATGATCATCTCCGGGGGACAAAAATACCTGTGTCTTGTGCTTGAGCCGTCTGAACGATTTACAATGCAAAATACGATCCCTGTCCCTCTGGTATACCGTTCTCAGATCACACTGTTCCTCCTGCCTGTCGCGCCCCCTTGACTGGTCACTGAATGATGCATAAGGGCTCAAGATCTGATGTTCCTGTAATTCCTGTTCTTCACGTATTGTCATAGTTTTCTCCTATCCACATATACAAACAAAACCTAACAATATCTCTTACAAATCATATTTTATTAGCCGCACATTTTTATTATTCTGTATTTTTTCTCATAATCCTTTTTTTATTTTTCTTTTTTTCAAAGTTTTTTGAAAAAACTAAAAAGTGCACACTCAGACAGCATATTTTTCTCATAGCCTTTATGAATGTACACTTTAATATTTTTTTCAAACCCGCAATATCAATTTTTGCCAAATCTGGATTTATCCTGCGCAATACCGACCTCGCTTCCATCCCTCGCATCTATCATCACAAGCTGTATAGGATACGAGTCGTCATTGCCTCTTTCTCTATCAAGCTGAGCAAACACATACACCGGTATCGCCTCATACTCTCCATCGCCGGTCTTTATCCTGAAATATGTAAGTCTCACATCATTAAACTCCACCTTGTTATATCCGGTGTAATCTGCAAAGTGCTCAGTCATACATTTTTTCAGACTCTCAACAGCTTCATCCCAGCTTATGAGAGAGCCCGCTTCCACCGCATCCTCATCTGAATACATCGGCCATGTACATATAAACGAGACAAGCCCGTCACTGTCAAATGTTATACTGTACTGCGACTTCTCCATATAGTAGTAATTATTCGGATCAAAATTATCCTCATCACTCTGATGAGATATGGTGTCTACACCAAATGCTTCAGGCTGATACAGCGGCTGTCCGCTGACTGCTGCCCCAAAGCTAACTGAATATCCGTTTTTTTCATCCCAACACACCTCCGAACCACCGTTTGCGTCATAGTATCCATATTCCCTGTAGATCTCATTTTCGGAAGTGGCTGCCGCATCCTTAAACCCCCACTTTGCCATATAATCCATAGTCTTTGTCAAAGCCTCGCTCTGGGAAAGTCCACATTTGTTGTCCTCATCGACCGCCGCCCATATCGGGGCATTTCTGTTGATGCCGTCAAGTTCCTCGCTGTCATATGTCATATACGACACATATGTTGCCCCAAGCTTCTGCATATCCTCTGGCACTTCTCTCTCCGTTGCAAGCTGCAGTTCAAATCCCTCATCCGTGGACCAGGACTGGTCAAAGAAATACAATATGTATTCCGTGCCGTCGATCTTACCTATAAAATAGTCACTGCCGTAATCAACCGCTGCCCCTTTATTCTCAAATATTGCATCCTTCTGGGTCTGGCTCACTTCATCTTTGAGATCGTATGGATACTCAAACACTCCATCTTCCTCATCAAATATATTTTTTAATATAGTCTCTCTGTCTGCCGCTCCGATCTTGCCCATTGTGAATTTCTTCACATACATCCTGTCCGCATCCGGAACCTTTATCTTGTCCGTCTTTATACATGCCGACTCTACGGTTCCGCAATTATCCGCAGGAATGTCGATATCAGCGTTTCCCGGTATTCCCAGCGTTCTCGCGATCCCGCTCACACTGTCATCATTTTCTATAGTGGCTTCCGTGGTTTCATCCGCAGTCGGAGCATCGCTTCCACTGCTGTATTCCTTCACATCATCTCCCTCTATAACCGACACGTTTGTGCCTGTGCTGTCATCCGTCTTATCTCCACATCCGCTGCATGCCAATATCATGCACATTGCCGCAGCACATACCATCCACTTTCGTCTGTTCTTGTTTATCATACTCATCCCTCGTCTTTCTTATATGTTATGTTTCCCTGTCATTTTATTATTCTGTCCCCTCACCAAGATATACCGAAATACGGTTATACATCTGTGAATAGCCATCTATACACGAAACAGTCATAAATGCCTCGCTAAGTTCACTCTCATCAACGATAAAATATACCTTAAGACTGTGACTTTCACCATCACTGTTCATTGATATTTCCACATCATTTAATTCTGCTTTACGTCCGTCTATCTCTGCGTACGCCGGTGATACAAATGTCATCTTCTGGCTGCTCTGTGCGCTGGCATCACCACCTGCATAATAATAATTTGTAGTGTCCGTATTCTGTTTTTCACCAGAATCATTCAGTATTCCCCTGTCCAGATAGAAATCCATAACATCAGATGGTTCAGCCTTTTCCTCTGATAAGGCATACTCATATGTCATATCAACAGCTATCAGCCTGAGACTACTGTTGTTGTAATCTTCCCATTTCGAGAACGAATCGCCTGTTGTCTCTTTCAGCCTCCTGCATTTAACCGTCTTAAACTTTCCATCTTCATCGACAAATCTGCTGTCAATCCCGCCAAGCCAGTACATTATATCGTTCTCTGATATACCGCAGAGATTGTCATATACCTTTATATCGTTGACACGCATCTTATATCCCACCCTCACAAATTCTTCATTCTGAGCTGCCAATTTGTCTGCTGTTTCTTTTCCCTCATTATCAGCGACGTCTCCGATTCCTGAATCATCAAGAATATCATCACCGACAAGTGCCCATTTTGACGGATCGTCACCTATATCTTCGTTTATTGACATTCCTGCAATAACATTATTTAATTCCTCATCGGTTATAGAACGCCCGACATACATAGTTACTATGAGCGAGTGATCCTTTACCGGAATATACGCAAGTCTGTCAAATGAATAGTCAACTCCACCTCTCTCAAACAACAGATATTCATACGCTCCCGCGCTTAAGGTTTTTGATTTCTCCACATCCCGGTTCACCACATCATAGGATTTTCCATCCCACTCAGTTGCCATAAGCGACAACCCCATGTCCATCTCGCCATCAGCCGAGTCGTATTTATTCTCCTCAATGCGCTCCATGCCCTCCGGCAGATATCCGAGTTTTATCTCCACATACCTTTTTCCGCGCTCAACCAGATAATCATACCCATCAGATCCTTTTGCCAAATACGCATCACCGGAGGTCGATTCTGAATCTGGCTCTTCAGTTCCTGGCTCTTCAGTTCCTGGCTCTTCAGTTCCTGGCTCTTCAGTTCCTGCCACCGGCTCCGCGCCATCCTCGTTCACCTGTATTGTGCCTGTCGCCATATGTCCATCCTGATTTACAGTAAATCTGTACACTGTCACAGCAGCATGAATTGTGACCGGCAGCAATATCACAGCGCACATCAGTGCTGCAGCTGCTCTGGCGTATCTTACATACTGTCTATTTGTATTCCTGTCAGTCTGAGCGCCCGCTTCCTCCGCATCTTTTATTCCACTTATGATACGTTCCTTACGGCTCTCATATTCCGGCGAAAATACATGTCTCTCATTATCTGGCAGTTCATTCTCCAATGAGTCATCTTTTACATCATTGTATTTTTTCATATTACTCTTCATACAGCCTCATCTCCTTTACGATCAGTCTATGCGCCCGCTTCACAGCTCGCTCATATTTCTTTCTCACGGCATCCTCAGAGATATTCATGACTGCAGCTGTCTCTCTTACACTGAGCTGCCTCATTCCTCTCAGCCTGAGCACCAGTGCATCGTCATCCGAAAGTCTGTCCAGTATGTCTTCCAAAATCTGCCGATTCTCAACTTCTTCGGTCATTTCATGTTGTTCTGACTTTTCTCCGATCTGCCATATCATATTCTCAAACATATCACCTGAGTCGTCATTTCCCGAAAATGTACACAGAGTCTCTGCATCCTTTCGATTCTTCCTGTACATATCTATAGCAATATTTTTTGCGACCCTGGTTATATATGCAGACCTCTTCTCCTCCGACATTCTCCGCACTATATCTCTGTGCCTGATTATCTTTAGAAAAGTTTCCTGAACAGCTTCCTCCGCCTGCCATGTATCTCTCAATATGGCATTTGTCAACCTGAATATCTTCTGTTCATATGCGCTGTAGTATTCTTCTATAAGTTCGCTGTCTTTTTTATCTTTATGCATAATCTTCCTGTCCCTTTTTCAAGTCTCCACACAAAACACATTATATATCAATCTGTTTATGTCTTTTGAACGTTCACTATATATAACGAATACATTAACACAAATGTGACATGTTTTCTTATATTTTTATTTTGGTGTAAATATTTCTGGTCATTTAAACACAAAAAGGATATATGCCTGTCGCCTAAAACCGGCTGCAGACATATATCCATCTCTTATAATTTATATTATTTTTTCACTGCATTGTCTCTATTTACTTCATAAGTCCCTGATCATTAAGATCTGTCGCCATATCAAGAAGACTGAAATTCTTCCATGTATCATCCTTGTAAACGATACCGCCCTTGTCATCACAACTGTCTATCCACTGCTGTTTCGTCTTTTCAAGCTCTGTATCGACCTGCGCTTCCGCAGACTGATAAGCAAAACTGTCAAGCAGATCACTGTCATGGTCTGAGAGTACAGCTATGGCATAATATGCTGTCTCCGCCTCATACACCTCTGTACACTGTCCGGCAGCAAGCTTATCCATCACTTCATTCATATCATCTGCATAACCGCCGACATAACTCTGTTTCTCCTCAGAATAGGCATCGACGCCATACTTCTTTGCTGTCTCCTCGGCATCTGCCCCTGCATTTATTTCCTTGACAGCAGCCTCAGCCTTGGACTTCATATCCGCAAGCTCTTTGTCATCAAGCTTTACATAATTGCCATTATCATCTGTCATCGGATTGCCATCGTCGTCAGCCTTTACCTTCGGGAATGTAATATAATATATCTTCTGGAAATTATAATCCTTATACTGCTCCTTCAGATCCGCTGTGAGTTTCTTTCCGAGTTCATTACGAGTATTCGTCTCAATCTTGTTCATTATGGAAGTATCATTAAACACGGAATCTATGAGTTCATCACTTATTCCATACTTCTCCCTCACTGACTTTGGTACGTAAGTTGTAAAGTTTTTTATGAGACTGTCTCTAGTGTTCTCATCATCTTCAGTGAATTCCATTCCGGCATCCTTAGCCGCATCCCCTGCCATCTTGGTCTCCACTATATTGTCAATGACAACCTGCTTGTACTTCTCCTCGTCCTTCTGTATGTCCTCATACTGTACAGTTCCCGACAAAATCTCAAGTATACTGTAAAGCATAAGCTCATCTTTACCTATACTATACTCACCAACTGTCATAACAGCATCACTGTTATCCGTCGCCTTGCTGTCCGTGCTGCTTGCGGTACTCTGTGTCTTACCACCATCAGATGTATTATCCGTGCTGCCACAACCCGCCAATATGGACAGACCAAGTGCTGCCGCACATACACAGCTTGTTAATCTCATTCTCTTCATAGTCTGCTTTTTCGTCCTTTAGTTTATTATAAAATGATATCTCACACTTATTGTCGCCCTTATTCATTATCCCTATGGATCAATGGTCAGTATTACTCTCTTGCATCATCCTGTTCCGTATCATCCTCATCTGCATTGATCTTAGAGGTATCTATGAGATGCTTGGTGATCATACCCATAGGCAGCGCCTCGTCATCGTCTGCCTCCTCGGTCTCCGTTTCACTTCCATCTTTGCTCTCTATCTTATCATAGAGTCTGTTGACAACCATAGAGCTTGCATACGCAAGAACACCTATGAGTATCAGAAGCCATAGCACCCATGTATAATATAATATCTTGTTGTTGGAAGCATAGAGTGCTATAGGAAGCACCCATATAAAGAACAGATAGAACCATGATCCAAGATTCGCAATACATATCAGAAATGAGTTCTTTATATAGTTGCCTGTCGTGTTCTCATATCTGGCCACCATCGGGAAAAGCATAGGCAGAGTAAAACTTAAAAACACTGCCTCAAGTGCCATAAGTCCGAGGATCAGTGCATATCCCAGGCCTCCCATCGAAAACGAAAGTACATATTCCACATACATCGCTGCCAATATGGCCAATATGACAAGCCACACCTTGGTGGCCGGTTTGAAGTTCTTCTTAAATGCAGACCAGTAGCTCTTCCATACCGGTCCCTCCTGATCCTTTACAAGCTTTGTTGTAAAAGCATACATGGCGGTAGCCGCCGCTCCTATGGTAAAAATGGGAATACTTGTGATTATAAACAAAATATTGATTATAAATAAGTCTCCGAATTTCTCCAGCTTCTGAAATATATTTGTTTTGATATTTCCATTCTGTGCCATATGTTCTCCTCAAAAATACAAGGCACACAATTGCTTGTGTACCTTGTGTGATAAATATTGTATATTGTTGCAATTAACCCTTTACAGCTCCACTTGTCATACCGGCAACGATATTCTTTGCCAGACACAAGTAAACTATGATAACCGGGAGGATTGAACATGCTATGAACATGTAAACCTGACCCATATCAAACTTAAGGAAGTCAGCTCCACGAAGAAGTGCTATCAGAATAGGCAGTGTCTTCTTGTTGTCTTTCTTAAGAATAAGAGCTGGTGTGAAGTAGTTATTCCAGCTTGAAACGAATGAGAAGATTGCCTGTACCGCGATAGATGGCTTCATAAGTGGAAGCGCTATCTGGTTAAAGATACGGAACTCTCCTGCACCGTCTATACGTGCGGACTCAAGCAGCTCCTTTGGAAGTGCTGCGTCCATGGACTGCTTCATGTAGAAGAATACTACCGGTGAAGCAATTGCCGGAATGATCAGCGGAATAAAGCTGTTCATAAGTCCCATCTTGTCAACCAACTGAACAAAACCTAATGCAGTTACCTGTGTAGGAATCATCATGATTGCAAGAATGAATGTGAATATTGCCTTCTTCAACTTGAAATCGTATGCATAGATTGCAAACGCTGTTACTGTTGAGAAGTATGTACATAAGAATGCTGTACATGCAGCAACTATAAAACTGTTAAGCAAGCCTGTAAATATAGGCTGCGTTCCATGGATAATACCACTGAAGTTCTTAGCTGCGTACTTACTTGGGATCATGGTGAATCCACGGTTAAGCTCAGCATTCGATCTTGTCGCATTTATAAAAAGTACATAGAACCAGAACAGACAAAGAATCGTGATAATTACAAATACTGTATATGCAATGATTCGCCTTGTCTTGACTGGTAAACCTTTTTCTTTCTTTCCGTCCATATTCATCCCCCTTTCTACTTCTCGGTCTGCTTATTCATTTTGAATACAATCATACTCAAGATACCAGTTATAACGAACATGAATACGGAAAGGGCACCGCCCATACCATAATTCTTACTGAACAAGTGCTTGTTCAGAGCCATGATAAGTGTCATGGTTGTGTTCTTTGGTCCACCAGAACCGTTTGTCAGAATCTGTGGAACATCGAACATCTGGAGACCGCCGATAAGAGATGTGATCATAACATATACTAAGATAGGTCTCAGTATAGGAAGTGTGATCCTGAAGAATACCTGATTAGATGTAGCTCCATCCACCTCGGCCGCCTCATAAAGTGACGTGTCAATTCCAAGCATACCTGCCAGAAGAAGTATAGTTGTATTACCAAACCACATCAAGAAGTTCATGAATGCAACAAGAGTTCTTGCAGATCCGGTATGTCCAAGGAAATCATATGGATTCCCCTCTGCTATCACCCCCATACTCTGAAGCATTCCATTGATAGGGCCTACCTTTGAGAACAGTGCGAAGAATAACATTGCAAAAGCTGATGCCATGATCAGGTTTGGCAGATAAATAACTGTCTGGAAAAACGCCTTACCCTTAAGCTTCAGACTTGGGTTAGCAAACCATGAAGCAAGGAGAAGTGATATAAGAATCTGTGGGATGAATCCCATGATCCACATGATCATTGTATTTCCAAAATATGTCCAAATACTTCCGTTCTTGAACATACTAACATAGTTGTCCAATCCCACCGGTTCAGGGCCAATCTCCATAATTCCATCAAAGAAGTGCTTAAAGAAACTGTTATAAATAGTTGAGCACAGTGGAATCAACTGGAAAATTATGAAAACAACCGCAAACGGAATCAAGAAAAAGTATCCCCAACGGTTATAGCGTACTATGTTGCTTTTTTTACTTTTCATTCTATAACCTCCCTAGTCGGGTCTGTAAGAGCATAAAAAACGTGCCTGTCTGGCACCTGCCAGACAGGCACGCGTATAATACTATGCTTGTGTTATACAGACCTAATATTGATTACTCTACTGTGATTGCTGGGTACTTTGTAGCTACATCCTGCTTGAATGCTGCAACAGCCTCATCATATGTTGCGTACTGACCTGCGAAGTAATCCTTCATAGCCTTCTGGAATGACTCATTACATCCCTGATCGTAAGCTGAGATGTTAGAAAGGTCGATCTTCTCAACACCTGCGCAGAACATACCGATTGGGTTCTGTCCGCCAAGTACTGCATCACCATATGATGTGTCAGCAGCCATAGCATCCATAGCTGGCTTGTTGTTTACGAAGTCGTTATCAGCCTTAACAATATCTGTCATGATAGTTGTATCTGTTGTAAGCTTTCTCATGATATCAGCAACAAGTGTTGGGTTGTCTGTGCCTGTAGCACCACAGATCCATGTACCACCCCAGAAGAAGCCCTGAGGTCCTGTTGTTGCGCCCCAACCGCCTGCATGTGCGATTGACTTTTCATCATCAGCTGCCATTGAGAAGTCGATCATCCAAGCTGGTCCGAAGTAAGCGAATACCTTTCCTTCTGGATAGAATCCAGCTTTCCACTCATCGCCCCAAAGGTCACCAGTTGTTGTCTGACCAGCATCATATGATGCCTTCTCTGCATCTGCCCAAGCCTTGAACTGTGGATCGATGTTGAGCTTGCCATCCTCAACCCACTTGCTTGATACGTTGTTTGAATATACACGGTATGTATCGTTAACTGTTGCTGTGAGCTTGTAGCCCTTAGCTGCTAACTCTGTACCTGTTGCATAGAATGTATCCCAATCTGATACGTGCTTCTGAACCTCGTCAGGATCGTCTGATCCCCACATATCCTTTGCGATCTCTCTGTTGTAGATAAGGACACCTGGGCAGCCCTGCCATGAAACACCCTTAAGTGTACCCTTTGAATCTGTCATAACGTCCTTTGTGTACTGATACTGATTTGCCAGCTCGTCATCTGTGATTCCGAGATCTGAAACTGACATTGTGTAGTCTGTATCAACATACTTAAGTGCATAATCAGCCTCTACAAGGAACATATCAATCTTGTCATCTGCTGATGCATCTGCCTGCTTAAGTAACTGCTGATCCAGATTGTTCTGGTAAGCGTTGTCATCTGAAGGAACGATTGTCCAAACAACATCAACATCACCGATCTTACCATGAGTTCCATCAACCTCTTCATATCCTGGATAGTGAGCTGTAAGTCTTGACTTGAACTCCTCATTCCAAGCGTAGATGTTAAGAACCTTGCCCTCATCGCTGTTGCTTACTTCTGCCTCTGAAGTAGTGTCTGATGCGTCGTCCTTTGCTGCCTCTGTTGTTGTTGTGTCGTCCTTCTTAGCCTCTGTTGTTGCGTCATCCTTACCACCACAAGCTACGAGTGAAAGTCCCATAGCACATGCTAATGAAAGAACTAATGCCTTCTTGAATTTTCTCACAAAAAAACCCTCCTTAAAAATATAATCTCTTACTCAAATGTGGCAACTTGCCAAACCCCTTTCATACCGGCTAGGCAACCGATAATCAGTCATCTGTCAATTTAGCCAACTTTCGAGTTTGTTTTATGAACTTGATAAGCAATTTTACTAATCGTTGCTAACAGTTCATTACCCATTTTCCATCGCTTTTCCTTAGCGACAATGTCATTATAGGACATATTAGACAATAATGCAAGTACTTTTTTCGCTTTTTTATGGTAAATTTGTAAATAACACGGCTAAATAGCCTTATTTAACCCTGCTGCTTATGTATTCTTTGATCAAATCCGCCACTTTTTGTGGATTATATACAATCAGGCGGTCAGAACCAGACATCTCTGTCATCTCCACATTGCTGTGTGACTCTGCATATTCTTTATAGTATGAATTGTATGTGCCAGCAGGGTCTTCCTCGGAATTTTGCATCAGATCTTCGTATGTCTCCAGTGTATCATCATCCTGATGGAGAAACGGATCCGTATAAGGATTGCAGTATATCATATACATAGGAGTCTTCTCCGGAAGTCCAAGTGCAGCCACCTTGTTAGCATTTTTCACAAGGTTCTTGTCCTCATTGTACATACCCTGGGTATAAAGCCCCTTTTCAATAATGGCATTTCTCCTATCCATCTGGTCCTTTGTGTATATATTGTAGGAATTATCAGGCAGCACACTGTCTGAAAGTCTCTGTCCGCCAATCTTGACAAGTTCAAGCATGATTTTGTTTTCAAATGAACAATATGCATCCTCATCCATTCCCTCATACTGATCTGGGAAATACATCTGGAGTCCCACTATCGCCTCCACCTCGTCAGGATACTCATCTGCCCAGTCCACAGCCAATGTTCCGCCGCTCTTGCTCGCCACAAGTATATATGAAGTTCTTCCTGTGACAGCCTTGACTGCCGCTCTTGTCTCGGCCAGCATTGAGTCTATGTCCTTCGGCGCATCCCAGTCATCACTGTAGCCACTTCCGCTCCTGTCCACATATATGAGTTCATAGTCAGGAAGTTCATCGAACAACGGTTCAAGCGCTATCGAATCATCTGCAGTCTTATTCGGGTGTATGAACACAAGAGCATGTTCTGCAGTTTCATCTCCCCTGTGTACAACATGTATCTCATGCCCATCTATCTCCACCATCTGTCCCGGAGGGGTCATATACTTCTCCTCTTCCTTAAGTGCTTTCCTATGTTTTACATTTGCATAGATAAGCACGCTGCCAAGTGTCACGATAGTCGCCAGCAGGACTATCCCCACGGCCTTAAGGATCATTTTCCCCAGTTTCTTTCGCTCTTTATTCTTTTCTTCCTTTGTCATACCCATGCTCACCGACTTCAGCGGCTCATTATGCGCAAGTTTCGGGATCATCTTCTCCCCCCCGGCTGTCGCACTCTTCTTTTGTGCATTTCTCTCGTTAACTTTCTCATTGCTTTTTCCGTTTGTTTTCTTGTCAATACTCATACCCGCGCTTTTACCTCTATCTGTTTTTAGTAATTGTGTCCAATTTTATATGGCACAGCATAATACAATCTATCATATACCAACAAATGTTAAAAGTAAATAAATTCTAATTTACCTCGGTTTACTTATATTTTTCTTTATGCTACTATCAAATACAGAACAGGCAAAAAGTCTTTCTTAAATAATATAGAAAGGACATAACATCAAATACTATGTCAGGAAAGAACAAAAAATCAAAGAATAAGCGCTCATCCTCCAACTCGCAGGTAAAGCCGGAGGCTCTGGCTAAACAGACGAAACAGACAGTTCAGGATGCGCCAGCAAAACAGACGAAACAGGCTGCTCAATCCGGGCTGCAGGAAAACAGGGACATCAAGGCAGCCGATTACCAAAAGTGCAAGCAAAAAGCTAACAGCATGCCGGAGACAAATAGCAAATCCGAACCAGATATCAAGTCAAAATCAACCGACAAAACAGAGGTCGCCACAGAGAACCAGCCAGTGAAATTCCGCAGGATAAGCATAGAGGGTGTGGACGACCGAATGCCCCACAGCAAACCGGCGAAGAAAAGCCTCCATGCTGACAGCAACCTTGATATGCTGGGAATGAGTAAAAAGCAGCGCCGTGCTGCCAGAAAAGAGCTCTATCAAAAGAACACAGAGGGAATGTCCCGAAGGGAAAAGTTCTCCTATTTCTTTGACTATTACAAATGGAGAGTGATAACTCCTATCCTTGTCGTTGCATTTTTATGTTATCTCGGAGGCACCATATACATGAACAAAAGACCAGTCGCCCTGGGGTTTGTCGTGTTGAACGCACAGGATGCAGACATTGTCAACCTGTCATTTGAAGATGACTATATCGACCACTTCGGCATAACCGGCAGCTATCAGTTCAAGGAGTCGGTCGGACTCGATATCGACTACGACTATTACCTCGAGCACTCCGAATACGTCCAGACCAGCAATAGCACCGACTACAGCATCCTGTCATCGGACTGTGATCTCGGATCTTATGATGTAATAATCAGCAACGCCACAGGAGTTAAGTACTGTGCAGCTCAAAACATAGCAAAACCCTTAAAAGGTTATCTGAGCGAGGACGCATACGCCAAGCTCGAACCTTATATGGTAGAATTTAACGATCCAAACGGAACAGCAAGAACATACGCCATCGATATCAGTGACACACAGTTTGCAAAGGATCTGGATACCGGCTACTCAGACGTATATGTTGCATTTCCAGGAGTCATAGACAGAAATTATACCAACTCACTCAGGTTCCTGAACTATGTCCTCAGCATAGATCTGACTGAATAATAGATCACTGTAAATCATATAAAAGAAAAAACGCATGATGCATTTGCCTCCCGCCACACGGAAAGGATAAATTACATCATGCGTTTTTCGTTTGCTCATATCAATATATTTTATTATATATATTTTTGGGGATCTGCCGCTATCAGTCCTCAGAATCCATATTCATAACCTGTCTCTTTCTTGCAAGCTCGTCATTAGCAAGATACTCATCATATGTAGTCTGCTTGTCTATGAGACCGGTGTTTGTTATCTCTATAATTCTATTGGCTGTTGTCTGTACAAACTGGTGATCCTGCGAGGAGAACAATACGACTCCAGGGAACTTGATAAGTCCGTTGTTGAGTGCTGTGATCGACTCCATATCTAGATGGTTTGTAGGCTCATCAAGGATCAGTGTGTTTGAACCCATGATCATAAGCTTTGACAGAAGGCATCTAACCTTCTCTCCTCCTGAGAGGACTTTGACCTTCTTAACTCCATCCTCACCTGCAAAGAGCATTCTTCCAAGGAAACCTCTTACATATGTGGCATCCTTCTCATCTGAATACTGAGTGAGCCAGTCTACTATCACAAGGTCGTTGTCGAACTCCTTGGTGTTGTCCTTAGGGAAATATCCCTGTGAAGTTGTAACACCCCACTTGTAACTTCCCTCATCAGGCTCCTCCTCGCCTGCAAGTATCTTAAAGAGCATGGTTGTTGACTTGGTATTTGGTCCTACAAATGCTATCTTGTCGTCATGTCCAACTGTGAATGAGATATCATCTAGAAGCTTCTCACCGTCAACTGTCTTGGAAATATGTGACACGGTAAGCACTTCATTTCCGATCTCTCTCTTAGGTCTGAAATCGATATATGGGTACTTTCTGCTCGATGGCTTAATATCATCCAGCTCGATTTTCTCAAGAGCACGCTTACGTGATGTCGCCTGCTTGGACTTTGAAGCATTTGCCGAGAATCTCTGAATGAACTCCTGGAGCTCCTTGATCTTCTCTTCCTTCTTCTTGTTTGCTTCCTTCATCTGCTTGATCATCAGCTGGCTCGACTCATACCAGAAATCGTAGTTTCCTGCGTAGAGCTGGATCTTGCTGTAATCTATATCTGCTATATGTGTACATACCTTGTTAAGAAAATATCTGTCATGTGATACAACGATGACTGTGTTCTCAAAGTTGATGAGGAACTCCTCAAGCCATGCAATAGCATCCATATCAAGGTGGTTAGTAGGCTCATCTAGAAGAAGCACATCTGGATTGCCGAAAAGAGCCTGTGCAAGAAGTACCTTGACCTTGAGTCCGCCGTCCAGATCCTTCATCAGGCTGTAGTGATACTCTGTGCCTACACCAAGACCATTCAAAAGTGTTGAGGCATCTGACTCAGCCTCCCAGCCGTTCATCTCAGCAAATTCAGCCTCAAGCTCTGCTGCCTTTACTCCATCCTCATCTGAAAAATCTTCCTTCATATATATAGCGTCTTTCTCCTTCATAATCTCGTAGAGGCGCTTATTTCCCATAATTACTGTGTCAAGCACTTGATAATCATCATACTTGTAGTGATCCTGCTGAAGTACTGAGAGTCTCTCTCCGTCATTCATGGTCACATCACCCTTTGAAGGCTCTATCTCTCCTGAGAGTATCTTTAGGAATGTCGACTTTCCGGCACCATTTGCACCGATGAGTCCATAACAATTGCCCTCTGTGAACTTGATATTCACATCCTCGAACAAAGCTTTCTTACCAAATCTCAATGTTACATTATTAGCACTAATCATTGACGTATATACCTTTCACTATTTGTTCTGTCTGCGTCCGCAGACGTCTCCATTATCAGTGATTAAGTATATCAATACATACCTTTGGTGTCAACTTTACTTTATGTAAAGGGCTGACACATTTGTTACGCATCAGCCCCGCTCTTCCATCGTCATTTACGCTTTTCCGCTTTTTATTTGAGATTTCTGACTATCGGATCATACAGATCAAGTTCGCAGTGCTCTGTGTCTGTAAAATGATCACAACTCAGGCAGCTCTTGCCTGTCACATCATTTGTGTGGCCCTTGCATGAACACTTCTTCTCATACGCACTGCATCTCTCTGCAACTTCCCTGTAAGTTTCTGCTGAACTTCTCATTTCATTATCTCCTTTGCCATGTTTGCTATGCATCTATATGCTGCCCTATTATTATCTGCATATTCTGTCACTATATTCATCTTTCATTTCAGTTTCTGTTCCACATCTTAACCGTGCACAGGCTCAGATTCTTGACAACTCGCTATATATTAAGTACAATCAAAAATAAAAATTTTTAAATGATTGGAGATGAAGTTTTGGGCGCGGGTTCCATAATAAACATTATAATTCTGGTGGTGCTAGTGGCACTGTCTGCATTCTTTTCATCAGCTGAGACGGCTCTTACAACCGTCAGCAAATTCTCCCTTAGATCGCTTGCTGACAACGGCAACAAAAGAGCATCAAGGGTTCTAAAAGTCACTGAGAATTCAAGCAAGCTGATAAGCACTATTCTTATAGGAAACAACATAGTCAATATATCAGCATCATCTCTCACAACTACATTTGTCACAAAGGCTTTCGGAAGTGCAGCAGTTGGAATCGCAACAGGTATCCTCACACTCGTTGTTCTTCTCTTTGGCGAGATCACTCCAAAGACTATTGCACAGAGATATAACCTGAAGATATCACTACTGTATATCGACATAATCCAGTTCCTCATGGTTATTCTCACGCCTGTGATATTTATTGTAAACAAAATTGCAGATTTTATTTTCTGGGTAATAAGGCTTGACAAGGACGGTGGGAACCAGAAGATGACCGAAGACGAACTCATAAGCATGGTAAACGTTAGTGAGGAAGAGGGTGTCATCGAGGGCAAGGAAAAAGAAATGATAACCAATGTTGTGGATTTCGGTGATTCCATCGCCCGGGATGTCATGATACCAAGAGCCGACATGACGATCGCATCTGTGGATATGGCATACGAGGATCTGCTGAATCTGTACATGGAAGTTCCATACACCAGAATTCCTGTGTATGAGGATTCAAGGGACAACGTGATCGGCATTCTCCATGTGAAGGACTTATTCTTCTACAAAGCAACACATAACATCAACAATTTCAGTGTGCGCAATATCATGAGAAAGCCATTGTATGTATATGAGTATCAGAAGACAAATGATCTTCTGCACTCCATGAAGTCCGATTCCAACACAATGGCGATAGTACTCGACGAGTACGGCATTTGCATCGGACTGATAACCATTGAAGATCTCATCGAAGAAATCATCGGAGATATCAAGGACGAATATGACATAGAGGAGCACAACAATATCATCAAGATCGATGATGATCATTACAACATAGATGGATCTATCAAGCTTGATGACTTAAATGACGCACTTGAACTAAACATAGAGTCCGAGGATTACGATTCTCTCGGAGGTTACATCACAGAGCTTTTGGACCACATTCCATCAAAGGGTGAATCCGTTACAGACAACGCCTGCATATACAAGGTTATCGAGATGGATAAAAAACGAGTTGCCAGAGTGCTTGTGACAATGATGCCAAAGGCACACAATGATAACGAAGAATAAATGCAGATTTTTCAAATAACTACAAAACAAACGGCTATGCGAATGATTCCATAGCCGTTTGCTTTGCGCAATTTCACAATTTTATATGTTTTATCGTAAAACAACCTTGTAATGTAGTTTTGAATACTATATAATATGTCATGTTGGCTTTAACATAGCAATTTGCGCATTTGACGCAGCGATACAGACATACTACTATCCAAATATAACAAGAGGTGTCTACATGGATAAAAAGACTAACATAAAAGATATAATATCAATGGCCGGAGGCCTTGATTACATAAACCCGAAGGATATCCCGTCGATCGACCTGTACATGGATCAGCTAACAACATTCATGGAGGATCAGCTTGGCAAGAATAGGCGCAACGACGAGGACAAGGTGATGACGAAGACAATGATCAACAATTACACCAAGAACAACCTCCTCCCATCGCCCAACAAAAAGAGATATTCCAAGCAGCACTTGATACTGCTCATATATATTTATTACCTGAAAAATATGCTCAGCATAAATGATATACAGACACTGCTGCAGCCACTTATTGACGGATATTTCAACGCGAACAAGGACGGCAAGGATATATCAGATATATACGCTCATCTCTATGAACATCTGTCGCAGCATTACGGTGACATCATAAAGGACATTGTGAGAACTGCCAACAAGGCGGATGCGATGTACGATCCTGAGAAGGATTCATATCTCCATGACCTGAGCATGATATCATTGCTGTCCGTAGACATATACGCCAAGAAGAAATATGTTGAGCACCTTGTAGATAAACTGAGACTCGAATCCGAGGACGAGGCACGAGTTCAGGCACAGAAAACACAAAAAGCACAGAAAGCAAAGGAACAACAGGCTGCCACCAAAAAGTCCAGGCAGCAGGCTGCCGCAAAGTCAGCAAAAAACCAGCAGAGCAGACCTTCAGGCGTCAAATAATTCATATAATAAATAAAAAATGCCGGCACAGATATGCATGAGGTACCCCCTCAATATGCATTATCCGTGCCGGCATTTTTTATTTCTGACTGTCGTCCTTCTTGTCAGGCTGCTGAAAACTCTTCATTCTGGAGAATACCAGCTCATATCCATCCTTGCCGTAGTTCAAAGATCTGTTGACTCTACTTATTGTAGCTGTGGACGCTCCAGTCTTCTCCGCCACCTCGAGATATGTATTATCCTCTTTCAGCATCTTTGCCACTGCAAACCGTTGTGCTATAGATAACAGCTCATTCACCGTACAAACATCCTCAAAGAAATTAAAGCACTCTTCCTCTGTCTCCAATGTAAGTATTGCCTCAAACAGATCCTGTACTGCTTCTGTGTGTACTGTTTTTCCCATAATCAAGCTCCTTTATAACTTTCACAACTTTAGTGTGATAAAGTAGTTATACTATATACCACTTTTTTATAATTTGCAATCCTTTTTGATCCACACTGAAAGTCCTCGTCTATTCACATAGAACTCACCGCAGCCTTCTTCGTCTATCTTTATATCATACTTGGCATTGCCCATAACGTCAGCGAAATGTGCACCAGCAAACTGTCTGCCGACATACATCCTCTTGGTTCCGCCAACGCCGTCTGACATAACAACTGCCAGTCCAGAATCTTTATGTTCCTCATCGCCCTCTCTAGTCCAGCCAACCACGTCGCTGTGATCAAAATAATCATGCTGATTACCATAGGCGTATTTCTTTCTGAGTTTCAAAAGCTTGTTTAATACAGTCTTCTTGGACTTAACCTTTATCTGCGGTATTCCGGCATAATCACCGATGTACAGGCACGGATACCCTTGCTGTCTGAGCAGAACAACCGCGTATGCCAGAGGCTTGAACCAGTCCTCAACATACGACTCAAGTATTCCTCCAACCTGCGATTCGTGGTTGTCAACGAACGTGACTGCCTTCTCTGGATTGCTCATCATCAGTGATCCCTTAAGAAGATCCGCCATGTTATACGCTCCATCGGCAACTGACGCATCGTGGAAGTTGAAATGCAAAGGCACATCAAACAGAGCCACCTGATCATCCGTTGCCTTTATATATCCATTCAGATAATCCACATTCCAGTGCCAGAAATCTCCAACTGCAAATATGTCTTTATGTATAAACTCAGGTGCATCCTCAGTAGTCTTCTTCCTTGATGTCACTGGTATATCAGAAACCGCTGCAACAAAGTCCTTTATAAACCATGCCGGTATAGCCTCAGCCTCCTGGAATCTGTATCCATCCACATCTGTATTCTTCTCATACCACTGCGCCCAGCTCATGAGCTCGTCATAAACTTCCTGATTGTAGAAATCTATCTCGCTGCCAATGATATAATCATACTTTGAAAATTCCTTCTCTGCCTCCTCAGGATTTCTTCCCTCAAGCGCGCACACACGCTTTCTGAATTCGTCCTGCTGCCAGTCTATTCCCGCAAAATGCTTCCAGTTCCACTTGAACTTTGAATATTTTGTCTTTCTACCTGGGAATGTGAACTTTGAAAGTGCACCCACTGTCTTTTTGTTTCCTATCATCTGTGGAATATCCTTGGAATTGAAGTCCGCAGCTGTCACCTTCTCTATCTTATCTGCACCGAGCTTCTGTCTCACTGCCACATCTGCATACACATTGATACCCTCAGCCTTCATAGCCCTGATGGCTGCCAGATATTCTTCCTTCGTTCCATACCGGGTTCCCACCGAACCCTTCTGATCGAACTCACCCAAATCGTACAGATCATAAGGTGCATAACCCATATCCTCTTTGCCCTGCGCACCCTTTGTTGCAGGCGGAAACCATACAGCCGTAGCCCCCATCCTTTTAAGTACCGCAGCATCCTCCGCTGCCTTCTTCCATAAATTCTGGCTATCGGTTGTATTTGCCGTAAAATACTGAACCAAAAGTCCGTTATCCTTCATCTCAATACCTCCGTTTTTGGCATATAATCACCCTTATGAATCATTATATCAAATCTGAATATATGAGTAAAGACCGACAGGCAAAAACAGTTCGGGACTTCACTCGTCAAAAGGAAGTCCCGAACTGTTTTTATATAGTATAGCATACATACGAAAAGCAATCATAATAGCGTCTGCGCATATCATAAGCAGTCACCGGCTAAAGTCCTATGACCATTTATAACATATTAAAGATTCTTTATTCTCTCTATAGCTTCAACTGTGTTCTCGTATGTTCCAAATGCCGTGAGTCTAAAGTATCCCTCGCCGCTTGGTCCAAATCCTGAACCTGGGGTTCCGACCACATTTGCATTCTCAAGCAGATAATCAAAGAAATCCCATGATGACATGTTATCAGGTGTCTTGAGCCAGATATATGGAGCATTCACGCCGCCAGATACAGTGTATCCTGCATCCTTAAGTCCCTGTGAGATAACTTTTGCATTGTTCATATAATACGCGATCTGAGCCTTTGTCTGAGCCTTACCCTCATCTGAATATACAGCATCGCCTGCTGCCTGAACAATGTAAGGAGCTCCGTTGAACTTGGTTCCATGTCTTCTTGCCCAGAGGCTATGCATGGACACTCCGTCAGCATCCTTAAGATCCTTTGGAACTACAGTATATCCAAGACGGGTTCCTGTAAATCCTGCATTCTTTGAGAAGCTTTTAAGCTCGATGGCACATGTTTTTGCGCCCTCACACTCGTATATAGTATGCGGAACATCCTCCTCGCTTATATATGCCTCGTATGCAGCATCATAAATAATGACCGCACCGACTTTATTTGCGTAGTCTACCCACTCCTGGAGCTGCGCTTTCTTGATGGTGGCACCTGTAGGGTTGTTCGGGAAACACAGATATATGATATCAGGTGTCTTCTTTGGAAGTTCTGGTGCAAAGTTGTTGTCAGCCAAGCATGGCATGTATATTACATCGCTCCAAAGTTCTGTATCCTTGTCGTATGTGCCAGTTCTTCCAGCCATTACATTCGAGTCAACATACACTGGATATACAGGGTCACATACTGCTATCTTGCTGTCAGCTGTGAATATCTCCTGGATATTTGCTGAATCGCTCTTTGCTCCATCACTTACAAATATTTCATCGGCAGATATGTCTACGCCTCTATCAGCGTAATCGTTCTTTGCTATTGTATTTCTGAGAAACTCATAGCCGAGATCAGGGGCATATCCCTTGAATGTCTCTGCCACTGCCATCTCATCTACTGCTTTGTGAAGTCTCTCAATGATTGCAGGTGCAAGTGGCTGTGTCACATCCCCGATGCTGAGTCTGATAACCTTCTTGTCTGGATGCGCAGCGCTGTACTCTCTCTGCTTTCTTCCAACTGTTGAGAAAAGGTAACTTCCTGGAAGCTTTAAATAGTTTTCATTTGCCTTAAACATGTTATTCCTCCTGTGAAAATATATCAACCTGACCGTCAAACACTTTTCTCGCCGGTCCTGTCATATTTATTGTTTTTTTATTTCTATCGTATTCTATGTGAAGTTCTCCCCCGCCAAGCTGAACCGTCACCACATTGTTTGTATAGTTTTTCGCCATGCATGCCGCAGCTGCAGCACATGCTCCAGTGCCACACGCCATAGTCTCTCCCGAACCGCGTTCCCACACTCTTATCTGAATAAGATCCCGGTCAATAACTCTAACGAATTCCACATTTGTTCCCGAGGGAAATGCATCATGTTTTTCCATTAATGCCCCTATAGACATAGTCTTTTCACCGTCAGTCACACAAGCCACATCTAGACCATCTAGCCACACGACCGCATGAGGATTGCCCATGGATACCCGGATAAACGATATCATTTTACCAGATACATCAATCTGCTCCTCCAGCATTTTCTCAGTTAGAGCAGCATCCACTGTCATTCTATCCCGGCCTATCTCCGGAGCACCCATGTCCACAGTGACAATGCTCTGCCTCCTGTCACCCGATATGCACCTTAGATATTTTATCCCTGCAAGCGTCTCTACAGAAATTCTTCTACTCTCTGTCATATGATTGTCATACACATATTTGCATACGCATCTTATCCCATTTCCGCACATCTCGGCTATACTACCGTCAGAGTTATAGACAGCCATACTAAAATCAGCTTTATTAGAGGGACCAATAAGGATAAGGCCATCACTTCCAACACCGCGGTGTCTGTCGCTAAGCAGCCTCGCCAGTCTCTGCGGATCATCCACTTTCTCTTCAAAGCAATTCACGTATACATAGTCATTTCCCAAGCCTTCCATCTTCGTGAAATGCATTCATGACCTCCAGAACATATTTTGTCAAATACATGACTTTCTCTGTAGCGCAGGCTATCAGAAAGAATCTGTATTATTTAATATCATATATGCCATCTCAACTATATTGATACCATGATCCATACTTTTCTTCTGCAGGTATCTGTGTGCCCCCTGCTCATCATACTCATAGTCATTCATAAGTTTGAGCTTCGCTGCCTTGATAACTTTCTTTTCTTCTTCTGTTCGTTCCTTCGGCTGAGACTTACGTTTTTTTCTCTCCCACAACAGATTCTCTATGGTGAGAGATACAGTATTTACAAAGTCCGCTGATTTGACAGGCATAGACATACATACCACACCGCTGTCCCGGACTTCCTCGTAGTTCTTCCGGCTACTTAGAACTATCATGTCAAAATACTTCGGGATATAACTCTCCAGGTCAGTATACATCATATCCGAGAATTTGTATCCACATATTATAACTCCATCATCACAGGCGTCCGCTGCCTGGGCGGCCTGTGAACCAGTTGTACACACCTTTGTCACACTTATACCGTTGCGGATGAGCAGGTTCTTAACGCTTTTTGCCTCTTCTATTTTGGGAAACACCACTATTACATTTACCAAATCTGTGTCCTCTCAATCGTGTGCCTATATCTCTTCAAATATATAGGTAAGCAATTCCCCGAACCGCTTACCTATACCACTCATCGTTTTTTTAATTGTAAAAAATCAGACTTTATAAAGATAATTTGAAATCTCCCAGTCTGTAACCTGTCTTGTATACTCATTCCACTCATCCATCTTGGCTTTTGTATATCTCTCAAAGATATGATTGCCGACAGCCTCCTTCATGAAGTCACTCTCGCTCATGGCGAGTGTTGCCTCTCTGAGGTTTGCTGGAAGGCTGTGGATATGGCGTTCCTTCTTCTCCTCTGCTGTGAGGTTGAATATGTTTGTATCTACGCTTGCTGGGACTGGAAGCTGACGCTTAATTCCATCAAGACCAGCCTTGAGGCATACAGCCATTGCAAGGTATGGGTTTGCTGTTGGATCTGGACATCTGAGCTCAACTCTTGTACCAGCGCCTCTTGCACTTGGTATTCTGATGAGTGGGCTTCTGTTCTTTGCTGACCATGCGATGTAGATAGGAGCCTCGTAGCCAGGAACAAGTCTCTTGTATGAGTTTACAAGAGGGTTTGTGATGGCTGTCATCTCTTTCATATGCTCCATGATACCTGCGATGAACCAATATGCCTCCTGACTAAGACCAAGCTTATCGTTCTCATCTGCAAATATGTTCTTGCCATCCTTCTGAAGCGACATGTTCATATGCATACCCGAACCACATACACCGTATTTTGGCTTTGGCATAAACGTTGCGCAAAGGCCATGTCTCTTTGCAATAGTCTTGACAACGAGCTTGAATGTCTCGATGTTGTCAGCTGTCTTAAGTGCCTCTCCATACTTGAAATCTATCTCATGCTGTGCAGGAGCAACCTCATGGTGTGATGCCTCTATCTCAAATCCCATCTGCTCAAGAGTAAGTACCATGTCTCTTCTTGCATTCTCGCCGAAATCTAATGGGCCAAGATCAAAATAGCTTGCTCTCTCATATGTATTTGTGGTAGGCATACCATTCTCATCTGTCTGGAAGAGGAAGAACTCGCACTCAGGGCCAACGTTCATCTTGTATCCCATCTCCTTGGCCTCTGCCAGAGCTCTCTTAAGTACATATCTAGGATCGCCCTCGAAAGGTGTTCCATCCGGCTTATACACATCACATATAAGTCTCGCAACTTTTCCCTGCTGTGGTCTCCATGGGAATGTCTCATATGTATCATAATCAGGATACAGGTACATATCTGACTCCTCTATTCTGGCAAATCCCTCGATCGATGAACCATCAAACATGATCTTATTGTCAAGTGCCTTCTCGATCTGGCTCGCAGTTATCGCTACGTTCTTAAGGTCACCAAAAATGTCTGTAAACTGGAGTCTGATAAACTCTACGTCATCTTCTTTAACCTTCTTCAATATGTCTTCCTTTGTGTACTTTCCCATCGTTATACTCCTTTTCTACACATTCTCTGAGCAGCCGCATGCCACTGCACATATATGCAGCATCTGCGCACTGCGTAGCTAGAGTAATAATAAACTTTGACAGTCTTTTTGTCAACACGGTTGAACCGATGCTTTTTTATCATTATCTCAGATCTCTTCTGCGAAATACCGTCCATGTAGCTACTATCATTGCCACACCATAAACTGCCGCGATACCCATTGCTATTCCAGCATGTCCCCAATCAATATTCCATCCCCCCATCTCATTCACTGCCACAAATGGCAGATATGACAGGAACTTTTCCAGCTTTTCTGACTGAAATATCAACGGCATGACTGTAAGTCCAAGGTCTATCACAAAAAACAGCAGTATATTTATCGACACTGATGCAGCCTTTGATGTCAGTGAAAATGCGATGAATACGCACGTCATGAACATCATTGTCAGAACAAAGCCTTCACACACTATCGATCTCAACATATATAATGCGACATCCCCATCAAAAGCCCTTCCAAATCCTCCTGCAATAGAAGAACCAACTACATATACAAGTATATCCTCCGCAGCTAGTATCCATATAGCCACAACATATACTATGATCTTCGAAAACATTATATGTACACGACTGTGTCCCTGTGCAATGGCACACTGTATATCTCGCGACTTATAATCGCTGGTGATCAGAGATGCCGCCATGAATCCAAATAACATTCCGGACACCGTACTTCCTGAAAATGCTGTCAGAAGATAATTAAACTGTTCAAAACCATTCAATTCCATCCCGAGCAGATCTCCCACAAATCCTACAGATAACAGATATATCACATCCTGAATAAAGAACACTATGAGGCAAACCCTGAACCCCACACTCTTCCATAACTTATAGAATTCTGCTGACAATAATCTACGCATGGCTGCCACCCCCTATCATCCTTATAAAGTAATTCTCCAGGCTCTCCTCCTCCATGTGATACTCCGCCACAAATACCCTCTCGTTGTACAGTACCCACGCAAATTCATCAGGGTCTACTGGTCTGTCTATCACCATCTCCGGCCCGTTCACGAACACCTGGGTAATGTTGTATCTCTCTGCAAGAATCGACAATACTTTCTGCACATCATTTGTCTTCAGCTTTATCCTGCGGCCGCATCTCGCATCTAACTGCTGAGCAGAAATGCAGTCCTTTATACATCCGTGATCTATGATTATATAATCAGTCGCCAGCTCATGAAGCTCTGTAAGTATATGGCTTGATATGAGCATAGTAACCCCAAATCTCTTGTTGAGCTGTTTAAGAAGATTCCTAATCTCCACTATCCCCACAGGATCAAGGCCGTTGATCGGTTCGTCTAGCAGCAGCAGTTCAGGGCCAGACAACATGGCACAACCTATTGCAAGTCTCTGTTTCATTCCCATAGAGTAATTACGAAACTTTCGAGGGCCAACACCACTAAGCCCTACATTGTTGATTGTCCTCTGCACCAGCTCGTCATTATCTATTCCCCTAAGTTTCATATTGAGCTTTATATTTTCCCTCGCATTGTAATTCGCATGTAGGCCCGCATGCTCACTTACAGTTCCTATCCTTGTCCTCGCCTGAACCAAACCTTTTCTGTCCGAACTTCCAAACAGTTCTATCGTCCCCTCATCTGGAAACAGGAGTCCATTGATATGATTGATCATGGTTGTCTTTCCAGCACCATTTTGTCCTATAAAACCATATATTTTTCCTCGTTCAAGCGTTATATTCACCCCCGACAAAACTTTGTTTTTGCCGTATGACTTGGTGAGATTGCTCACCTTTACTACCGTATCCACCATTTTCCCTCCACCTTTCTCTATTTTCTTCTTATAACATACCTCACAAATAAGTATTAAAATCGTATAAAAAAACCACTATCCAATAATAACATTGAATAGTGGTTCTGTATACACTTATCACTGATAAGAATTAATCCTGAACGTATGGTAATACTGCAATCTGTCTAGCTCTCTTGACAGCAATTGTGATTGCTCTCTGATGCTTAGCACATGTTCCTGTGATTCTTCTAGGAAGGATCTTACCTCTCTCTGAGATATACTTTCTGAGTGCGTTTGAATCCTTGTAATCAATCACAGCCTCTTTATTAGCACAATACTCGCAGACTTTCTTTCTTCTACGGATATTTCTTCTCTTCATTGGAGCGTCAGCTCTATCAGTTTTATTGTAAGCCATTGTATTTACCTCCTGTTTTATTTGAATGGTAAATCGTCCTCTATACCTTCTGGTATGCTCATGAATCCCTCAGTGCCTGCATTGCTCGGCTCAGGTCTTCCTGCCGGCTGATATCCACCACCTGATGTCTGTCCACTGGCAGCTTTGCTCTCTGCAAACTCCTGCTCCTCAATGACAACATCTGTTGTGTATACCTTGTTACCATCCTTATTCGTGTAGCTACCAGTCTGAATTCTGCCTGTAACGGCAATCTTAGTACCCTGCTTAAGATACTTCTCTGCGAACTCTGCACTCTTGCCGAATGCAACACAGCCTATGAAATCTGCATTCTGGTCGCCATTTCTATTAAATCTTCTGTCTACAGCCAATGTATATCTTGCGATGGCCATCTGACCGTCACCTGAGTTTGACTGTGAATATCTAACTTCTGGGTCTCTTGTAAGTCTACCCATCAATATTACCTTGTTCATTATAGAATACCTCCTATTACTCGGCGTCTAATCTAACGCAAAGATATCTAAGAACGGATTCCATAATACGAATGTTAGCCTCAAGCTGAGCTGGAACATCAGCGTCTGCATCAAACTGAATGAAGTAGTAGTATGCTTCGCCCATCTTCTGAATCTCATAAGCAAGCTTCTTAAGTCCACACTCGTTAACATCTGTAATTGTTGCGTTAGCCTTCTCAATATAAGACTTAACCTTATCAACAACAGCTGTTCTGGCTTCCTCATCAATCTTTGCACTAACAACTAAAGTCAATTCATATTTGTTCATTACATTGCACCTCCTTATGGTCTCTGGCCCACAGCTGTCTGTGAGCAAGGAATATGATTAATACATCACAAGGATTGATATTATCATATTTTTTCAGGCAATTCAAGCACTTTTTTGTTGAAAATAAGTTGCAAAAACGGATAAAAAACAACTTATTGCATTTACCTGAATTCAGTTGCATGCTTTCTTATCCATAGCGGGAACAAATTCCTCTGGCATCTGTAGTTTTCTCTATGTTCTATGGCTACCGCACTGAAAAACGTTCTCCACATATCCGTGTATTCATCCTCCTCATACTCCGCCCGCTCCAGAGTCGTGAACTCCTCATCCGTAAGATGCTTCACATACATACATTCATCTGTCGGATGCACCACAGCCGTGCGTCTGCCGTCATCGACTATAACCCAGTGTTCCGACGGCATCCTGTCAGCAAAATGCCCCGCCACCAAAAGCGACACGTCGCACCGAGGCTCTATATGGCTTACATACACTTTTCTGTCCACCGATGTGAAACGCGTCATCTCACGGAACTTGTGTGACTCATTGCTGACATTTCTCACAAGCTCCATAATGCACATGACCTCCCGTTTTATAAGCATGTGCTCGATATCTTTTCCCACTTTGAACGCAAGTATCAGATACCTGTACACCGCATCCACAGCATCTTCCCGCCAAGAGCGGAGCGCATAGAACACATTCCGGTAGACCAGATCTGATATACGCCTCACCGATCTGGTAAACTTCTCTGCCTTATCCGAGTCAGCATCAACATGTACATACTCTGCAAACATATCAAGCTGTGCAACTGGTTCCCTGACTATCCTGACATCGTCATGTCCTACTTTCAATGCATACTCCCACGCCGAATATATGCAGGATGCCGCATCCTCATAACTGCCTCCACACGTAAAAATCATCATAACGCGCTTCCTCCTTGAAGTCCTATATCGAACAACGTCATCTGCCTGTACTGTTCATTCTGATGGGTGACCTGCCAGTTCTCCCTGCGGCTCATATCAGTCATCTCACCGACGATATAATCTCGCTCGATCGGAATTCTGTACATCATACGCCCACCGCATGTTATAAAGTAATGCGCTCTCTTCAGCACCACCCCCATCTTCTTCATACTGTCAAAGTCAAGGCTTCCGTATCTACGCGCCCTGACTATCCTCGCCGCTGACTTTGGTCCTATTCCGGGAATGCGAAGCAAAAGATCATACGGCGCAGTTTGTACCTCAACCGGAAACTGATCTAGATGTCTAACAGCCCAGTTGCACTTTGGATCCATGCGCTGATCCAGATTCGGTTCATCAGCCGTGACTATCTCATCAGCACGAAATCCATAATACCTGAGAAGCCAGTCAGCCTGATAGAGTCTGTGTTCTCTCAGCAACGGAACCTCTGTCCCCAGTGACGGAAGTGCTGAATCATCGTTGATTGGTATGTATGCCGAATAAAACACCCTCTTCAGGTCGTAACTCTGATAAAGTCTCTGAGCAGTATGAATAAGAGTATAATCCGAACCTCCATCAGCACCCACTATCATCTGTGTACTTTGTCCTGCCGGTGCAAATGGTCTTCTTCTGTCTGTATCTCCAAACATAGACGGAAGCACTGTACCTGTTCCGCCGACAGTTGAAATACTAATTTCGTCTGCAGATTCTCGCAATGTACTAGCTTGAAGTGATGACGCTTTGTCTGTGTCCGGAAGTTCGACTTGTCCTGCTGCCACATCAGATGCCAGAAGATCCTGCTCCAGATTCTTCTCGTTGAATATGCTCCCAGTCAGATATCTGTTTATACTGCTTCTCTCCATGCGCGCAGACTTTCCAATCGCCAACCTGTGCGACTGTATCGTGCTGGTAAGCTTGCCCATGGGGTCAAGAATGGTCTTAAAACTCTTATTTGGAGCAAGTCGTTCCAGCCCCTCCTCAGTTGGCAGTTCCATATTAACACTTACCCTGTCCGCTAAATACCCCACCATACTTATAAGTTCATCGGGAGCTCCCGGTATCGTCTTGACATGTATATAGCCGTTGAACCTGTACTTTGTCCGCAGCATATAGAGTGCCTCACACATGAGCTGCATGGTATATGTAGGGTTCTTCATAACCCCGGAACTCAGGAACAGGCCCTCTATATAATTCCTCTTGTAAAACTCCACGACTAGATCGCACAGTTCTTCCGGTGCAAATGCGGTTCGTGGTACATCATTGCTCTTTCTATTCAGACAATACTTGCAGTCGTATACACAGTGATTGGTCATAAGGACCTTCAGGAGTGATATGCACCGTCCATCTGCAGCAAAGCTGTGGCATATCCCGCAGGACACACTATTGCCAAGGGCTCCTTTCTCGCCTTTTCTGTCCACTCCGCTGGATGTACAAGCCACATCATACTTGGCCGCATCAGCCAGTATCTTTAATTTTTCATTTGTTGTAAGTCCTTTTATTATCTCGCTCATACGTTCTATTATACGAACATTAGTTCGATAATACAAGTAATTTTATACAAATTTCTGTCAGTGTCCTTCCTGTCCCAGGTTGACATAAAAGGGGTCAGGTACCTCCGTCCCCACTAGGTTAACATAAAAGGGGCCAGGTACCTCCGTTCCCAAAGAATCCGCAGAGACTGAAAAACCGGATATATCCAGGCATAACGCCTTGAATATATCCGGTTTGCATATTGCTTATATTGTCTAACTGTTTGTCAGTTTATATCTTAGAGCTGTGGACCTGCTGCAACTAATGCCTTACCTGCTGCATTTCCCTCATACTTAGCAAAGTTCTTCTGGAATCTTGCTGCAAGATCCTTAGCCTTTGTCTCCCACTCAGAAGCATCAGCGTATGTGTCACGTGGGTCAAGGATTGCTGGATCTACACCAGGAAGCTCTGTTGGAACCTCGAAGTCGAACATAGGGATCTTCTTTGTAGGAGCCTCATTGATAGCACCGCTAAGGATTGCATCGATGATTCCTCTTGTATCCTTGATAGAGATTCTCTTGCCTGTTCCATTCCATCCTGTGTTGACAAGATATGCCTTAGCACCACTCTTCTCCATCTTCTTAACAAGCTCTTCTGCATACTTTGTAGGATGCAGCTCGAGGAATGCCTGACCGAAGCAAGCTGAG
>ERZ835980.631-NODE-631-length-46816-cov-8.922093_pt1 | contig 46816 bp, 41 predicted proteins | sample MGYA00519943_ERZ835980 | MGnify/ENA primary metagenome ERZ835980 (study PRJEB31850, sample SAMEA3708791) | human gut metagenome | biome: human gut; feature: human-associated habitat; material: faeces | place: China | collected 2014 ... | reverse complement strand
TGCTTTTCGTTTCGTTCGTTGTTTAATTTACAAGGTACACGTCCCACGCGGAACATTTGATATCTTACTACGACTATCTCTTTTTGTCAACACTTTTTTTGGTCTTTTTCAACTTTTTTCTGATATCCTTCCGGATGACATTTTCCCCACACCGTGCTATAATCATACCACTATAATATACGCCCCGAAAGGAGGCCGCGCCTTGGAATTTCTGCATCTCAACGCCACCTACGGCCGGCTGGAGCAGCAGGAGCTGCACCTGCGTCCCGGCCTGAATGTGATTTGCGCCCCCAACGAATCCGGCAAGTCCACCTGGAGCAGCTTCATCCGTACCATGCTCTACGGACTGCCCAGCCGTGACCGCGGCCCGCTGGCCGACAAGAACCGCTACGCGCCGTGGAGCGGCGCCGCCATGCAGGGCCGCATGGACGTGCTGGCCGATGGCCGCGCCTGCACACTGCTGCGGAGCACGCGCCGGGCCGTGGCCCCCATGGGCGAATTCTCCTGCACCTATACCGGCACCGCCGCCCCCGTGGAGGGCATCACCGCGCTGAACGCCGGGGAGCATCTGCTGGGCGTGCCCCGGGACGTGTTCGAGCGCAGCGCCTTCATCGGCCAGAACGCGCTGGCCGTGGAGCAGAGCGCCGAGCTGGAGCGCCGTATCGCCGCCCTCATTACCACCGGCGAGGAGGACGCCTCCTTCAGCGAGTCCTATGACCGTCTGAAAAAGCAGCTGAACCGCCGCCGGCACAACAAAACCGGCCAGATCCCCACTCTGGAGCGGGACATCGACCAGCTGCACCGGACCCTGCAGGAGCTGGACGCACTGGAGCAGCAGGCCCGGCAGGCGCAGGCGGATGTGGACACGCTGGAGCGCCGCGCCGCCGCGCTCCAACGGCAGGCTGCGCAGCAGCAGGCACAGCAGAGGCAGGTGCGGGTCAACGCCTACCGCGACGCGGTGCAGGCGGCGGAGGACGCCCAGCACCGTGCCGATACACTGGCGGAAGGCGCTGCCGCGCTGCCGGAGGACGCCGCGCTGACGCTGCTGGAGGGGCAGGCCGCTGCGCTGGCGGGCGACATGACCTCGCTTGCCGGGCAGCGCGCCGCCGCCGAGGATACCCGCCGCGCTGCCGAGGATGCCCGCGCCGCGTGGGAGGCACACCCCCTCTATCCCGATGACCCACCGGCGCTGGAACGCCGCGCCGCCGCCATCAGCCCCGGCAAGGCGCCGTCCTTTCTTCTGACCATCGCCGACGCGTTGCTGCTGGCGATCTGCGCGGTGCTGACGGTGCTGTTCCGCGATGCCTCGCCTCAGCGCTGGATCTTCCTTGGCATGGCCGTACTGGCCGCCGGGCTTACCGCGTTCTCCGTTTATCTGCGCCGACGCGCCATCCGGGAGAGCCACGCGCTGGCACAGCGGCAGCGCGATGAGCTGGCGCAGCAGACCGCGGCATACCTGCCCCTGCGGGACAGCGCTGCCCAGACGGCGGAGGCCGCACAGCAGGCCGCCGCACGGCTGTCCGGCAGTGAGGAGAGCTGCCGTGCCCGGCTGACGGCTCTGCTGGCACAGGCGCACCGCTTCGCGCCCGGTATCGCCGACCTGTCCGGGGTGCAGAGCGCCCTGACGGAGGCGCGCCGCCGGCGGAGCGCGCTGACCGCCGCCGCGCAGCAGGCCCGGGAGGCCGCGCTGTACCGCGACGCCCTGCGCGCCCAGCTGTCCGAGGAGGAGCTGGCACAGCCTGATGCCTCTGCCGCGCCTGCCGTTCTGTCCGTGGACGCCGCCGGAGAGCTGACACAGACCCAGGAGGCCCTTGCCGCCGCCCGCAGCCGCTATGACACGCTGCTGGGCCGCATCCGGGCGCTGGACAGCGGCAGCGATCTGGCCGATCAGCTGGCCCAGAAGCAGGAGGAGCTGGCCCGGCTCCAGCAGGAGTACGACGCCATCGCGCTGGCCATGACGGCGCTGGAGCAGGCCAACGCCATTCTGGAGACACGGTTCTCCCCGGCGCTGGGCGCCCGGGCGGCGGAGATCTTCTCCGCCCTCACCGGTGGGAAATACGACAAGGTGCTGCTGAGCCGCGACCTGACCCTGTCCGCCGAGGCCGCCGGCGATCCCATGAGCCGCAGCATCCAGCTGCTGAGCCAGGGCGCCGCCGACCAGCTGTATCTGGCGGTGCGGCTGGCCATCTGCGACATGGTGCTGCCCGCCGAAAAGCACGTTCCCCTCATCCTCGATGACGCGCTTGTGTCGTTTGACGACACCCGCCTCCGGGCGGCGCTGGACTATCTGCTGGCCGAGAGCGCGCAGCGGCAGATTCTGCTGTTCACCTGCCAGGGCCGGGAGCGGAACTATCTGGCGGACCGGGAAAATGTGAACGTCCTTGCGTTGTGACCTTGCAAAGCGGGCATAACAGTGATATACCTTATATGGAAAGACACCTCTCTGCGGCCACGTCTATACCGCGGAGGATCAACTGTAACGAATAAAGGAGAAGCAACTATGAGCGATTGCACCCACGATTGCAGCACCTGCGGTGAGAGCTGCGCGGATCGTAAGAATGAGAGCCCCTTCCAGATCAAGCCCCTGCGGCCCGGCTGCCGGGTGGGCAAGGTCTACGGCGTGGTGTCCGGCAAGGGCGGCGTCGGCAAATCCATGGTCACCAGCCAGCTGGCGGTGGCTGTCCGCCGGGAGGGCTACAACGTAGCCGTGCTGGACGCGGACATCACCGGTCCCTCCATCCCCAAGGCCTTCGGCATCCACGGCCGCGCCATGGCGCAGGGCGACGCCATCGTTCCCGTCACCACTGCCACCGGCATCCAGCTGATGTCCGTGAACCTGCTGCTGGAGCACGAGACGGATCCCGTCATCTGGCGCGGCCCCGTCATCGGCGGCGTGGTGCAGCAGTTCTGGGGCGATGTGCTGTGGAACGACGTGGACTATATGTTCGTGGATATGCCTCCCGGCACCGGCGACGTGGCCCTCAACGTGTTCCAGACCCTGCCGGTGGACGGCGTCATCATCGTGGCGTCGCCGCAGGACCTGGTGTCCATGGTGGTGCAGAAGGCCGTGAAGATGGCCCAGATGATGCACATTCCCATCGTGGGTCTGGTGGAGAATATGAGCTATGTCCAGTGTCCCGACTGCGGCAAAAAGCTCTATATCTTCGGCGAGGGCAAGACGGAGGAGGCCGCCAAGGAGTACGGCCTGCCCCTGCTGGCCAAGATGCCCATCGACCCCCAGCTGGCCAAGCTGACGGACGACGGCGCCATCGAGCAGTTCCAGGGCCACTGGCTGGACGGCGTGGTGGACGCTATCCTGCAAAAATAACGTGTGTTCGTGTGCATGATGATGCGCATGATGAAAGAAATTCCCCTCATCATGAAGAATGAGGGGAATTTCTTTGCACTTTTTCAGACCTTCAGATCCTGACCGGCGGCGCGGGTATGCTCCCGCATGGCCTGGCGGGCCGAATCCGCGTCCTGCCGCCGGATGGCAGACAGGATCTCCCGGTGCCGCTCCAGAATACGGCGGGCCAGCGCCCGCCGGTCCTCGGCGGAGATGGTCAGCATCTTCTTCAGCAGCGTCTGCTGCTCCACGCTGCCCAGCACATCCGTGACGATGACGGCCACCTGATTGCCGGTGGCACGGGACAGCAGGCTGTGAAACTCCACGTCCAGCTCCACGAAGCGGCGGTAGTCGCCCAGCGACTCCTCCGCCTGGGCAAGGCATCGCTCCAGCGCGGCGATGTCCTCGTCGGTGCGGCGCTGCGCCGCCCAGCCGGCGATGGTGCTGTCGTTGACCTCCCGGTACTCGCCCAGCTCCTCCAGCGAGATCTGGTTGAGCTGGATCATCTCCGTCAGGGGCTGCTCCACGCCGTCCAGCGTCAGCTCCTGCACCACCGCGCCGCTGGCGCCGTGGGTGGAGGACACATAGCCCCCCTGCTCCAGCATGCGCAGCGCCTCCCGGATGGTGGGGCGGCTGCGGCCCAGCTGCTGCATCATGGCCCGCTCGGAGGGCAGGCGGTCGCCGGGCTTCAGGCGCCCGGAGGTGATCTGCTGGCGCAGCTGCTCGTAAATGGCCTCACTGGCGCGCTTGCCCTCGATGGGCTGCCAGTCGATGTGTACGGACATGCACCGTCCCTCCTTTCCGCAAAACCAGGGTGCATTATACCGGAAAACCCGGAAAACCGCAAGTGCTGCTTTTTCACGCCCCGCACCCACAGCAAACGCCCGGGGGACAGGCCCTCGGGCGTCTGCTGTTGTGGGGAGGGGAAAAGGTTATTTCTTCAGCGCCTTCATTTCCTCGATCATCAGCGGCACGACCTTGAACAGGTCGCCGCAGATGCCGTAGTCCGCCACCTCGAAGATGGGGGCCACGTCGCTCTTGTTGACGGCGATGATGCACTCGGAATCCTGCATGCCGGCCTTGTGCTGGATGGCACCGGAGATGCCCAGCGCCACATAGATGCGGGGATGGACGGTCTTGCCGGTCTGACCCACCTGATGATCGGCGGTCATCCAGCCGGAGTCCACCACGGCGCGGGACGCGCCTACCACGCCGCCCATAAGGGCGGCCAGCTCCTCGGCCAAGGCGATGCCCTTGTCCACGTCCTTGGCGATGCCGCGGCCCACGGAGACCACCACCTCGGCGCCGGTGAGATCCACCATGGCCCGGGCGGCCTTGACGATCTCCAGCACCTTGGTCTTGATGTCGGCCTCGGTCAGGGTGAACTCGGGATGGAGGACCTCCACCTTCTCCACGCCGGCGGCGTCAAACTCGCGCTTCTTCATGACGCCGGGGCGCACGGTAGCCATAGCAGGACGGAAGCGGGGGCACACGATGGTGGCCATCAGGTGGCCGCCGAAGGCCGGACGGGTCATCTTCAGGTTGGTGTTGACGTCGAACAGCTTCGTCTCGAAGTTCATGGAGTCCACGTCCAGGGAGGAGCCGGTGCGCAGGAAGTTGATGTAGCCGTTGAGGTCCACATCCAGATGGGTGCAGTCGGCGCACAGGCCGGTGTGGAGGCGGGCGGCGCAGCGGGGGGCCAGATCGCGGCCGATGTGGCTGGCGCCGAACAGCAGGATCTCGGGCTTGAAGGCGTGCACCGCGTCGGTGATGACCTTGGTATAGGCGTCGGTGGTGTAGTCCTTCAGCAGGGGGCTGTTGTAGACGTAGACCTTGTCCGCGCCGTAGCCGCCCAGCTCCGCGGCGATGCCGTCCACGTTGTCGCCCAGCAGGATGCCGGACAGCTGGACGCCCAGCTCGTCGGCCAGCTTGCGGCCCTCGGAGATCAGCTCAAAGGTGGTGGGCATCATCACGCCCTGACGCTGCTCACAAAAGACCCACACGCCGGAGAACGCCTTGGGGTCGGTATTCATAAAAGTAGACATATCGTTTCTCCCTTCTCAGATGATGTGCTTGGTGGACAGGATGCCGAACAGCTGCTCCACGGCCTCCTTGCCGCTGCCGTCCAGCATCATGCCGACGCCCTTCTGGGGAGGCGTGAAGCTCTTGTAGATGTTGGTGGGAGAGCCCTTCAGGCCGATGGTGTCCACCTCGATGAGGGGATCGTCCTTCAGCGCGTTGTAATCCAGCACGGTGACAGGCTCGTTGTCGCAGTCCAGGATACCCCGGATGGTCATGTAGCGGGGGGTGTTCAGCTCCTTGATGCAGGTCAGCAGGCAGGGAGTCTGCACCTGCACGGTCATATAGCCATCCTCCAGCATGCGCCGGACGGTGAGGGTATTGCCCTCCTTCTGAATGTCGGCCACATAGGACACCTGGGGGATCTCCAGCTTCTCGGCGATCTGGGGGCCCACCTGGGCGGTGTCGCCGTCGATGGCCTGACGGCCGCAGAAGATGATGTCATCGGCGTCCACGCCCAGATTCTTGATGGCAGCCGCCAGGATCTGGGAGGTGGCAAAGGTGTCGGAACCGCCGAACTCGCGGGCGGACACCAGCACGGCCTTATCCACGCCCATGGCCTTCAGCTCCAGCAGCATGCCGGCGGCGGGAGGGGGACCCATGGACACGGCGATGACGGGGCAGCCCAGCTGATCCTTCAGGGTCAGGGCGGCCTCGATGGCGTTCATATCGTCGGGGTTGATAATGGTCTGCATGGACGCACGATCCAGCGTGCCGTCGGCGTTGACGGCCACCTTGCCGGAGGTGTCGGGGACCTGCTTGACACAAACGATGATCTTCATATGTTCGTTGCTCCTTTCCTCTTCACTTCAGCAGATTGCCGGAAATGACCATCTGCTGGACCTGAGAGGTGCCCTCATAGATGGTGAACACGCGGCAGTCGCGGTACTTGCGCTCCACGGGATACTCCTTGATATACCCGTAGCCGCCGTGGATCTGCACGGCCTTGGCCGCGATCTCGTTGCAGGTCTCGGAGGCGAAGTACTTGGCCATGGAGCAGTACATGGAGGCGTTGGGGTCGTTCCTGTCCTTCATCTGGGCGGCCATGTAGACCAGCTCCTTGGCGGCGGTGAGCTTGGTGGCCATATCCGCCAGCATGAAGGCGATGGCCTGGTTCTTGCAGATGGGCTTGCCGAACTGCACACGCTCCTTGGAGTACTTGATGGCCTCGTCCAGGCAGCCCTGGGCCAAACCGATGGACTGGGCAGACACGCCCAGACGACCGCCGTCCAGCGTCTTCATGGCGTTGATGAAACCCATGTTCTCCTTGCCCAGCATGTCGCTCTTGTGGACGCGGACATCCTCCAGCACCACGTCGGAGGTGGCGTAGCCCACCAGCCCCATCTTGGCCTCGTGCTTGCCGCAGGAGACGCCGGGGGCCTTCATGTCCACGATGAAGGCGGAGATGCCCTTGTTGCCGCGCTTCATGTCGGTCTTGGCGTAGACGATGCAGTAGTCGGCCAGAGGCGCGCCGGAGATGAAGCACTTGCGGCCGTTGAGGATGTAGTAATCGCCGTCCTTCACAGCGGTGGTGACCATGCTGCTGGCATCGGAGCCGGCGCCCGGCTCGGTGAGGCCGAACACGATCTTCACCTTGTTCTCCACGGAGGGACGAAGGTATTTCTCCAGCTGCTCGGGGGTGCCCGCCTGCATCAGGGGGCCGCCGCCCAGGGAGTTGGGGGTGTTGGCGTACAGGCTGGCCACGGCGGAGACACGGGCGATCTCCTCAATCATGATGATGTAGGCCAGGGTATCGGCGCCGGCGCCGCCGTATTCCCGGGGGATCTTCAGGCCCAGGAAGCCGCACTTGGCCATCTTGTCCACGATCTCCTCGGGGAACTCACCGGTCTCCTCCACCTTGTCGAGGATCTCGGTGGTCAGCTCGGTCTCGGCAAACTGGCGCACCAGCTTGCGGATCATTTCATGCTTTGCGTCGAAAATCATAGTTTTCCTCCTGTTCAGTTTGGGTCGCGCTGTTGGTTCAGCAGGGGATCTCGTGACTGGATTTGCCCGCAGTCAGGATCTCATAGATGCTGTTGATGCCGCACTCGGCCATCTGCTGGGCGGCCTCGGCGGTGAAGAACGCCATGTGGGGCGTGTGGTACACGTTGACGAAGGAGCGCAGGTACTTCAGCTTGAAGTAGGGCATGCCGGGGGTGCGGATGATGTCCTCGTCGTGGGGCACATGGATGATGCCGGTCTCGCCGGGGAAGGCGTCCATGAACAATGCGCCGAACTTGCCGGACTCCACGGCCTCGGTAACGGCGTCGATATCCACCAGCTCGCCCCGGGCGTTGTCGATGAACACCACGCCGTCCTTCATCTTGGCGATGGCCTCGCGGTTGATCATGCCGGTGGTCTCCGGCAGCAGTGGGGTGTGGATGGTGATGATGTCGGACTCCCGGTACAGGGTGTCCAGATCCACATACTCGGCGTACTGGCGGACGGCGTCGTTCTGGTACACGTCGTTGGCCAGGATGCGGCAGCCGAAGCCGCTGAGGCACTTGATGACGGTGAAGCCGATCTTGCCGGTGCCCATGACGCCCACGGTCATGGTGCGCAGCTCGCGGCCCATCTTGCCCTTCAGGGTAAAGTCGTTGTCGTTGGTGTTGTACAGCGCCTTCTTGAACTTGCGGATGCACATCAGGATGGCCATGACGGTGTACTCCGCCACGCCGTTGGGGGCGTAGGCGCCGTTGCACAGGCGGAAGCCCAGGGAGCGGGCGTAGTCGCAGTTCATGTGGTTGTAGCCCACGCAGCGGCTGGCCAGCACCTTGACGCCGTAGCCCTTCAGCTCATCCAGCACCTCGCTGCAGTAGTCGCTCTGGCCCAGGGTGGTGACGCCGTCGCAGCCGGCGGCCATGTTTGCGGTGGTCTTATCCAGATTGGCGGGGGTGGAGATCAGCTCGATGCCATATTGCTTGCACAGGTTCTCGATAACGGGCTTTTCGTCGGGACGTACCTCATATGCGGCGATCTTCATGGTCATATTCTCCTCTCTATTTTTCGGGAGGGGCGGCCCGCCTCCTCAAACGGGCCGCGCCCTGTCTTTCAGCTTCTCCTCAAATCGTGCGGGACAGCTCAGTCCTTCAGCTTGGGATCCATGGGCACCGCCTCGCCGGCGGCGATCATGGCGGCTACCTGCTCGTCAGAGTAGCCCAGATCCTTCAGGATCTTCTCGGTCTGCTCGCCCAGATACGGGCCGCGGTTGTAGGGGGGCAGCTCCGTCTCCTCGAAGATGACGGGGGGCCGCACCATGGTGCGCTTGTTGCCGTTGGAATACGCCATCTCGTAGAAGCAGCCGGAGGCCCATGCCTGCTTATCCACCAGCAGCTGGTCCCAGGTCTGGGCCACGGCGTAGGGCAGGTCGTTGGCGTCCATCAGCTTGCACCACTCGTCCAGCGTGCGGGTGGCCATCTCGGCCACCAGGAAGTCATAGAACTCCTCGATGTTGGCCTGCAGCGCCGCCTGGGGATAGTAGCGGGGATCGTCGGCCATTTCGGGGTGACCGATGGCCTTCATGAAAATGGGATAGTGCCGGTCGTACTGGGGCATGGCGATCTGGAGCCACTTGTTGTCCTTGGTCTTGTGGCACACCACCAGCGGGTTGGGCAGCGTCCGGCGGGACAGGGGGTACTTGGTGCACTCGGCGCCGTACTGGCTGGCCTGCAGCAGCAGGGACACGTCCCAGATGGCGCTGTGGAACAGAGACACCACCACGCGGTCGCCCTGGCCGGTCTCACGGGCGCGGTACAGCGCCGCCAGAATGCCGCTGGCCAGATACATGCCCACCTGATGGTCGCCGAAGCCGGCGATGGTCAGCATGGGCAGGGCGTCCCGGTCAAACAGGGTGCCCAGGATGCCGCCGCGGGCGAAGAACGCCGTAAAGTCAAAGCCGGGCAGATCCTTGTCGGGGCCCTTCTCGCCGTACCCGGACACGAAGCCGTACACCAGCTTGGGGTAGCGGGCGTGCAGCGTGTCATAGTCCAGCGCCGCCTTCTTCAGGGGATTCTGGCGCCAGTTGGTGATGAAGATGTCGGCCTCGGAGATCAGCTTCTCCAGCGCTTCACGGCCGGCGGGGGTCTTGGTGTTCAGGCACACGCAGGTCTTGCCCGCGTTCTCCAGATCGTAGGAGGTGTTCTCCTTCTGATCCAGGGGACGGCCCTCGTTGACGGCGGTGTAGCGCAGGGGATCGCCGGCGGGAGCCTCGACCTTGATGACCTCGGCGCCCAGGTCAGCCAGGAAACGGGCGCAGCAGGGAGCGGCGATGAACGTGGCCAGCTCCACGACCTTCACTCCCTCAAGGGGGCGTTTTACTTCACTCATGTTGTTCCTCCTGTATGTCTATTTGCCATTACTTACATCATCAGCAGATCGCGGAAGGTCTCCAGATTGGTGCGCACCTGCTCGAAGTGCACCATTTGGCGATCCACCTCCACCAGCGTCAGGGGCAGGTCGGCGGCCTCGCAGGCCTTCTTGATCATCACATAATCGAACTCCTCCGGGTCGCAGAACTTGGTGAGCACCACCAGAACACCCTTGGCGTTTCTCGCCTTGGCGGTGTCCACGATCCACTTGACGCGGTTCTTGTCCTGATCGTACAGCACGGAGCAGTTGCCCATGGCGGCGAACTTCTCCGCCAGCGCGTTGAGGGCGTCGGCACGCTCCGGCGCGTCGGTGCGGTACTGGCGGGACTGGGCGGCCACGTCGTCAGCCACGATGTGCAGGCCCATCTCGTCGATGATGGCGTTCAGCGCCGGGGCGTCCGTCAGGATGCCGGAGATGACGATGGGCAGCTGCTCCGCGGCGGGGGCGGCGGCCTCCAGCTGGGCGATGAGGGCCTCCACCAGCTTGGTGTGCTCCTCCTTGGTCATGAAGAAGGCGCTCTTGAAGATGTCGCTGCGCTGGGCGGCGGTGATCTCCGGGTGCTTGGCCAGCACCTCGTCCAGCTTCCGCATGGCGGCGTTGTGACGGTTATAGACCTTGATGGAGGAGCGCAGCTTCTCCTCGGAGAACGTGCCGCCCAGCTTCTCCAGGTCGCGGATGACCCGCTCGTACCCGGCCTTGGTATAGGCCACGCCGTAGGCGGGCTTGCGGTTCTGGGGATAGGTCATGGGGATGAACGGGATGGACGGCACGGCGTACTTCCAGTTCTCGCCCACGGTCTTGAGGGTGTCGCACAGGGAGGGGATGACGATGGCGCTGGCGCCCTCGTAAGCACCGGCGATGCCCAGCTCCAGCAGGGACTGGACGATGGAGCACAGGAACGCGGGACAGTACTCCTTGGCCCGGTTCAGCTCCACATCGGCGCCCCACGCGCCCATGGGGACGAAGCCCATGGAATGGATGATCTCCTCCGGGGTGTAGACGGGAGCGCACAGCACGATCTTTCTGCCCTGGGCCAGATAGCCGTCCATCTGCGCCCTGGGGGACGCTGCCGCTTCATGCAGCTTGTTGAGGATGTCGTTCATGCCTTACACTCCTTTCGCAGCCTTGTTGGCTTCCATGATCTCCGTCAGACCCTGCACGCGGGTGTCGTACTGGGCTTCGGAGAAGTTCCGCGGGTCGGCCTGGTCGCCGTCGAAGCTGACCACGGGGATGCCGCAGGCGTCGCCGATCTGGCGGCTCATCTCATACATGAAGCCGCTCCACAGCTTGCAGGAGCGGTTGGTGTGGACCAGCATACCCTCCACATGGTTGTCCTTGCAGAGCTTGATGCGCTTGTCGCGGCTCATCTCTAGATTGATGGCGTTGGGCACCTTGCAGTAGGCGCGGATCATCTCGTCAAAGGTGTTGTAGTCGAAGCCGAAGGCATCGGCGTAGATGGTGGTGACCATGTTGATGCCCCGGGACTTCAGGCCGGTGCTGGTGGCGCGGAGGTAGGGCCAGCAGGCGATGCCCTCGAACATGATGCGGTACTTCTCCTCCGTGCGGAAGGTGGAGGTGCCGTTCTTGTGGTTCTCCTCGTACTCCTTCAGCAGCGTCTCCATGGCGTCGGCGGCGGTGGACTTGCCCCGGGCCGTGACCATGACGGCCATGTGGTTCAGCAGGTCGAAGCCGTTGAAGGGAGAGGGCACATACTTGGCGCAGCCGGTGGCCGCCAGCCATGCGCGGCTGGAGCGGCAGGAGAAGCCGGTGACTTCCTTGAACTTCTCGTCAGACCACTTCTTGCCGGTGATCTCCTCCAGCTGATGGACGGCATCCCAGAACTGGCCGGTGACGTAGGCCACCTCGGCATCGGACACCTCGTAGTCGGGGTTGAAGGGGATATCCAGCAGGATCATGGGGATGTTCAGCTCGCGGGCCAGATTCTCGTACCACTTGATCATGCAGGAGCAGATGTTGCTGCAGCACAGCAGTACGTCGGGCATGGCCACGTCCTGCTCGGGACAGGACTTCAGCTTGGCATAGGCCAGAGACACGCGGGCGTAGGCGCAGATGTCGTTGGAGTAGCCCTCGGACTCCGCCACCTCGCACATGCGGGTACCGGCGCCGCGGGCGGCGATGCCGGCGGCCTGATTCTCGGGGTACACGGTGGCGATGCCCATGGTCTCCGGGATCTCCACGGGGAAGTTGCTGGACACCCATGCCACCTTCTCGCCCCGCTTCTTGGCCTCGATGGCGTCCACATAGGCGTCCGCCGCGATCTTGCCCAGCTTATACTTGGCGGAGTTCACATCCACCGGCTTCGGGGCCTTCTTCACTTCTTCTGCCATTTCATTTCCTCCTTGTTCCGCAATATCTAAACTCTTTACTTGTTTGCTTCCTTATGTGCCCAGAGGGCCGCGCCGATGGCGCCGAAGTACTGGGCCAGCGGGTCAAAGCTCACCGGAACGCCCAGCTCCTCGCTGATGGCCTGCCGCACGGCGCTGTTTTTCGCCACGCCGCCGGACATGCACACGCGCTCCGTCACACCGGCGCGCCGGGCCAGCGCCGCCACGCGGCTGGCCACGCTGCGGCAGATGCCTGCCACCAGATCGGGCCGTTTGACGCCGGCGGCCATCTGGCTGATGACCTCGCTCTCGGCGAACACCGTGCAGGTGCTGGAGATGGCGGCGGGAGCCGTGGCCTGCGCGGCGCAGTCCCCCAGCTCGTCCACGTCCATCCGGAGGATGGACGCCATCACGTCCAGAAACCGGCCGGTGCCGGCGGCGCACTTGTCGTTCATCACGAAGTTGGACATCTTGCCGGAGGGGGTCAGGGCGATGACCTTGGCGTCCTGCCCGCCGATGTCGATGACCGTCCGCAGGTCGGGGAACACGAACCGGCCGCCCAGCGCGTGGGCCGTCAGCTCGCTGATCTCGCTGTCCGCGCCCTCATAGTTCTTCCGGCCATAACCGGTGACCACGGTGCGGGCCATGTCCGCCTGGGTCAGGCCGCAGGTGCGCCACAGCTCCGCCAGCGCCTCCGCCGGGCCGTCGGTGCCCAGTCCGCCCCGCTGCAGGCTCCTGCCCGCCAGCTCCGTTCCGTCTTTGATCACGGCGCACTTGGATGTGGTGCTGCCGATGTCGATGCCAAGGGTATACATAGTGCCTCCTGCCCTTCGTAGGGTCCTTTTTGGCGCGAAAACGCGCCAACTGGTCTTACCAGTTTATTTGTATTATACAAGTTTGTGAAAAATGCGTCAATTGTGGGAGTTGCTAAAAAAATAACAATTATATGTGCATTGTCACGAGCTGCGCTTTAAATGGCCAAAGTATCCCGGACTTTTTCCGCGCAAAAGTTCCGTTTTTCCGGCAAAGCACAGGCGGCGTCCGCTTTTTCGGACGCCGCCTGCGCGCTTACGGGAGGTCCTCGATCTCCGGCTTGCCCAGGTGCATGTCCCGCCAGCCGCGGGGCAGCCCCGGACCGATCAGCGGGAACAGATGCTCCGTGTCGCTGGTGGGCTGGATGTTGTAGGTGCCATACATATTCACCAGATCGAAGCAGCTCTCCGGCACGCCCCGGAACTGATGGACGTCCGGCGTGGCGTCGTAGGGAAAGCCGCTGCTCTTTTTGGGCATGAAAAATCACCTCCGGCCTTAGTATGGCCGGAGGCGATGGGTTTCTTTCTATATTATATAATGTGGCGTTCAGCGGTAGACCTCGGCGTCGAAGTCCCGGACGATCTCGCCGCGCTGCTCGTCCCGGACGTAGACGAGATTCGTCTCGTCGAAGGCCAGACGCATGGCAAAGTCCTTGGCCTCATAGATGTCGTTGGTCTCGAAAAAGTCGCGATAGGCCGACTCCGGTTCGTGGCTCTTGCGCCAGACAACGTGAAATCGCATGGGTGCTCCTCCTGCAGAAATACCATCGGTTAACAAGGGCAAACACGCCTGCCAGCGTGTCTTTTCGTCGCTTTTTGCCCTTTTCGCCTTGGCTTGCGCCAGCAAGCCTGCGTCTCAAAAGCCAAAAATCACTCGAATATCCATCGCTGGCAGGTGCGGGCAGTTTTGCCGGAGCAGAAATGTGTCCAGACAAGGAAAGGCCCGCCGAGAATACTGCCGTATTGTCAAGGGACTTGACGCAGTATGGGCGCATTTCTGCCTGTCAAAACCGTGTCTGCCCTTGTCAACCGATGGTAGGGGTGTATTTTTTAGTATACCCCCGCATGTGTCAAATTGCAACGGTGGGTTTTGCCAAAAAAGAACGAATAAGTTCGGCTATTTTTCCCTGCGAAAAAGTGGGATTTTTTCTTTCCCGCAGACACAGGATGTTGTATAATGAGTCGAGTTTTTGAGTAAACGGGGGATACGGAGATGAAGATCGGTTTTGACAACAACAAGTACCTGCAGCTGCAGGCGGAGCACATCACGGCGCGGCGCGCCCAGTTCGGCGGCAAGCTGTATCTGGAGTTCGGCGGCAAGCTGTTCGACGACTACCACGCGTCCCGGGTGCTGCCGGGCTTCCAGCCGGACAGCAAGATCCGGATGCTGCGGACGCTGAAGGACGATGTGGAGATCGTGGTGGCCATCTGCGCCGGCGACATCGAAAAGAACAAGATGCGGGGCGACCTGGGCATCAGCTACGACGCCGACGTGCTGCGGCTCATCGACGTGTTCCGGGATCTGGGGTTCTATGTAGGCTCCGTGGTCATCACCCAGTACGCCGGGCAGCCGGCGGCGGACGCCTTCATCAAGCGGCTGGACACGCTGGGCGTCAAGAGCTACCGGCACTATCCCATCGCCGGTTATCCCTCCGACGTGGCCCACATCGTCTCCGACGAGGGACTGGGCCGCAACGACTATATCGAGACGACCCGTCCCCTCATCGTGGTGACGGCTCCCGGCCCCGGCAGCGGCAAGATGGCCACCTGTCTGAGCCAGCTGTACCACGACAACCGCCGGGGCATCCCCGCGGGCTACGCCAAGTATGAGACGTTCCCCATCTGGAACCTGCCGCTGAAGCACCCGGTGAACCTGGCCTACGAGGCCGCCACCGCCGATCTCAACGACGTGAACATGATCGATCCGTTCCACCTGGAGGCCTACGGCGTCACCACCGTCAACTACAACCGGGACGTGGAGATCTTCCCCGTGCTGGCCGCCATGTTCCGGAAGATCCAGGGCGAGTGCCCCTACAAGTCCCCCACGGACATGGGCGTGAACATGGCGGGCTTCGCCATCGTGGACGACGACGCCTGTCAGGAGGCCAGCCGCATGGAGATCCTGCGCCGCTACTACGCCGGGTGCGTGGAGCGGGCCAAGGGACAGGCCGACGAGTGCGTGGTGCGGAAGCTGGAGCTGGTGATGCAGCAGGCCGGCGTGACGCCGGAGCTGTGCCCCGCCGTGGGCGCTTCGCTGGAGAAGGCGGAGCTGACCGGCAAGCCCGCCGGCGCCATGGTGCTGCCGGACGGCTGCGTCGTTACCGGCAAGACCTCCCCCCTGCTGGGCGCGTCGGCGGCGCTGCTGCTCAACGCCCTGAAGCACATGGCGGGCATCGACCACAAGCTGGACCTCATCCCCTCCTCCGTTATCGAGCCTATCAGCGCCATGAAAACCGACTATCTGGGCCACCGCAACCCCCGGCTCCACTCCGACGAGGTGCTGATCGCGCTGGCCATCTCGGGCCTGACCAACCCGCTGGCCGCCATGGTGCAGGAACAGCTGAAAAAGCTGCGGGGCTGCGACGCTCACTTCTCCGTCATCATCTCGGAGGAGGACGCCAAGCTGTACAAGCGGCTGGGCATCAATGTCAGCTGTGAGCCGAAATACGAGGTCAAGTCCCTGTACCACAAGAAGTGAGGGCAGACCGCAAATACATACGGAAGCTATCCCTTTTGCCCGCGCTGTGCGCGGGCAAAGCTGTCTGAAAGGAGCCTTTATGCAGACCATCCCCCAGATACTGGCCAAGGAGCTGGGCAAGCCCCAGCCATACATTGAAAACGTCATCGCCCTGCTGGACGAGGGCAACACCATCCCGTTCATCGCCCGCTACCGCAAGGAGCAGCACGGCTCCATGGACGACACCGCCCTGCGAAAGCTGGAGGACCGGCTGCGCTATCTGCGGAATCTGGAGATGCGGCGGCAGGAGGTGAAGTCCGCCATCGACGGGCAGGGCAAGCTGACGGAGGAGCTGTCCGCCTCCATCGACAACGCCGCCACGCTGGCGGAGGTAGAGGATCTGTACCGCCCCTATAAGCAGAAGCGCCGCACCCGCGCCACCATTGCCCGTGAGAAGGGGCTGGAGCCCCTGGCGCTGCTGCTGTTGGCCCAGGCGAAGAACGGCCCCGCGCCGGAGGACGCTGCCCAAGCCTATCTCGACCCGGAAAAGGGCGTGGAGACCGTGGCCGATGCCCTGCAGGGCGCCAACGACATCATCGCCGAGCTGCTCAGCGACGACGCCGACCTGCGCAAGGCGCTGCGCGGCCTCCTGTCGCGGCAGGGACACCTGCGCAGCGTGGCTGTCAAGGAGGAGGATAGCGTGTACCGGCTGTACTATGATTTCGACCAGCCGCTGCCCAGGCTGGCGGGTCACCAGATCCTGGCCGTCAACCGGGGCGAAAAGGAGGGCTTCCTCTCCGTGACGGTGCTGCTGGATCGGGAGGCGGCGCTGTACGCGCTGCGCACGGCAGTGGTCAAGCCCCGCACACCAGCGGCGGCGTTCGTCAGCGCCGCCTGCGAGGACGCCTACGACCGGCTCATCTACCCATCGCTGGAGCGGGAGGCCCGTGCCGACCTCACCGACCGCGCCAACGAAGGGGCCATCGGCCAGTTCGCCCTGAACCTGAAGCCCCTTCTGATGCAGCCGCCGGTGAAGGGCCACGTCACCATGGGCCTGGACCCGGGCTATGCCCACGGCTGCAAGGTGGCGGTCATCGACGGCACCGGCAAGGTGCTGGACACCACCGTGGTGTATCCCACCTACGGTGAGCGCCAGAAAAAGGACGCCATCGCCAAGCTGACGGCCCTGTGCAAAAAGCACGGCGTCACCCACATCGCCATCGGCAACGGCACCGCCAGCCGCGAGACGGAGCAGATGACGGTGGAGATGCTCCGCGGCCTGCCCGGGGTCAGCTATATGATCGTCAACGAGGCGGGCGCCTCCGTGTACTCCGCCAGCAAACTGGCAGCGGAGGAGTTCCCCGACTACGATGTGAACCTGCGCAGCGCCGTATCTATCGCGCGGCGGATGCAGGACCCGCTGGCGGAGCTGGTGAAGATCGATCCCAAGGCCATCGGCGTGGGCCAGTACCAGCACGATATGCCCCAGAAGCGGCTGGACGAGGCGCTGTCCGGCGTGGTGGAGGACTGCGTCAACGCCGTGGGTGTGGACGTGAACACCGCGTCCGCCAGTCTTTTGAGCCGTGTGTCCGGTCTTACCGCCGCCACGGCGAAGAATATTGTGAAGTACCGCGAGGAGAACGGCGCATTCCCCGACCGGAAGCGGCTTTTGAAGGTGCCGAAGCTGGGGCCCAAGGCCTTTGAGCAGTGCGCCGGCTTCCTGCGGGTGCCGGAGAGCAGATCCATACTGGACAACACCGGCGTCCATCCCGAGAGCTACGGTGCGGCGCAGCAGCTGCTGGCCCTGTGCGGCTACACGCTGGAGGACGTGAAGAACGGCGACATCCCCCTGCTTGCCCAGAAAGTAAAGCTGCTGGGTGAGGAGAAGGCGGCGCAGCAGCTGGGCGTGGGCCTGCCCACCCTGCGTGACACGGTGAAGGAGCTGATGAAGCCCGGGCGGGACGTGCGCGACGACCTGCCGGCCCCTATCCTGCGCACTGACGTGCTGGAGCTGAAGGACCTGAAGGCGGGCATGGTGCTCACCGGCACCGTCCGCAATGTCATCGACTTCGGCGTGTTCGTGGACATCGGCGTCCATCAGGACGGTCTGGTCCACATCTCTCAGGTGTGCAGCAGGTTCATCAAGCACCCCTCGGAGATCGTGGCCGTGGGTGACGTGGTGAAGGTGGTGGTACTGGACGTGGATGAGAAGAAAAAACGCATCAGCCTGTCCATGAAGCAGGTGCCCAAGGACGCATGAAGATAGGGAGGCTCCCCATCCGGTACGCCGGACGGGGAGCCCTTTTTTACGCGCCCTTGTACTTCTTCCGCGTAGCCAGGCCGCCGCGGATGTGGCGCTGGGCCTTGTTCTCCTCCATTACCGCCTTGACCTGCAGGTACAGCGGGCGGTCATACAGCGGCAGCCGCTCCGACAGGTCCTTGTGGACGGTGGACTTGCTGACGCCGAACTTTTTGGCGGCGGCGCGGACCGTGGTCCGGTTTTCTATGAGGTAATGGGCCAGCTCCACGGCCCGCTGCTCCAGATTGTTGCGAATAGAGCACCACTCCTATACACGTTTGCTGCTGGTCTATGTCTATGCGGCGGCAGGGGCGGTTATGCAGTATGGATGCATAAAAAGGGGCGGTCTGCCCCCCCTTTTGTCCGCCGTGCCGGGTGGAAACCCGACTGTCCGGCGGTCATGGCGGCAGTCAGGCGCACCGCCTCCGCCTGCTCTGTTGTGAAATTGCACGACAGGTCGGCTCCGCGCAGAGACGAGTGTAAGTATATCCGACAAAACGCTATTTTGTGAATATTTATTCATGTTGCCCCTTGACTTTATGCATAATCAGTGGTAGAGTATGCAGCATCAACGAAAGAGACACGCTCCCGCATCCCGAAAACTCCTGCGGGGACGGCAACACAGGAAGGATGGACAGACCCATGAAAAGGAATTGGCCCAGAGCGGTATGACCATGGTGGTGGTGACCCATGAGATGGCCTTTGCCCGCGAGGTGGGCAGCCGCGTACTGTTCATGGACGCCGGTAAGATCGGCGAGCAGGGCACGCCGGAGGAGATATTCGATCACCCCCAGAGCGTCAGATTGCAGGATTTCCTGAAAAAAGTGCTATAAAAAAAGGAGCTGGCTATGGATAACGCAAAAAAGGCGGCACTGGCTGCCATTGATGAAAAGAACGAGCTGATCGCGGAGGTGGCAGATTCCATCTGGGACTACGCGGAGCTGTCCATGCAGGAGATAAAGTCCGCCGCCCTGTTCGTCAAGGTCCTGAAGGAGGAGGGCTTTCAGGTGGAGGAGGGCATCTGCGGCATCCCCACCGCCTTCTCCGCGTCCTACGGCAGCGGCAAGCCGGTCATCGGCTTTCTGGCGGAGTATGACGCCCTGTCGGGCCTGTCCCAGGAGGCGGGCAGCACCGAGTACCACGAGCTGGTGAAGGGAGGGAGCGGTCACGGCTGCGGCCACAATCTGCTGGGCGCCGGCGCCATGGCCGCCGCCATTGGCCTGAAGCACTACCTCGCCGGGACCGGCAAAAGCGGCACCGTCATTCTGTACGGCTGCCCCGGCGAGGAGGGCGTCGCCTCCAAGGCCTACATGGCCCGCGAGGGCTTGTGGTACAATCTGGATGCGGCCCTGACCTGGCACGCCGGCGACTGCAACGAGGTGGCCACCGGCTCCACCAACTCCTGCATCCAGATGCTGTATACCTTCCACGGTCTGGCCTCTCAGGCGTCTACTGCCCCGGAGCGGGGGCGCAGCGCTCTGGACGCCGTGGAGCTGATGAACGTAGGCGTGCAGTTCCTGCGGGAGCACATGCCCCGGGACGCCCGGATACACTACTCCATTCTGGACGCCGGCGGCGCCAGCCCCAATGTGGTGCAGCATCAGGCCAGTGTCCTGTATATGATCCGGTCCAACTTCGTGAAGGACTGCATCACCCTGCACCAGCGGGTGGACAAGATCGCCCAGGGCGCGGCGCTGATGACGGACACCACCATCGAGCGGCGGTTCGTGGACGGCCTGTCCGACACCGTGTGCAACCACGCGCTGGAAAAGGTGCTGTACGACAACTTCGCGGAGCTGGGCGTACCGGCGTGTACGCCGGAGGAGCACGCCTTCATGGAGAAGCTGTCCGCCACCTACGCCGGCAGCGACATCCCCAGCGGCGTAGGCGCGGAGAACGATCCCGCCTTTGCCGAGAAGGTGCAGGCTCTGCGGACCGGCCACTTCAACGACTTTCTGGTGCCGCTGTACCAGGGTCCCGCCTTCAACGCCGGCTCCACCGACGTGGGCGACGTCAGCTACCAGTGCCCCACGGCCCAGATCCATCTGGCGGTGTGGCCCAACCACGTGCCCTGCCACAGCTGGCAGGTGGTGTCCTGCAACAAGACGCCGCTGGCCCATCGGGCCACCGTCCATGCAGGCAAGGTGCTGTGCGCCGCGGCCATTGACCTCATTGAGCAGCCGGAGCTGCTGGAGCAGGCCAAGGCGGAGTTCCGGAAGCGCACTGCCGGAGGCTACACCTGTCCCATCCCTGCCGACGCCGTACCGGCGCCGTTGGACTGAGCGCGACAGCAAAAAAGAGCCGTATCCTTTCGGATACGGCTCTTTTCTGCTTATTTCTCCTGAGCTGCGGTCTGGTACTGACGCTTCAGGAAGGCCAGGAACAGCCGTGCCGGCGAGTTGGCTGCGGGCATGGACTTCACCGCCACGCCCAAACGGCGGGACAGGGGCCGGTCCAGCGGGATGACCCGCACCCGGTTCTCGTACCCCGCCAGAGAGAAGGCGGACAGCACCGACACGCCCAGTCCGCCGGCTACCATGGACAAAATGGCGCCATCGTCGGAGGCCGCTACCTCCAGACGCGGCGTGTCCGCCGGAAGATACTGTTCCACATACTGCTCAGGGCAGGAGAGGAACGGCTCTTGCAGCAAGCGGGCCAGAGAGATGGTGCTCTCCGTCCACGGGAAGTCCTTGGGCGTCACCGCCACCAGAGGCGCGTCCGTCAGCGGGGTCCACTGGAAACCGCGGGCGCAGTTCTCGTCCACGATGGCCAGCTGGATACGGTCCTCCTCCAGGGCGGCGGCCAGCTCGCTGCCCTGCACCAGCACGTCCACCTTGATCTCGGGGTGGAGCTTCCGGAACTTCCGCAGCAGCTCCGGCAGGCTGGCCCTTGCGATGCTGGCAAAGCACCCGATGCGCAGGGCGCGGCCATAGACCTCTCCCTGTTCCTCTGCCTCCTGCCGCAGGGCGTCGCAGGCATTGATGACGCCGTGGATATAGGGCAGCAGGTGCTCCCCCTCCTCCGACAGGCAGACGCCCTTGCTGCTGCGCAGCAGCAGCGTACAGCCCAGCTCTGCCTCCAGCTTGCTGACCAGATGGGTCATGGCCGACTGGGTATACCCCAGCTGAACGGCAGCTTTGCCAAAGCTGCCGCACTGCACCGCGGTCAGCAGCGCCCGCAGCTTGCTATCATCCATAGGAACCTCGCTTTCGACGTTTTGCACAATTATTTCAAATTTATTTTTCAATATATCACAAAGTGCGTTGCTTTTCAATGGGATTTTTGTGAATTCCCCGTCAATTCTATGATATTTTCTGTCAATCCTCTTTCTACCATCACTTTTTTTAATGGGGTCATCAATAAGGGTCATTTCCGGAGTCATGAAAAAAATGATACCCTATATTTAAGTTTTGCATGACTTGCAAAATTCGGGAACAAAAGAGGAGAAAAGGAATTATGCAGAAAAAAACCAGTCTCGTCCGAGACATCATCGTGGTTGGCTTCGCGCTGTTTTCCATGTTTTTCGGCGCGGGCAACGTGATTTTCCCGCCCTTTCTGGGCCTGGAGTCCGGTTCCCAGTGGGTGTCGGGCTTCGCTGCCTATTTCATTGCCGACATCGGCCTGGCCATGCTGGCCATGTTCGCCCTGCTGCGGGTCGGCAGCAGTGAGGCTGTGGTCAGCCGCGTGGGCCAGATACCCGCAGCGGTACTGATGTCCGCCATTATCCTGTGCGTGGGTCCCATGGTGGCCATCCCCCGCACCTCCGCCACTACCTATGAGATGGCCATCGTGCCCAACCTGTCCGGCGTAAGCCCCGTGGTGTTTTCCATCCTGTTCTTCGCGCTGATCCTGGCGCTGTGCATCAAGGAATCCGCCGTGGTGGACATCGTGGGCAAGATCCTGACGCCGCTGCTGCTGCTGGGCCTGTTTGCCATCATCATCAAGGGCGTCATCACTCCGCTGGGTGAGCCCTCCGCCCTGCCCCAGATCGCCAACGTGGCCGTCACCGGCATCAAGGCCGGCTATCAGACCATGGATGCGCTGGCCGCCCTGCCCTTCGGCATCATCGTGCTGCAGAGCGTCACCGCCAAGGGCTATGACAGCGGCAGAAAGCAGTTCCGCGTGGTGGGCGGCTCCGCCGTGCTGGCGGGTATCCTGCTGCTGGCCGTGTACATGGGGCTGGCCTATCTGGGCGCCACCGTGTCCACCCAGTATACCAACGACATCGGCCGTGCCCAGCTGATCATGGCCATCATTGAGGCCCTGATGGGCAAGGTGGGCATGGTGCTGTTCGGTGTGGTGGTAGGTCTGGCCTGCGTCACCACCGCCGTGGCCCTGACCAGCTCCGCCGCCGCCTATTTCACCGAGCTGTGCCGCGGCAAGGTGAGCTACAAGGTGTTCGTCATCGCCATCTGCGTGTTCAGCGCCGTGGTGTCCAATCTGGGTCTGGACCGCATCGTGGCCGTGGCCGCGCCGGTGCTGGATGTCATCTATCCTCCCACGCTGGTGCTGATCTTCATCTCCCTGCTGGCGCCCCATCTGCCGGACCGCATCAGCCGCGGCGCCGCCATCGGCGCCCTGCTGACCAGCGTACTGTGTACCCTTACCGCCAACGGCGTGGCCATCCCCCTGGTGGAGAGCCTGCCCCTGTACGATCTGGGCCTGAGCTGGCTGATCCCCGCCGCCGTGTTCGGTCTGGCCGCCTCCCTGCTGCGGGGCCATGCCCGTAAAGCGGAGAAGGTCTTTTCCAAGCCCAACGAAGAGCTTTGATCCGGCGCGAGCCGTCTCTCCTGAAGCAGGGGATCGTCTGATGGACGGTCCCCTGCTTTTCCGCGCTTTCCCGCATCCTTAACGCTCTTTTAACGCCCGTCTGGCATATAATCAGGGCATCAAAACGGTGAAATGGGGCGAACGCATGGATATTTGGAAGGAATTGCAGGACGAGGGTATAGACGCGGCGCTGCTGGAGGAGATACGGCACTTCCGTGAGGCCCACCCTGTGCCGCCGGAGGCGCAGCCGCGCATCCCCACACCCCAGTGTCTCTACTACGGCAAGGAGGTCTGGGAGAGCGCGGCGGCGGCCCTGCTGTGCGGACAGCACCTGCTGCTGGCGGGGCCAAAGGCCACCGGCAAGAACGTGCTGGCGGAGAACCTGGCCGCCGTGTTCGGCCGCCCCGTGTGGGATGTGTCCATGTACGTCAATGTGGACGCCGCCGCCCTCATCGGCGCGGATACCCTGCAAAAGGGGGAGGTGGTGTTCCGCGAGGGTCCCATCTGCCGCTGTGCGCGGCTGGGCGGCTTCGGTGTGCTGGACGAGGTGAATATGGCCAAGAACGAGGCGCTGGCCGTGCTCCACGCCACGCTGGACCACCGCCGCGTCATCGATGTGCCCGGATATGAACGCATCACGCTGGACGATGCCGCCCGCTTTATCGGCACCATGAATTACGGCTACGCGGGGACCCGCGAGCTCAACGAAGCGCTGGTGTCCCGCTTCGTGGTGCTGGACATGCCGGTGATCTCCGATGCGGATCTGCAGAAGCTGCTGCGCCGCACGTTCCCCGACCTGACCCCCAGGTGGGCCGAGCAGTTCGCCCTGCTGTTCCACGACCTGCGGCAGAAGTGCGACAGCGGCGAGATCTCCACCAAGACGCTGGACCTGCGGGGCCTGCTGGCGGCGCTGCAGCTGATACGGGAGGGTATCCCCACGGGGCAGGCCCTGAAGCTGGGTATCATCAACAAGGCCTTCGAGCCCTTTGAGCGGCAGCTGGCGGCGGATACGGTGTGGGCCCGCATCCCCCAGGACGCCGGACGCAGCCAGCTGTTCGGAGTCTGATATGGACCGGCAGGAATTGCAGAGCCGCCGCGCCGCCAACCAGATCTGGAACGGTGCGGGCCGCTACGACGTGCCGCCGGAGCAGGCCGCCTTCGACGCCGACGGCGACCCCCGCCTGTATATGAACACCATCATCGGCCTTGCCAGCCGTGACTACGACTTCACCCGTTTCCAGCCCATGCTCCACACCTTTGAACAGCAGCCGCAGGGCGGCGTGTACGCCGATGTGTTCTGGATGGGGCTGGAAAACGCGCTGTACGAAAAAGAAGCGCCCCGACGCCCCGTACTGACGGCCCTGCGGCAGGAGTACGCCCGCGCCCTGCTGGCGGAGGGCGGCGAGGGCGGGCCTCCCCTATCGCCGGAGGCGGTGCGCCGCGGCTGGGCCCAGCGGGTGCTGGGTCTGCCCCAGGACGGAGACGCGTCGCTTCGCGCCCTGCTGGACGGGCTGGCCTTCTCCCCCGACTGGGATGAGCAGGCCGTGACCCGCCGGACGGAGGAGCTGCTGTACCAATACTTCCATCGGGCGCGGCGCAGCGTCACCGACCGCCAGTGGGCGGCATTTGCAGGCCGCTCCCTGACCAAGGGCGGCGGCATCCGGTTCGTGAAGCCCAACGCCCTGCGGGCCCTGTCTCATACCGAGGGCGGCGGCACAGGCGGCGTGCAGGCGCCCCGCATCCTGTCGTTTCTGCAGGGCCGCACGCCGGAGCCTATCCTGCGGCGCTACGTGGAGGACTGCTTCGGCGTGTCCATGCTGACGCCATCGGAGCTGGCGGAGGCGGAGCGCCTATTGTGTACCGGCCCCCACCGGAACTGCCGCCTGCACTTCACCCGGGGCACGCCGCCGGACCGTCTCCCCAGCCCCGCCGCCGCGTGGGACGCGGAGCACTTCCGGCAGCAGCGGGCCAAAAACCGCGCCTACTATCAGGCCCATCTGGCTCAGAATCAGATGACGCTGCACCAGCTGACTCAGAAGCTCCAGAACGTCCTGCTGCTGCGGCAGGACGAGGATGGCGCAGCCGCCCGCAGCGGCCGCCTGCGGCCGGAGCTGACGTGGCGGGCCGCGGCGCTGGACGATGAGCAGGTGTTCCTGCGCCGCCAGCCGGACCAGCCGGACGAGCTGTCAGTGGACATCCTGCTGGACGCCTCCGCGTCCCAGAATCTCCAGCAGGAGAAGCTGGCCGCCCAGGCATACCTCATCGCGGAGAGCCTGACGCGATGCCATATCCCCGTGCGGGTCAGCTTTTTCTGCTCCGTCAGCGGCTGCACCGTGCTGCGTATCCTGCGGGACTTCGGGCATCCCGAGGAGAACGACGCCTGCTTCGACTACACCGCCGCCGGATGGAACCGCGACGGACTGGCCCTGCGGGCCATGGGATGGCTCATGCGGCGCAGCACCGTGGAAAACCGGCTGCTTCTGCTGCTGTCCGATGCCAGCCCCAACGATGACCAGCGCATCCCCATGGGCGCCCTGCCGCTGGGCGGGTACAGTTACAGCGGCAAGCGGGGTGTGGAGGACACCGCCGGCGAGGCGGCGGTGCTGCGGCGGCAGGGTATCCGCCCTGTCTGCATCTTCACCGGCTCCGATCAGGAGCTGGACAGTGCCCGCCGGATCTACGGCGCGGCGGTGGAGCGCATTCCCACCGCCGGATGGCTGGCCGACGCTGTCAGCCGCCTGCTGTGCGCCCAGCTGACACGCACGTAAAAACAGGACCTCCGGCACTGCCGGAGGTCCTGTTTTTCGCTCTTTTCAGTTTTCCCAGCGCACCTGCATCTCCGTCACCAGCGGATAGCTCACCGGTGCGTCGCCGTCCAGATCGGCGCGGTGCATGTCCACGGCGGTGATCTGCCCGTTGTCGTAGGTGGTGTAGTAGTACACGCCGCGGTCGGCGTTGCAGCAGCCGGTGTACAGCGTCAGCTCGCAGGCCCCATCGTTCAGGCGGCAGCAGCCCCGCTGCTGCTCCACGGAGCCCAGGATGTGGAACAGCTGGCTCAGGCTCTCCGCCTCACCGTCGCCGGACACGGAATTGGCCCGCACGAAGGCAGCCCGCACAAAACGGGACTGGGATGACAGGTCCCCGGGCAGGCCCATGGCCCCCATGCCGCGGCTGTATGTCTCCAGCGGCAGGTCCGGCGCGAAGCGGTTCACCGGCGGCTCCGGCGACAGCTGTGCGTAGTTGTTCAGGGCAAACAGCTGCATGGGAAACGGCGGGTTGTTGGTCAGCACCCCCGCCGAATCGTCATAGACACGGACGCCGTCGGCCACCGACTCCACCACGAGACAGCCGGTCCGGTCCGCTACCATCCAGTGGAGCTGGGCGGCAGGCAGTCCGGTGCAGAAGGGCGTGTCGGTGATGTTCACCTGCTCCAGCAGCTGCCGTGCCTCCGTCAGCGTGGCGCAGCGCCCCAGCAGCCACGGGATCAGCTCGAACTGGGCCACATTCTCCCGCTCCGCCATGGGCGGATGGTACACCGCGTTGCCCACGAAGTTCAGTCCCGCGATGCACAGACCCTTCTCGTTCACCGCATCGTAGTACAGAGGGAAGCCATCCTGCATGTGGGCCATGCCGATCATGGCGTAGTGGGTCTCCATGACCGCGCCGTGCCGCAGGGGCAGGGGCCGGTTCCGGGGCGTGATGACCACACTCTCCCCGTAGGATCGCTCATAGTCCAGGTTCCGCCCGAAGTAAAAATCCCTTGTCTGATATGTCGCTGCCGTACACATGGCGCCGCCTCCTTTGTTTTTTCACAGTATGCCCCGCGGCGAGGGAAAAACTCGCCGTTGGGCTTTTTCCTCACATTCGTTTGTCCTTGTCCAGCACGGCCTGCACCGCCCCGTGGACTGCGGGCTCGAAGCCGCCCTGCTGGAGCGCCAGTAACCCCTCCACCGTGGTGCCGCCCGGAGACGTGACCTGATCGATCAGCACCCAGGGCTGCTGGCCGGACAGACGTACCATGCGGCCGCTGCCCTCCGCCATGGCCGCGGCGATCTCCACTGCCATGCCCTTGGGCATACCGGCCTGCACCGCCGCCTCCGCCAGCGCGTTGATGTAGAGATATGTATAGGCCGGTGCGGCGCCGCCGATGGCGCCCACGATGCCCATAAACTTCTCCGGCACCTCCACCGCCGTGCCGAAGGTACTCAGCAGCCGCGCCGCTAGAGCCTTCTGCTCCTCTGTCACCTGTTCGCCGGCACACCAGCCGGTGACGGACGCGCCTACCACGGCGTTGATGTTGGGCATGGCGCGGACGATGCACCCATGGCCCAGCCGGGCCGACAGCCATGCCAGCTCCTTCCCCGCCGCCACGGACAGGAACAGCTTCCCCGCCGCCAGCGGCGCGATCTCCTCCAGCACCCCCTCCAATATCTGGGGCTTCACCGCCAGCACCACCATGTCGCTGCGCTCCAGCACCTCCCGGTTGGACGCGCACAGCCGCAGGCCGCAGCTCTCCGCCAGCGCCTTCGCCTTTTCGGGATGGGGGTTGTGGCCGCAGAGGGCCACACCCTCCAGCTGTGCCGCCGCGATGCCCCGCACCATGGCGGAGGCCATGCTGCCAAGGCCGATAAATCCGATGACCATATGCGTTCCCTCCTTACTGCGGCATGACCTGCACGATGCCCCGTGCGCAGTCCACGGACACCTGCACGCCATCGCTGAGACGGCGGGTGGCATGTACCGCGCCGATGATCACCGGCTTGTGCAGCAGCAGGCCCACCGTGGCCGTGTGGCCCTCGGGGCTGATCTCCTCGCTGATAACGGCCGCCGCCTCCTTCATATAGGGCAGCAGGTCGTTGTTGGTATAGGGCACCACCAGCACGTCACCGGCGCGGAACTTGTGGGGCACCTCCTCCGGTGTGCGGCAGACGCACAGGGGGCCGGACACCGTACCGTCGCCGATACCGGTGCCGTTGACCAGCGCACCGCCCACCTGCTCGATACGGATCATATTGGTGGTGCCGGACACGCCCACCGGCACGCCGGCGGTGATGACCACCAGATCACCGTGCTTCACAAGGCCGGCCCGCTGCGCCGTCTCCACGGCGGAGCGTACCAGCTCATCGCTGTTCTCGGCCCGCTTCATCATGATAGGCACCAGGCCCCAGTACAACGCCATCTGACGCTGGATCTGGGGGTCCAGCAGCAGGGCCACCACCGTGGCCTCCGGACGGAACCGGCTGACCATCTGGGCCGTGATGCCCCCCTGGCTGACGGTGAGGATGGCGTCGGCGCCGATGTCCTCCGCCGTGGTACAGGCGGCATGGGCCGTGGCCGCCGTCACAGACAGGTGGGTGTGGGCGGGCAGTACCGCCACGCGGGAACAGTCGATGCTGCTCTCGGTCTTGCGGGCGATGGCATCCATGGTCTTGACGGCCTCCACCGGATACCTGCCCGCCGCCGTCTCGCCGGAGAGCATGATAGCGCTGGTGCCGTCATAGATGGCGTTGGCCACGTCGGTGATCTCGGCACGGGTGGGACGGGGATTTTCGATCATGGAGTCCAGCATCTGGGTGGCGGTGATGACCGGCTTGCCGCAGGCCACGCACTGGGCGATCATATCCTTCTGGATGGCGGGGATCTCCGTAAAGTCGATCTCCACGCCCATGTCGCCGCGGGCCACCATGACGCCATCCGCCTCCGCCAGGATCTCCCGCAGGTTGCTGACGCCCTCCTGGTTCTCGATCTTGGCGATGATGCGCATCCGGGAGTGGGCGGCGTCCAGCACCCGGCGGATGCCCCGGATGTCGGCGGCGCAGCGGACGAAGCTGGCGGCGATGAAGTCGAAGCCCTGCTCCACGCCGAACAGGATGTCGTCCCTGTCCTGCTGGCTCATGTAGGGCATGGACAGCGACACACCGGGCACGTTGACGCCCTTGTGGTTCTTCATGGTGCCGTCGTTCTCCACGCGGCAGCGGATGGTCTTACTGGTGGTCTCCAGCACCGTCAGCCGCACCAGTCCGTCGTCCAGCAGGATGGTGTCGCCTACGGTGACATCCTGGGGCAGCGCGGCGTAGCTGATGGCGCAGCGGGTCTCGTCGCCCTCCACGTCCTCATCGGTGGTCAGGGTGAACTCCTGCCCCGCCGTCAGCTCCACGGAGCCGTTTTTGAAGCTGCGCAGCCGCACCTCCGGCCCCTTGGTGTCCAGCATGGCCGCCACCGGCAGGTCCAGCTCCTCCCGCAGTGCCTTGACGGCGTCCAGCCGCACCTTGTGCTCGGGGTGGGTGCCGTGGGAGAAGTTGAAGCGGGCCACGTTCATACCGGCCAGCATCATCTCCCGCAGTACGCCCTCCCTGTCCGTGGCCGGGCCCAGCGTACATACGATCTTGGTCTTTCTCATGTTTTATGTGCTCCTTTCCAACGCGGGAAAGCGTTTGGTCATGTGATCGTTCCCATTCTCTTTTTCCTGCTGCCTATTTTAACAGTATCTGCCGCTGTGGGCAAGAGGATTCCTGACAGACAAAAGGCGACATTTGTCCGCCCCCAGCGTCTGCTCCACCGTCCGGCGGAACATCTCGCGGCGGTCATCCGGCACGAAGGCCAGCGCCGTACCGGCGAAGCCGCCGCCGTGTACACGGACGGCACCCTGTCCGCCCAGGGCATGGCGGCACACAGCCAGCGTCACCGCCAGCGCCTGCTGCCGCGGGTCCCCCGATGTCACGTTCTGGAGATACTGCCATGACGACGCGCCGGAGGCGTTGACCAGCGCCAGAAACGCCGGAAAATCCCGTTTTCGCAGTGCCTCCGCCTCTGCGGCGGCGCGGCGGTTCTCGTCAAACACGTGGATGGCACGCAGCACCGCCCGGTCTCCCGCGGCGGCCCGCACCTCCGGCAGGCGGCGGTAAAATTCCGTCTCGTCCACCTGCCGCAGCACCTCCGCGCCAAAGACGCGGCACACCTGCTCCAGCTCCGCGGGAATGGCGGCGTAGTCCGCCGTCAGATCCGCGTGGTCTGCGCCGCTGTCCACGATGAACAGGCCGTATCCGCTGGCGCCGAGATCGCAGTCGATACGCTCCGTCGCCGGATGGACAGGGTCCGCAAAGTCCATATACACCAGCCCGCCCACGCTGGAGGCCATCTGGTCCATCAGGCCGCAGGGCTTGCCGAAATAGTCTCTCTCCGCCGTCTGGCCCATGCGGGCGATGTCCTCCGGTGATACGCTCCCGCCGCAGCACAGGCCGCTGAACACCCTGCCCAGCAGCACCTCAAAGGCGGCGGAGCTGGAGAGCCCCGATCCCACCGGTACCTGAGACGTGACACGCATGTCCAGCCCCGTCAGGGCCGCGCCCCGCCGGATGAACTGGGCCGCCATGCCCCGCACCAGCGCCGCCGTGGTGTTCCGCTCCTCCGGCCGGGGCGTCCAGTCCCCCAGCGCCACCTCCACCGGTGCAAAGCCTTGGGAAAAGACGCGGATCACACCGTCATGGTTGGGCGTCACCGCCGCCCGCATCTCCAGATCCACGGCGGCGGCCAGCACGCAGCCGTGCTGGTGGTCGGTGTGGTTGCCGCCCAGCTCCACCCGTCCGGGTGCGGAAAAATACTGCTCCATCTCGGTCCCTCCCGTCTCGTTCTCCCTGCATCATAGCCCGCCGTTCCGCCGCTGTCAACCGCTCTTGCATTTCCTACCATATCGGTATATAATAGGGGTATCTTATGACAAGGGGGCGTTCCCATGATCTCCACCAAGGGCCGCTACTCCGTCCGCATCCTGCTGGATCTGGCGGAGCACCACAACGGCGGCTATATTCCCATGAAGGAGGTGGCCGCGCGGCAGGACATCTCCCTGAAATACATTGAGCGCCTGATGCCCGCCCTGAAATCGGCAGGGCTCATCGACAGCGTCCACGGCGCAGGCGGCGGCTACCGCCTGACCCGCCCGCCGGAGGAGTACAGCCTCTGGGAAATTCTGACGCTGGCGGAAGGCGACCTGGCGCCGGTGTCCTGTCTCCAGCGGAACGCCGCACCCTGCCGGCAGGCGGCGGAGTGCCGCACCCTGCCGGTGTGGCGGGGATACTACGACATGACGCGGCAGTACTTCTCCGGCATCACGCTGGCGGACCTGATGAACGCGCCTCGGGGCGACAACTACGTCATCTGAAAAAACCTCCCACGGCGGGGCCGTGGGAGGTTTTTTGCGCCTTTCTATATCGCCGCGTTATCAGTCCGCGAACAGCGGCGTGGACAGGTAGCGGTCGCCGGTATCCGGCAGCAGGGCCACGATGGTCTTACCCTCGTTCTCGGGGCGCTTGGCCAGCTCGATGGCCGCCCACAGCGCCGCGCCGGAGGAGATACCCACCAGCACGCCCTCGCTGTGACCTACCTCCTTACCCAGCTTGAAGGCATCGTCGTTGTCCACAGGGATGATCTCGTCATACACCTTGGTATCCAGCACGTCGGGCACGAAGCCGGCGCCGATGCCCTGGATCTTGTGGGAACCGGCCACGCCGGTGGACAGCACGGCGGAGGACTTGGGCTCCACCGCCACCACCTTTACGGCGGGGTTCCGGGACTTCAGGTACTGGCCCACGCCGGTGACGGTGCCGCCGGTGCCGACGCCGGCCACGAAGTAGTCCACCTTGCCGTCGGTATCGGCCCAGATCTCGGGGCCGGTGGTCTCAAAATGGGCCTTGGGGTTGGCGGGGTTCACGAACTGGCCGGGCACGAAGCTGTCGGGGATCTCCTTGGCCAGCTCGTCGGCCTTGGCAATGGCGCCCTTCATGCCCTTGGCGCCCTCGGTCAGCACCAGCTCCGCGCCGTAGGCCTTCATCAGCTGGCGGCGCTCCACGCTCATGGTCTCCGGCATCACGATGATGATCCGGTAGCCCCGGGCGGCGGCCACGGAGGCCAGGCCGATGCCGGTGTTGCCGGAGGTAGGCTCAATGATGACGCTGCCCTCCTTCAGCAGGCCCTTGGCCTCGGCGGCGTCGATCATGGCCTTGGCGATACGGTCCTTGACGCTGCCGGCGGGGTTAAAGTACTCCAGCTTGGCCAGCACCCTGGCCTTCAGGCCGAACTTCTTCTCAATATGGGTCAGCTCCAGCAGGGGGGTCTTACCGATCAGCTGGTCAGCGGAAGTGTAAATGTTAGACATAACGATTCTCCTTTTCGATATCACATATGTTGCTTATTCAGATGGTCTGCGGTGCGCTCCGGCGCGGAAAACAGCTGCCGCCGCAACATCGGAGATACGTATGCCCTTTCCGGCGTCTCATGGCCCGCCCTCCCTTTTGTTTCGTAATTACTACCTATCCGGTAGGTTGGTTACGTTATACCACGCCTGCCGGTATTTGTCAACAGGGAATTTGCATTTCGCGGAAATCTTTTCACCCGCCGCGGCGCAGGGCATAGAATGAGAACGGAGAGGCTCTCTCCGTATTTTTTGTGACAGGAGGTCACAGGTTTTATGAGCATACATCTCCGTCATGCTGCCGCCTGCTATCAGGCTCCCGACGGGGAGGTGGAGGCGGTACGCGACGTATCCTTTGACGTGGCGCAGGGGGAGTTCGTCAGTCTGGTGGGGCCCTCCGGCTGCGGCAAGTCCACGCTGCTGAGCGCCATCGCCGGGCTGGAGCCTCTGACCGGCGGCACCGTCAACGTGGCGGGCCAGCCGGTGACGGGTCCCTCCCGCCGCGTGGGGTTCATGCCCCAGCGGGATCAGCTTTTCGAGTGGAAAAACATCTGGGACAATGTGACGCTGGGTCTGGCGGTGCAGCGCGAGAGAGGGAGCGCCGCCTATGACCACGTGCGGGAGCTGCTGGACCGCTACGAGCTGTCGGGCTTTGCGGGAAAGCGGCCCTGCCAGCTGTCCGGCGGCATGCGGCAGCGCTGTGCGCTGATCCGGACACTGGCCTCAGATCCGGAGATCCTGCTGCTGGATGAGCCGTTTTCCGCGCTGGACTATCAGACGCGCCTTGCGGTATCGGCGGACATCTGGCGTATCATTCGCCAGGAGGGCAAGACGGCTCTGCTGGTGACTCACGACATCGCGGAGGCGGTGAGCATGTCCGACCGCGTGGTGGTGCTGTCCGCCCGCCCCGCCGTGGTGAAAACCGTGCTGGACATGGGCGCGCTGCGTGGCCTGCCGCCGCTGGAGCGGCGAAGCACAGCGGAGTTCCACCGCTATTTCGACTTGATATGGAAGGAGCTGGACGTTCATGGCTGACACTTCCCTGTCGCCCCGCCGTCTGGCGTATCTGGCCGGTGTACGGCGGCAGAAGCGGCGGGTCCGCATCTGGCAGCTCGCGCTGCTCATTGGCCTGTTCGGCTTTTGGGAGCTGAGCTGCCGCACCGGCCTGTCCGATGGCTTTCTGGTCAGCTGCCCCAGCCGCATGGCTGCCACGTTCTGGTCGCTGTGCCGCTCCGGCCAGCTGCTGCACCACATCGGCGTGTCGTGTCTGGAGACGGTGCTGGGCTTCACCGCCGGCACCCTGCTGGGCACGGCGGCAGCCATCCTCATGTGGTGGTCGGACACGGCGGCCCGCATCCTGGACCCATACCTGGTTGTGCTGAACGCCCTGCCCAAGACGGCACTGGGCCCCATCTTCATCGTCTGGATGGGCGCCGGGGCGGGGGCCATCGTCACCATGACGCTGGCCATCTCGCTGATCGTGACGATCCTGAACATGTATACCGGCTTTCGGGCCACCGATCCGGAAAAGGTGCGCCTGATGCGCACGCTGGGAGCCACACGGCGTCAGATCCTGTGGATGCTGGTGTTTCCCGCCAACTGCCCCACCCTGTTTTCCACGCTGAAGGTCAACGTGGGCCTGTCGTGGGTGGGCGTCATCATGGGTGAGTTTCTGGTCTCGCGGGCCGGTCTGGGCTATCTCATCGTCTACGGCTCTCAGGTATTCAACATGGATCTGGTGATGACCAGCGTGCTGATCCTGGCGGCTTCGGCGGTGCTGATGTACCTGCTGGTGCTGCGTGCGGAAAATATCCTGAATCACTATTGGGGGGTACGATCATGAAGAAACTGTTGACATTTTTCTGCGTCGCCGCCCTGCTGCTTCCGGTGCTGCTCACCGGCTGCGGCAGCGGCGGCGCCACCACGGTGCGGCTCAACGAGGTGACACACTCCGTGTTCTACGCGCCGCAGTACGCGGCCATGAGCCTGGGCTTCTTCGCCGACGAGGGGCTGAACGTGGAGCTGACCAACGGCGGCGGGGCGGATAAGGTCATGACCGCCGTGGTGTCCGGCAGCGCCGACATCGGTCTGGCGGGGCCGGAGAGCTGCATCTATATCTACAATCAGGGCAAGGACGACCACCCTGTGATCTTTGCCCAGCTCACCAAGCGGGACGGCTCGTTCCTGGTGGGCCGCACCGGCGGCAGCTTCTCCTGGGAGGACCTGCGGGGCGCCACGGTCATCGGCGGCCGCAAGGGCGGTGTGCCGGAGATGACGCTGGAGTACGTCATGAAGCAGAACGGCGTGGTGCCGCAGGTGGACGCGGTGGTGGACACCTCCGTGCAGTTCAACATGATGGCCGGTGCCTTCACCGGTGGTCAGGGGGACTATGTGACGCTGTTTGAGCCCACCGCCACCGAGGTGGAGCGGGCCGGTCACGGCTACGTCCTGTGCTCCATCGGCGAAGCCTCCGGCGAGATCCCCTACACTGCCTATTTCGCCAGCCAGAGTTATATGGCCGCGCATCCCGACGTGGTGCAGGGCTTCACCAACGCCATTGCCCGGGCCCAGCGCTGGATCACGGAGCACACGGACCGCGAGGTGGCGGAGGCCATCTGCGATCAGTTCCCCGATACCAGCCTTGACGTGCTGGAGGCCGTCACGGCCCGCCACCGGCAGATCGACGCCTGGAACGAGGTACCCCGCATGGAGCAGTCCGCGCTGGAGCGTCTGGAAACGGTGATGACCGAGGCCGGTGAGCTGCAGAAGGAGGACTGGGTGGACTTCACCCAGCTGGTAGACAACAGCTACGCGGACAAAGCCGCCGCACAGCTGGGATAACCCGTCTGCGTCAGGCGTAACACATCATGAAAAAAGAGGGAGAACGCTCCGCGTTCTCCCTCTTTTTTTATTTACGCATCGTCCGCCTCCTTCGCAGGCCGCGCTGCCTGCGGCCAGAGCGGTGCTTCTTCCCCGCTGCTGGCAACGTACAGGTCCTCGCATCTCTGCTGGGCCGCTGTCAGTGTCTCGATGGCCCGCTCCATGGCATCCATGGCCGCCAGATACATCGCCTTGTAGTCCGCCATTTTCGTCCTCCCTTTCTTATTTGATATCTTTTTGATATCATTTTGAATTCTTATTATACAGCATCGGAATGATATCATCAAGCCATCAATTTGAAGTGGGTGATGTCATGGCAAACTACTATACGCCGTTTTCGCTGCGAGTCTCCGAGGAACTGCTGGACAAGGTGAAGCAGCTCGCGGCCGCGCACAAGCGCTCCGCCAACAAGGAGATAGAGTTCGCGCTGGAGCAATACGTGGCCGCCTATGAACAGGAGCACGGGAGCATCCGCCTGCCGCCGCAGGCGTAACACATCATGAAAAAGAGGGAGAACGCTCCGCGTTCTCCCTCTTTTTTCAGCTCAGTGCGCTGATGATGCTCTGGTACTTGTTGATGTCCGAGCCGCCGTTCCACGTCATAAAGCCGCCGCTGCAGCCGGTGTCCCGCAGAGCTCGGACCTCCGCCGCCACCTCCTCCGCGCCGTAGGTGTTGTACGGCTCGCGGATGGCGTTGTAGGCCTGTATCCATGTGCGCACCGCCGCCGGAGAGGCTGTCTCCGCCTGCCGCGCCGCCGCGGCCGCGCCGAACATGTGTACCGTGTCGTAGGGGTGCTCCCAGGGCTTGTAGTCCCCCTGGGCGCTGTAATGGTCGGGATAGGGCATGCCGGAGATGGCGTCCACCGCCGCGCTGATGGCCGGCCAGTACTGGCCGCAGGCGGTGACGTAGGGATTGGCGCACTCGCCGAACACGTCGCCGGACAGATAGTACCCCGCGCTGTGGAGCCGCTCCGCCGCGTACAGCAGGAACCTCTGCACCGCCTGGGCCTTGCTCTCGCCGTAGGCGTTGCGGTAGTCGATGGTCCCCGCCTTCTCGTAGCTATACGCCCCATCGGGGAAGCGGATATAGTCGAACTGGATCTCGTTGAAGCCCAGAGCCGCCGCCTCCAGCGCCAGATCCACCTTGTACTGCCACACCGTCCGGTCGTAGGCGCTGGGCCAGTACATGGAGCTGATCTTCAGAGGCGTACCCTCCAGGTCGCAGATGACCTGCTCCGGATGGTCCGCCGCCAGATGGGCGTCGTTGAACACGGTGATGCGTCCGATGAGGTAGTATCCCGCAGCCTTCAGCTTCTGAATGTTGGTCTGGAAGTTTTCTCTGGTGTCCATGGCCGCCGCGTAGGCGGACGGGCTGTACTGCTGCATCACCGGTGAGGCGTAGGACACGGCGGTACCGTCTACGATGTCCACCACGAAGGCGTTGACGCCGCTGCCCTCCGCCACGCGCAGGTAGCTGTCGGCGTACTGGACGGCGGAGCCGTTGAGGTACAGGGCCCGCACCTCATCGGGCATGACGTTGCCCTCGATGGCCCCTTTCTCCACAGGGTAGTAGTCCAGCCCCGCTGCATCGCCGCCGCCCCAGCTGTCGCCGCGGGAGGCGTGGAGCTGATACAGCTCCGCATCGTACTGGGCCAGAGCCTCGTCCTCCGTCATGCGGACGTTGGCAGCGGCGATATAGCCCTCACCCCGTTGGCAGGACACCTGCCAACGCAGCACCTCGCCGTTTTCGTCCAGCCCGTCGAAGCCGGTGACGGCGAGGGCCATGCCCTTTTCCACGGCGCAGCCCGGGACGGCCCCGGTCTCATCCAGCAGGCTCATACCCCGCAGGGCGTACACCGTCTCCACCTGCACCGTCCGGCTGAGATCATCGGCCAGATGGGACGCGTCCAGCAGGACGTACCCCTCGCCGTTGACCACGCGGACGCGGCCGTCCTCACGGGGCGTCTCCACATCTGCGGCCACGTAGGCCACCTGACTGCCCCGCACCAGTACGCCCAGCTCCGCGCCGCTTTCGGCGTCATACACCGGCGCGGACGCCGTTTCCGACGCCACGTAGCCGATGGCCGTCTCCGGCGCCTTCGGCGGCTGCAGCTGCCGGTAGATATACACGCCCAGAACGGCCACCGCCGCCAGCGCCAGCAGGATAAAGAGGATCCCCGCGGTGCGGCCGGCGCTGCCGGTTTTCTCTTTTGTTGACATAGGCAAATTCTCCTTGTGCTCGTTGGTGTTACAGCGGACATTATACGATATTCTCCGCCATATTTCCACCCTGTTCTTCCTGCGGCGGCAAAATTTCCCCCCTTTTTCCGTTTTTCCCCACATTTCCGGTAGACAACGGTGGGAACGAATGGTATACTGTCAGTGATTATTATGTAAATCAGCGGCGTTCTCCGCCGCTTTGACGACTACTGAAAAGGCAGGGTGTATGCGATGAAAAGGATGAAGCGGAGCACCGCCATGGTGCTGGCCGCCGCCGTGGTGCTGAGCCTGCTGGCCACGGCGCTGCTGGCCGCCAGCAAAAACTGGCAGGACGCGGGACTGGGCGACCTGAGCCAGTACTACGAGACGGGCAACAGCGCCGACCCCGGCTACGTCTCCACCGTCCGCGGCGACAGCGGCGGCACGTCCTACGGCATCTATATGTTCGCCAGCAACGCCGGCACGCCCCTGAGCTTCGTCCAGTGGCTGCAGGAGTTCAAGTCCGGCTCCATCTACTGCGACATGGGCGACACGCTGTATAACGCCTACGCCTATGACCGCAACGGCAAGTACTCCCCCGGCTACGGCAGCAATTTCAACGCCACCTGGCGCAGCGTGGCTGACGACTACCCCGACGAGTTCATGCAGTCCCAGAAGGACTATTGGGAGACCCACGCCTATGCGGACCTGCTGAAGAACATCAAGTCCGCTGTCCCCTCCTTCGATCTGGATGACTACTCCGTGGCTCTGCGCAATGTGTTCTGGAGCCGCAGCGTCCACCACGGCGCAGGTGTGATCCGCGGCGCCAGCAGCAGCGATGGGCGCAGCGGCGCCACCGGCGTCATCCTCCGTGCCTTCGACTCTCTGGGCGGCTTCAAGAACCAGAGCGAGGCCCAGCTGATCCAGGCCATCTACGCCGAGTGCAGCCGTCTGGACAAGACCCCCGAGCCCAAGCGCATGACCGGCGACACCGCCAGCAAATACGGCGTATCCGGCCAATCCATGGCTTATTTCAGCGCCAACTCCGGCGACGTGCAGCTCAGCGTGTACAGCCGCCTGCACGTCAATGAGCCGGCGGACGCGCTGGTAATGCTCTACGCCAACTCCGACGCCCCGCTGGCCGACGGTGCCTACCGCCTGTCGCCCCGCGGCACTACGGACCGCGGCATGGCCGCCGACCTGTCGGGTCTTACCAATATCTCCTCTGCCGCCTCCGTGCAGCTGACGTACTTCGCCAGCGGCTACTACACCCTGACGGTGGGCGATAAGCGCCTCAGCGATAACGGCGGCAAGGTCACGCTGGCCTCCGCCACTGCCGGCAACGAGCAGCTGTGGGCCCTCACCGGCGACAGCCCCTACTATCTCCAGAACCGCGCCACCGGCCGCTATCTGGCGCTCGCGGACAACAGCGTGTCCACTGTGAAGGACACCGCCGGCGCCACCAAGCTCCAGCTCACCGCCGATGGCAGTGTCTGGGGCGCCGAGGGTCTGTTCTACCCCGGCAGCGAGGGCAATGAAACCCAACTGCTGGCCAATAAATCCTCTTACCCCGTCCGCGGCGTCATCACCAGCAGCCTGCCCATCACCAGCGTCACCGTGAAGGCGGTGTCCTCCAGCGGCAGCACCGGCTTTACCGCCACCAGCAGCATCAAGGGCACCGTCTACTCCTACGACCTGTGGAAGCTGGACAGCGCCTGCGCCTTCAGCCGCCTCAGCGTCGGCGAGTACACCCTGACCATCACCGCGACAAACAGCGCAGGCACCGTGACTCTGGCGGAGTCCCAGTTCAAGGTCAACGCCAACAGTTCCTTCAGCCCCGGCGACCTCTCCGACGAGGAGTACGCCGTGTCCTTCCAGATAGGCGACGTGGTGGTCGAAAGCCGCATGTACCGCCTTACCGACACCTACGGCGAGCTGCCCACGGTGGACGAGGCCGGCTTCCAGGGCTGGTACCGCGAGGACGGCACGGAGATCTCCCCCAACTCGCCGGTGGCCGCCTCTAACCACACGCTTTACGCCCGCTTCGGCGACCTCTACACCGTCACCTTCCAGGTGGACGGCGAGACGGTCCGCACCTTCAAGCTGGCCCAGGGCGATCTCATCACCGCCCCTGCCAACCCCGTGAAGGCGGCGGACAGCAAGTACACGTACAGCTTCAAGAACTGGGTGGACCAGAACGGCGACGTTTTTGCCCCCAAGGCCACCTACATGGGCACCAAGGACATCACCTACACCGCCCAGTTCACCAAGACCGCCAAACCCGACCACGGCAGCGGCGATCCCACGGAGCCCTCCGGCGCGTTCCTCACCGGCATCGCGCCCCAGACCTCCGTCAAGACGCTGAACGACTCCGGCTACACCGTGTATGACGGTAAGAAGGAGATCACCTCCGGCTACGTGGGCACGGGCATGACCGCCGTCGGCGGCAGCTCCAGCCTGACCATCGTCGTCACCGGCGATGTCACCGGCGACGGCCGCATCACCATCACCGATGTGGTCAAGCTCCAGAACTACGCCGCCGGCGCAGGCGACCTGAACGAGGCCGCTCTAAAGGCCGCCGACATCAACGGCGACGGCCGTGTCACCATCACCGATGTGGTCCAGGCGGCCCAGGTCACCGTGGGCCAGCGCACCATCTGAGCAGGAGGTACTCTATGAAAAACAAACTGCTTCGCACCGCCCTTTCCCTGGTCACAGCGTGCCTGCTGGTGCTGGCCATCCTGCCCCAGCGGGCGGAGGCCGCCGGCGCGTCCCTCTCCGGCAGCAGCAGCGTCCAGGCCGGCAATTCCGTGACGCTGACCCTGTCCGTGGACAGTAAGATCCTCGGCCTGACGGCGGACCTGAACTGCGGCGACGGCCTGACCTTCACCAACTACTCCTGCTCCGTCAGCGGCTGGAGCATTCTTGTGAACCAGAACCATTTCAGCGTCTATGGCACCAACAGCGCCAGCGGCGGCATCATCACCGTGACGCTGAAGGTATCCTCCAGCGTTCAGGGCGGCGCGGCCCTCAGCGCCAGCTTCAGCAACATCGTAGCCTCCGACGGCGAGACCGACATCGACGTGGGCACCGCCAGCTGGACCGGCAGCGTGGCCGCCGCGCCCAGCGGCGACTGTACCCTGTCCGCCATCATGTGCGGCAACGCCACCCTGTCCCCCGCCTTCTCCTCCGGCACCACGTACTACACCGCCAAGGTCCCTTATAGCGTGTCCAAGCTGAGTCTGGATTATAACCGCAACGACAAGGGCCAGACCGTCAACATCAGCGGCAATGACCTGGCCGTAGGCGTCAACACCGTCACCCTGAAGGTCACGGCGGCCAACGGCACCACCAAGTCCTACGTCATTGAGGTCACCCGCGAGCAGGACCCCAACTACAAGGCCTCCACCGATGCCTCTTTGTCGGCGCTGGGCATTGAGGGTGCGACCCTCAGTCCCGCCTTCAGCAGCACCGTCCACGACTATGTGGCCTATGTGCCCTTTGAGACAAAAACGGTGAAGGTCAACGCCTCCGCCAACGACAGCAAGTCCAGCGGCATCACCGGCACCGGCGACATCACGCTGGACAAGGAGGGTGACAACCCCATCTCCGTGGTATGCACCGCCGAGGACAAGACCACCAAACTGGAGTACACCGTCCATGTGGTCCGTATGCCGGAGTACACCGGCACCCTGCCCGTGATCTCCGCGGCGGAGCCGGAACCGGAGCCTGAACCGGAGCCCGAGCCCGAGCCGGAGACTCCCATGCTCCAGATCCCCGTGAGCATCAAGCTGCCCCTGCTGGGTGAGGTCCGCACCGTGGTCGCCCTGATCGGCGGCGTGGTGCTGGTGGCCGCCCTGCTGTTCCTGCTTGGCCTGTTCATCGGCCGCGGCACCGGCGGCGGTCCCGATGATGACGGCAACGGCCCCGATGACCGCGATGACCGCCCCGACCGCGGCGGCAGAGACCACCGCGAGGAGCGCGAGGAGCGCCGCGAGCGCCGTCACCCTGCGCCGGAGCGTTCCCGCCCCGCGCCCCGCATCGTGCCCCGTCAGGCGGAGCCGGTACAGCAGCCCGCTCCCAAGGCCCGTGACTGGAAGGACTTCGACATCCCGCTGGACGATGAGCCCACCGTCAGGCCCGCGCCTCAGCCCGCCGCTCCCGACAAGGACCTGCTGGCGGACACGGTGGATCAGGTACTGGCGGACGAGCCCACTCCCAAGGATGAGGAGGATGTGCGCACCATGTCTCTGGAGGACCTGCTGAAGGATATTCGCAGCATGTAACAAAAAAGAGTACGGACGCGAAAGCGTCCGTACTCTTTTTTTCTCACAGCGCCCCCTTGGGGCAGCTCTTCACACACTCCATGCACAGGATGCACTCCGTGCCGTTGACCCGCCGGCGGGAGTTGTCCGTCATGTCCACCTCCATGGGGCACACCCTTCTGCACCGCCCGCAGGACACGCATTTGCTCTTGTCGCAGGTGATACGGACCAGGGAAAAATAGCTCATGGGCTTTAAGAACACCGTCACAGGGCACAGGTACTTGCAGAAGGCGCGGTTGTCCCGAAACGCAAAGGCCAGCAGGATACCTGCCCCGTAGTACAGTGCGTTGCCGATGACAAAGGCCCAGAACATGATGCGCTCCAGGTGCCCCACATTGGCCAGAAACAACGCCGCCACAAAGACCAGCGACAGCGTGAACGTCACGTACCGCAGCCAGCCGATGGGCTTCCGCGGCGTCTGCGGCACCTTGTAGGGCAGGAAGTCCAGCACCATGGCCGTCCAGCAGGCGTACCCGCACCAGCCTCGCCCGAACAGCAGCGGCCCGAAGATCTTGGCCACGGCGTAGTGGATGGTGGCCGCCTCGAACACGCCGGTGAACAGGTAGTACCAGAACCCCTCGATCTGCATATTCTCCCCGCAGATCAGGCCCAGATACACCAGCATGTACGATCCCACCAGCAGCTGCGTCACCCGTCGGGCGTGCTTGTATTTTCCCACGAACAGCGCCGTCCCCAGGGCGATAGAGCCGCCGATATAGCTAAAATTAAAGAGGTAGAACAGGTTGCCCTTGGTGAGCCACAGCACCACGGCCACCGTCTCAAACACCGCCAGCAGCGCCAGCGAGGGCAGATACTTCTTCATACCCTTACTGCCCTCTGCGGAGCAGGGAGGCCGCCTCGCGGGCCGCCGAAGCCGCGTCCTCGGTGTAGGCATCTGCGCCGATCTCGTCGCAGAAGCTCTGGCTGATAGGCGCACCGCCCACCAGGATCTTCACCCTTCCGCGGATGCCCATCTCCTCCGCCAAACGCACCACGTCCCGCATCTCCTGCATGGTGGTGGTCAGCAGGGAGGAACAGGCGATGATGCCGCAGTTCTGGTGCAGCGCGGCCTCCACGAATTTCTCCGGCGCCACGTCCACGCCCAGGTCCACCACCTCAATGCCGCTGCCCTCCATCATGATCTTCACCAGATTCTTGCCGATGTCGTGCATATCGCCCCGCACCGTACCGATGCAGGCGCGGCCCAGCCTCTCTGTGCCGCTGCCGGCCATGCGGGGCCGCAGCAGCTCCAGAGCTGCCTGCATACACCGCGCCGCCATCAGCATCTCCGGCACGAAGGCGATACCGGCGGAAAAGTCCACGCCCAGCCGGTCCATGCCCCGCATCAGCCCGCCGGACAGGATGTCCGCCGCCGCAATGCCCTGATCCAGCGCCTCCCGGCACAGGGCCAGCACCTTTTTCTGCTGTCCCCGCTGCAAGGCCGCCGCCACGCGGTCCAGCGCGTTGTCGCCGCTCTCCGCAGTCCGGACGGCATCGCCGCTCTCCTTCTGCGCCAGCACCCGCCGCGGCACCGGCGGCAGATCGAACTTCGGCAGGTGTACCTGCCGGTTATACCCGTCGATGGCCTCGTCGATATACCGGTCCACGTGGGGATACACCGTCCCCGCCAGTCCGTAGGTGATGGATGGGATGAAGTGCCCCAGCGGCCCGCAGGACGCCAGCACGTTCTTTGCGTAGTCCCGTATCTCCTCCGGCGACGCGTCGGCGCGGTCGATGGCGGCGCCCATGCCGCCCATCAGCACCAGTCTCCCCCTCAGCTGCCGCTGTAAGGCGGGGATATCGTTCTCCGGCAGCACGCCCTGCCACACCTGGATGCCGAGCTCCGCCATGTCCTCCACGATAGGCGCCAGATAGGAATCGGCGTGGTGAACGGCAATACAGCCCCGGGACCGGATGTACCCATAGAACCGGCGGTACGGCTCCTTGAAAAACTCCCGCCACATCTCCGGCTGCATGAACAGGGCGTTCTTGGTGCCCCAGTCGTCGTGGGAGAAGATGACGTCCGGCTGCAGGTTGTCGATGAGCAGCTTCACATATCCCAGCCGGTACTCCGTGATGTACTCAATGAGCTCGTGCATCTCCTGCGGGTGCTCGTACAGCGCCGTCAGCGTATCCTCAAAGCCCATCAGGAAATGGCACTGTTCAAAAATACCGGTGCCCATGAACCCTGCCAGCAGCTTCTCCTGCCCGCATGCCTCCCGCGCCTGCTGCCGGACGGCCTCCCAGCCCTCCGTGCAGTTGGCCGCCAGATCCGGCGCATGCACCGTCTCCCGCCACCGCGTCACGTCGGGACACACCGCAAGGCCATCGTGGGTGACGGGCATGGGCCCCGGCGCGTCCTCCGGAAAGCTGATGGTGGTGCCCCACCGGTCCACGCTGACGGTGCCCCGCTTCCGGTTGCCCCGCAGGTAGGTGTTGATGGGATCGCCCAGGCACATGTGCAGCGCCTCGTACTGCCGCAGCAGCCGGTCCGGCTGTCCGTCCGGCTTCAAAAGCTCCAGAAAGATCTCTTTCGCTGTCATCATCGCGCTCACCTCACAAAGACTCTTGACAAAGCAGCCCCGCACTGCTTAAAGTAGTGGTATCATTATAGAAATCTGGTTCCCCCCTGTCAAGTACGGCGCGGCCCTTTCATCCCATCACGGAGGTATTCACATATGGAACTGCGTTTTCCCCTTATTCTGGACGGTGCCACCGGTACGGAGCTGCAAAAGCGCGGCTACACCGGCGACGTCAGCGCGGAGCAGTGGGTGCTGGCCCATCCGGACAGCATCCTGTCCATCCAGCGCGATTACGTGGCCGCCGGCAGCCAGGTGCTCTACACCCCCACCTTCGGCGGCAATGCCGTGAAGCTGGCGGAGCACGGCGTAACGGAGGACACCGCCGCCTATAACCGCCGTCTGGCGGACCTGTCCCGTCAGGCCGCGGACGGCAAGGCCCTGCTGGCCGGCGACCTGTCTCCCACCGGCCTGTTTCTGGCCCCTCTGGGCAGCGCCTCCTTCGACCAGCTGGTGGACGCCTACGCCCAACAGGCAGCCGGACTGGAAGCCGCCGGTGTGGACCTGTACGTCATTGAGACCATGATGACCCTGTCCGACGCCCGTGCCGCCGTGCTGGCCGTGCGCAGCGTCTCCGCCAAGCCCATCTTCGTCACCTTTACCTGCGACCAGAATGGCCGCAGCATCTCCGGCACCGACATCACCGCCGCCCTGCTGGTATTGCAGGGCATGGGCATCGACGCCTTCGGTCTCAACTGCTCGGCGGGACCGGACCAGATGCTGCCCCAGCTCCGCCGCCTGCGGGAGTACGCCCGCATCCCCCTGATCGCCAAGCCCAACGCCGGCATGCCCACCATCGTGAACGGCAAGGCGGTGTACGACTGCACGCCGGAGCAGTTCACCGCGCTGGTGCCGGACATGCTGGCCTCCGGCGTCATGATCTTCGGCGGCTGCTGCGGCACCACGCCGGAGCATATTGCAGCCCTGCGCGGCGCACTGGACGGCGCGGCCATCACGCCTCCCGCCCCGCTGCACACAGATCTGCTGCCCGCCGCCACGGAGAAGCTCCCCGCCCTGCTGCCCGCCGACGCTGCCCACGGGCCGGTACTGGACGTGACCCCCGGTCTGGAGGATGCCCTGTCCGACGCGCTGGAGCGGGACGACCCCATGGTAGCCCTCCGCGTTGCCTCCATGGCGGACGTAAACGCGCTGGCGGACTGCCAGTACCTGCTGACAAAGCCCCTGTGCCTGGTCTGCGGCGATGCCGCCGTGCTGGAGCAGGCCCTGCGGGTCTATCAGGGCCGCGCCCTGTACGAGGGCAGCCTGCCGGAGTCCGTTCTCCGGCCCCTGTCCGACAAATACGGCCTGCTGTTCTGAACCGCATAAAAAGAGGGGCGCTTCCCTTGGGGAAGCGCCCCTCTTTTTCTCATTTTTCGGCCTTCATGCGGAAGGTGTAGATGCCATCGGCGCACACGGTGCCGCCGTCGTCCTCCACCCACGCCCGCATCACCACGATGCTGTGACCCATCCGCACCGCCTCCGCGTGGGAGGTCAGCGTACCGCCTACCGCGCCCGCCGCCAGAAACCGCACGTCGCAGGTGACGGTGCGGCACAGCGCGCCGCGGCTGCACGCCGCCGTCCCCGCCACCTGGTCCATCATGGTGCAGTACACGCCGCCGTGTACGATGCCCATGGGGTTGCCGTGCCGCACCTCGGTGTGCAGCTCCCCACGGGCCCAGCCCTCGCCCATGGCCACGATGCGCATGCCGTTCTCCACGCCGAAGGTGTCCCTCTGGTTGGCCCGCTTCATCACGTCCGCATACAAGACTTCCTTTTCCTGCTCTGTCATTTGCTCCTTATCCTTCCGCTATCAGCGTCATCTCGCCCAACACCACATACCGGTAGTTGTCCGCCTCGTAGGAGCAGGTGCACAGCCCCACGATGCGTCCCGTGGGGATGCCCCGTCCCGCGTAGAACGTGGACTGGCTGATAAACCGCTCCAGATCCACAGTCTGGAACGATGTGTTGAATACCTCGTGCTCTCCGGGTACAATGAGGCCCGCGAACAGATCCACCCGATACGTCCCCGCGTTGGTGTAGACGTAGAGACACGGGTGCGCGTCGTAATACCACTGCTCCTTGTAGCCGTCGATGGACGCGAACATGGTGCGGTCCTTCATGTGGTGGCCGTACAGCATATTGCACTGTGCGCTGAAATCCCGCGGCGCCCGGGCGTCCAGAAAGATGGTGCCGTACTCGCTGTAATTGCCGTCCAGATCGTGATGCAGGTAGTATTCGTTGTTGCCATCGTAGGCGATCGGATAGCTGATGGGCGTCCCCGGACAGTACACGTAGCCGATGATGTCGGGATAGCGGGCCTGCCACCAGCTCAGGTCGATGTCCGCCGGCGGGCCGCTGTGCAGCGCCTTTTCCACCGTCTCGTCCACACTGTCCCGCAGCTGCTGCACCGCCGCATCCAGCGGCTCTGCGGCGGACAGCGCCGCCTCCATCGCCGTACCGGCCCGCACCGCGGCTGACGCCAGCACCGGTACGGCATCCTCCCCGGCCGCGGGCGCCGCCGCCCCCGCCAACTGCACCGCCAGCCATGACGGCACGCCTACCACGGCCAGTGCCAGCAAAAATGCCGCCCAACGTCTCCTCATGCTCCACGCGCCCCCACACAAAATATGCTCCATTATACGCGGCACGGCGGCGCACCGTCAAGCACCGCGCGGAAAAAATCTCCATTTTCCCGCCCTATGCCGCCGCGTCCTCGCCGCAGAAAGTCGCCGCATCCCCCCACGGCCACCGCCGCCCGCCCTCAACAGCCGCTCGCCGCGCTCCCAACACAACGCTCCCGTTTCCCTGTAAAAGCGCAGCAGCAGCAAAAAAGGACCGCCGCGCATAAGCGCGGCGGGCCTTTTTTATCGCATGTCCGTGAAGGGGTACGACTTATTTGTCGTACATCTCCACCAGCTTCTGCAGGTGCTCGAAGCGGGCCTTGGCCTCGT
>ERZ835980.624-NODE-624-length-47099-cov-5.923880_pt1 | contig 47099 bp, 46 predicted proteins | sample MGYA00519943_ERZ835980 | MGnify/ENA primary metagenome ERZ835980 (study PRJEB31850, sample SAMEA3708791) | human gut metagenome | biome: human gut; feature: human-associated habitat; material: faeces | place: China | collected 2014 ... | reverse complement strand
TGCACAGAGTATATTTTTGTATTAAGTTTTATCAGACTTGCACTCTTTCGCCAACTAAACATAAAACTAACATTCAGCCGTAGTCGTCTCGCGCAAGCGAACTGATCGTAAAATTATCTTGTTCCGCCCAAATAATCAACAATCAGCCCCGGCTCAGCGCACCTTACTTCTTCGCAAAGCTGTCCTTCAGCGTAACAATTCTGTTGATAACCCTGTCGTTGTGTAAATCAATGCAGAAATATCCGTTTCTGACAAACTGGAACTTGTCGCCGGGCTTTGCTCCCTCGATCGACTTTTCAACCTTGGCATTTTTCATAACTTTCAGCGAATCGGGATTGAGATAGTCCTTGAAGTTGTCCATGTTTATAACAACCGTGTCCTCGCAGGTAAACAGCTTGTCGTAAAGCCTTACCTCGTAGTCCTCGCAAAAGTCCTTGCTTACCCAGTGGATCGTACCCTTTATCTTTCTTCCGTCCGACGGATTTTTTCCGGCAGTATCCGGATCGACCGTGCAGAGCAATTTTTCAATTTCGCCGTTCTGACCGTATATGACCTCGTTGCACTTGACGACATACGCGCCCATAAAACGCACTTCGCAGTCCTTTTTTAGACGCTGATACTTCGGCGGAGGATTATCCGAAAAGTCCTCGCGTTCAATATAGAGGTGCTTTGTGAACGCAACCTTTCTTGTTCCTGCGTTTTCGTCGGTCGGGTTGTTTGCAACGTCAAAATATTCGACTTTTCCGTCCTCAAAATTTGTTATCTCGACTTCGACAGGATCAAGCACCGCCATCTTGCGCGGAACCGTCGTGTTAAGCTCCTCGCGTATGCAATGCTCAAGAAGTCCGTAGTCACAGAGCGACATTGCCTTTGAAATTCCCGAAAGCTGTACGAAATTGAATATCGCGCTCGGAGAATATCCGCGGCGTTTAAGCGCGCGCAGAGTAGGCAGTCTGGGATCGTCCCAGCCGTCGGCTATGCCCTGTTCGATAAGAGCCTTTGAATATCTCTTTCCGATCTTGGTATATGTGATATTAAGCTTTGCAAACTCTCTCTGCTTGGGTTTCTGCTCAAAATCAATGCTGTTTACAACCCAGTCGTAAAGAGGTCTGTGGTTTTCAAATTCAACGTCGCAAAGCGAATGTGTAATGCCCTCAAGCGCGTCCTGTATCGGATGCGCATAGTCGTAGAGAGGATAAATACACCACTTTGTGCCGGTTCTGTGATGCGGTGCGCGGAGTATGCGGTAGATGACCGGATCTCTCATGTTGATATTGGGAGATGACATATCTATCTTTGCGCGCAGCGTCTTTGAACCGTCCGGAAATTCGCCGTTTTTCATGCGTGTAAACAGATCGAGGTTTTCCTCGACGCTTCTGTTTCTGTACGGGCTTTCGGTCCCGGGAGTTGTGAGAGTTCCGCGGTACTTTTCGATTTCTTCCTTTGAGAGATCGCAGACGAACGCCTTGCCGTCCTTAATAAGTTTCAGCGCAAATTCATAGCACTGATCGAAATAATCCGAGCCGAAGCATATTTTATCCGGCACAACGCCAAGCCATTTAAGGTCGTCCTGTATTGCCTGAACGTACTCGTCGCCCTCTTTTGACGGGTTTGTATCGTCAAAGCGGAGATTGAAAAGTCCGTTATACTTCTTCGCCGTGGAATAGCCTATCCAGATAGCCTTTGTATGTCCTATATGGAGGTATCCGTTGGGTTCGGGCGGAAAACGCGTGTGTATGCGCGCCGTAAGACCGTTTGCGATGTCCTCGTCTATAATCTTGTGTATAAAGTTTGTAGACTCTCGTTTGGTTTCGTTTGCGTCCATTGTCGTAACCTCTGTATTTGAATTAAAGATTTTTAAATTTTTCGCGTATTGCCGCGGCTTTTCCGCAGCTCATTCCGCCCTCTGCGCACGGACCGGATACGCACGAAGGTCCTGCGTTTTCAAACAGCACGGGCGATACCTCTTTGACAAGCTTTAACATCTGCGTTGCCATTTCTCTTATCTCCCACTGCGCTCTTTCGCAGCAGCGAAGATTAAAGAAGTGATACAGCGATCTTACGTTCATTGTCATGACAAGCTTTGTATCGCAGGCGTTTGAAAGAACGTATCTTGCGTCCTCCTGCGCTTTTTTCTTAGCTGCCTTTTCGGCGGTCTTTTCGTCCTTACCGTCGGCTATCATTTTTTCAAGGTGTTTTTTTGAAAGTATATCGTTAAGTTTTTTATATGTTTCCCTATCGTTTTCCATAGCCTTTACAAAAAGTTCTCTTGCCTCGTCTATTTCGGCTATTTCCGGAGGAATTATATATTCAAAATTTTCTTTTCCGACGTATCTCTGGCTCTGCACGCTGAAAGAAGCTATTCTATGTCTTGTGAGCTGTGCAAGCAGCGATCTTGACACGCCCTCTACCGCAAAAGTAAAGCTGACGTGCTCTACCGGAGTTTCATGTCCGAATCCGGACAGCATTTTTATAAATTTTTCGGTACTTTCCGGGGTCATTTTTTCGAGTATTCCGTCAACGCCGGTTGAAGAATAGCAGAGCTTTGCCGCCGCGGCTATTACTCTTTCCGGATTATGCGTATATTCAAGCAATTCTACCTTCACGGGAATCCCTTCTTTCTTTTTTCTTTTTTTATCGCGAGGCGCGGTGCATGATTGCTTATTTGGGGCGGAAACTGATTATTAACTGCCATGTGCAACCTTATACCTCCGCCTTTCGGTATCGAAAAGCGGAAAGATACTTTGTACTAAGCTAAATGTTACTTATTTGGGCGGAAAAAGATAATTTACTTCCACTTGCAAGTCTATACCCCCACTTTTCGGAATCGAAAAGGTGGCGCTCTAAAGAGTGTAAAACAAAAGATTTTCTCCACTCAAACGCCGCAGCGAAAGCGCGGCTACGTGGAGGATTTCGCCCTTAACTCGAATTTCGCATCTCAATTACCCTTACAAGTGTAACCGCACCGCTATTACGGCACGTCCACGTAACTTACGGCAAAATCGCTCGCAGATGCTCCGCACTGCTCGATGGGGTTAGTATCTGAACACAAGTTGGTTGGCATAATGCAATTTTTATACCATGTCACGCCGCGGTCTGCGCAAACTTTATTTTGGGTACGAAAGTGCAATTCTTATGCGTTATTACGCAGTCAACAGGACTTGCCTTTCTGCCCGGCTCGCTATCGCGAGATGACTTTTACAAATGTTACACTTATGTCGGGTATATCCGGCGGTTTAATTTTCGGCTCAAAATCTGAGTTTTAATTACCGCCGGCAATTATTCATGGTTTTCCTTTTAGAAAAGCCCCGGCATATTTATGCCCTGAGTTACCTTACTCATAGCCTCGGAATTGACCTTATCAACAGTCTTGATCGCCTCGTTTACGGCTGCGATAATGAGATCTTCGAGCGTTTCGGCGTCATCGGGATCTATAATATCCTTATCGAGTTTTATTGAGAGTATTTCTCTGGTACCCTTTATCGTAACGCTGACAGCGCCGCCGCCCGCGCTTACTTCATGAACCTTTTCATCAAGCTCTGCCTGGAGTTTCTCCATATCCTCCTGCATTTTCTGAGCCTGCTTTATCATTGACTGCATATTTGAAGGGCCGCCGCCCATACCTTTCGGAAGTCTTGCTTTCATTTTAAAAAAATCCTTTCAGTTTAAAAATTTTACTGTATCTGAGTTATTCTATCATAAAATCCGCACATTTTCAAGAGTTTCGGCGCATTATTTTGTCTTATCCGATTTCAGCGCTATAATTTTATCGCGGAGTGCCGCCGCAAGTTCAAAGTCGAGGTGTTTTGCCGCGTCTTTCATCTTATCGGTAAGCTCTGCGACGAGTTTCTTTGTATCGGACGCGGACGGCTTTTTGGGTTTACCCTGCTTATCCTTATCCTTTACGGTAATATCGAGAACGTCGCGTATCTCTTTCTTTACGGTCTGCGGAACGATACCGTGAGCCTTATTATAATCGTCCTGCTTTTTTCTGCGGCGCGCCGTTTCGTCTATGGCTTTTCTCATGGATTCCGTCACGGTATCGGCGTACATTATTACCTTACCGCCGGCGTTTCTCGCGGCTCTGCCTATGGTCTGTATCAGCGACGTTTCGCTTCTTAAAAATCCCTCTTTATCAGCGTCGAGTATTGCGACAAGTGACACTTCGGGAAGATCCAGTCCCTCTCTTAACAGGTTAATTCCGACAAGAACGTCGTACACGCCGAGCCTGAGATCGCGCAGCAGCTCCATACGCTCTATTGTATCTATGCTGAAATGCATATATGCGCACTTTATTCCGTGTCCCGACAGGTATTCCGTAAGATCCTCGGCCATCTTCTTTGTAAGCGTTGTGACGAGCACGCGCTCTTTCTTTTTGGTGCGCATATTTATCTCGCCTATAAGGTCGTCTATCTGACCCTTTACCGGACGAACCTCTATTTCGGGATCGAGCAGTCCCGTAGGACGTATAACCTGTTCGACGGTCTGTTCGGAGTGATCCTTTTCGTAAGGTCCGGGCGTTGCGCTGACAAAGATTGCCTGATTTATGCGCTTTTCAAATTCTTCAAAGTAAAGCGGTCTGTTATCGTAGGCGCTGGGCAGGCGAAAGCCGTAATCTATAAGATTTTTCTTTCTTGCGCGGTCGCCTCCGCTCATTCCTCTTACCTGCGGCAGCGTCACGTGCGACTCATCTACGAACAGCAGAAAATCTTTTGGGAAATAATCGAGCAGAGTATAAGGCGTACTGCCCGCCGGACGTCCGGAAAGCACGCGCGAATAGTTTTCCACGCCCGAACAGTATCCGAGTTCGCCGAGCATCTCCATATCGTAACGTGTGCGTTCTTCTATGCGCTGCGCCTCGATAAACTTATTTTCGGATTTGAAAAACGCGCTGCGCTCTTCCATTTCCGCAAGTATTTCATTTATGGCGTTCTGTCTTTTTTCATCGCTTGTAACATAGTGCGTAGCCGGCGTTATTACGGCGCGCGAAAGTCTGTTGACTACATCTCCCGTGACCGTGCTTATCTCCGAAACGCAGTCTATTTCATCGCCGAAAAACTCAACTCTGACCGCGTTATTTTCCGACGCCGACGGATAGACCTCGACGGTATCTCCGCGGACTCTGAATTTATTTCGTTCAAGCGAAAGGTCGTTGCGTTCGTACTGTATGCGGACAAGTCCTGCGATAAAGTCGTTTCGGCTTATCTGCTGACCGGGAGAGGCGGAAACAGTCATGCTCTTATATTCTTCGGGATCTCCGAGAGTATATATACAGGAAACCGACGAAACTATAATGACGTCCCTTCGTTCTAAAAGTGCGCTTGTCGCGCTGTGGCGCATTTTATCTATATCGTCGTTTATGGAGCTGTCCTTTTCGATATAGGTATCTTTTCCGGGTATATAGGCTTCGGGCTGATAGTAGTCGTAGTACGAAACGAAAAACTCAACGGCGTTTTCGGGGAAAAATTCCTTAAACTCAGAGCAAAGCTGTGCCGCGAGCGTTTTATTATGCGCCAAAACCAGCGTCGGACGGTTGACCTTGGCTATAATATTCGCCATGGTAAAGGTCTTGCCGGAACCGGTAACGCCGAGAAGAACCTGGTCTTTAAGTCCCGCCTCAACTCCGGCGCTGAGTTTATCTATCGCGTCGGGCTGATCTCCCATGGGAGAATACGGCGACACAAGCTTAAAATTTTTCAAGTAATTTCACCTCTTGAATTTTGCTTTTTTGTTCTTTTTCGGTTATCTGTCGAAAACTCCGCTTGAAAGCGCGGCTTTAAAAACGCGGTGTCCGAGTTCAAATGCGCGGCTTTGGTCGAAGTAATTATCGGGCAGTCCGAAAAAGGGTATTTCCATGCAGAAAGTATACTTTTTCTCGGTATGCTTCATCATATAGCTTATCATATTGGGCATATTATCCTCGTTCCACTTTGCGCCGTAGGCAATATCGTGTATGCCGTAGTATCTGAAACCGTTTTCCGACGTAAGTCTTACAAGTTCGGACGAAAATTTATCGTATATGCCGCCTTTTTCACGGTCGCATCTCATAAAATACGTGCAGTCGTTTATATCGCCGCAGTGATACGGCGCGTGAAAATCGAAATTTGTAATGAGATTCTGCGTTTCGGCAATGGATTTTATCTTTCTTATTTCGGGATATATCCCCTCTTCGTAATCCCTGTTATGGTCATGCGGAGATCTGTTCTTTCCGGCGTCTCAGCGCGTTTCGGGCTGCAAAAGAAATTCGTCGCCGTCCTGTTTTACTATTTTGATATTGCCGCACAAAAAGTCCTTTGTAATCTCCATTGTCACAAATCTCCCAATATTTATTATGTGCCGTGGCAAATACATTCTTACTCAGTATACCACATTCGCAGAGCAAAATAAACACAAATGTGTAAAATACGGCATAGAGTTTGATTTTTTTGAATAAATTACAGCAAAGGCACGTTTTGCGCGCCGAAAACAAACTTACGGGGTACATTCACATGAAAAAACAAACGCAGCGAAAAAACGGCGTGCCGTGCCGTGCGGAAATACTATTCGTGCAGGTGCTTTTGCTCATTCTGCTTGCCGCGGCAATACTTTCGGCAAGGATAATAGGAAACAAAGACGCAGATATTTCCGCAGGGACATTTGTAAAAGCGCCTGTACGCAGCATAACTCTCGAAGATCTTGCGTACACGCTTGAAAGCAGGGCTGAAAAATGAGCCTTTGCGGAAAGATCGGAATAACCGACATGGGTCTGCTCTATTTACGCTCCCAAAACAGTGCAAAGGGCAGGGTATACGTCAGCGTATTTGCAATTCTTGCGTTTATCGCGGTACTGCTGTCGGAAAACTCGGCGTATCCGTCGCTTTTTGTGCTGAGTGCGGCGCTGCACGAGTGCGTGCACATATTTTCGCTGAAGCTTGTACATTCGGACATAAGCCGCATATGCGTCTATCCTTTCGGCGCAGACATACGCTCGTCGGGCACGGATATAAGCTATTTTGCCGAAATTTTTACGGTGATCTCGGGCGTTTTATGCAACCTTTTGCTGTCTGTTCTGTCGGCGCTGCTATACCGTTTTATACCCGACAGGCACATTCTGTTCTTTTGCTTTGCAAACGCTTTTCTCGCGCTGTCCAACATAATTCCCGTGCGTTCGCTTGACGGCGGACGCGCGCTTGAGCTTATCCTGTGCGAAAAATACGGTCCCGACAGAGCATACGGTATCTGCTCGTTTGTTTCTTGGCTGTCTTACGGAATAATGTGCTGCTTTTTCATGTTTTTATTCTTGAATTCGGGCTGCAACCTGTTTTTTATGATAATACTGATATACACGGTTCTGTGCGCGTTCTTTGCCGAAAAGCTGACGGGAATTATATAAAACAAAAAATGACCGTGCAAATGACGGGGGAGCCGTTATACACAGTCATATAATTTTATTCTCTCAGTTTGCCTTTCGGTACATTGCGAAAAGACGTCTTGCAAGAGGAACGAACAGCGGAATTACCAGCGTTCTTAACGGTATCTGAATTGCGTATTCCGTCGTCAGTCTGAACATAAACCAGCCGAAATACGTCTTTGAGCCGTAGAGCTGTGAAACCCACAGCGTATTGACAAGCAGTCCGAAAACAAGCGAATTTATAAGCGACACCGCGAAAACTCTCAAGAATATCTGTTTTCCCGAATATTCGTGAAGCTCATAGAGAAAAAATCCGTAAGTAAAGCCCATTGCGAAAGCCGTAAGCGTAAACCCGGGGTGATACGGCCCGAACGGGAACAGCATTGCTCCGAGAAAATCCGAAAGCGCGCACACGATACCAGCAGGCACGGGGCCTAAAATAATTCCGCAGAGCGCTGCGGGTATAAACGAAAATCCGAGCTTTACTCCGTGGGTGTTGACCGAGCAAAAACGGCTTAACACTATCTCGCACGCTATTAAGAGCGACATGAGCGCCATTGTTCTTGCGTCAAGTTTGAATTTGTACTTTGACATAAAAAGACCTCCTGTATTTTTGCTACATACGGGAGGCGTGTAAAATATAAATATTACTCTCAGACTGTATGCAGCAGCGGGATGCAAGGACTTTACCGCAAGGCTTTTATCAATAAACAAATGCCTTTTCGTCCGGCAAACAACTCCCCGTTCTGCCGACACTTTACGCACAGTCCTCTACTCTGCTTTTTATAAAATAATACACCCTTTTTGCGCCTTTGTCAACACATAAGGCGTCTGTTTTACTTTTTGTTCACAGTCCCGAAAATCCGAAGCCCCTTATATCGTATGCCGCGCACACAAGCACAAACGCGTTTTTATCCGCGCCGCCGACAACGGAATAAATCTTTGCGGACTCTCTTTTCCGCACGGCGCACACGACAACGCTCTTTTTCTGCTTTGAATAATACCCGACGGCAGGAATTACCGTAACTCCGCGAACGGCGCGTTTCTGTATTTCGGTGCAGACGGCGTGGGGATTATCGGTGATTACAAAAAACACGCGTCCTCCCGACGCACCGGCACCGTCAAGCACGGCGTCCATGAGTTTTCCGCAGACATACGTCAGCACAAGTCCGTACATTCCGCTCTCGATATTCCCGTACACGAACATTCCGGCAAGGCAGACAAGCGCGTCGAGCGCAAATATAAGCTTTCCGACTGAAAATCCCTTTTTCCGCTTTGATATAAGAATACCGGCAAGGTCGCTGCCGCCCGTCGAGGCGTTTCCGAGGCATATAAGCCCAAGTCCGACGCCGCTTAAAATTCCGGCAAAGACCGCACCGAGAAATTTATCTCCGCCGTACTCCGGCACAAACAGCGCGCTCAGATCTATCACGGCGCTTGAAACCAGCGTTGCGGCAAAGGTGCGCATTGTAAATCCCTTGCCCGCGATACTCCGCGACGCAAAAAGCAGCGGAATATTAAGCACCAGTATCGACGTTCCGACGCCGAAGCCGAAAAGCCTGTTTGCCATAAGCGCAACGCCTGTAAGTCCGCCCTGTACAAAGCCGAGAGGCACCGTAAAGCTGTTTACCGAAAGCGCGAAAAGCACACTTCCCGTTATCCACAGAAAAACGTCGCGGACATATCCGAGATAAGCCTTTTTCACTTATTCTTTCCCTTGAACACAAGCGAGGCTATGAGCGAAAACAGCATTGCCGCAGTTATTCCTCCGGCAGTTCCGCGAAGTCCTCCGGTTATAATTCCGAAAGCGCCGGATTCATCAACCGCCTTTTCAACGCCCTTTGCAAGAGAATATCCGAATCCTGTAAGAGGTACGGTGGCTCCCGCTCCGGCAAATTTGACTATCGGGCCGTAAAGCCCGAGCGCCGTGAGAATTACGCCTGCGACAACATAGCTTACGAGTATTCTTGCCGGCGTCATTTTTGTTTTGTCTATAAGCACCTGTGCGATAACGCACAGAATACCGCCGACGATAAATGTCCAAAGATATATCATTTTTCATTATCTCCTTATGCAAAATTCAATGAACTTCAAATTCCGCAAGATGCGCGACCGACGGAATGGAAAGTCCCTGAAGCAGCGACTGCGGACTCATCATAGCCCCCGTTCCGATAACCGCCGCGTTTCTGATCTTTCCCTTATTCATAAGATCAAAGAACAGCGACGAAGTAACCACGGCGCTGCAGCCGCAGCCCGATCCTCCCACTCCCACTTCCTGCGAGGCTACGTCGTATATAAGCGTTCCGCAGTCCTTGAATATGCCGCGTTCATCGCTCACTCCGTGCTGCTTTAACATATCAAGCTCCATATCGTGCCCGACGGCTCCGAGGTCTCCCGTGGCTATAATGTCAAAATCGGTAACTTTCTTTCCCGCCGCCTCAAGATAGCGCAGCGTAGTATCCGCCGCAGCCGTCGCCATTGCCGCTCCCATGTTCGCGGCGTCCTTTATTCCTCTGTCTATGACTATGCCGGGGAGCGCCGCCTTTACGAAAATTCCCTTTTCGTCAGGGTCAGCCTTTTTTAATATAACGCAGCCGCAGCCCGTTACGGTATTCTGCGCCGACGGGCCGGGAAACGCGCCGTATTCGAGAGGGAAACGGTACTGGCGTTCGGCTGTCGCAAAGTGCGAGCTTACGCAGACCGCCGCGGTCTTTACAAGTCCCGACTCTATCATTGCCGACGCGCACATTACTCCCTGTATAAACGTCGAGCAAGCGCCGTAAAGTCCGATATACGGCACATCGAAATCACAAAGTCCGTAGGACGTTCCGGTACACTGGTTCATGAGATCTCCGCCGAAAAGTATATCTATGCTCTTTTCGGTGATCTGCGCCTTTTGAAGCGCGCACGAAAACGTATCCTTTACCATTTGGCTCTCGGCTTTTTCCCAGGAATCGCCCGAAAGGCTCTCGTCAGGGCAGTGAATGTCAAGCAGATGTCCGACAGGCCCGTTTTTTTCCTTCGTTCCGCCCGCACTCGCGCTTGACACGACTTTTACGCCGTGCGAGAACACAAACGGTGCGCGCTGCGATATATATTGCTCGGTCATTTTTATATCTCCTTCTCAAAATATCGTTTTTGAATATAGTTTTTCAGAAAACGTCAAAAATATGCAAAATCGGTTGACTTTGCATTTTGGGTATGTTAAAATTTGCTTGAAACAACACTTCGGAGGTATTTTTATGTTAAAAGAGCTGCTTTGCGAATATAATCTTCCGGCGCTGCCGCAAAACGACGTCAGAAAAAACTGTCTTGAAATAATGCAGAAATACGAGTTCGGCTGCATTCCCGATAAGCCCGAAACGCTTAAGTGGGAAACGCTCGACGAGTCGGATACAAGTTTTGGCGGAGGAAAAACCGTACCGACGACTGTAAGACTTTACGGAACTCTCAAAAACGGGCGCGAATACAGCTTCCCCATACGCGTATGTATTCCCAAAGACGCAAAAAAAGCGCCGTTTTTCGTACACATGAATTTCCGTCCGAACATTCCCGACAAGTATCAGCCGACGGAGGAAATAATCGACAACGGCTTTGCCGTGCTTTCGTTCTGCTACAAGGAAGTCACAAGCGACGACGGAGATTTCACAAACGGTCTTGCAGGCGCGTTCTTCCCCGACGGTCAGAGAAAAAATCCGCAGGATCCGGGAAAGATTGCTCTCTGGGCATGGGCTGCGATGAGAGTCGTTGACTACGCACAAAAGGCATTTGAAAAGGAGCTTGATTTTTCAAACATCGCGGTAACAGGTCATTCAAGGCTCGGAAAGACCGCGCTTCTCTGCGGAGCATACGACGAACGCTTTAAATTTACCTTTGCAAACGACGCAGGCTGTGCGGGCGACGCGCTTGAGCGCAACAAAACGGTTTTTAAAAACAACGGCAGAGGCGAAACCATAAAGGACATCACAAAAAATTTCCCGTACTGGTTCTGCCCCGAATATTTAAAGCTTGCGGAAAAAAATTCTGCGGAACTTCCGTTTGACCAGCATTTTCTGCTTGTCTGCACCGCGCCGAGATACCTTTATACGGGAATGTCGGAGCTTGACTATTGGGCGGATCAGAGAAACCAGTTCATGGGTCTGTACGCGGCGTCGGAATATTACAAAACTCTCGGACTTCCGGGGCTTATCTGTCCCGACAGACTTCCGCTTACAGGCGAAAGCTTTGCTTACGGAAACATAGGCTGCCATTTCAGACCGGGACTTCATTCGCAGAACCGCACCGACTGGCTCGGATACATGAATTTCTTTAAAATTCACATGAACTGAGCCGCAGAACGTCTGCGCGCCTTTATCTCCGCTTTTTACGGCGGAGAAAATTTTTATTTCAAGGACTGTAAAATCAAGTGGATATAACAAGCACCCTCTCATACATTCACCGAAAATCATGGCAGACGACCTCTCCCGGACTTTCTCGCATGAAAGAACTTGCCGAAAAGCTGGGGCGTCCCGACAAAAAAATGAAATTCGTACACGTTGCCGGCACAAACGGAAAAGGCTCGACCTGCGCGCTTATCGCCTCGGCATTGCAGTGCGCCGGGTACAAAACGGGACTTTTTACATCTCCCTACATCACAAGCTTCAACGAGCGTTTTTGCATAAACGGCAAAAACATTTCCGACAGAGAGCTTTGCGAGATTACGGAATATATAAAGCCTTTCGCCGACACGCTGACAAACGGCGCGCCCAACGAATTTGAGCTTATATGCGCGATTGGTCTTGAGTATTTTTACCGCAACTCCTGCGACATTGTGGTTTTTGAAGTGGGACTCGGCGGACTGTACGACGCGACAAACATAATAGACGCGCCCGAAGCCGCGGTCATATGCGCGATAGGTCTTGACCACACGGCGCTGCTCGGAAACACGCCCGAAGAAATTGCGCGCAACAAGGCAGGCATAATAAAACACGGCAGCGACGTTATAATATACGACGAGCCGGAGTCTGTTTACAAGGTCATAGAAAGCAAATGCAAAGACGAGGGCTGCGATCTTTACATGGCTGACTTTTCGCGTCTTTCGGGTGTGCGCACCACTCTTGACGGCGCAGTTTTCAATTACGGCGGATTAAAAAACGTAAAGATCGGACTTTGCGGAGCATATCAGCCGTACAACGCTGCGGTAGCGCTCAAAACGCTGGAAATTTTAAAGAAACGCGGATTTGACATTCCCGACAAAGCGATATACGACGGATTCCTAGCCGTCCGCTGGCAGGGAAGATTTGAAATACTCTGCAAAAGTCCTTACTTTATTCTCGACGGCTCGCACAATCCGCAGGGGCTGAATGCGGCGGTGAACAGTCTTAATTTATACTTTCCCGAAAAAAAGTGCCGTTTTCTTGTCGGAGTTATGGCGGACAAGGACGTTTCGGGAATAGCGTGCGCGCTTATACCCAAAGCCGAAAGCTTTATTACGGTAAAACCCGACAATGTGCGAGCAATGAGTGCGGACAGGCTGAAAAGCGTTCTCGAATCTCTCGGCGCAAAAAACGTAAGCGCGGCAAACAGCGTTAAAGACGGAGTAAATGCGCTTTTAAGCGGCGCGAAAGACGGCGACGTATGCGTATGTATCGGTTCTCTGTATCTTATTGCCGACGCAAGACGGGCATATTTTGAAACAAACGGCAAAGAATAACAATGCGGACGGCGCAAAAACACAAAAGAAAGGCGGCGAAATTATGGCGGGCGCAAAACACGAGATATACACAGAGCTTGAAAAAAGGCAGATACGCGTATATTCCTGCATTGACGCGTGCGAACTTGAAATAATACAGCCGCATCTCATGCCGTCCGGCATAAAGAGCGCGTTTTTATGGCTTATTCCGTACCGCACGGGAGATTATCCCGACAGAAACGTATCTCTTTACAGCGTAAGCCGCGACTATCATTTATTTTCATCAATATTAAAAGCCGAGCTTACTCCGCGGCTTGAGGAGCTTTATCCCGGAGAAAAATTTTACTTTTTCAGTGATTCGTCGCCGATAAACGAGGTCGCCGCCGCGGTAAAATGCGGACTCGGCGTATACGGCAGCAACCGTCTGCTTATAAATCCGACATACGGAAGTTATGTTTTTATAGGTTCGGTACTCACGACGCTGCCGTTTGACAGTCAATATACAATAAATCACACGGGCGGAAAAAAACGCTGTCTTATGTGCGGAAAATGCGCGGCGGAATGTGATTTTCTGTCGGGCAAGCGTTCCTACTGCTATTCGGAGCTTAATCAGAGAAAGGCAGTAACCGACGAAGAGTTAGACGTTATAAGATCGCGCAAGGTACGCTGGGGCTGCGACGACTGTCAGGAGGTCTGTCCGATGAACGCAAAGGCGGAATTTACTCCTATAAGTTTTTTCTACGAGGACGCAAAGCCGAACATTGACGAAGAATACATAAATTCGCTTACAAAGTCCGAATTTCGTTCACGCGCGTATTCTTGGCGCGGAAAAAAGGTTATTTTACGAAACATTTCGGACTGAGCAAGCCGTCTTTTCACAGTGCGCAAAAAACAAAAAGCACCCCGGCGAAAAGGGTGCAAAAAAGTCTGCTCTCAAGCGGGAACAGACTTAAACTTCTTATATGGGGTGAGTTATCGGGATCGAACCGATGGCCTTCAGGGCCACAACCTGACGCTCTAACCAGCTGAGCTAAACCCACCGTATATTTTTATGTTTCGGCTTAAAATCAACCATTGCCGCCGTACAGCAATGCACGCGGCAAATACCGATCGCCGCCGCAAAAATAAAATGGCGTGTCTTGAGGGACTCGAACCCCCGACCTACTGCTTAGAAGGCAGTTGCTCTATCCAGCTGAGCTAAAGACACATACAGCGGGTAAACCGAAATGGAGCGGGTGAAGGGAATCGAACCCTCGCCGCCAGCTTGGAAGGCTGGAGTTCTACCATTGAACAACACCCGCATCTCGCGCCACCATTTTGATGACTTGTATATATTATCACATCATCGGCGGTTTGTCAAGACCTTTTTTCAAAGTTTTAAGGTTTTTTACTTATGCGCCGCAAAGAACGCAGCTTATTTGCAAGCAAATATCCTGCATTTACCGACCCTTCGGGCAAAGCGCCGTGACACGATACTCCGGTTTCGGTTATTACATTTCCGTTTATTTTCGCCGTTGCCTCTCCCAGAGTAATATTTACGGCCTTGCCGCCCGAAAAATCCTCAATCTCTTTAAAAGGTGTATCGGACACCGCCTCAAACCGCAAAATTCCTTTATCTCCCCTGTAAATCGGGAATGCGCAGTCCGTTACCAATGCAAAATCCGGCGGTGTGTTTTCGCTGACATAATTCTTAATATCCGCCGTCCCGATGAAGCTCCGTATCAAAGCCGTTTTTCAGCCGGCAGAAGTTTATGTATTCCAAAACCTCCGCACACGCCCTGCCGAACGGCGCCCCTGCCTCCGCCTCCGACTGAACCGATGGGATTTTTACCGGCTCTTTCAGCATACCTATCATTTCATCTTTGTGCGCCTGCACATAATTATGTATTTCTTCTTTATATCTCACCTTTTCTGTACAGTCCTTTCTATAATATCGTCCTGGATACTGTCTTTAAGCCTTACAAAATAATCCGAAAATCCTGTTACTCTCACGCGTAAATTACCGTAATTTTCGGGATTTTTCTTTGCCGCAAGCAAATCCTCTTTTGAAACATACGTAAGCTGAAAATGTATTCCGCCGTTCTTAAAATATGTTTCAAACATATCGACCGTTTTATCAAAATACTCGTCATTTTTTATAAGCTGCTCATCAAGTGAAATATTCGTAACGGTAGAACCGCATGAAATTGCGTTTTTATCCAGCGACGCAACGGAGTTCAGCAGCGCGGTAAGACCATTTCTGTCCCGTCCCTCGCTCTGACCTATACCGAATTTTAACAGCTCTCCCGCAAACCTTCCGTCCGGAGTTGATTTTGTTTTCTCTCCGAACCATTTATGATGCTCGTTATATCCCAACAAATCGCCAATCAGCCAATGATAGCCGAATACGTTCCTTTTATCTTTGAGGTATCTGTAAAAGCTTTCGTACAGCCGTTGCGCCACCGAATTTGAGAGATCATCATCGTTACCGAAAAACTTTCCTTTTTTGATAATGACTGTCCTCATATCCTCGTATCCGCGCCAGTCGGCTTTAAGCGCGTCAACAAGCTCCCGCATAGCAAACATCTTTTCATCAAAAACAAACTGCTTTACCGTAACAAGCGAATCTATAACATTGGTTACGCCATTCAGCGTAGGCGACGCTATAACGACATCTCCTCCGCCCTGCGTAAGACTTTTTGCGTTTTTTATACAGCCGTTGAAAAACAGGCTTGACAGATAATTTATATCTCTTGCGCGCAGAAGATTGTATTTGTCATCATAATCATAAATTTTCTTTAAATCCGAAAACAATTCGTTTTCAAAAATTCCGTAAAATTCATCAAAACTCTTTGCGTCGATTATGCTTTCCGATTTTTTATGAAACAATGTTTCGACCGATTTTAAAATATTTCCGTTTGAATTACCGCCCGTAATTGCCCCCAAAAACGCAGGCTCGTTACAGCCTACCATCGTATACGAAACGGCACGTTCAAACGGAATACCGCAAATTTCCGTATAGCATTTTATTCTCTTCTCATCATTCGTAAACGCAATTCGTTTATTAATATCGTTTCTTTCGGCGTCCATCATGAACCGCAGCACATCATGCGGCGTTTTTTCTGTCCAACGCAAAGTAATCTGCGGTATATACATCGGCAGCTCCATAAGACTTTCAACAATAAGATATGATACCTCATTAAAACCGTCACTTCCGTCAGGCAAATATCCGCCGATACAAAAGTGAGATTCTCCGCCGCGGGTAAATCTGAAATCTTCGGGACTCTTTGTTGCCTGAATCATCAAAAACAGTTCCTGAAGATATTCTTTCGCCTCTTCGCGTGTGATAATTCCGTTTTCAATATCGTATCTGTAAAACGGCGTTAAGTATCTGTCAAGAGTTCCCAAACTGTCCGGATCTGCACTGAAGCATACATAAATCGAAAGCACCGCTTCATAAAATCCCGACGGCTTATTTTCCGGTACATTTAGCAGCGCTTTTGAAAGCCGCACAAGGTTTTCCTTATGCGCAGCATCCGTAACTTCCGCTGCCAGTTTTGCCGCCTTTTCCGAACATATATGCGCCCATTCTATAAGCGTCTCAGCAACCTTTTTTATTCCGCCGAGAAATTCTGTTTCCTCTTGTTTTTTATGAATTTTCAGAGAATTGTCTATTTCGCCGATTATTCCGTTAATTCCGTTTTCCAACACTTTTTTATAGTCCGCCGTTGCGTGCTGCCACTCCATAGTTGACAGATTATCAATAGGCTTTAAGTAAAAATAGCTCATAGCCTCCTCCGTCGCCTTATGTCCTATGCGTGTAAACGCATCGCCGACCACACTGCCGTCGCATCTGAAAAAACCGGTCAGCTTGGAATATTCGGTAATCACAGGCTGCTGATTTTTAATATATTCACAAAGGCGCTTGACCTCTCTTTCGATTCTTGAAAGAAACAGATCCTCTCTGTCAAATTCCGTTTTAACGGGAGAAACATACATATTTCCGTTCAGTGTAAGCTCCGTAAGCTTTTTAATTCTTTCATTCATTATAATTTCTCCTTATAAATCTCTTGTATTGTATTTGTTACTTTTATTCTTTATCACTATGAAATCATAGAACGTAATACGCATTTCAGCAAGGCTGCCCGACGGCTTTGTAAGTTTTGTAAACCTCTGCTCACTCCTCAAATATTTTTTTGATTTGTTGCATATCCGGCACGCTGTAAGCTTCATGTTCCATGCCGAGTGCGTCATATTTATGCTCGCCCATGTTGTGATACGGCAAAAGTTCTTTTTTAATACATTTTATCTTTTTCAAAAATTCCGCAATTTTTTCAAGCTCTGATTTGTCATCGTTAAATCCGCCTATAACAGGGATTCTTACGATAATATCGCATTTACCCGAAAGACGAATCAGATTTTCAAGAATTAATTTATTTGAGACGCCCGTTCCGCGTTTATGTAAATCTTCCGAAAACGCCTTTACATCATATAAAAAAATATCGGTATAGGGAAGAATTTTTTCAAAATATTCCCACGGAACATTCCCTGCCGTGTCAACCGCCGTATGTATGCCGTTTTCTTTACATTTTTTTAGAATTTCACACAAAAAACCTATTTGCAGCATACATTCACCGCCCGAAAAGGTTGCGCCGCCGCCGGAGTTTTCGTAAAACGTTTTATCCTTTGCAATTTCATTGAAAACCTCATCGGCACTGTATTCCTTACCGCATATTTTTCTTGCGTCCGCAGGGCAGTAAAGCTCGCATTTACCGCAGAAATCACATTTTTTTAATTGATTCGGACAAACTTTGGCGCATTTGCCGCAGCCGGTACATTTATCCTTATAATACATCATTTGCTTTTGCGCCGACTGACTTTCGGGATTATGACACCATTTACACCGCATATTACAGCCTTTAAAAAACACTGTTGTCCTTATACCGGGACCGTCAACAAAAGAATTTCTCTGTATGTCAAATATTACAGCTTTCATAGTTTACCTCCGTACACCTCTATTATATAAAAAACCGTTTAACAGTAAATACCAATCGTTATGTTTTTATAATTTGTTATGGTGTTTTTTATATTGCTAAAAACAAATCAATATGTTATAATTGCCTCAAAGATGATTTTTGAGGTGGGATTTTATGAATTTGTTCGACTGTGAAACAGTCCATATAAATAAAATTTATTCTGTTGAAAAATACTGCGGTTATTCAAAACCGTTAAGCATCATAGAATACGGGAATTTTTTCAGAACCTATGAAATTGTGTTTTTTCTATCCGGCGATAACAACACCATTGTCGACGGTATTGAAATTCATGACTGTGCCGATTCTATACGTTATATACCCAAAGGACAGTCGCGCGGCAGGTATACCGTGCAGCATCTTTCCGAATATTCCTCCTGCATTGACGTTTACTTCGACGCCGATTCTCCAATGCCGGAGCATGCAATAGGACTGCTTAACAACAAAAACCTGAAAGACAAATTTATGAAACTTTTTGATACATGGCAGAAAAAAGGTGTCGGATATTATGCATCTTCAATGATGATATTCTATGATATTATATCGTCTTTTCAAAAACAGCAGCATTTTTATTTATCCGGCATACAGAAAGAGCATATGCAAAAAGCACGCGATTACATTACGGAAAATTATAAAAACCCGAATTTCAGCTACAAGGAACTTTGTCACGCCACCGGTTTGGAATATGCATATTTCAGCGAATTATTCAAAAAGACATTTAAAATGTCACCGGTGAGGTTTGTAACAAAGATGAGAATCAATTATGCCAAAGAACTGCTTGTCACGAACCGTCGGTCAGTTTCGGAAATTGCGGAAATGTGCGGTTTCTCCAACACTTATTACTTTTCAAACGTATTCAAAAAGCAAACCGGATTTTCGCCTTCGCAATACCCGATTGACGACATATAATAAAACTCTGTGCAAAGTTGTAGAACAATGCACAGAGTATATTTTTGTATTAATTTAGAGCAAACTTGCACTTTTCCGCCAACCAAACATAAAACTAACATTCAGCCGTAGTCATCTCGCGTAAGCGAACTGATCGTAAAAGTAAGTCCTGCTGACTGTTTGAGTATATTAAAAGCAGCAAGCTTTCCGAAATTGTTTTACTTCGTACAAAACCCCATATCCGCGCGCCTGTCGCGCGGCGATTTTGCCGTGAGCTGCACAGAAGTACCGTAGCGGCAGTGCGGTTAATTTGGAAAAGGCTGTGGGGGGAGAAAAATATCTTACTTAGGGCGTTTACACTCTTTAGAGTGAAATCCTCCCGCAGCCATGCTTTCGCGGCGGCGTCTGAGCCGCGAAAATCTTTTGTTTACACTCTTTAGAGCGCCCCATTTATCCTCGCAGGGGACTCTTTCGGTTCCGAAAAGTCTGTGAATAGAGTTGCACATGGCAGTGAATTATTTTTTTAGGCCAAAATAATCAACACTCACCCCAAAAAGCCCACCTTACGCCGTCTTGTTGCGAAGCCTTAAACTGTCCGCAACGAGCGCGATAAACTCGGAGTTCGTCGGCTTTCCCCGCGTGCTCTGAACAGTGTATCCGAAGAACGAATTTATAACGTCTATGTCGCCTCTGTCCCAGGCAACCTCTATCGCGTGTCTTATGGCGCGCTCAACTCTCGATGACGTCGTACCGTATTCCTTTGCGACGTTCGGGTAAAGCTACTTGGTTATGGAATTTATAAGCTCGGTGTTCTGCATAGTCATTATTATCGCGGTTCTCAGATACTGATAACCCTTTATGTGCGCCGGAACGCCTATCTGATGTATTATCTTGGTCACCTGCGTTTCAAGGTCGGGAATTGCCTTGACATACGTTTCGCCGTCCGCGCCGTGCGTTACGTTCTGTGCAGGCTCTCCGGCGCGCGCAAGCAGCGCCTTGCTGATCTTATCCGCAACCACTTCGTACTCGCACGGTTTGAGAACGCAGTATGTAGCTCCCGCCTCGTTCGCCTCTGCAAGCATTGCTCTGCTGCCGACGCCCGTTACCACAACAAACGCGGGGCAAGTTCCTATGCTGCTCGATTTTATCTGCGTCATAACCGCAATTCCGTCATATCTCGGGAGCAAAAGATCAAGCACGACTACATCGGGTTTCTCGCGTTCGGCAAGTCTTGCCGCTTCTTTTCCGTCGGAGCTGTCGCCCACAACCGTGTATCCCTGCTTCGTAAGGTAACTCTTAAGTCCGATACGGAATTCGGAATTTGCATCCGCTATAAGCACTTTTTTCGACATACCCGTATAATTCATGTTTACACCCTTCCACACAATCCTGAATTTTTTACGATATTTTTTGAACAAATCTCGTTTTTGTGTTGACAATTAATTTTCAACTGCACGAACAAATTTTAATAAATATGTAGCTAAACGGCAATTTTTGCCAAAATTCGTTAACTGTTGTAATATTTTGTTTTATATTTGTTAATTACGTTTTGGCGTTGATTGACCGCAAATGCCGAAAAGCAGGGAAAAAAGTCGAATTTAAAATTTTCGATTAATCAGAAATTTATTCACAATTTTAAAGATTTCGGCAGGCGAAATGCGCGTTCGACCGTTTCCGTCACAAAGCACACAGACGGAGTATTTCGGATCCTCGAGAGGATAGACTCCGCAGAACCAGCGGTGAAGAATTTCACTGCCGTCCGAAAGTCTTTGTCCTGTCTGAGCCGTCGCGGTCTTGCCGCCGTTTGGCACGGATTTTATAAACGCGCCGTTTCCCGTTCCGTCGGTCACGCATTTTCTCATCATTGTCTTCATTTTTGCGACGGTTTCATCGCTTAAAACACGCACGGGCTCATTTTTCTGCGGTTGTTTGAGCATTTGCCCCGAATATATTCCCTTTACCGCCGAAAGCGTCGGAAGAAAACCCGTGGCGCAGACATTTGTCACATTTATCATGTCGAGAGGAGATACAAGAAGAGTTCCCTGCCCGAAAGATATGTTGGCAAGCAGTTTTTCGTCGCTGTCTGTATTATCGGGCAGATTTGCGGCGTCCGACGACAGTATATCCGCGAAAACCGGCTGTCCGAGTCCCATATTGCGCGTGGTTTTTACAATTTGCTCCATGCCGATTTTACGTCCGAGCGCGACAAAATAGGTGTTGCAGGAATTTGCAAACGCGTCGGACAGCGTCTGTGCGCCGTGACCCGACTTTTTATGACATCGGAACGTTTCGCCGCCTACCTCGATACTTCCCGTACAGGTATACTCAAAATCAAAATTATCTTTCGACTGTTCGAGAGCCGCCGCGGCGACTACAAGCTTAAAAACGGAACCCGGCGTAAAGGTCTTTTCAACACGGTTTACAAGCTCTGCACGGTCTGAGTTCAGATAATCGCCGACTCGTTTCTGATCATACTCCGGAAAGCTTGAACACGCGAGTATTTCGCCGGTCTTTACGTCGCAGACGACCACCGCGCCGCAGTCGATATACTCTTTTCCGAGATTATCGCAAAACTCCTGAAGTTCTTTATCTATCGTAAGCACAACTCCGTCACGCGTCGTATATCCTTTATCGCAGACTGTAAATCCGCCGTCCGTCATTACGGCGTTTACCGCGTTTGCCTGGTACACGGCGCTTACGTTTCCCGACAATTCCGAAAGTATACCTGTATATTCTTTTTGCAGTCCCGACATACCGATACCGTCCGAGTTTTTATATCCCATAAGATGAACGGCAATGCCGTCGGTCTCGGCGTATTTCGGAAACACATACATGCCCTTTTTTTCGGACAGTTCCGAAACATCTGCGCTGCCGTCCGCCGTGATCAGCAGAGTTTTTCCCGAAAGCAGCCTGTCGGAAAGGCCGTCCGCGTCTTTATCCGATACGTCCGAAAGTTGTGCGCACAGCGAATTCACGCTGCCCTCAAGCGCGGCAGGGTCGGTGAGAATTATATATCCGTCGGGTTTGTGCGAGATAAGCTGCATATTTCTGTCGTACACGAATGCGCTGCGCTGTGCGACGTCGAGCTTTCTCGAATACTGTCCGCCGAGAACGTCCAGAGATCTGTTGCCCTCGGAAAGGCGGTAAAGCCTTGCGCACAAAAAACAAAGGCACATTAAAAAGCCGCAGTAGACCGCGACGGCGCGTTTTGACGGATTATATTTCATATATCTCACCCCGGCGTATATTTCTTTTGATATTATCGGCAGAATTTCAAAAAATATACAAAACGGGAAGGGAGCTGAATGTACCTATTCACGCCGAATTGGTCCGATTGCTGCGCATAACCTATTGAAAACCGCACGGAGTTGTGGTAAAATATGTAAATGAAAAATATATAAACAATTCTCATCGGAGGAAAAACAATGTACGAACTTCTCGATGTGGCAAAAGGTTTTCTTAACGGCGGTCACATAGAAAAAAATTCCGTCCTTGTAGATTTTACCATGGGCAACGGTCACGACACCGAGTATCTCTGCTCGCTTGTACCCGACGGAAAAGTATACGCCTTTGACATTCAGCAAAGCGCGCTCGACAACACCGCGAAAAGATTGTCCGCTGCCGGATTTTCAAATGCGGAACTCATTCTCGACAGCCATGCAAACGTCAAAAACTACGTCAAATGCGGCATTGACGGCGGACTTTTCAACCTCGGCTATCTCCCGGGAGGCGACAAGTCCATACACACCATGCGCACAAGCACTCTGCCTGCAATAAAAGCGGCAATAGAGCTGCTAAACCCCGGCTGCGTTCTGGTAATCAACGTATATCCGGGTCACGAAGAGGGAAAACTTGAGGGTGAAATGCTTTACGGCGCGCTCTCGGAATACGACAAAAAATATTACTGCATTACAAATTTCAGGATTATAAATTCTCCCGACGCGCCCTTTATTTTCGCCGTGGAAAAGTACCGCAAATAACATCTTCGGCGCGCAGATCATTCCCTAAGAAAAGAGGTAAATCTCTTGCACAAGCTTTTATCTTTAATCAGAGAACTGACGGCTGTCCCGACAGTTTCGGGATACGAAAAAAGCGGCATGAACACGCTTGCCGACGCCGCAGTTAAATATACAGGTATACGAAATCCGCATATGCGTATACTTCCGTCGGGTTCGGTCATATTCGGAATACAGTCGAAAGATCCCGACGCGAAAACGCTGGTATTCGACGCGCACGCCGACACGATAGGCTTTACCGTAACGGAACACTGCGGAAACGGATTTGTCAAAGTTTCGGCAATCGGCGGCATCGATTCCGGCATACTTCCTGCGAGCGAAGCAGAGCTTTACGGCAAGCGCACGCTGCGTGCGTTTTTCACGTCCGTTCCGCCGCACCTTGCAAGCTCCGACAAAAAAACGCCGCTTTCGGAACTTATGCTCGACACGGGGCTTTCCGACGGAGAGCTTTCCGAGCTTTGTCCCATAGGCACGCCCGGAGGTTTTCACGCGCCCGTAACGCTGCTTGCAAATAACCGCATAGCCTCAAAATCGCTTGACGACAAGCTTTGCATTGCGGCAATCTGCCACGCGTTAAAGCTTATAAACGAATCCGTTACCGACGTCATAAACGTATACGCGCACCTGTCCGTCGGAGAGGAAAAAAGTATGCGCGGCGCAAGCACTCTTGCCGAAAATTTCCGTGCGGACGGCTGCGTGGTGCTCGACGTAAACTTTGCAAAGGAGCAGTCGTCGTACCCCGGAGAGTACATTCCTATTGACGGCGGCGCGGGACTTTCTCTGTCGGCGTCAACAAACCGCGCATTTACCGACGCGATATACCAAAGCGCGCAAAAACACGGCGTAAAGTGCAGCCGGATAGTCGAAATGCAAAGCACCGGCACAAATGCAAACATCATGGGCAGAATGTCAACAGGTATACAAACCGCCGTGCTTTCGATACCGCTCAAATATATGCATACAAGCGTAGAATGTGCGTCGCTTGACGACGTTATCTCGTGCGCGAAGCTTTTAAAGTGCTTTGCCGCAGACTGCGCGAAAAAATTTCCGCGATTATCCGAAACCGTACACAAAGGAGGTGCGCTGTAATGGAACGTGGTGCATTTGACTTTGAATTATTAAAAAAACTCTGCCTTGCAAACGGCGTTTCGGGCTTCGAGGACGAGGTACGCGACATTATAAAGGACGAAATTCTCCCGTTCTGCGACGACGTTATGACGGACGCCGCGGGAAATCTGCTTGCGTTCAAAAAGGGCAGAGTCTGCACCGGAAAAAAACTTATGCTCTGCGCCCACATGGACGAGGTGGGTTTTTGCGTAAAACACATCAACGACGACGGGACGCTGCTTGTTGACGAGGTCGGCATGGTGACGCCGATAATGCCGTCAAAACGGGTCATGATAGGCAAACGCAGAATTCCCGGAGTTATAGGCTCAAAACCCGTGCATTTATCCGGCAAATCCGACGGCGTTCCGAGTATCCGCGACATTTTCATCGACATAGGCGCGCACGATAAGGCAGACGCCGAAAGTATGGACGTTTTCGGAGAATACGCGGCGTTTGAAAGCGATTTCTGCGAGTTCGGAAACGGACTTATAAAGGCAAAGGCTCTTGACGACAGAATAGGCTGCGCGATCATGTGCGAGCTTGCAAAGACGGAACTTGACTGCGACGTTTATTTTGCATTTACGGTGGGCGAGGAAATAGGCGGCGTCGGTGCGGCAGCCGCAACTTACAGAATAGATCCGGACGTTTGTCTTGTGCTTGAAGGCACTACTGCGTCGGATCTTTCCGGAATTACCGATGAAAATGCCGTCTGCCGCGCAGGTTTCGGTCCTGTCTCGCCGTTTATGGACAGAGGCACAATGTACGACGGCGAAATTTACTCCTTCATACGCGCCATTGCCGAGAAAAACGGCATTCCCTGTCAGACCAAGACAAAGATAGCCGGCGGAACCGACGCGCGCAACATTGCAAAGGCAAAGAACGGCGTAAAGGTCGGCGCGCTCTCACTTGCGTGCAGATATATACACACTCCGTCAAGCGTTGCGTCAAAGCGCGATATGCAGAATATGCTGGAGCTTTCTTCGCTGTTTATCAGCGAATTTGCGCGCGGATTATAATATACAGGTATACAATTTACGAGGTGATAACGCCATGAAAGAAATATTGAAACAATACGTAAACATTCCGTCGGTCGCCGGACGCGAGGAGGGCATGGAAAATGCGCTCAGATCAAAACTCGGTCACATTTTTGAAGACGTGCGCACGGACAATATAGGCAACCTTATCATGCACAAAAGCGGAGCGGGCAAAAAACTTTTGCTCTGCGCTCCAATCGACGATTTCGGAGTTATCGTGACATACAGCGGGAACGGCAAAACCGTTCTCGGCGCACTCGGAAACACGTCCGAAAGCACATTTTCGTCAAGGCGCGTTGGATTTTTTGACGGAACAGGCGGCGTTCTTATGAACGGCGGCAAGGACGAAAGCGACATATCAAAGTACGAAGTATTCTTCGGCGGCGATGCAAGTCAAGACGGCAATCCGACACTTCCGAAACAATCCGAACGCGGATATTTTTATCCGGAATTTAACGAGGTCGGCTCGGAATACGTCACGGGACGCGGCATAAAATCAAAGCTCGGCGCGGCGCTCGTCACAGCGCTTACAATCGGCGAATACAAAGACGGCGGTCTTTTCGCAGACTGCGACGTCACGCTGATTTTCTACGTTCAGAGCAAGCTCGACGCCAAAGGCATTACTGCGGCAAGTTTCGGAATAAGCGCCGACATTGCCGTTATATTCGACTACACCGACGTGCAAAACACAGATCTCATAAAAGGCGGTCTTTCGCTTTTGCTGACCTCAAAAAGATATGTTTGTCCGCCCGAAATTTCTTCAAAGCTGCAAAATCTTATATCGGGCAAGAGTATACAGGTATATACCGATAACGAATCCGTCATATGCCCCGAAGCCGCGTTGTACTGTCACGCCTCGGGTTTTGCGGTATGCAAGCTCTGTTTTGCCGTAAAGGACGAAACGGTGCGTATCGGCGGCGCCGTGCAGAGTGCAAAAGATGTGCTGCACGCGCTGATTTCGGAATAAATACAGGCTTTAAAATTATAAATACGCAAAGCAAAACGCAGTCCGTAGTTTTATCATGGACTGCGCTTATTTTTTTATTTGATTTTCGGCAACCCGGAGTTCGCCGCAAAACCGTCACGGATAACGCAAAATGCGCAAAAAACAGCCCGGCAAAACGTATGCGCAGAGCAAAACGTCAAGCCGAGCCGAAAATTTTATTAAATTTATGCGCCGAAGATCAATACTTTCTTCTTATCTTACCCGAAGTCGTCTTTTCAAACGGCTCTTTTCTTACATGAACCTTGATTACGCGCTTATGCGACGGAAGTCCGGAGTTTATTCTCTCTACCTCAGCCTTGATCTTATCGTAGATCTGCTCGTCGGACATTCCCTCTATTTTGTCGGAATGAGGATAAATTTCAGCCTGAAGTCCGGTTTCCTCGCCGTCCTCGTTCTTTATCGCGCTTACGATTACCTCGTTTACGAAGTCGGAGCCGCCGAGATATTCCTCTATCTCCTCGGGATATATGTTCTTTCCGTTTTTGAGGACGATAAGATTTTTCTTTCTTCCCGTAATATAAAGTCTGCCGTCCTCGCCGATCTTACCGTAGTCGCCGGTCTTGAACCAGCCGTCCTCGCTCAGCACCTCGGCGGTCTTTTCGGGGTTCTTATAGTAGCCCATCATGACTACCGCGCCCTTTACGCAGATTTCTCCCTCTCCGTCCTCGTTAGGATCGTCGATCTTCAGTTCAAGGCAGGGAAGCGGGTTTCCTACCGACGCGAAGTTATAGTAAAAATCGCGGTTTGCGCTGACAAGCGGAGAACACTCGGTTATTCCGTATCCGTTTATAAGGGTTATGCCGATAGACTCAAAGAAACGTCCGAGTTCTTCTCTTATGGGCGCGCCTCCGCTGACTATCTTTATAAGCCTTCCGCCGAACACTTCATGTATCGACTTGAAAAGCGTTCTTCTCATATCAATACCGATCTTCAGCAGAGCGTTGCTTGCCTTAATGGTATTCCTGAGAATCTTATCCTTGCCCTGTTCCTCAACAGTTGCCCAGATACGCTTATAGAAGTTCTCGACAAACAGCGGAACAAGCATGATATAGTCGGGTCTGAAGGTCTTGAAATTGCCGAGTATGGTTCTGAGGTTTTCGTTTATGCATATTGTGGACGCGTGTTTCATGGACACAAGCAGTCCGCAGACCGATTCATAAGTATGGTGGAACGGCAGCACGGCAAGCTCGGTGCTGTAAACCGTAGAAACGGAAAGTCCGTAGCAGACGCCGTTTGTGATATTTGACAGCGAAAGCATAACGCCCTTTGCGGTTCCTGTCGTACCCGACGTATAAACTATCATCTTGAGTTTTTCAGGCACGGGAGTTATATCGGTATACGACGTATCTCCGTTTTTCAGAAGTTCGCGTCCTTTTTCGATAAAGCTGTCATAGCACAGAAATTCGCCGTCGTCAGCCTTTGCCTCGACATTTACGAAATATTTTACTTTCGGGAGCTTATCGCGCACGCTCTTAAAGCGTTCCACATACAGATCCGCGCAGAAAACTATTTCCGCGTCGCTCTCGCCGATTATATGAGCCATTTCGTTTATGGGAAGTTCCTTATCCACCGGCACGAAAACGTTATTTCCGTTAAGGCAGGCAAGGTAAACCGTTACCCATTTATAGCTGTTGGGCCCTACCATTGCAACGTGTGCGTCGGACAGTCCGAGAGCTGCCAGCTGTGTGCCGACAGCCTTTGTATCGTTATAAAACTCCTCGTAGCTTACGTCGATTATATCCTGTCCCTTTCTGTATCGGAACGCAGGTCTGCCCTCGCTTTTCTTTATGGAATCTTCGAGCACCTGTTTGAAGTTTTCCGAATATGTAACGTCATAGAGAGGATAGTTATGCTTATAGTTCTTTATCATTTTTACACCCCTGTTCTTTTATTGAATTAAAGATCAAAAAGTAAGTTCAATGCCGAATTCTTCCCTTGCGGCATTTACAAGGATGTACAGCGGAAGTCCGACAACGTTGAAAAAGTCGCCGTCGATACTCTTTACAAAGCTTGCCGCCTTGCCCTGCACTCCGTATCCGCCCGCCTTATCGAAAGGCTCGCCTGTCTTTATATATCCGCGTATTTCTCTTTCCGAAAGCGTTCCGAACTGCACCCGTGTACACTCGCTTATGCTTACGGACTTTTCATTTGTACAAAGCGTAAGTCCCGTATACACAAAATGAGTCTTTCCCGAAAGGGTTTTCAGCGTTTCATACGCGTCGTTTTCATCATGCGGCTTTCCGATTATACGTCCGTTTGCATAAACGACGGTATCCGCAGCGATCACAAAGAAATTATCATTTTTATGATTTTCAAGGCACGCCTTTGCCTTTCTCTGCGAAAGCTCGCACACAGCGTCGGCAGGGAGATATGTGCCGTTCAGGGTTTCGTCGGCATCGGTAGGCTCACAGGTAAAATTTACGCCGAGCTGACTTAACAGATCGCGGCGTCTCGGTGACTGCGACGCGAGTATTATTTTAATTTCGCCGCTCATGATCAGTCATTATAAAGCGGATACTTTTCGCAAAGCTTATTGACTTCGTTTCTTACGTCGTCCGCGCTGTTTTCAAAGTCGGTTGCGGTGAGCTTAAAGAGATGTGCTATCTTTACGAAATCCTCCTCTACAAATCCGCGCGTTGTTGCGGCAGCCGTTCCCACTCTTACACCGCTTGTTACGAAAGGCTTTTCGGGGTCGTTCGGGATAGCGTTCTTATTGACGGTTATATAAACCTCGTCGAGTCTATGTTCAAATTCTTTGCCGGTGATTGCGAAAGGTCTGAGATCCACAAGTCCGAGGTGGTTATCCGTACCGCCCGAAACAAGCTTAAAGCCCTCGTCAAGCAGGCTATCCGCGAAAGTCTTCATATTTGAAACCAACTGTTTCTGATATACCGCAAATTCAGGTTTCAGCGCCTCTCCGAAGCAGACCGCCTTAGCCGCGATTATATGCATAAGAGGGCCGCCCTGGGTTCCGGGGAATATTGCCTTATCTATCTGCTTTGCGTATTCCTCTTTACAGAGTATAAGTCCGCCTCTCGGACCTCTGAGAGTTTTATGGGTAGTTGTGGTGACAACGTCGGCATACGGAACGGGGCTGGGATGAAGTCCTGCGGCAACAAGTCCCGCGATATGCGCCATATCTACCATGAATATTGCTCCGACTTTCTTTGCAACGTCCGCAAAGCGTTTAAAGTCGATTATTCTCGGATAAGCCGACGCACCCGCGATTATAAGCTTAGGCTTATGTTCGAGTGCAAGAGCCTCCATTTTATCATAATCTATAAAGCCGTTATCATCAACGCCGTAAGGCACGATATTATAGAACATACCCGAAACATTTACGGGGCTTCCGTGGGTAAGATGTCCGCCGTGCGCGAGATTCATGCCCATTACGGTATCTCCGGGTTTAAGGAACGCATTGAAAACGGCGAAGTTTGCCTGTGCGCCGGAATGAGGCTGCACATTTGCGTGTTCCGCGCCGAAAAGCTTACAAGCGCGTTCTCTTGCGATATTCTCCGCAACGTCCACGCACTCACAGCCGCCGTAATAGCGTTTTCCGGGATAGCCTTCCGCATATTTATTGGTGAGCACGCTGCCCATTGCGCAAAGCACTGCCTCGGAAACGATATTTTCACTTGCTATAAGTTCAATATTACGTCTCTGGCGTTTAAGTTCGAGTTCGACTGCGTTTCCGATTTCGGGATCGGCGTTTTTCAAGTAATTCAGATTTTCCTGTACCATAACTTTACCTCCGGTGGAAATTTAATTTTTCTTTTTTATTTATTGATTTATTGATTATTTTTGGCGGAAACTGATTATCCACTTCTATGTGCAACTCTATACTGACGCTTTTCTGCCCAGCTCGCTATCGCGAGATGACTTTTACATATGTTAGCTTTATGTTTCGTTGGTGCGTAATTACTTTACTTTCCAAAACTGCCCATTGTACATAGTTTCCATAGTTTACTCACGCACCTGTTCACATCTGAGTTCGCAGTCCTGCTGTTCGACTGCGAACGGCACAAGCTGGCGGCACGGAATATCCCGTAGTCTCTATCTAATTTAAGGGCTGCCGTTTTCTTTGCAGCTTTCTTTTTAAAAAGAAAGCGCGTACTCTTCGTACCTTCGTTCTTCTTATCCCAATCTGTACCTTACTTTTATGGCTCTGCCGTCGGGGAAGTCTTTGATTTCGGCAAGACCGAGGAAGGCATTGTCGGAGGTATAGACTCTGAAAAGAGAATCGGTGAGAGCGGAATCGGGAAGTCCGAGTTTAGAGAGATAGATTTCGCAGCCGTTAGAGCAAAGTCTGGAATAAAACGGCGGAAGCGTAATCTTTTTGGAATTTTCAAACAGCTTTTCAGCCGGCACAAGCAAGCTTTGAATACCGTCCCTATCGCCGTTTTTATACATCTGCTCGACTTTATCAAGGCTCACCGAATCGGTCACGGAAAAATTGCCGCACACCGTTCTTTCAAGGCTGCTCATACAAGCTCCGATACCGAGTTTTTCGCCTATATCCTCGCACAGTGTTCTGATATACGTCCCCTTTGAGCAGGACACATCAAAGACAAACTCATCTTCCGACAGCCTTTTTACAAGCGACGCCGAATATATTTCTATCTGACGCGGCTTGCGTTCGACCTCAACGCCTTTTCTGGCAAGATCATAGAGCCTTTCGCCGTTTATCTTTATTGCCGAATACATCGGCGGAGTCTGCATTATCTTACCGACAAAGCCCTGCAATGCATTTTCAAACATTTGCTCCGAAACGCCGCTTACCTCTTTGCTCTGCACAGCGTTTCCGGTTATATCGCCGGTATCCGTAACAACGCCGAGCTTTATGCCTGCGCGGTAAGACTTATCGTGATCCGACAGCATTTCCTGCAAAGCCGCCGCGCGTCCGACAAGCACCGGAAGCACGCCCGTAGCCATGGGATCAAGCGTCCCCGCGTGTCCGACGCGTTTTTCGCCCGTAAATTTGCGTATTCTCGACACCGCCGAAAACGACGTTATGCCCTGCGGTTTATAAACATTCAGTATTCCGTCCATACGACACTCTTAATCCTGTTCGTCGTCCTTTATTTCGTCCGCATTGTCATCGGCTCTCTGATCCTCAGCCGCGGCTTTGCCCGAAAAACCGAGTACCGTTACGGAATCTCTGTCAAAGGTCTTTGCCGGCGAATCGGGAGACGCGTCAAGCACAACGCCGACAGTTCCTTTAAGCGCGTTTCTCTCGGTTACGACACCCTTGCCCTCGCTTGTTTCGACCAACGCCCCGACTTTGGGTGTGCGCGCGTTTTCCTGTTCATAGACCTTGTCCTCGTAGCGCAGACAGCACATGAGCTTTCCGCAGGCGCCCGAGATTTTTGCCGCGCTGAGCGACAGGTTCTGATCCTTTGCCATCTTTATTGAAACCTGTGCAAAATCTCCCAAGAACGTAGCGCAGCACGCGGCTCTGCCGCACACTCCGAGTCCGCCGAGAACCTTTGCCTCGTCGCGCACTCCTATCTGGCGCAGCTCTATTCTTGTTCTGAACACTCCGGCAAGCTCCTTTACAAGCTCGCGGAAGTCTATTCTTGTTTCGGCTGTAAAGTAGAACAGCAGCTTGGAATTGTCAAAAGTATATTCGACATATATGAGATTCATCGCAAGTCCGAGAGCCGCAACTTTTTCCTTAAACACCTCGGCTGCCTGCTTTTCAAGCATCTTGTTTGCGGTGTATTTCTGGGTATCCATCTCGGTTGCGATTCTCTGTATCTTTTTAAGCGGAGAAACAATGCCCTCTTTGGGTATAAGGCGGTTTGAGATGGCAGTGAAGCCGTATTCGCTGCCGCGTGCGGTTTCGACTATCACGTGAGTTCCGTATGGAATTGTCTGTCCGTCGGGATCGAAATAGTATATCTTTCCGGCTTCTCTGAAACGTATTCCGACTATTTCCTGCTTTTCGTCGTCGGACAGTCCGCTGCCGTATATCGGGTGGCGCGCCTTTTCGTCCTCGGCGGCTATTTTTTCGGCAAGAGGTATCGCGTCCTTATACTTTTCCTCAAGGCTGAGTTCCTTTACCTTGGGTTTTGCCGCCTCAAGCTCTCTTTTATGCTCCTTGATTGCGGCAAAGCTCTGCTGCATATCCCCGGAAAGCGCCGAAAGAGGAGTGCGCGACGGCTGATTGCGGTTACTGTTTTCCTTTTTGCCGTTTTTCTGCTCGTTTTTACGGTTGTCCTTTGTGCCCTTTGCGTTCTGTTCGGACTGATTTTTCTGCGGACGGTTTTTATTCTTGAATCCCTGCTGATTTCTGTCGTTCTGAGCGGTATTTTCGTCCATTGCGGCATTATTCTGGGGCGCACGGTTCTTGTTTGCGCTGTTTTTATCGTTTCTGTCGTTTCTTTTCTTCTGCAAACCGCCCTGAGAACCGGGCTGTCTGTCCGAATTTGCGTTCTTTCTGTTTTTATCGTCGCGGTCGTTTTTTCTGTCGTCGGCACTGCCGGAATTTGCGTTTTTATTGCGATCCTTATCGCGGAAACGTCCGCCGCGGTTTTCTTTATTGTTTCTGTTTTCTTCCTTATCGCCGCGGGTCTTTTTGAATGAATCCGAATGAGAATTTTTATTTTCTCCCTTATCGTTCTTTACGGGTGCGGACGGCTGTGCGGCGCCGTTGTTCTGCGCATTCTGCGGTGCGGAAAAATGTATTGTGCTCTTAATTTCGCCGGAATTTTTCTTGCCGGGAAGCGAGAGACGGAAACCCTTTTTGGTTGAGATGTTTTCTCTGTCGTTCTTTTCGTTATCCGGCTTTTTTATATTGTTATTCATTATATTCTGAGTGTTGTTCCTTTCGTTTACCGGAAAATATCCGGTTATAATTTATAAAAACTGATTTTGCGGATATGTTTTTTACAGAACTCCGCCAAGCTCTGCGGCAATGAGATTTACGCTGTAATTCATGGGCGAGCTTATCTTTATTATTGCCTTTTCGAGTCCGTCGAGTATGACAGATGCTCTTTTCGACGAGGTTTTCATTATTCCGTCGTGAAGTTCGCTCTCGGTAAAAGCCGCGTCCCCGGGTATTTTATACAGCTTTGCGTACATTATTTCTCCGAGAGCAAGATAAAAGACCTGAAGATATATAAGCATATTCTTTCTTGAATCCTTTGAACGCGGAAATTCAAGAAGTACGTCGCTTTTATTGCCCGAAAAATATTCTGCAGCAAGGCTGAAAGCCTTTTCATATACCTTTTCGTCCATTTCCGAAAGCTCCGTGCCCTCGTATTTTGCCGCAAACGCCGCCATTTTGACAAGCAGTCCGTCGTCTGCGCCGGGGCGCGCCTTTTTCAGCGTCTGATAGTATGCGTTCTTGCCGAGTCCGCTTAAATGCAGCGTAAAAAGCCTTGAACGCACCGTCGGAAGTATTGACGACGTTCCGGACGCGGTAAGCACGAATTTTACGCCCTCAGGCGGTTCTTCGAGAATTTTCAGCAGCGCGTTCTGCGCCTGCACATTATAGAGATCTGCGTTTTTGAGCAGAAATACCTTGCAGTCCGCCTCGTTTGACGCAAGATACGCCTCGTCAGACACCGCTCTTATATCGTCCACGCCGACTTTATTTCCCGCGTCTCCGATTATATGAAGATCGGGGTGCGTTCCCGACATGAGCTTTATGCAATCGGAGCATTTTCCGCATGACTCCGCCGTATTCTTATCGGTATTGCGGCACATGAGCGACGCCGAAATTTCAAGCGCCGTGCGCGACGCAAGCGACGAATCCGGGCATACCAGAAGATATGCGTGCAGTCTGCTGTTATTTATAAACTGACGCGGCAGGTTATTCATTTTTATTTCTTTGCGAAAGACTTTTCGGTTTTGCGGCTTTATATCAGGTTTGCCGCGAAATGACGGTCTTTCGTTTTTTCCTCCTTTCCTTCAAAATTTTTCTTTTTCCGCAGAAGCCTTGCGCCCTTATCCTTGAGGTAATTTCATGCTGCGGTTTATTTATTAATATCTATTCTTTGACCCGCGCTTTGCCCTTATGTCATATGCCGACGTTGAACAGTGCCGACGACGAGCTGTAAGCATGGCATATCGCCGCGGCAAGAGCGTCCGCCGTATCGTCCGGTCTCGGTTCGCTCTCAAGTTTCAGAATAGTTTTAACCATATACATTATCTGCTTTTTTTCGGCTCTGCCGTACCCTGTAAGCGCCTGCTTTATCTGAAGCGGCGTATATTCGTATATCGGTACTTTTCCGAGCCTTGCGGCAAGCAGTATCACTCCGCGCGCCTGTGCTACGTTTATGGCGGTTTTTTCGTTTGTGTTGAAGTACAGTTTTTCAACCGACACGGCGTCCGGCTTATATGTCTTTACAAGCTGGCTTATGTTCTCGAATATTTCAGCGAGCCTGTCGGGAATTTTACTCTTTGCGGGAGTAAGCACCGCGCCGTATTCCACAGCCTCGAACTTTGTCCCGCGCGACGCGTTTATTATGCCGAAACCCACCGTCGCAAGTCCCGGATCTATTCCCATTATTATCATTGCGGCGTCTCCGTTTCAAAACATACTTCATACAAAAATGTGCGCACGATTTATTAAATCAGTATACCACATTATTTAACTTTTGTCAATTAATGACGCGTTAACAAACCGCGAAAAAAAGGCTTTTTAACGGAGATTCCCGCGGCTTTGCGCCGTGATTTTACATTCTGCGCTTTTATTGTACATTTTGTGCGATTTTTTCATCTGCGCCGAAGTCCCAGAGTTCCCATACGCTTCGCGGACACTCAAAACAGACTTCTTTGTTATCGAACGGACTTACAAAGCTTATGCGTTTCGACATTAAGCATATCCGGTTATTGTTGTCCTTTGCGCCGTATTTTCCGTCGCCGCAGAGAGGGTGTCCGATATGAGAAAACTGCGCTCTTATCTGGTGGCTTCTGCCGGTATCCAGCGTTATGAAAAGCTCGGAAACGGTACCTTTCGGCGTTTGACGCGTGCAGACCGTTTCATACGTCAATCTTGCCTTTTTCGCGCCCTTGCGCTCTCTGTCAACGACGTAAACTTTATTCGCCCTGCCGTCCTTGAACAGTATATTTTCCAAAGCGCCGCTTTTATTTTCGGGAACGCCGTGAACAAGCGCAGAATACTGCTTTACCAGTTTTCCGTCCGCGATAAGAGCCGACATTTTCGCCGCCGCGTCCTTATTCTTTGCGTACACCATTACTCCGCCCACGCCGACGTCGAGTCTGTGCAGCGTTTTTACGGTCTTGCACCCTGTCAGCCTTTCGAGCTCCGACACGACGTTCGGTTCTCCCTCTGTATATTCCGAGCTTATTCCGCAGGGTTTTATGCAGATTACGAGGTTTTTTGTCTGATTTATTATTACGACATCTTTTGCGCTCACTTATTTTCTCCCGTTCGGTACGATTATTTGTCCTTTCTTTATATTTTACCACAAAAGCGCGTCTGTGTCCACAACAATTTACACGCCGGGGCAAACGCATTTCTTTTTGCTCTGCATTGTTGTACGATTTTTATAAAATGCGCAACTATCTTTATAAAAATAGGAATTTTTTGTTAAATTTATTTGAAAGTCTGAAAATCCGGGATTTATATGATATAATGTTATGCGGAAAGAAAAGCGTTGTCTTTTCTTTTAAGTTAGGCACAGCGTGCCGCAGTTTTTTGGTAAATCTTGCGATTACCGGAAGGAGAGCTAATTATGAAAACATTACCCGTAGGACTTCAGCTTTACACAGTAAGAAGCGAAATGGAAAAAGACGTTGCCGCAACCTTAAAGGCTGTAAAGGCGGCAGGATACGATTACGTTGAGCCGGCAGGACTTTTCGGACTCACCGGAGAACAGTTCAGAGCACTTCTCGACGAGACAGGACTCAAGGCGATCTGTGCTCACGTTGCACTCGCAGAAATGCTTGCGGACACCGACAAGTGTCTTGACACATACAAGACCATCGGCTGCGAATACATTGCCGTTCCTTACCTTGCAGAAGGTCAGAGACCCGGCGACGAAGGCTTTGACGAAGTTTTAAAGAGCATTGACAAGATTGGCGCAGCATGTGCCGCAAAGGGACTTGTCCTTGTTTACCACAACCACGACTTTGAATTCAAGAAGATGCCCGACGGCAGATACGGTCTTGACTATATGTACGAAACCATAAGCCCCGAACATCTCCAGACAGAGCTTGACACCTGCTGGGTAAACGTCGGCGGCGAAGATCCCGCGGCTTACATAAGAAAGTACGCAGGCAGATGCCCCGTTGTTCACCTCAAGGACTTCGTAGGTTCAAAGAGCGAGCATATGTACGAGCTTATCGGTATAAAGTCCGACGACAAGGAGCCTGTGAAGAACACCTTCGAGTTCAGACCCGTAGGTCACGGCAAGCAGAACTTCCCGGCAATTCTCGAAGCTGCCGTTGAAAGCGGCGCAAAATACGTTATCGTAGAGCAAGACAACACCTACGATATTCCCTGCCTTGAGGCTGCAAAGATGAGCAGAGATTACCTCAAGAGCCTTAACTGGTAAACCTTTAACCGGGACGCTCTTGCTAAATGCCTGAATGTCACGGAATTTTTATACACTAAGTGAGGAACATGAAATGAAAACATTACCGTTTGATCTTGATCTTGGCGGAAAAGTAGTAGTAATCACGGGTGCGGGCGGAGTTCTGTGTTCGGGATTTGCAAAAACCGCGGCTGCCTGCAATGCAAAAGTCGCAGTGCTTGACCTTAACCTTGACGCAGCAAAAAAAGTTGCCGACGAAATTATCGCCGACGGCGGAACGGCAGTTGCCGTCAAAGCCAACGTTCTCGAAAAGGCAAGCATGGAAGAAGCAAAGAAAATTGTTGATGAAAAGCTCGGCTCGTGCGACATACTTATAAACGGCGCAGGCGGAAACAATCCCAAAGGCTCGACGACAAAGGACTATCTTGAAGCCGACGACCTTGAAAACAACGCCGAAATTTCCGGCGTAAAGACCTTCTTTGATCTCGATCCCGACGGTATTTCCTTTGTTTTCAACTTAAACTTCTTGGGAACTCTTATCCCGACTCAGGTTTTCGCAAAGGACATGGCTAAAAAGGACGGCGCAAGCATTATCAACGTTTCGTCCATGAACGCATTCCGTCCTCTTACGAGAATTCCGGCTTACAGCGGCGCAAAGGCTGCCGTTTCCAACTTTACACAGTGGCTCGCGGTTCACTTTTCAAAAGTCGGCATACGCGTAAACGCAATAGCTCCCGGTTTCTTCTCGACAAACCAGAACAAGGCTCTGCTTTACAATCCCGACGGAAGCCTTTCGGCACGCAGCGAGAAGATTCTCGCTCACACTCCCATGGGACGTTTCGGTGTGCCCGAAGATCTCGACGGCGCGCTCCAGTTCTTACTTAACGACAAGGCATCAGGCTTTGTAAACGGCGTTGTCATTCCGATAGACGGCGGTTTTGCGGCTTATTCGGGAGTCTGATTTATCGACAAAGCCGAAAACACGTTAAAACAGGCAATATTTTACCCGGTACTTACTTTTAAAGTGTGAGCACCGGGTGTTTTCATATAAGTGTTCTTTTATTTCAGATATTTGACGGAAGTTCCGTAACAAGCCCTTGCTTTGCAAGATGTTCCGAATATGCCGTCTCGCAGAGGTGAGTTTCAAGCGTCTGCGAGTTATATTCCACAACCGAAACCGACGCGTTGGGCACCCATTTAAGCTGCGTTATGGCGCTGAGTGCAAGTCCTTTCCAGTCGCACAGCATACAGCGTATCGGAGTTGCGTGTGAGGCTATAAGCAGAGTTTTTCCCGGATTTTGCTTTACTATCTCATCAAAGCCGTGTTTTACCCTGTCATGGAGCTGCTTTACGCTTTCTCCTCCGGGGCATACAAACTCTGAAAGGTTCTTCATAAACATTTCATGCTCTTTGGGATAGTTTTTCTCGATGTCGTCAAACTTCATACATTCCCACTTGCCTGCGTCTATCTCGCGTAGCAGTTTGTTTTTGACGATTTCAAGCCCGTCATGGCGCTTTGCTATTATACACGCAGTCGAATATGCTCTTGCAATATCGCTTGAATATGCTCCGTCGAATTTTACGTCCTTCAGATATTCCGCGGTACATTCCGCCTGCTTTTTTCCAAGCTCGGTAAGGTCGGAATTATACTGACCGTGAAACTCGGCAAGCTTATTTCCCATTCCCTGCGCGTGTCTTACGACATAAAGTTTTGTATCAAACATCTTTCTCTCTGCTCCTTTTGCATACCGCTCAGCCGTTTTCGAGTATTGATCTCATGGCAACCGTAAGCTTTATATCCTCCGGCGTAAAGCCCGCCTCCGTAAGTTTAAGCGCAGAGGTCTTATACGCGTTCTGCGGCGTATTATTCTCATGCGACAGGTGCGCAAGCATCGCCTTATGCGTTCCGTGGCTTACAAGCTCGGTCAGAAACTCGGCGCACGCGTCGTTTGAAAGATGTCCGTGATCGGACAGTATTCTTTTCTTGAGAACATACGGGTACGGACCGTTCTTCAGCATATCGACGTCATGGTTGGACTCAAGTATTACCTGTTCGCAGCCGTACAGCGCGCCTCGTATATCGGGAGTTATCTCGCCTATATCTGTCGCGTATCCGAACGCGTTTCCGTCGTCAAATTCAAACCTGTATCCCACGCTGCCCGCAGAGTCATGCGGCGTTTCAAATATTTTCACAAGCGTCCCGTCAAGTTCTACCGTATCTTTCGGGTTCTTTATGACGGCGCTGTCCGCCATATGCTTATACAGATTTTTATCCGCTGCGTCATACGATTTTTGATTTATGTATACAGGTATACCCGGGTTATTCTTTGCCAGCACTTCAAGTCCCTTGATATGGTCGATATGCTCATGAGTTACGAAAACCGCGGAGATATTTGAAATATCCGTGCCTATCATCTCGAGCGCAAGTCTTATATTACGGTATGAAACGCCGGCGTCTACGAGAAACTCGGTATCGCCGTATTTTACATATGCGCAGTTTCCGGACGAGCCGGAAAACATGGGTACAGCTTTAAACATGGAAAAATTACTACCTTATCGGAAAATATTGCCGACTGCCTTAAAGACCTCGCTGTCGGAAAGCAGCAGAAGATATGTACAGTCGCAGAGCATTACTATTATGAACGGCAGAAAGATTATAACCGCCGTTCTCATATTTTTCTTGCGCTTTTGCGACATTTCCTCAATATGCTGTTCGGACAAACCCTCGGGAGGATTTGCGTCTGCTATACGGTCTTTCATATACAGGTATATATAAAGGCACGAGCCGACGACCGTAAATGCGGCGTATATCCAGACTATCGGCAGAAACATACGCATATTGGCATAGATATAAATTCCGCCGACGATACAGAGGTTTACGAAAAGCGCAAGAACATTTTTGACTTTTTGCTTACGCGTCATATTATTTTCAGTTTATAGCGTCAAGGCTTACCGCGCCGTACTTACGCACATTGAGAACATAGACGTTGCCTTTTCCGAACACGCCCTCAAGCGTCTGTCTGTACTTTTCAACGAGGTTTTTGGGTACGAATGCCTGAATCGTACCTGCAAATCCGCCGCCATGAACTCTGTATGCCGCGTTATCAACGCCGTCGAGCACCTCAGCCGAAAGTGCAAGCGCAACGGAAAGTCCCTGCTCGTTTACGTTCTTTACGGTATAAACGTTCTGGAGCATTGTAGCCGAAGAAATACCGGACTTTCTTACGCCGTCAAGGAATCCTGCAAGATCGCCCTTTTGGAGCGCCTCTTTCTGAAGTCCTACGCGCGTATTTTCATTAAGGAAATGCATTGCGCGAAGCAGGCACTTATCGCCGAGTTTTTCGCGTATTTCGGCGGCTCTTGCGAGAAGTTCCTCTTTTGAAACGTCTCTGAGCACTTCTTTACCAAACATTTTTGCAACGGCTTTCATATCTGCCGGTATCGACGCATAGTCCTCATTAAGATCGGCATGGTTTCCGCCGGTATTTACGATACAGAGCGAAAGTCCGTGTGCGTCAAGGTCAAACGGAAGTCTTGTAACTACGGGATTTTTGGTATCTTTAAAGTCTATTGCGACAAATCCGCCTGCCGCGCACGCTATCTGGTCCATAAGTCCGCAGGGTTTACCGAAATGCACGTTCTCTGCGTACTGCGCTATTTTTGCTATTTCGACATTATCAACTTTACCGTCGTTATAGAACCAGTTAAGCATATTACCGGTCATATCCTCGAAAGCCGCGGACGAAGAAAGTCCAGAGCCTTTAAGGACATTGGAGGTAGTATATGCGCAATACGAGCCGACTTTAAGTCCGTTCTTTACAAAGCCGTCGCACATACCTCTGATTATTGCGCTTGCCTTATACTTTTCGCCGTCTCTTACTTTATCGGCGTCCGCAACGTCTACCTCATCTATCGGGAAACCCTCCGACTTAATTGTAACTTTACCGTCGTTTGTCTTTGCCGCAACCGAGATTATATCAAGGCTTATTGACGCTGCAAGCACGCAGCCATGGTTATGGTCGGTATGGTTACCGCTGATCTCGCTTCTTCCTGCGACGCTGAAAAGGCGCACGTCATCGAAATCTGCGCTGTTTTTATATGTTTCTTCAAATCCCTGTGCGCACTTTTCATATCTATCATACACTTTTTCGAGGTCACAGGTTTCTCCGTAAAGTTCACGGAACGCCTTATCATAGTATCCGTTTCTGATTGCTGATTTTAATTCTGTAATTTTCACCTGGGTATCTTCCTTTCTGACTTTTAATATCTTTTTTCTCTTTGCACGGGATAAGTTTGCGTTTTTTTGCTGATGGTTACCTGTTTTGGCGGATACGGATTGCTCACTTCCATGTGCAACTCTATTCTCATAGTTTACTCACGCACCTGCTCAGATTTGAGTCAGCCGCCCGCCTTTTGGTGGCTGACGGCACAAGTTGGCGGCACAGAATACCTCATGACTTTTTTCTTATTTAGGGGCTATTAAAGTCTTTTGCAGCTTTTCTTCAGAAAAGCGCGTTCCACCGTTTTCTTTGCAGCTTTCTTTTTAAAAAGAAAGCGCGTATCCCTCGTATCCCTATTCCTTAGTCTTTAAAGAAAGCCTCGAAAGCCTTATAAGCGGAATAGACATCGGTTTTAGAGACGATTTCATAAGGAGCGTGCATAGAGATAACGGGGACGCCGACATCAATAACATCGATATTAAGTTTAGCGAGGTACATGGCGACAGTACCGCCGCCGCCCTGATCGACCTTACCGAGCTCACCCATCTGCCATACGACGCCTGCCTTATCGAGGAGGTTTCTGACATATGCGACATATTCCGCATGAGCGTCATTAGTTTCGGACTTACCGCGCGCCCCGGTAAACTTAGTAACCGACACACCCTTATTAATATAAGCCGAGTTTCTGGTTTCATAAGCCTCTGCATAATTCGGATCAAAGCAAGCGTTTACGTCTGCTGACAGGCACTTTGAGTTTGCGAACATAACTCTGGGGTTTTCGCCTCTGTTTATACAAATTTCATTAAGCACATCGACGAACGCGAACGACTGCATACCCGTATTTCCCTCGCTGCCTATCTCCTCTTTATCCGCGAAGATAGTAACCTGAGTATGCTCGGGAATCTGCTTTGAGCAATCTACTGCCGCGGTCATGATAGGATATGCGCAAACCCTATCGTCATGGCCGTAAGAGCCGACAAGGCTTCTGTCAAATCCGACATCGCGCGGTTTCTGCGACGGAACAAGGCAAAGTTCGCTCGAAACGAGGTCAGCCTCTGTAATTCCGTACTTCTCATAGAGCAAATTAAGCACATTAAGTTTAATCTTTTCCGACACTTTTTCATCATTATACGGGCGGCTGCCGCAGAGAACATTGAGCATTTCCCCGTTAAACACGCTGCCCATAGGCTTTGTTGCCTGATCCTTACCAAGATGCGGAAGAAGGTCGGTTATATAGAACACGGGATCGCTCTCGTCCTCGCCTATACTTATCTTTACGCACTCGCCGTCAGCCTTAACGACAACTCCGTGAAGTGCAAGCGGCACTGTTACCCACTGGAATTTCTTAATTCCGCCGTAATAATGCGTTTTAAAGAACGCAAAGCCGCCGTCCTCATACAAGGGGTGCTGTTTTAAGTCAATTCTGGGGCTATCAACGTGTGCGGCTGCGATATGGAGTCCGTTTTCAAGTCCATGTTTTCCGACGGTGATTATATAGACGGACTTACCTCTATTATTGAAATAGATTTTATCGCCCGGCTGATATTTTTTACCGTACTCAAATTTTTCAAAGCCGTTTTTTTCAAGGTACTTTACCGCAAAATCCACGGATTCTCTTTCGGTTTTACATTCACCCAAGAATTTCTTGTATCCGTCGCAATATTTATAAGCCTTTTCGATTTCCTTTTCGGACAGCTTTTCATATGCGTCGGGCTGTTTCATGAAGAGCTTTTCTTTAAGTTCTTCGCCTTTTGACTTCTTTTCCGGCATATTTTACATCTTCTTTCTGAGATTTTATATATTTTTCTTTTTTACTTATTTTAGGCGGAAACGAATTACTCACTTCCACTTGCAACCCTATTCCCCACTTTTCGGAATCGAAAGAGTCCCCTGCGAGGATAAATGGGACGCTCTAAAGAGTGTAAACAAAAGATTTTCGCGGCTCAGTCGCCGCCGCGAAAGCGTGGCTTCTTCTCCACACATCAAACTATCGTCGCTAAAAATTTCCTTCGCCTCCGAGATTTCCCATCTTCGCTCGCAGATGCTCCGCACTGCTCGATAATGGGTTCTGTACGAAGTTAAACCATTTCTGCGCAAGTATTATTTTTTATATAATCTAACAGTCAACAGGACTTATCTTTCTGCCCAGCTCGCTGTCGCGAGATGACTTTTTCAAATGTTAGTTTTTTGTTTGGGTGGTGCAAGGGGTTTCACTTTCCAAAGCGACCGTTTGTACTGAATTTCCATAGTTTACTCACGCACCTGCATACATCTGAGTTCGCAGTCCTGCTGTTCGACTGCGAACGGAACAAGCCGGAGGCAGGGAGTATCCCGAAATTCTTTTCTAAATTAGGGACTATCGTTTTCTTTGCAGCTTTCTTTTTAAAAAGAAAGCGCGTACTCTTAAAGCGCGTATTCTTCGGCGCGTATTCTTCGGCGCGTATTCTTCGGCGCGTAACCCCGCGTATTCCCGTACCCTAATCAAAATACAGATCTTTGTAAGTTTCGGCGGCTTTGGCGACTTTCACGACATAGTTTGCGGTTTCGGGGAAAGGAATATTCACGAGTCTGCCGTCGGCATTATGCTGTTCCTGAGAGAGCCAATTATTAACGCGCGTTCTGCCGGCATTATAAGCGGCATAAGCGTTATCCCAAGTACCGAACTCGGTATAGAGCATACTGAGGAAAAGCGTACCGTATCTTATATTGATTTCGGGATTATAAAGCAATTCGGCAGAGGCGTTTTCATAAGGTTCTTTGGTACAGAGCCACTCGAAAGTTTCGGGAGTGATCTGCATAAGTCCTATCGCGCCCTTATCGGACAAAGCGTCGCTTTTAAAATTGCTCTCCGTTTTTATAATGCCGTAGACAATATTTTCCGGCACGGAATATTTTTCGGAATACTTATCCACATATTCTTTGAATTCAAGCGGATAATTATTTTCAAGCACAATTCTCTCGACTTTGATCCATGCAAAGCTGACAAGCGCCGCAAGCGCAAGTATCGAAAGAATAACTGCGGTTCTCTTCACTTATATAATACCTCTCTTCGGGGGATATTTCATTATGTATTTGTTATTATGCTTTAAATTTTTGAAAAATAACCTGCAAAACATCATCTGTCTGCTTTTCAAAATCTGCCTGCGACGTATCGTTTCTCAGCGCAAAACCTGACTTTGAAGTATAAAATTCATCGTCATGCTGCGCCGAAATTCTAAGCCTTGCGGAATTTTCATCTATGCCGTCGCGCTGCATTATGCGCTTTATTCTTGTATCTTTATCCGCAATTACGCAGACCGTCACGCCGCAGTTTTTATCAAATCCGCTCTCGAACAGCAGCGGTGCGTCAACTATGCACATTTTCATGCCCGACTTTTCCGCCTTGTCGATTTCCTTTCGCATTTCGAGCATTATATACTTATGCGTTACGGAATTTAACACCTCATGCTTTTTTTCGTCCGAAAACGCCGCCTTTGCAAGCGCCTTTCTGTCAAGACTGCCGTCGGCAAGCAGAATTCCGTTTCCGAAATATCCGCAAAGCTCCTTTAAGCATGGCGTTCCTTTTTCGGTCACGCTTCTCGCTATCTTATCGGCGTCGGTCACGCACACGCCGTCATATTTTTCAAGCGCCCTGTGCGCAAAGCTGCTTTTTCCCGATCCCGACGGGCCTGTAAGTCCGAGAATTATCATTTTCTCTCACCGTCCGCGCTTTGCGCCGCTCCGTCCTTTGCGTTTATGACGTTGAATGCCGCAGCTCTCAACATTCTGTTATATATGGCAAGCGATATTCCCGACGTATCCTTTGGCAGCGCCGCATAGACCGCCGTTATACCGCAAAAGCCGTCGGTATCTCTCAGCGCGCCGAAAAGCTTTTCCGCGTAATCCTCTAGGTGCGACGTACTGCCCACCGTTATTATACGCTCTTTATACTTTTCATAAAACTTTCCGCACTGCTCTTTACAGCATATTACCGCGCAGTTTTCGGTTTCAAGCTTATGCAGCAGAGCGTCCTCTATCTGTCCGTCATTTTCGCCTTTTACGAGCACGACCTTATTCTGCGGCGCGTAATGCTTATATTTCATTCCGGGGGACGCCGCCTTTTCGCCCTCTTTAAGTCCGTTCAGCACAGCGTCGGACACATTTACGCGTCCGAGCAGACGTTCGAGCATTTCCTTTGTAAATCCGCCGGGTCTTAATATCGTCGGCGGCTCTGTGCAAAGCGTTACGACGGTGGATTCAACGCCGACGGTACTGAACGAACCGTCTATAATTACGTCGGCTCTGCCCGTCATATCGTCAATGACGTGTTTTGCGCAGGTTGGACTGGGTTTTCCCGAAAGATTTGCGCTTGGCGCCGCGACGGGAACTCCCGCGCACTCTATGAGCTTTCTTGCAATCTTCGACAGAGGAACTCTCATGCCCACGCTGTCAAGCCCCGCGCAGACCTCCGTCGGAATAACATCTCTTTTGGGAAGTATTACGGTAAGAGGCGCCGGCATTTCGTCCTTTAATATCTCAAAGTACTTATTATTTTCGGTAACGGCATACTTTGTTATATCTTCGGGCTTGCTTACATGGACTATAAGCGGATTATCCTGCGGACGTCCCTTTGCCCTGAATATATTTTCCACCGCGTCTTTATCGAGCGCGTTTGCGCCGAGTCCGTAGACGGTTTCGGTAGGGAATGCGACAAGTCCGCCTTTACGGAGTATTTCTCCCGCAAATTCAAGCTTTTGCATATCGTCTTTATCCGAAAGGTCCGGCGACACTTTCAATATTTTTGTTTCTTCGAGAATCATTATTTATCACAACTCGCTGTTCTGCAGTTTTTCGGCTCTGTCGGCTGTAATCAATGCGTCGATAACGCCGTCGAGATCTCCGTCAAGGATATTTTCAAGGCTATACAGCGTAAGACCTATTCTATGGTCGGTAAGTCTGCTCTGCGGATAATTATACGTTCTTATTCTCTCGCTTCTGTCGCCCGAACCGACCTGGCTCTTTCTCTCACTTGCGCGCTCATTATGCTGTCTTGTCTTTTCCATATCCAACAGCTTTGCCTTTAACATTTTCATTGCCTTATCGCGGTTTTTGAACTGGCTGCGCTCGTCCTGGCACTCTACGACTATACCTGTCGGCTTATGAGTTATTCTTATTGCCGAGTCGGTCTTATTTACATGCTGACCTCCTGCGCCGCCGCTGCGATAAGTATCTATTTCAAGGTCATTCGGGTTGATTTCAACTTCTACGTCCTCAGCCTCGGGAAGCACTGCGACGGTAATTGCCGAGGTGTGTATACGTCCCTGGGTTTCGGTTTCGGGCACGCGCTGAACGCGGTGAACGCCGCTTTCAAACTTAAATCTTGAAAATGCGCCTGCGCCCTCTACCATAAACGCGACTTCCTTTATTCCGCCGAGTTCGGTTTCGTTTATATTGAGAACTTCGATTTTAAAGTGTTTTCTGTCGGCGTACATTGAGTACATACGGAAAATACTATGTGCGAAAAGCGCGGCTTCTTCACCGCCGGTACCTGCTCTTATTTCGACGATTACGTTTTTATCATCGTCCTCATCGCGCGGCAGCAGGAGTATTTTCAATTCCTCCTCGATTTCCGAAAGTCTTTCTTTACACTCTTTCATTTCGGTTTCGGCAAGGTCTTTAAGCTCTTTATCGTCGGTTTCGTCCGCAAGCTCACAAGCCTGATCGTAATTACTCTTTGTCGCTTTATATTCATTATACTTTTCGACAATCGGGGAGAGATTTTTATGCTCTTTCATGAGATTTTTATACTTTTCGGTATCATTTATGACTTCGGGAGTCATGAGCATATCATTTATCTGTTCAAAATGTTTTTTTGCTTCTTCAAGGTTTTCAAACATTCGTGTCTTCCTTTCGGGTAACGCTTTTTATGCTTCTTTCGAGTTTAACTCTCGGCAGGATCATCTCTCGTCCGCAGCCTTCACAGCGCACTTTAACGTCACTGCCTGCCATGAGCACGAGCATCTTTTTTGATTTTGAATCACACGCGTGCGGTTTTTTCATATTCAGCGTATCGCCTACGCCGAAGGCTTTAAGTTCCACGGGGAGAGACTTCCTTTCTTTTTTTCTTGGCTGATTGTTTCTTGGTTTGGGCGGAAACGGATTACATTCTTCAAAGTGCAACCATATACTGACGCTTTTCTACGGAGAAAAGCGGTCGAAAAGTCCCCTGCGAGGATAAACCGTTCAAGGGACTACTCGCCCCTTGACAATC
>ERZ835980.621-NODE-621-length-47214-cov-8.626349_pt1 | contig 47214 bp, 39 predicted proteins | sample MGYA00519943_ERZ835980 | MGnify/ENA primary metagenome ERZ835980 (study PRJEB31850, sample SAMEA3708791) | human gut metagenome | biome: human gut; feature: human-associated habitat; material: faeces | place: China | collected 2014 ... | reverse complement strand
TGACGCACAGGTCGTAGGACTCCTTGGCGCCCCACTTGCTGTCGCTGTACATCTGATGGTGCTGGGCACGGTTGCGGTCGATCTGCTTCATGCGCTTCTCGATCTCAGTGGCGGTCAGATTCTCGCCTGCCGGCGCACGGCGCTGGCAGCGCTCGACCTTGGAATCCTTATCGGCGTACACGAAGATGTTCAGGGGCTTGTAGTCCTTCAGGATGACATCAGCGCCGCGGCCCACGATGACGCAATCGCCGCTCTTGGCGAAGTTCTCCAGGATCTTCCGCTGGGTCACGGCCACGCGGATGGGCTGGTCCATGATCTGGAAGGGGGGTACGCCGAACCGGTGGCCGATGGTCAGGGGGTACGCGGCCTCTATACTCTTTTCGGACACGTGCGCCACGTAGTCCTCGTTAAAGCCGTTTTCCTTGGCGATCATTTCGATAATCTCATGGTCATAGCAGGGGATATGCAGCGCCTCTGCCAGACGCTTGCCCAGCTCACGACCGCCGGAGCCAAATTCACGGCTGATGGTGATGATACGGTTCATGGATACGACCTCCTTTTATTAGACATACGATCAATATTCGTAGCAGCTGCCGCCCACAAATTCGCGGACAATGGAGTTGCGGGGCACGTAAGGGGTGTGCAGCGGGGGTACGGTGGATACCACATCGATGAGATCGGTAAGATCGTGCTCCTCCATGTATTCCGGCGTCAGCTCCTCGCGGAAGTTGGGGATCTCGCTGAGGCACTTGGCCAGGATGCAGGGCTCGTAGTCGTGGAATGAGTCAATGTGGATGGCGGCGTTGCCCTTGAAGGGCTTAATATAGTTGACCTCGCCGCGGTTGACGCTCTCCGCCCGCTCCACCGTCTCCCGCAGGGAATGGCCGCGGGTGTTGTAGTCGCGGATGAGCCGCCGTGCCACCCGCAGCTGCTCCGGCCGCACCACGCGGTCGTTGTGAGTGAGGATGCGGGTGCGGGGCGCCACATAGATGCCGGTGGCCGCGCCGCGGATCTTGTCAAAAATCAGAGGGTTCAGCATATGGATGCCTTCGGCGATGACGATGCAGTCCTTTTCACCCTGCATCTTCTTATAGCCGCCTGTGTTGCCGGACTTGAAATCATACCAGGGGATGTCAGCCTCCTTGCCGTCCAGCAGCTTGCTGATGCAGGATACCAGCAGATCCACATTCACGCAGTAGGGGGACTCCCAATCGGCAGCCTCCTTCGGCCGCTGATCCAGCGGCAGGAAAAAGTTGTCCATGCTCAGCAGGCATACGGTGACGCCTAAATTTTCAAGATAGTCCTTCAGCCGCATAGCGGAGGTGGTCTTGCCGCTGCCGGAGGGGCCGGTCAGCGCCACGATAGGCCGGTTGCTGGAGAGAATGGTAGCCGCGGCTGCGGAGATCTTGTCGTGGAATACCTCCTCGCACCGCAGGACAAACTGGGTCTCATTGTTCATGGATTCCTGAATATTTTCCAAATCGATAACGCGCATAGTGCAGCTCCTTCATGATGGAAATTCAAAATCGTGGATAGTATACCACACTTTAGCCTTACCGTCAAACGGGCAAAATGCCGGAATTCCCCAGTATTTTGCGGAACTTTTCCCGCAGCAGCAAAAACGCCCCCATAATGGGGGCGTTTTTTGGCGTGAAATTTATTTGGTGCCAAAGATGCGGTCGCCTGCATCGCCCAGACCGGGGACGATGTAACCGTTCTCGTTGAGGCACTTGTCCACAGCGCCGGCGTAGATGTCCACATCGGGGTAAAGCTTCTGCAGATACTCGATACCCTCGGGAGCCGCCACCAGCACCATCAGCTTGATGTGCTTGCAGCCGAACTTCTTCATCTCGGCGATGGCTTCTGCGGCGGAGCCGCCGGTGGCCAGCATGGGGTCCACGATCAGCACGTCACGCTCGGCTACGTCCTTGGGCATCTTGCAGAAGTAGGGATGGGGCTCCAGCGTCTCCTCATCGCGGTACATACCGATGTGTCCCACGCGGGCGGAGGGGACCAGACGCAGCACGCCGTCTACCAGACCAAGACCGGCACGGAGGATGGGAACCACCACGAATTTGCGGCCCGCCAGCGTGGGCGCTTCCATTTCACAGATAGGTGTTTCGATGTGCTTGGTGGTCAGGGGAAGGTCCCGGGTAGCCTCATAGGTGATGAGCATGCCGATCTCGGATACCAGCTCGCGGAAATCCTTGACACTGGTGTTTTTGTCGCGCATGATCGTCAGCTTGTGGGACACCAGGGGATGGTTCACGATGTGCACTTTCTCGCTAAACATGGTTGTCTCCTCCGTGTATGTAAAATTTTGCATGGAACACAATAAAATGTCAGTCCAGCGTGATCTTCAGTCCGCGGGCCAGCCGTTCCCGTTCCGCCTGACTGAGCCGCAGGTACATCGGCTCCAGCTGCTGGGCCGTCACTGTCTCGCCCCGCGCCGCCATCTCCTCCGCGCACAGCGCCACGCCCACGGCGGACTGCATCCGGTGATGCTCGTCGGCCATGCGGCAGGAGATGCCCGCCGTGCTGAGATAGTCGGCACACAGCGCCGCACCATCGCCAACCACCAACTTTTCCTCCGGCATGTCCCGCAGCAGGGAAGCCAGCTCCTCCAGAGAGATGGCGCAGTCCTGCGTCACGCGGAGGACGCGGCCGTTCTCACCGCGGAACAGGGCGTGATAGATCTGCTGACGGCGGGCGTCCATGGCTCCGATGATGAGTCCTTGAAAGTCCGCAGCCGTCCGCGCCATAGCCGCCAGCGTGGACACGCCGCAGCAGGGCAGCTCTTTGGCCCACGCCAAGCCCTTGGCCGCCGATACGCCGATACGCAGCCCCGTGAAGCTGCCCGGCCCGTTGGCTGCGGCGATGAGCCCGATGTCATCCAGCGACAGCCCCGCTGTACGCAGCATCCCATCGATGAGGGGCATCAGCGTCACACTGTGGGTCAGCCCGCGGTTCTGATAGGCGGAGGCCAGAACCGCGCCATTTTCCGTGACAGCGGCGGACACGCTCTTGGCCGATGTCTCCAACGCCAGTATCTTCACAGTCCCTCGCCTCCCGTGATGGTGATGATGCGGTCATTTTCATTGTCGCCGCGGGCGATGTTCACCCACACAGCGTCCTCCGGCAGAGCGCCGGACACCTGCTCCGACCACTCCACGGCGCACACGCCGCCGCGGGTCAGATAGTCCTCCCAGCCGATGTCGAACAGCTCATCCTCGCCGCCCAGACGGTACATATCGAAATGGAACAGGGGGATGTCCCCGCTGTACTCATTGACGATGGTGAACGTAGGACTGGTCACACGTCCGCGGCAGCCCAATCCTCGGGCCAGCCCGCGGGTGAACGCAGTCTTGCCCATGCCCAGCCCTCCGCGATAGGCCACCACGCTCCCGGCATGGAGCATCCGGCCCAGCTCCTCACCGATGTGCTCCGTTTCCTCCGGACTGTGGGACAGATATTCCATGCCTTCACCTCATTTCTGCTCAAACCAACTTATTATACCATGCTTTCCCACAAAAGAAAAGAGCGAAACTCTGGTTTACAGATAAAACTTCTTGTGGTACACTTAGCGTGTTATCATGCGTTTTTACCAGCCCACTGGAAAGGAGACCCGCCCATGTTCCGTCGTTCCCGCGACTTTTTCACCGACATCCTGCGCCAGACGGATCTGGTATTGCTGGCGCTGTGCGCGGCGGCATCCCTGTTCGGTATCCTCATGGTGGCCAGCGCCACCCGCTACATGCATACCTGGCGTCTGGTGGCGGTCCAGTCTGCGGCCCTGCTGCTGGGCGTGATACTGTACCTGCTGGTGTCCCAGGTGGATCTGAACGACCTGTCCAAATACTGGAAGTGGATATTTCTGACGGGCATCATCTTTATTCTCCTGCTGGTGACGCCGCTGGGTATCGAGGATAATACCGGCAACCGCGCCTGGCTGGATTTCCCGTTCCTCCCCGTAAAGGTGCAGCCCGCCGAGATCGTGAAGCTCACCTTCACACTGGTGCTGGCCAAGCAGCTGGCGTGGCTCAAGGAGAACCGCGACCTCAGCAGTATCCCATCCATCCTGTTTCTGGGCGTCCACTTCGGCGTGATCTTCCTGCTCTACTATAAGGTGTCCTCCGACATGGGCAGCGCCCTGGTGTTCCTGTTTATCTTCATCTGCATGTGCTTCGTAGCCGGTGTGGCCCTGCACTGGTTCGCCATCGGCGGCGTGCTGGGCGGCGTAGGCTTCTGGGCGCTGTGGGACCTGAACAAGATGCCCAAGTACATGAAGCTCCGGTTTCAGGTGCTGTTCGACCATACGCTGGACGTGCAGAACACCGGCTGGCAGCAGACCCGCAGCCTGATGGCGCTGGGCAGCGGCAAGCTCACGGGGGAGGGGCTGTTCCATGGCACCCAGACCCAGAGCGAGTATAGCTCTGCGCTGCCCAATCGTCACACCGATTTTATCTTCACTGTCATCGGCGAGGAGCTGGGCATGGTGGGCTGCCTGCTGACGCTGGCACTGCTGACGGCCATCGTGGTCCGGTGCATCTGGGTGGCTCGTCACGCCAAGACCCGCCAGGAGGGCTTGGTCTGCATCGGCGTGGCCGGCATGGTGATCTTCCAGGTCATCGTCAACGTGGGCATGTGTCTGTTCGTCATGCCCGTCATCGGCCTGACGCTGCCGTTCATCAGCTACGGCGGCTCATCGCTGCTGATGCTGTTCATCTCCATGGGGCTTGTGTCCGGCGTACAGGGCCGGTCCAAGCCGGACTGGCTGCGATAATAGCCTCCCGGGGCGCGTCCAACGGACGCGCCCTTTTTTATTTACAGTTTGTTCGGAGGAAAATCGGTTGTCATACCGGAAACGCCGTGCTATAATAGTGCCGTTAATAGCAGAGTTAAAAACAGTGAGAGCGTGGGCTGATGCGCCCATGAGCCGCGGGCCGCCGGGCCCGCCGTACCTCGCGGAAGGAGCGATTTGCCCATGATTCCCTGTACCATTCAGGAGATATGCGCCGCCGTGGGCGGTACGCTGCTGCAAGACAGCCCCGCCGCCATTGCCGGCGTCACCACCGACAGCCGCGCCGTCTCGGCGGGCCAGCTGTTTATTCCCCTGACCGGCGAGCGCTTCGACGGCCACGCCTATATTGACGCCGCCCTCACCGGCGGCGCGGAGGGCTGCCTGACGGCCCACCGTCCGGACAAGCTGCTGCCCCATAAGGCCTACGTGCTGGTGGGGGACACCCGTCTGGCCCTGGGCGCCTTGGCTGCCTGGTATCGCAGCCGCTTCACTCTGCCCGTGGTGCAGATCACCGGCTCCGCCGGCAAGACCACGACCAAGGAGATGGTGGCCGCCGTCCTGTCCCAGCGGTACGATACCCTGAAGACTCAGGCCAACTACAACAACGACATCGGCACGCCGCTGACTCTGCTGAACCTGACGCCGCAGCACGAGGCTGCGGTCATCGAGACGGGCATGAACCACTTTGGCGAGATACGCTATCTGGGCGGACTGGTGCGGCCCGATATCGCCGCTATCACCAACGTGGGCGATGCCCACATCGAGAATCTGGGCAACACGCGGCAGGGCATCCTGCAGGCCAAGTGCGAGATATTCGAACATCTGCCGCTGGAGGGGCTTGCCGTCCTCAACGGTGACGATCCGCTGCTGAACACCGTTGCTCTGCCCCAGACCGTCCTGCGCTGCGGCAGGGGGGAGGGCTGTCAGATCCGCGTCACAGACGTGGACGACTGCGGCATCGAGGGTATCTCCTGCACTGTCACCACCGCCAGGGGCAGCTATCGTCTTCACACCGCGTCCCCCGGGGCGTACATGATCTACCCCATGGCTATGGCCGCCGCCATCGGAGAAGTCCTGGGCCTGACGGCGGCGGAGATCACCGCCGGCGTGGCCTCCTATGTCCCTACCGGCTCCCGCATGCGGGTGCTGCACCTGCCGGAGGGCCGCCTGCTCATCGATGACTGTTATAACGCCAACCCTCAGGCTATGACCGAGGCCCTGAAGCTGCTGTCCGTCACGCCGTCCCGCCGCCGTCTGGCCGTGCTGGGCGACATGGGGGAGCTGGGGGAGCTTACCGCCTCTGCCCACCGCGCCATCGGCGCCCTGGCGGGAGAACTGCATATCGACGCCGTCATCGCCGTAGGGGAGAAGGCCCGCGGCATCGCCGCCGAAGCCCCCAACGCCCAGTGGTACGCCGCAGCGGAGGACGCACTGCCCGCCGTCCGCGCCGCCTTCGGTCCCGATACGGCCCTGTTGGTGAAGGCGTCCCACGCCATGCACATGGAGACTATTGTCAAGGAATTGGAAGCACAGACATGATCGACATTCGCGTAGAGGGACTGGTGAAGTCCTTCGACCTGGAAAAGAAAATACTGGACGGCCTGACGTTTCAGGTGGACACCGGCGAGCGGGTGGGCCTGCTGGGCCGCAATGGCGCAGGCAAGACCACGCTGTTCAAAATACTTACCGGCGAGCTGGACTACGACAGCGGCACGGTGCAGATCGCGTCGGGCCGCCGCGTGGGGCTTATCTCCCAGATCCCCGTCTATCCCGAGGGCTACACGGTGGAGGATGTGCTGCGTACCGCCTTTGCCCGCATGTTTCGCATGAAGGACGAGATGGACGCCCTGACCCTCGCCATGGAGCAGGGCGCCTCCGACGACGCCACCCTCCGGCGTTACGGCGAGCTGAATGCTCGCTTCGAGGGACTGGGCGGCTGGGATACCGACACCGCAGTGAACAAGGTGGCCAACGGCCTGAGCATCTCCGATGAGATGCGCACCCGCCTCTTCGACCGCCTGTCCGGCGGCGAAAAGACCCGTGTGAACCTGGGCCGCCTGATCCTGGAGGACACGGACGTTCTGCTGCTGGACGAGCCCACCAACCATCTGGATCTGCAGGCCACGGAGTGGCTGGAGGACTACCTCCGCAACTTCCGCGGCACCGTGGTCACCATCAGCCACGACCGTTACTTTCTGGACCGCACTGTCACCCGCATCATCGAGATACAGGACGGCAAGGCCGAGTTTTACAGCGGGAATTACAGCTTTTACGCCATTGAGAAGGAGCGCCGCTATCAGGAACGCATGAAGCAGTACCTGAAGGAGCAGGCCAAGATCCAGCAGCTGGAAAAGGCGGCGGAGCAGATGCACCTCTGGGCTTTTATGGGCAACGATGCGCTGCACAAACGGGCCTTCTCCATGGAAAAGCGCATCGAGCGTATGCGCACCACCCGAAAGCCCACCAAGGCCCGCCGACTGGAGGCCCGCTTCCAGAGCCGGGAGTTCAAGGGCGACGAGGTCCTGCAGATCAAGGGCATCTCCAAGTCCTTTGGGGAGCGTAGACTCTTTGAGAATGTGTACCTCCGCGTGGAGGGAGGGGAACGCATTGCCCTGCTGGGCGAGAACGGCACCGGCAAGACCACCCTGCTGAACATGATCGTGGGGCTGGACTGGCCCGACACCGGCATGATCCGGCTGGGCCCCTCCGTCAAGGCCGCCTACCTGCCGCAGGTCATCCACTTCGACCATCCGGAGCGCAGCATTCTGGACACCATGCTCTACGAGCTGGACATCACGCCCCAGTCGGCCCGCAACCGTCTGGCGGCGTATCAGTTTACCGGCGAGGATGTGTTCAAGTCCGTCTCTGTGCTGTCCGGCGGCGAGCTCAGCCGCCTGCGGCTGTGCATGCTGATGGACGAGAGCATCAACCTCCTGATCCTGGACGAGCCTACCAACCATCTGGACATCGACTCCCGCGAGTGGCTGGAGCAGGCGGTGGAGGACTTTGACGGCACGCTGCTGTTCGTCAGCCACGACCGCTATTTCATCAATCGCTTCGCTACCCGTGTCTGGGAGCTGGAGGACCGCGCCGTCACCGACTACCCTATGGGCTTCATGCAGTACCGCCAGGTGCGGGAGGAGGCCCGCCGCGCCGCGCCGCCCGCCGCCGTACCGGCCCAGCCGAAGAAGCCCGCCCCTGTCGGCAGGGGCAGCCGCAGTCGGCAGGCGGCCCGTAAGCAGCTGACCATCTGCGAGACGGCCATCTCCCGTCTGGAGGCGTCCGCTGCTGCGTTGGACCGCGACATGGAAGCCGCCGCCTGCGACGCGGAGAAGCTGGGCGAGCTGTACCGGCAGCGTCAGGAGGTGGAATCCCAGCTGGAGCAGGAGATGACCCGCTGGGAGGAGCTGAGCCTGCAACTGGAGGAACAGGAGAACTGATATGAGTGATATTTTGTGCATTTACTATTCCCGCACCGGCCATACCCGCCGTGCGGTCAAGGAGATCGCCGAGGCGCTGGACGCGGAGATCGTGGCCATCACCGACGGCCGCGACCGCAGCGGCTGGAAGGGCTACCTGCGCAGCGGCATGGACGCCATGAAACTGTCCACAAAGCCCCTGAACCCCTTTGAGACAGCTAAGCCGCTGGAGGAGTACAGGCTGGTGATCGTGGGAAGCCCCGTGTGGGCGGGCCGCATGGCCAGCCCCATCCGCTCCCTCCTGAAGCGCCGCGGGCTGGAGCTGCACCGCGTGGCCTATGTGGTCACCCGCAGCACCGAGCAGCGCAGCGAGGAGGTCTACGACCAGATGGATCTCTATACCGCGGAGAAGCGGCTGTTCGCCGTGTCCCTCCGCCCAGGCAGCGAGGGCTACGAGTTCTGGCGCAACGACTTTGTGCAGAATGTCCAGCGCTGGCTGGAGCAGAACTGAGGACCCGCCATGCTGGAGAAGATGAAGGCTATCGAGGCTCGCCTGGCGGAGGTAGAGCGCCAGCTGTCCGACCCCACGGTGTATACTGACCGTGAGAGGTTTACCGCCCTCAGCCGCGAGCAGAAGGAGCTGACACCCATCGCGGCCTGCGCCCGAGCCTATACCCGGGCGGCGCAGACGGCGGAGGACGCCTGCGCCATGCTGTCGGACCCCGAGCTGCGTGAGCTGGCACAGGAGGAGCTGTCCGCCGCCAAGGCGGAGATGGAGCGGCTGACGGCGGAGTTGAAGCGCCTGCTGCTTCCCAAAGACCCCAATGACGACAAAAACGTGATCTTGGAGATACGCGCCGGCATCGGCGGGGAAGAGGGGGCCCTGTTCGCCGCCGACCTCCTGCGGATGTACACCATGTATGCCGAACGCAAGGGCTGGACGCTGAGCATCGTCAACGAAAACGACACGGAGCTGGGCGGCGTCAAGGAGGTCAGCGCCGAGGTGGAGGGCGCGGGCGCGTGGTCCCGCCTGAAGTTCGAGGCCGGCACCCACCGCGTCCAGCGCGTACCGGAAACGGAGTCCTCCGGCCGCATCCAGACCTCTGCCGCCACTGTGGCCGTCATGCCGGAGGCGGAGGAAGTGGAATTTACCATCGACCCCAAGGATCTGCAGATCGACACGTTCCGTTCCTCCGGTGCCGGCGGCCAGCACGTCAATAAGACGGAGTCCGCCATCCGCATCACCCACCTGCCCACCGGTACGGTGGTGGAATGTCAGGACGAGCGCAGCCAGTATAAGAACAAGGACCGCGCTATGAAGATCCTCCGCTCCAAGCTGTACGAGGCAGAGCAGGCCCGCCAGAACGCCGCCATCGCCGCCACCCGCAAAAGCCAGGTGGGCACTGGCGACCGCAGCGGCAAGATACGCACCTATAACTTCCCCCAGAACCGCGTCACCGACCACCGGCTCACGGGGGACAATAAAAACTTCAACATTGCCGCCGTCATGAACGGCGACCTGGACCCCATGATCGATGCGCTGATCCTGAACGATCAGGCTCAGCGTCTGCAAGAGAGTAAGGAGGAATGAACCATGCTGGAACCCAAGAAAAAGATGTATGACAAGGCTGGCCCCCGTGTGGCCGCCGCACTGCAAAAGCGCAATATGGAGGCCTACTACTGTCCCACCGCCGCTGAAGCGGTGGAGAAGGTGCTGGAGCTGATCCCCGCCGGCGATGTGGTGAGCTGGGGCGGTGTGGCCACCGTGGACGAGTTGGGCATCAAAGGCCGCCTGCGCAGCCGGAACCAGCCGGTGATCGACCGCGACACCGCCCGCACGCCGGAGGAGCGCACCGCCATGCTGCATCAAGCCCTGACCTGCGACACGTTCCTCATGAGCAGCAACGCCATCTCCGAGGACGGCCAGCTGGTGAACATCGACGGCATCGGCAATCGCGTGGCCGCCCTGTGCTTCGGACCGAAGCAGGTCATCGTGGTGGCCGGCATGAACAAGGTGGCCGCCGATCTGGATGGTGCCGTCTCCCGCGCCCGTCACATCGCCGCCCCTGCCAACGCCCAGCGCTTCGACGGCAAGACGCCCTGCACTGTCAACGGCCAGTGCGGCGACTGCACCAGCCCCGACTGCATCTGCTCCCAGATGGTCATCACACGCTTCTGCAAGCCCGCCGGCCGCATCAAGGTGGTGCTGGTAGGCGAGGAGCTGGGCCTGTAAGTAAACTGCCGAAAAGAGGAAATTTCTTTGGAAACCAGGATATTCCATCCGGAACATGACACAAACGCCGTTGCGGAAGCGGCGGCTATCCTCCGCCGCGGCGGCCTGCTGGGCATCCCCACAGAGACGGTGTACGGCCTGGGTGCCGACGCCCTCAACGAGGATGCGGTGCGCCGCATCTTCGAGGCCAAGGGCCGCCCGCAGGACAACCCCCTTATCATCCATGTTCCCTCGGCGGACTGGCTGGAGCGGTACTGCCAAAATGTGCCTGCCGCCGCTTATCGGCTGGCGGAGAAATTCTGGCCCGGCCCGCTGACCATGATCCTGCCCCGCCGCGAGATCGTGCCCCTGCGCACCACCGGCGGACTGGAGACGGTGGGCGTTCGCTGCCCCAACCATCCCGTCACGCTGGCCATCATTGAGGCCGCCGGCGTGCCCATCGCCGCGCCCAGCGGCAACACATCCGGACGTCCCAGCCCCACCACCGCCCAGCACATGATGGACGATATGGCGGGCAAGATCAACGGCATCGTGGACGGCGGCCCCTGCGCCGTGGGGGTGGAGAGCACCATCATCGACCTGACGGTGCAGCCGCCCCGCCTGCTGCGCCCGGGCGGCCTGCCGCTGGAAGCGCTGGAGCGCGTGCTGGGCGAGATAGCCGTGGACGACGCGGTGCGCCGCAAAATGGGAGAGGGGGAGCGCCCCCGTGCCCCGGGCATGAAGTACCGCCACTACGCGCCGAAGGCCCCTGTCACGGTGGTCACTGGCCCCGCCCGCCGCAGCGCCGCCTACATACGCGACCACCTGCCGGATCGCGCCGGCGTCATCTGCTTCGATGAGTACGCCCCGCTGTTCGCGGGCCACATCGTCCACCGTCTCGGTGCCGCAGACGATAAGCTGTCCCAGGCCCAGCATGTGTTTGACGCCCTGCGTACCTTCGACGATACGGACGTGTCGGAGATATACGCCCAGTGCCCCGATGAATCCGGCCTGGGTTTGGCGGTGGCCAATCGTCTGAAAAAGGCGGCGGGCTTCCATGTGGTGGACGTATCGCCGCTGATCATCGGCTTTACCGGCCCCACCGGCGCGGGTAAGACCAGCGCCCTCCGTGCGCTGGAGCGTCTGGGTGGACTGGTGCTGGACTGCGACGCCGTCTATCACCAGCTGCTGCGCACCGATGCGCCCCTGCGCGACGCCATCACCGCCGCCTTCGGTCCCGTGTTCACCCCTGACGGTATGCTGGACCGCCAGAAGCTGGGCGCTGCGGTGTTCAGCGATCCCGCTGCACTGGACCGGCTCAACGCCATTATTTTCGACCGCCTGCCCCGCGAGCTGCTGCGCCGCGTCAACGAAAGCGATGCCACCATGGTGGGTATCGATGCCATCAATCTGGTGGAGAGCGGTCTGTACCGTCTCTGCCGCCGCACGGTGGCCGTACTGGCTCCCACGGAGACACGGGTTCGCCGGATCATGGCCCGCGACGGTATTTCGGAGGACTATGCCCGCCTGCGGGTGCAGGCCCAGAAGCCCGACGAGTTCTACCGCGCCCGCTGTACGGATGTGCTGATGAACGACGCCGTCTCGCCGCAGGTGTTTGAAGAAATAGCCTATCAGAGATTACAACATATATTTGAGGAGGAAGCAGATCATGAGTGAAGAACTGAAGGCCCTGAAGAAGCAGCTGCTGAAGGATGACCGCAACGGCTACGATGTGCTGAGCGCGGCGGATCTGGAGAAGATGGAGGCATACTGCACCGTCTACAAGGCGTTCCTGGACGCCGGCAAGACGGAGCGCCTCAGCGCCCGCGCCGCCATCGCTCTGGCGGAGAAGCATGGCTTCGTGGAGTACAAGCGCGGCATGTCCCTGTCCGCCGGTGATAAGGTCTACTCCTGCAACCGCGGCAAGGGTCTGGTGCTGGCCGTCGTCGGCCGCCGCAGCCTGGCGGAGGGCGCCCAGATCACCGCCGCTCACATCGACTCTCCCCGTCTGGACCTGAAGCCCACCCCCCTGTACGAGGACAGCGAGCTGGCCTACTTCAAGACCCATTACTACGGCGGCGTCCGCAAGTACCAGTGGGTCACCATTCCTCTGGAGCTGCGGGGCACCGTGGTCCTGCGTGACGGCTCCGTGGTGGATGTCTGCATCGGCGAGGGTGATGAGCCCAAGCTGGTGATCACCGACCTGCTGCCCCATCTGGGCGCGGAGCAGAGCAAGAAGCCCCTGAGCGAGGCCATCCCCGGCGAGACGCTGAACATCCTGCTGGGCAGCCGTCCTCTGGGCGACGATGATGACAGCGACCGCGTGAAGATGCAGGTCCTCAAGCGCCTGTACGACAAGTACGGCATCACCGAGGCCGACTTCGCCTCCGCCGAGCTGGAGACGGTGCCTGCCGTCAACGCCACCGATATCGGCCTGGACGGCAGCCTCATCGGTGCCTATGGCCACGACGACCGCGTCTGCGGCTTCGCTGCTCTGCAGGCCATTCTGGACATCGGGACGCCGGAAAAGACCGCCGTCTGCGTTCTGGCCGACAAGGAGGAGATCGGCTCCATGGGCGTCACCGGCATGCAGTCCGCCGCCTTCGACACCTTCATGAACGACCTGTGCGAGAGCCAGAACGTGGCCCTGCGCGTCTGCTATGAGAACGCCTTCTGCCTGTCCGCCGACGTTACCGCCGCCTACGATCCCAACTTTGCCGATGTGTATGAAAAGCGCAACGCCGCCTTCGTCAACCACGGCGTGGGCCTGTGCAAGTACACCGGGGCCAGGGGCAAGTCCGGTTCCTCCGATGCCAACGCCGAAACCGTGGGCTATGTCCGCGGCGTGCTGGATAATGCCGGTGTCCGCTGGCAGATCTGCGAGATGGGCAAGATCGACGCCGGCGGCGGCGGTACGGTGGCCCAGTACATGGCCAACCGCAATATCGCCACACTGGACGCCGGCGTGCCGGTGCTGAGCATGCACGCCCCCTTCGAGGTGGTGGCCAAGCTGGATTGCTACGAGATGTACCGCGCCTGCAAGGCCCTCTACGAGTCCCTGTAAGCGTTCCTGCAAACAAAAAGAGAGACGGCTCCCGCCGTCTCTCTTTTTGCTAATTCACTTTTCCTCGTCGTTTTCGGTCTTGCCCAGCATATAAGGGAACATGGCCTCGATATAGTGTACCATCTTGCTGTGCTGGGCGTACCACTCGCCGTGCTCCGCCTGAAGCCGCTCCTTGTCGCTGTAGGTCTCCAGCGCGTGGCACGTCTCCACGTAGGCTTTCTGGAGCTGCCGGATGCGGGCGCTCATGTGCTGCAGGAGGCTCATGATCTTGGCGGGCCGCTCACTGAAATACTTCCCGAAGTTCTCCATGGTGATCTCGCTGACCACCAGCGGCTCCAGCGCCACCACCGTGGTGTTGCGGGGACGGGACTCCAGAAAGCTGATGACGTTGAAGAAATCCCCCTCGCTGAGCGTCACCACCTCCACCTCCTCCGGCGTACCGTAGTCCTTGTAGACGGCCACGCTGCCATAGAGGATGTTATACATGTTCATATCCATTTCGCCGGGCTTACAGATGATCTGACCTCTCTTGAACCGGCGCTCGCCTGTATTGGGCATATCCCTTACCTCCTGCTCTCATTTATATCACGCTGCCATATTCTATCATGCCCGCTTCGGCCTGTCGATACTTGTTCTTGCCAAATGCGCCGGAAAGTGGCATACTGTTGCAGGTAAATACGCACAAAGGAGAGACTCTCTCATGGATTATTTTCATATCGCCCTGCCTGCCGACCAGCTGCGCACCGTCAGCTCCATCGGCTTGGCCCATGTGGGCGACGGCGTGTATGAGCTGCTGGTGCGCACGTGGCTCTGCGCCCACGGCAAGGCCACCGGCAAGGACCTGCACCGCGCCGCCGTCGCTCTGGTCTGCGCGCCGGAGCAGGCCCACAGGGCCCAGCGCATCCTGCCGCTGCTGACGCCGGAGGAGGATGCCGTATTCAAGCGCGGCCGCAACGCCGCCGTCCACGGTATCCCTAAAAACGCCACCACCGCTCAGTATCATCAGGCCACAGCGCTGGAATGCCTGCTGGGGTGGCTGTACCTGCGGGGCGACACCAAGCGTGTCAACCAACTGTTCACCGTGATGATGGAGGAGGATCAGCCATGCCGTTAGACGCCATCTGCCTGCAAGGCGTAGTGGAGGAGCTGTCGCCCCAGATCACCGGCAGCCGCATCGAGAAGATCCAGCAGCCCGCCAGGGATCAGGTGGTCCTGCTGCTGCGGGGGAGCCGCCGCCTGTACCTGAACGCCGGCGGCAGCCAACCCCGCCTGCACCTGACAGAGCAGGTGCGGGACAACCCGTCCCAGCCGCCCATGTTCTGTATGCTCCTGCGCAAGCACCTGTCCGGAGGCGTTATCGAGTCCGTCCGGCAGGAGCCGCTGGAGCGCGTGGTGACGCTGACCGTGCTGGCTGCCGACGAGCTGGGGGAGCGCAGCCGCTTCACACTGGTGTGGGAGGGTATGCCCCGCCGCGCCAACCTGATCCTCTGCGACAGGGACGGCCGTATCATCGATTGCCTGCGCCGCATTGACCTGGAGTCGGAGCAGGACCGCCAGGTGCTGCCCGGCCTTTTCTACCGCCTGCCTGCCCGTCAGAACAAGAACTCACCGCTGGATGTCACGGAGGAGGAGTTCGCCGCCCTGTTGTCCGGTGCCGCGCCGGACGCGCCGCTGGACGGCTGGCTGCTGGACACCTTCACCGCTCTGCCGCCGCTGGTGGCCCGCGAGCTGACTTATCGCGCCTGCGGCGCCACCGACGCCCCCGCTTCACGGGGAACACCCCTGTGGAGCGTGTTCTCTCAGTGGCAGAACGCTGTGAATGAAAATTGCTTTACACCGACTGTAATCAAACGAAATGGGGCGCTTTCTGACTTCACCTACGGCCCCATCCTCCAGTACGGTGCCTACGCCCAGTCGGAGCCCTGCGACAGCTTCTCCCACCTGCTGGATGGCTTCTATGAAAAGCGGGAGCAGGCGGAGCGGGTGAAGCAGAAGGGGCAGGATCTCCTAAAGACTGCCACCACTGCCAGGGACCGCGTCCGCCGTAAGATCGCCGCCCAGGAGAAGGAGTTGGCCGCCTGTCTGGACAGGGATCACCTGCGGATCTGCGGCGAGCTCATCACCGCCAACCTCTACCGCATGGAGCGGGGCCAGAGCCGTCTCACCGCCCAGAACTACTACGATGAGAACTGCGCCGACATCGACATCCCGCTGGACGTGCGCCTGTCGCCGCAGGAGAACGCTGCCCGCTACTTCAAGCAGTACACCAAGGCCAAAACGGCGGAGAAGTACCTGACGGCCCAGCTGCAAAAGGGCAGGGAGGAACTGCAATATCTGGAGAGCGTTCTGCAGGAGCTGTCCCAGGCTGAGTCGGAGCAGGACTTCAACGATGTCCGCACCGAGCTCACCGACGGCGGCTATATCCGCCAGCGGGGCAAAAAGCAGCCCGGCTTCCAGCGGGCCTCCCGGCCCCGGGAGTTCCGCACCTCCGCGGGACTGCGTATCCTCGTGGGACGCAACAACCGGCAGAATGACCGCCTGACCACAAAGGACGCCGACAAGCGGGACATCTGGCTCCATACCCAGAAGATCCACGGCAGCCATGTGATCCTCTGCACCGGCGGCGCGGAGCCGGACGAGCAGAGTCTTATGGAGGCCGCGTCGCTGGCGGCGTACTTCTCCCAGGCGCAGGGCAGCACCAAGGTGCCGGTGGACTATACGCCGGTGAAATTTGTAAAGAAACCCGCCGGCGCCAAGCCGGGCATGGTGATCTACACCACGTACCAGACCCTGCTGGCCGACTCGGACGAGTCTCTGGTCAAGCGCTTGGCGGGGAAATAAGGAGGTATCGCCGTGAAACTCTACACCGACATCGTAACGGACTATCTGGCGGGGAGAAGCCTTGCCGCGCACGCGCAGGAGTGGTTTTTCACCCAGCCCGGCTACTGCTTTCAGGAGCCGGACGGCTCCGATGCGCAAAAGGCGGCGGTCATGCAGGTCTACGAGCAGGTGCTGCGGACTGTGGAGACGTTCGTTCCCGGCAACCGTCCGGTCTGGGACGCGCTGTTTCCGGACTGGCAGGACATTCTGCGCGGTGCGGAGACAGCGCTGATCGTGGGCTATCCGCCGCCCAACGACGCGGTGGTGCTGAAAAGCCCCGCCGGGGTGGATACCGCCGTTCTGGACATGGGCCTGTGGGTCCAGTATCTGGGCGCCGTACCGGTGGAGCGCGTGGCGCATAACCTGCTGACTCACGAGCTGTGCCATGTCTGCATCCACCGGCACCGGCCGGAGCTGGATGCGGCGCAGGAAACAGGTGACTATCTGTCCCGGCTGGATGCCTTCACTTTCGACGAGGGCTTTGCCCACTTCGTCTCCTATAATGACCGCGAAGCCAATCAGGTGGATTGGGATGCGCCTGAACTGCGGGCCGTCTGGACGCGGAGTGCCGCCGCGATGCGTTCTGCCAGACAGGAGACGCAGCCTGCACAGCAGCAGGAGCAGCTGCACAGCGCCGTCTTTGGCAGCTATTACGATAAGTATGCCTGCATGTGTGGCCTGTATTATCTGGCTCGCTGCTGGCAGGGGGGCGGCTCTGCCCGTCTGGCGGAGGAATTTGCCGCCGGTTGGCAGGGCTTTGCAGAAAAAACACTGTCCTGAAAATCAAAACCTCCGGCTTGGCCGGAGGTTTTGATTTTACAGCTCCACGGTTTTCGTGGCGATGTTCTCACAGAACACCCGGTCGTGCTCCACGAACAGCAGGGTAGGCCGGAATGCTTGCAGCAGCTCCTCGATCTGGATGCGGGAGAGAACGTCGATGTAGTTCAACGGCTCGTCCCAGACGTACAGATGGGCGGACTGGCACAGGCTTCGGGCCAGCAGCACCTTTTTCTTCTGTCCGGCGGAGTAGTCGCCCATATCCTTCTCGAACTGCACCCGCTCGAAGCCCAGCTTCCGCAGGATCGTCAGGAACAGGCTCTCATCGAGACCGTACCCGGCGGCGTAGTCCCGCAGCCGGCCCCGCAGACCGGAGGCGTCCTGCGGCACGTAGGAGATGACCAGCCGGCTGGCTGTCTCCAAGGTGCCGGAATAGGGGATATCCTGCCCGCACAGCAGCTTGAGAACACTGGACTTGCCGCAGCCGTTTGCCCCGCATAGCGCCACGCGGTCGCCCTGCGTCACGGTGAAGGATACGCCGCTGCACACGACCCCACCGCCGTAGTCGATGGACACCTCCCGCAGCGCTGCCAGCCGCTGGGCGTGGTGGGTCAGCGGATGCAGCTTCAAAGCATCGCTGCGTTCGATGTCCTTCAGCAGCGCGGACTTCTCCTCGATGGCGTTTTGCTGCCGCCGCTCCAGATTCTTCCGGCGCTGCTGCATCCGCCGGGACTGCTCGGCAACGAAGTCGCGGCCGCCCATGGCATCGGCGGTGCCCTTGACCTTGGCGGAGTTTTTCCCGATCTTCGTCCCCTCCACCCGGTCGGCCCAGTCGCTGGACTGCCGCGCCGCCTCCTTCAGCCGCCCGATCTCCTTTTTGAGCCGCTCATTCTGCGACAGCTCAAAGGCGTCCTGCCGCCGCTTGTTCTCGTACCACGAGGAAAAATTCCCCTTCTGCACCTCGATACTGCTGCGGTTGATGGACAGGATGTGATCCACGCAGCCGTCCAGAAAGGCGCGGTCGTGGGACACCAGCAGGAAGCCCTTTTTGCCGCGGAGATAGCGGCTCACCAACGCCCGCCCCAGCTGATCCAGATGGTTGGTGGGCTCGTCGATGAGGAGAAAGCGGTTTTCCCGGGAAAAGAGCATGGCCAGCAGGAGCTTGGACTGCTCGCCGCCGGACAGCGTGGAAAAGGGACGGTACAGTGCGTCCTCCGACACCTCCAGCGGCGTCAGCTCCCGCAGGAACCGCCACGAAGCCACGTCGGGGCAGATGCGCTCCAGCAGCTCCATGGGACACAGCGATGGGTCCTCCACGGCGTAGGGAAAATAGTCGAAGCCCACGCTGGCGTGTATTGTGCCTTGATAGGGATACCTTCCCTCTAAGAGCCGCAGCAGCGTGGTTTTGCCTCGCCCGTTGCGGCCTGTCAGCCCCAGCCGCCAGTCGGTATCCAGCTGAAAGCTGACGTTTTCAAAGATGTTGTCGTAGCTGCCTTCATAGCAGAACGTAAGGTCGGATACTTTAATAATGGACATGGTCATGCCTCCTATACGAAAAAATGGCTGCGGGAAACAGCTCCCACAGCCAAAAACGCACACCACACCCGCCGATAGGCAGGCTATGACCACGCACAGAGCTGAGAGATACACCAATTTCCCGCGAAAGGCACAACAAACAGGACGGTCAGCGCCGCCCGACACAATGTCGTACCGTAGTTCAGCAGGAAATCAGGTTCATCCTCTCAACTCCTCTCTTGTTTTTTTCTTATCCTACCACACGCGCCGCAAAAAAGCAACCCCGTCCTCTCCCCGCGGCCCTGTCAGCTTTCTGGCGGACAGCGAAGAAGAACAGCACAATTGCCAAAATGCGGGAGAAGGTGCAATTACCTTCTCCCGCAATGTTTACGGTTTGAAACGAACCTGATACAAGGCTTTCCATGAGCCTCTTTTTCGGCTGCTGCGGCAGACGGACTTTTTGTGTTTGCAGCGGGAATTTCTGAAAACCAGTTGAAAAGTTGATAAAAATATGCCATACTAAAATTATGCACTTGCGGGGAAAGGAGTTTTGTACCATTTGTGCCGCAAAATAATAACAGGGGGAGGACTTGATAACGGCGATGGACAAGCTGATGTTCATATAAAAGTTAGACGATTGCCAAATTATGATTTTCGATTCATCGGACGCTTGCAATTACAACGGAACACAAAACAAGAAATAGAAAGGGGAATGTTTTATGCGAAAATTGTTGTTAAGTGTCTTACTCTGCTCTGCGTTGGTGATGGGGTTACTGCCTGCTGCCGCTTTTGCGACGGAGTTGGGTAATACCCCTGAGTCGGTGGAAGAGGCTCCGACTTCCGCATTGGAGGAACAAACCGTCAACGAGGAGCTGTTGTCCGAATATGGAGAACAGAAAAATGCGCCGGGGGAAGCGAATCCGGCAGCACAGAATGCTGCTGCGGAGATCTATGTCAGCAGCACCGGTAACGACGAACAGAATACCGGCACAAAAGATCTCCCTTTCGCCACGCTGGCTAAGGCGGTCGATGCCGCGGCTGACGGTGCAGCGATCTATATCATGAGCGATCTGATCATGGATCAGTGTGCTCGTTTTTATGATAAGAGTCTTAAAATCACCAGTGGAGAGGGCGGCCCTTACACCATTACACGCAGCACTGATTTTAAGCAGCAAAGTGACACAGCCCGCAGCTGGTATAATCCTGCCATGATCGAGGTGCAGTCTTTATCGGCGAGTTCTGTCGGCCTGACTCTTTCCAACGTCATTCTGGACGATGCAGGGATGTACGAGGGTACTGTATTCGCACAGGCTGTCAGCGGTGACGGCAACGCGGATAATACGATTTTTGTGCAGGACGCGATCATTGCCTCCAACGCCACTGTGCCCTGCACCGTGACACTGGGTAGTGGTGCTGTGCTGCGCAACTTTGGCGGCATGTCCGCTGTACGCGCCACCGACCGGGCAAAAATCGTCATGGAAAGCGGCAGTGTGATAGAGGATACCATGGCTGGCTATACGAGAACAAAAGACTCTGCGGCAGGCTCAGTCGGTCCGGCAGGTGCGATCTGGCTTCAGGGCGGTACACTCGTGATGAAGGAAGGCTCGAAGCTTCAGAACATTGACGGCCGCGGAGTTTATGCAGACGGCGGGAAGGTCGAGATGGGCGGCGCCATCAGCAGCATTGCCGCAAACAAGAGTGCAATGTGGCAGTCGAATAGCGGCATCGCAATTCATCTGCGCAACAACGCGGAGGGAGCGCTGACCTCCACCGCACTGATCGGGAAGCTCTCCGGCGGCAGCATAATCTACTGTGCGGGTGGTGCCAGATCCTTCGAAATGGAAAACGGCTCCAAAATCACGGATTGCCCCAAGCTGAACGGCAATGTCATTTATGCACAAAACTGCACCGTCATGATGGACGGTGAAATCAGCAATGTGCATGCCACAGGCAACCATATCCTGCAAACTGACGGCGGTACAGCGGTGACAATTGGAGAAAACGGAAGGATTCTCAATAATCGCGTGTACTATGGCGCGGTTTATATCAACGGAACGGATGAGCACTTAGATATTTACGGAAAAATCAACGGTAATATTTCTACGGATCGCGGCGGCGGTGTGGTACTGTCCAATAATGGCGGAAACCACAACGCAGCCATGTATGAGGGTGCTGAGATCTGCAACAACAAAGCCGAGCAAACAGGCGGCGGAACCATGATATCCAAAGGCACCTTCACAATGAACGGCGGTACGATCTCCGGCAACATTTCCGGTACAAACAGTGCAAAGCCCGAAGCTGACCGGATCGGCGGCGGCGTATTTGTCCGCAGAGGCGGCCAATTCATTATGAATGGCGGCGCCATCGAGAACAACGCGGCAACAGCCTTTGGCGGCGGTGTCTGCTTTGAGGCCAGTGATTATGGCGGCATGGTGCCGAAGATCGAGCTGAACGCCGGTACCATCAACAACAATCTCAGGCAGGTCACCGTCGGTGACGAATATCAGATCACAGGCGGCATATCAAATGATTTGGCGGTCACCAGTAAAGACTATGGAAAGTGCGATCGTTATCTCTATATTTCCCGTGAGGCAGCTGTTGGAGATCAGGCAGTTTATTTCCAGACTGGCATGAAGACCGTCACCCCGGCTGACAGCAGCCTTGACATCAGGCTGGGGAACACCAGCGCTGCAAATGTAACCGCTCTGACCAATGCTTCGAACAGCATGGGCTGGAATGCTCCGTTGGCTACCCTCTGGGTTCAGCGCGACGGCGCGGCTAAGTTGACGGTGGGCGGCCTGACACTGAACGATCTGCCGGTTTATGTGCTGTCCTTGCCGGTGGATGAAACCGGAAATGTTCTCAATGCTTCGCAGGCGCAGGTTTATGCGGCTCAGAAGACGGACACAGGAGATATAACGGACACAGGAGATATAGATGTCACGCTTCCGGATGTGTCTGGAAACGGCTATGCCGCAGCCATCGTCCAACCCTCGCAGAACCACGGCACACTGACCATACATGGGCCTAAAACCATCGAAAGAAATAAAACCGGTGAACACTATCCCGTGACATATACCGTAACGTATGATATGTCTGAAAGCATGGAGAGCATTATTGAACAATCAGGTGGTAAGGCTGAATATGTCCTTGCGATTGATCAAGATGACCGCCTTGTAGGAAATCCCGGCCGTTTCAATGGAGAAAGCATCGAGGTAACATATCATCTGCCCCACTCCGAGTTCAGAGTAGGTGACGTGCTGCTTGCCTCTGCAATGCTGAGGATCACTGTTGGACAGCGCGACTATATCATTCCCTCTAATGTGGCGAAAACACAGAAGATTGAGACAACCTATAGCCTGACAACACAGGTGAATGGTGGGAATGGAACGATTTCTGCAAGTAAAGCAGGGTTGGAGGCCGGATCGCATGAAACAATTGTTTTCACTCCCGATAGCGGCTATCAAATTGACACTGTTACGGTGAATGGTGTTAAAGCAGAGGTCCTCTCCAATATGCTGGAAGTTATCATGGACGCCGACAAGACCGTTATTGTAACATACAAGGGAATTCCACATGTCCATAACCATGGAAAAGATTGGAAGTCAGACGCAGATAACCATTGGCATGAATGCCCCTGCGGTGACAGGAAGGACGTAGCGGCGCATAGCTTCAAGTGGGTGATCGATAAGGAACCCACCGCAACCAGGAAAGGCTCCAAACACGAGGAATGCACCGTCTGTGGCTATAAGAAGGCCGCTGTTGCAATTCCCGCAAAGGGTTCTACGGTGAAGCCGAGCGACCAGCCCGACAAGCCCGGAAATACTGCCTCGTCAAATACCGGTGACAGCAGTGATCCCGTTTTGTGGAGCGCACTTCTGTTCATCAGCGGCGGTGCTGTTATCGGCACAACGGTTGTAAGCCGAAAGAAAAAGTACAACAGATAAGAAAGCAATACGGTACCATCGATTGGCAAGGGCGTGTTTTTTCTGCGCGGCGGCCCAGAAAGGAAAACCGTTCTCCACTTGTACCGCACCGCAGCATGTTTTGTCCATAATGATAACTAAGCGATAAACACAGAAAAAGACCGCCGAGAGGCGGTCTTTTTCTATGTTTATGTGTTCTCCGTTCCATCCTCGCGGAACAGCAGGGTGATGCACCACAGTCCCGCGATGCCCACCAGCGTATAGATGATACGGCTGACGGCGCCGGTCTGCCCGCCGAACAGAAAGGCCACGCAGTCGAAGCTGAAAAGCCCCACGCCTCCCCAGTTCAGCGCGCCGATGATGACCAGTACCAGCGCAATGCGGTCTACGATCTTCATGAGAGTCCCTCCTTGTGTCAAGACTGCTTTCTCTCATAGTCTCCCCGCGCCGCATCGGACTATACACAAAAATTTGTCAGCCTGCCTGAAAAATTTTGAAAATCGATTGCAAACACCGGTGATTTTTGGTAGTATGGCGGATAGGAACAAATGCATCTGCACCTTTTGATGAAAGAGGAGGAACACCATGAACAAGAAATTTGAAAAGCTGGGCTTTTATCCCGCCGACATCCTGCTGCCCAAGGGACAGGACATGACCAAGTGGGCCGTGGTGGCCTGCGACCAGTTCACCTCTGAGCCGGAGTACTGGCAGGCGGTAGAGGAGAAGGTGGGCAATGCCCCCTCCACGCTGCGTCTCATCCTGCCGGAAGCCAACCTGAAGGCCCCCAACGTGGATGAGTACATCGACGATATCAACGCCGCCATGCGCAAGTATATGGCTGACGGCGTGTTCGAGACGCTCTCCGATTCCCTGATCTACATCGAGCGCCAGCAGTCCGACGGCCGCATCCGCCACGGCCTTATCGGCATGGTGGATCTGGACGCCTACGACTTCACCCCCGGCTCCGGCGCGCTGATCCGCGCCACCGAGGGCACCGTGCTGGATCGTATCCCGCCCCGTGCCCGCGTCCGCCGCAACGCCCCCATTGAGCTGCCCCACGTCATGCTGCTGATCGATGACCCCGATAAGACCGTCATCGAGCCCCTGACCGCTGCCGCCGACACCATGGAGAAGCTCTACGACTTCGACCTGATGCAGAACGGCGGACACATCACCGGCTACAAGCTGTCCGACAAGCAGATCGACGCCGTGGCCGCGTCTCTGGAGGGCCTGACCACCGACGAGGCTATGCAGAAGAAGTACGGCGTCTCCGGCGTAGCACCCCTGCTGTTCGCCGTGGGCGACGGCAACCACTCCCTGGCCACCGCCAAGGCCTGCTACGAGGAGCAGAAGAAGGGCAAGACCCCCGAGGAGTACCTGGCCCTGCCCTCCCGCTTCGCGCTGGTGGAGGTGGTGAATAACCACGACGACGCTTTGCAGTTCGAGCCTATCCACCGCGTGCTGTTCGGCGTGGACCACAAGAAGTTCATGGACGCCTTCCGCGCCGCCTATCCCAACGCCTACGAGGGCAAGGGCGACGGCCACACCATCGAGTTCGTCTGGAACGGCGAGAGCCACTTCATCACCGTCCCTGACCCCAAGGTCCAGCTGGCCGTGGGCACGCTCCAGAACGTCATCGATCCCTACCTGAAGGCCAACGGCGGCGAGGTGGACTATATCCACGGCGATGACGTGACCCGCGAGCTGGGCGGCAAGCCCGGCAACATGGGTTTCCTGCTGCCCGCCATGGGCAAGGAGCAGCTGTTCAAGACCGTCATGGCCGACGGTGTGCTGCCCCGCAAGACCTTCTCCATGGGCCACGCTCAGGATAAGCGCTATTACATCGAAGCCCGCAAGATCGTGAAGTAACACCGCAAAAAAGCGCCCATCGGGCGCTTTTTTGTCAGGAGGAGCTATGGAACCACTGACCCTGTACGCCCCCGCGAAAGTGAATCTCACCCTGACCGTCGGCGACCGCCGCCCCGACGGCTACCACGACGTATCCACCGTCATGCAGGCCGTGGGCCTGTACGACACCCTGATCCTGACGCACGGCGGCGCCGGCCTGACCCTGACCTGCACAGACCCCGCCGTCCCGTCGGATGCCACCAATCTGGTGCTCCGCGCCGCCGGCAGGTTTTTCGAAGAGACGAAGCTGCCCGTGCCGGACCTGCACCTGCACCTCCGGAAGCGTATCCCGTCCCAGGCGGGACTGGGCGGCGGCAGCAGCGACGCTGCATCCACACTGCTGGCCCTGCGCACCCTGTACGCGCCGTCCCTGCCGGACGTCCAGCTGGAGCACATGGCTGCGGCGCTGGGAAGTGACGTGCCATTCTTCATCCGCGGCGGCACCGCGCTGGCCCGGGGCAGGGGAGAGCGCCTGACGCCCATGCCCCGCTTACGGGATGGCTGGTTCGTCATCGTCAAACCGCCGGAGGGCTTCTCCACCCCCGCCATGTACCGCCGTCTGGACGACCTGCCGCCGGAGCCGCCCCGCCCCGACGCCATGCCCGCCGCGCTGGCGGCGGAGGATATCCGCGCTGTGGCCGCCGCACTCTATAACAGCTTCGAGCGCGCCGTCCCACCGGACAGCGCCGTATGGGACATCGAGAGCGCCCTCCGCGCCCACGGCGCACTGGCTGCCCTGCTCAGCGGCAGCGGCAGCGCCGTGTTCGGCCTGTTCGCCCGCGAGGACACCGCCCGCGCCGCCGCCGAGACTCTGCGGGAGCGCTGGCCCATGACATTTGCGGCCCAACCTGTATAAAATCCGAAAACACCGTCCAAAATGCAGGAAAATTCCTACATAGGACGGTGTTTTTATGCGTAAATTCCATACCTTTGAGCTGGCGCTGCTGCTGGCGCTGGCCGCCGCACTGCTCTGGGGAGCCTGGTCCCTCCGCCGGCAGGACGATCTGCAGGCCAAAATGATCCGCCTTCACGTTATCGCCAACTCCGATAACGCCGCCGATCAGGCACTGAAGCTTCAGGTCCGCGATGCGGTGTTGACCCGTGCGGAGGCCATATTACGGGAGTCCGCCGACATGAACGATGCCCGCCGGCGCCTGACGGACGCCCTGCCCGCCATTGGGGATGCCGCCGCGGCGGAGCTGGCGGCGCAGCACCGCGACGATCCCATCTCCGTCTCGCTGGAGGAAGCGGAGTTTCCTCTCAAGGCATACGACGGCTTTGCCCTGCCCTCCGGCGGCTATCTGGCCCTGCGGGTAGTGATCGGCGCGGGGGAGGGCCGCAACTGGTGGTGCGTGGTGTACCCGCCCCTGTGTACCGCCGCCGCGTCCGACCTGTCCCGGACCGCGCTGGGCGCCGGCCTGACGGAGGATGACCTGTCTCTCATCACCGGCGACGGCGATGGCTATGTCCTGCGATTCCGGTCGCTGGAGCTGTGGGAGCGGCTGCGTCAGTGGCTGGGTAAATAGATTTACCGCACAACTATCCGACAATGCCGCACATCGCTCCTTGCATTTTGCCCCGTTATCCTGTAAAATAGAGCACGTATTTTACAGGAGAGGAGGGGCGCCATGTCGACGCACCGGAAGCGGCCGCTGGGCCGCGTGTGCCTGATGGCGCTGGCATTGGCGGCGCTGTTCCTCCTGTCCTTCGTCTGGGGGCGCTACGATGTGCCGCTGGGCGAGGTGGTGCGCATCCTGCTGTCCCGCCTGTTCCCCCTCACCCAGACGTGGACGGACAACATGGCCATCGCCGTCCACAACGTCCGCCTGCCCCGTATCCTGATGGCCTGCCTGGTGGGCTGTGCCCTGTCCGCCGCCGGTGCCAGTTACCAGACGGTGTTCCAGAACCCCATGGCCGCGCCGGACATTCTGGGCGCGTCCTCGGGAGCCTGCTTCGGCGCGGCGCTGGCCATCCTGCTGGGACAGGGCAGCGTCATGACCACGATTTTCGCCTTTTGCTTCAGCCTGCTGACGGTGGTGCTGGTCTACCTTATCGGCAGCCGTACCAGGGGCAGCAGGGTAGTGAGCATCCTGCTGGCCGGCATCATGGTGGGCTCGCTGTTCTCTGCCGGCACCTCCTACATTAAGCTGGTGGCCGACCCCGCCAACCAACTGCCTCAGATCACCTATTGGCTCATGGGCAGCCTGTCCGGCACGCGGCTGAAAACAGTGGGCTTCGCTGCCGCCTGCATGGCGGTTGGCTTGGTGCCCCTTCTGCTGCTGCGCTGGCGCATGAATCTGCTGACCTTGTCACCGGACGAGGCCCGCTCCATGGGCGTCAATACCGACCGGATCCGTCTGGCGGTGATCCTCTGTGCCACGGTGCTCACTGCGGCCAGCGTCTCCGTCTCCGGCATGATCGGCTGGGTGGGGCTGGTGATCCCGCACCTGAGCCGCCGCATCGTGGGCAACGACTGCCGGTATCTTCTGCCCATGTCCATGGTGTTCGGCGCAGGGTTTCTGCTGCTGGTGGACGATCTGGCCCGCTGCCTGACGGCGGTGGAGATCCCCATCGGTATCCTGACGGCCTTTGTGGGCGCACCCTTCTTTGTCTATCTCATGGTAAGGAGGGAGGACCGCCTGTGAAGCTGACTGTAAAGGAGCTTACCTATACATATCGCGGCGGCCATACGGCGCTGCGGAACATCTCTTTCGCGGCCCAGCAGGGAGAGCTTTTGTCGGTGCTGGGCCCCAACGGCGCGGGGAAAAGTACCCTGTTCCGCTGCATTCTGGGCGGTCTGCCGGACTATGGCGGCGCCATCCTGCTGGACGGGCGGGATGCCCGTACTTTGGACCAGCGGACGCTGGCCGCCCACATCGCCTACATCCCCCAGATACACCGCCCTACCTTTGGTTATTCCGTGCTGGACACGGTGCTGATGGGCCTGACCCGCCAGCTCTCGCCGTTCCGCTCCCCCTCCGCCCAGCAGGAGCAGCAGGCTTTGGCCACTCTGGAGCAGTTGGGCGTAGTGCATCTGACCTACCGTAATTTTGCGGAGCTGTCCGGCGGCGAGCAGCAGCTGGTACTGATCGCCCGTGCTCTGTGTCAGCAGGCGGACATTCTGGTGATGGACGAACCCACGTCCTCGCTGGACTACGGCAACCAGCTTCGTGTGCTGCGCTGCGTCCATGATCTGTCCCGTCAGGGCTACACGGTGGTGCTCTCTACCCACGATCCCCAGCACGCTCTGCGCTTTTCCGACCGTGTGCTGGCCCTGTCCGGCGGCGCGGTAGCCGCGTTTGGTGCAACAAAGGAGGTTTTGACGGCAGAATTGCTCCGCCGTCTCTACGGCGTGGACGCGGCTCTGTTGGACACGGCCTACGGCCCCGCCATCGTGCCGAAAGGAGGAGAGGACCGTGTTCCGCTGGACGGATGACATGATTCGCTACATGGCGGATGCCGGACGCCAGACGGATTTCCACCGCCGCCTGACGGCGGAGCTGCTGCCGTATCTGTCGCCGCGGGATCGTGTCTGCGACGCAGGCTGCGGTCTGGGATTTCTCTCGCTGGCGCTGGCGCCCCATGTCCGCCATGTGACGGCGGCGGACTGCGATGCCCAGGCCCTCTCGGTGCTGAAAGAGGAGCTGGCTGCGCGGCACATTGAAAACGTGACGCCGCTATGTACAGATATTTTCACTGACCGTCCCGCCGAACCCTACGACGCCATGGTGTTCTGCTTCTTCGGCAGCATGGACGAAATACTGTCCGTGGCCAGATCCCGGTGCCGCGGCACGGTCATCGCCGTCAAGCGCGACCATAGGGACCATCGTTTTACCGTGACAAAGCAGACCTTGGGAGAGAGTCACGGCGTGGCAGCTGCGGAAGCGCGGCTGACGGAGCTGAACATCCCCTATGAGCTGAAGCGGACGGCCTATCGCTTTGACCAGCCCTTCCGCGACTGGGAGGAGGCCCGTCTTTTTTTCGAGACGTACCGCCGCCGCGATGATGCCTCCCTTATCACGGATGGCTTCCTACGGGAGAAGCTGGAGCCCACCGGCGATGCAGCGTTTCCTTGGCACATACCGGTAGTTCGCCGTGCGGGGATATTTGTCTTTCAAACGTCAAAAATTCCTGAGAAACTTCCTCATGAAGCAAATCAGGAAGGAAAACGGAAATAAACCGGAAGTAAAAAAGGAAGAAAATGAGGAGGAAATTTGTCAATGAATGGAAAAAGATGGATGGCGCTGCTGCTGGCACTGGTGATGTCGTTCTCGCTGTTTGCCTGCGGTGCAAAGCCTGCGGAGAATACCGGTGACAACAGCCAGAACACCGCCGCAGATGGCACCACGCGGGTATTCACGGACTCCTGCGGCCGCGAGGTCACAGTACCTTTGAATGTGGAAAAAATTGCTGTTTCCGGCCCTCTGGCCCAGATCGTGGTTTTCGCCATGGCACCGGATAAGCTGGTGGGTATCGCCAATGCGTGGGACGAAAGCGCTGCGGAGTTTTTGGATAAGAAATACTACAATCTGCCGATTTTGGGCCAGCTTTATGGCGGAAAAGGTGAGCTGAATCTTGAGACGCTGCTGGCCGCTGCGCCGGACGTGGTCATCGATGTTGGCGAGCCCAAGGGCAGTATTGCGGAGGATATGGATGACCTGCAGGAGCAGACCGGCATTCCCTTTGTCCACATCGATGCCTACCTTTCCTCTATGGATGATACATACGCCATGCTGGGAGACCTTCTGGCAATGCCCAACGAGGCGCAGGGTCGAGCGGACTACTGCCGCTTCGCCTATGACCGCATTGTGTCCATTGCCGACAGCGTGGATAAAGTAAATCTCCTTTACATTACTGGAGATGAAGGACTTAACGTCATCGCACAGGGCTCCTTCCATGCCGAAGTCATCGACCTGCTCAGCAACAATCTGGCTGTGGTGGACGAGCCCTCCAGCAAGGGAACCGGCAACGAGGTGGACATGGAACAGATCCTCAACTGGAACCCCGATGTGATCCTGTTTGCACCGGGCAGCATCTACGACACCGTGGCCGACAATGAGAGCTGGCAGACCATCTCCGCCATCCAGAGCGGCAAATACTATGAGGTCCCCATGGGTCCCTATAACTGGATGGGATTCCCGCCCAGCGTCCAGCGCCTGCTGGGTATGACGTGGATGGCCAAGGTCCTGTATCCCGAGGCGGCGGATTATGATCTCTATACCGAGGTCAGCACCTATTTCGAGCTGTTCTACCACTGCGACCTGACCCAGGCACAGTACGATGCGCTGGTGGCCAACTCTATCCCCGCAGCATCTGCGGCGGATCAGGCGGCCTGATCGGAAGCCATTGCAAACAAAGGACGCCCTGCGGCTTTGCGCCGCAGGGTGTCTGTGAATAGCCGCTGGTGCGGCAGGAGGTAAACACGATGAATACCATTTTTCAGACGCTGGTGTACCAGCGGGAGAAGGGACAGGACGCGGTGCTGGCCACCATCATCTGGGACGACGGATCCGCGCCCCGAGGTGCGGGCAGCCAGGTGCTGGTGGGCCGCAACGGTCTGCTGGCCGGTACCATCGGCGGCGGCGCCGTGGAGGGGCGGTCCATTGCCATCGCCCGGGAGATGCTGGCTGACGGTACCGACAGCATGACGCGGGAGTTCCGGCTGCGCCGCGATGGCAGCGAGCAGAGCACCGGTATGGTCTGCGGCGGCGATGTGACCGTCTACTTCCGCCGTATTCCTTGCGGCGATGGGGCGTGGGATACACTGGCGGCGGAGGTGCTGCGGCGGGTCAGTACCCGCACGGTGGGCTGGCTGGTGCAGCCGCTGGACGGGACCATGCCCTATCTGGCAGATGAAAACGCTGTTAAGGAAAAATGCTTTACAATGCAGCTGCCCATCGGAGAGCGGGCGTTGATCTTTGGCGCGGGGCACATCTCCAAGGCACTGGTGCCGCTGCTGAGCAGTGTGGGGTTTAGACCGGTGGTTTTTGATGACCGCCCCCAGTTCGCCACGCGGGAGCGGTTCCCCCAGGCGGATCAGGTCGTCTGCGGCGACTTCACCCGCATCCGCGATTACCTCACTGTGGAGCCGGAGGACTATGTGGTTATCATGACCAACGGCCACGAGTACGATTTCCAGTCGCAGGTGCAGGTGCTGCAGCACAAGACGGCCTACGTGGGCGTCATCGGCTCCCGCAAAAAGACGGCCTTTGTCAACCAGCGGCTGCGGGACGCCGGCATCTCCAATGAGGCCATCGCCTTTGTGCATACGCCTATTGGCACCGCCATCAAGGCCGTGACGCCGGAGGAGATCGCCGTGTCCATCGCCGGTGAGATGATCCTGGTGCGGGCAGAGCGCCGCGAGGCCAACGGGGAGGTCCACCATGGCTGTCCCATGCACTGAGCATCTGTTCCTGATGGGCCGGAAGGGCGTGGGCAAGTCCACGCTGCTGCGAGCCGTGCTGGAAGGGAAGCGGCTGGGTGGCTTTTTCACCCGTCGGATAACGGGCGTCTTCGAGAGGCCCTCCATCCACCTGCTGCGAGCGGCGGAGGGCCAGCAGCCATCGCCGGAGAATCTGGTGTGTCTCTGTGGGGAGCGGCGGACGGATCTGTTCGACCGGTTGGGGCCCGCAGCGCTGGCGGACGCGGCGGACTGCGACGTGATCGTCATGGACGAGCTGGGACCATCGGAGGCGGCGGCACTGGAATTCCAGAAAGCGGTACTGGCAGCGCTGGACGGAGATAAGCCGGTGTACGGCGTTTTACAGCAGGCGGACAGCGAATTCCTGGGCCGTGTGGCGGCGCACCCGCGGGTACGGGTCGTTACCGTGACGGAGGAGAACCGCGACCGGCTGCGGCAGCAGCTCTGTGGCGAAAAGTGAATCGAAAGAGTGTGTCTTTGACAGGCTCCGCACAGGTGCGGAGCGGTCAGGGACGCGCTTTTTTTCGCAGCACAGAGGAATGTCCTTTTCTTTGGACAGTGGATACGGTATAATCAGCGTATAGACAGAGAAGGCTGCCGCAGCGCAGGACGTGATGGCGGCGTGACCAAAAGATCACGGGAAACGAGGGATGCGGGATGGAATTACAGATCTGGATGGGCCGCGCCGGTGCGGGCAAGAGCCGCAGGGTGCTGGAGACGATGCAGGAGCGGCGGCAGCGGCCGCAGATCCTGCTGGTACCGGAGCACGCCTCCCATGAGGCGGAGCTGGATCTGTGCCGTGCGCTGGGACCCACAGCCAGCCGCGATGCGGAGGTGCTGAGCTTCCGAAATCTGGCCACCCGTGTACTGGCCCAGACCGGCGGACTGGCGGACGTGACGCTGGACGCTGGCGGCAAGCTGCTGACCATGCGGCGGGCGCTGCAGGAGGTTAGCAGCAGACTGACGGTGTTTGCGCGGCCCTCCCAACGGCCTGCGTTTCTGCGGCAGCTGGTGGCGCTGGCCGATGAGCTGTACGCCTATCAGGTGACGCCGGAGATGCTGCTGGCGCAGGTGGCGGACATGGAGGGCGCGGCTGGGGATAAGCTGCGGTCAGCGGCGCTGATCTACGGCGCCTACGATGCCCACCTGCGGGGGGAGGGGTTCGACGCCCGCTCCCGCGTGCAGAAGCTGTGCGACGCCCTGCCGGAGTCGGACTATCTGATGGGCAAGGACGTGTATGTTGACGGGTTCTCCTACTTCAATCGGGTGGAGGAGGACATTCTGGAGACGGCGCTGCGGCAGGGGAACTGCCTGACGGTGACGCTGCTGGGAGACGAGTCGGACCCGCAGCTGTTCCAGAACGCCCTGCGGCAGAGGGATCGCCTGAAACGGATGGCAGCGTTGGTACACGCAAGATGTGAAGTAGAAACGCTTGTCAGCAAAAACGATGGGCCGCTGGGGTATCTGGAGCGCTGCTTCTTCGATGGAGAGGAGCCGTGGCAGGGGGAGGAGCCGCCCATCCGGCTGTATCAGGCGGAGACAGCGTTCTCCGAGGCGGAATATGTGTCCGCCTGTGTGCGGCGGCTGGCCCGGCAGGGCTGCCGCTGGCGGGACATCGGTGTGGCGGCGCGGAACATGGAGGTATACGGGCCGCTTTTGGAGGCGGTGTTCCGCAGGGACGGCATCCCCGCCTACATCAGCCGGCGCAGCGACATCCTGGAAAAGCCGGTGCTGACCATGGTGCTGTCGGCGGTGGACGCTGTTACCGGAGGATTTGAGTATGAGGACGTGTTCCGGTGCCTGAAAACCGGCATGGCCGGTATCTCAGCAGCGGAGTGCGATATGCTGGAAAACTATGTGATCCGGTGGCAGATACGGGGCGGTATGTGGCTGAAGGAAGCGGATTGGACCGCCGATCCCGACGGCTACGGTCAGGAGATCAGTGAGGTGCGGCGGCAGCGGCTGGAGGCGGTCAACGCGGTGCGCCGCCGCGTGCGCGTGCTGTTCCTGGAACTGAGCGAGGGACTGAAGGCAGGTAAAACCATACGGGATAAAGCAGAAGTACTTTACAGGTTTACGGAGCACGCGGGAGTGCCGGAGACACTGAAAACCCAGACGGCGACACTGTACGACGGAGGACAGGTGCAGCTGGCGGAGGAGTACAGCCAGCTGTGGAGCATCTTCTGCGGCGTGCTGGACCAGTTCGTGGAGCTGCTGGGCGACGTAGAGGTGGACGGGCAGGAGTTCGCCCGCTTGCTGCGGCTGGTACTGAGCCAGTACGCCGTGGCCACCATTCCCGCCACGCTGGATCAGGTGAAGGTGACGCCCATCACGCGGAACGACCGGCACACGGTGCGGCACCTGTTTTTGCTGGGCGCCAACGACAACGTGCTGCCCACGGTGGAGACGGGGGGCGGGCTGCTGGACGCCCAGGAGCGGGAGCTTCTGCAGCAGCGGGGCATCCTGCTGTCGGACGCCACGTTTGACCCCCTCGGCGCGGAATTGCAGAACATCTATGCGTGCCTGGCGCAGCCTACGGCGTCGCTGACGGTGACGTGGCCGGTGACGGACGGCGCGGGCGGGCAGCTGCTGCCGTCTTTTGTGGTGGAGCGCATCGGGCGGTTGTTCCCGCAGATCACGGTGGAGCGGGAGGACGGTGCCTATCGGCGGGAGCTGCCGGCACCGGCGCTGGCGCTGGCCGGTCAGGAGATGGGCGGGCCTCTGTGGCGGTATTTTGCAGGGATCGGGCAGGCCCCGCTGCTGGCGCGGATGGAGCAGGCGCGATCCATGGGCCGCGGCAGGCTGTCGCCTCAGGCGGTGCAGACGCTGTATGGGCGGCGCATTGCCATGTCCGCGTCCCGTATCGACCGGCTGAAAAGCTGCCATTTCGGGTATTTTATGGAGTACGGCCTGCGAGCCAAGGAGCGGACCAGCGCCGGTTTCGAGGCACCGGAGGTGGGCACATTCATCCACTATCTGCTGGAGAACGTAAACCGCGACGTGTGTGAGCGCGGCGGCTACGGTGAGGTGGACAAGCCTGCGCTGCGGCAGCTGGTGCACCACTATGTGGACCTGTACGCCCAGACCATGATCGACGGCTACGACCAGAAGGGGGCGCGATTCCGGTATCTTTTCTCGCGGCTGCGGGAGACGGCCTGCACCATCGTGGAGAACATCGCCGACGAGATGGCGGTGTCGGATTTCCGACCCATTGCCTTTGAGCTGGGCTTCGGCGGGAAGGACGGCCAGCTGCCGGCTATCACCGTGACAGAGGGCAGCACGGCCCTGTCGGTGCGGGGCAAGGTGGACCGCGTGGACGGCTGGATAAAGGACGGAAAGCTGTATCTGCGGGTGGTGGACTACAAGACCGGCCAGAAGGCATTCGACCTGTCGGATGTGCGGTACGGGCTGGGTATCCAGATGCTGCTGTACCTGTTCGCTCTGCAGAAGGAGGGCAGCGGATATTTCGGGATGCCGGTGGTGCCGGCCGGTGTGCTGTATACGCCGGCGCGGGAGATCATCTCGCGGGAGGACCGCAGCATCCAGCCGGAGAAGCTGGAGGCCGTGCTGCGGCGGAAGCTGCGGCGTACCGGCATGCTGTTGAGCGAGCCGGAGGTGCTGCGGGCCATGGAGCACAGTGCGCTGGAGAAGCCGTGCTACCTGCCCATCGGGAAGGTGACAGATGGGCAGCCTGCGGCGCTGCTGCCCAATCTGCTGGTGGACACGGCGGAGATGGGCAGGATGGCGCGATACATCGACAGCCTGCTGCACCGCGTGGCGCGGGAAATCGGAGACGGCAACATCGATGCCGACCCCTGCACCCGCGGGCCGCAGGACAGCGCCTGCACCTGGTGCGCGTTCCGGGCGGCATGCTGGTTCGACGAGAAACGGGACAAGCCGCGCTATCTGAGGAAAATAACGCCGGAGGAGTTCTGGCAGACGGTAGACAGGGAGGTGGAGCACCATGGGTGAGCTGAAGCTGACGGAACAGCAGCACGCGGCGGTATTTGACCGCGGCGGAAGTCTGCTGGTGTCCGCCGCAGCCGGTTCCGGCAAGACGAAGGTGCTGGTGGAGCGGGTGTTCTCCTATCTGACGCAGGAGCGCGCCAATGTGGACGACTTTCTCATCATCACCTACACCCGCGCGGCGGCGGCGGAGCTGCGGGCGCGGCTGGCCTCGGAGCTGGCGGCGCGGGTGGCGGAGACACCGGAGGACCGGCACCTGCGGCGGCAGATGTTCCGCGTGTATCAGGCGGATATCAAGACGGTGGACGGCTTCTGCGCATCGCTGCTGCGGGAGCACATCCACCTGCTGGAGCCGGTGGACGGGCGGTGTCTGACGCCGGACTTCCGTGTATTGGACGAGGCTGAGGCACAGCTGCTGCGGGAGCGGGCGCTGGAGCGGACCATGGAGACGTTCTATCAGGACATCGAAAACGGCGATGAAGAGGCGGCGCAGCTGGCGGGTACGCTGGGCGCGGGACGGGATGACAGGGCCCTGACCGCGCTGGTGCTGGAGCTGCACAGCAAGATCCAGAGCCATCCCTACCCCGAGAAGTGGCTGCGGGCCGCGGCGGAGAGCTGGCGGCAGCTGCCCTCATCGCTGGCAGACAGCGACTACGGCAGGACGGTGATGGAGGACACAGTGCGGCGGGCCTTGTTCTGGGCGGGGCAGCTGGAACGGGCCGTGGCCGCCATGGAGGACTGCGAGCCGGTATACAAGGCCAACGCGGCCCAGTTTCTGGCGACGGCGGCAGAGCTGCGCCGGTACGAGCAGGCGTCTCAGGAGGGCTGGGACGCCATGGGCCGCGTGCAGCCGGTGCTGCAGCGGGCCGGTGCGGTGAAAAACGGCGAGAACGACGAGGCCAAGGCGGCGGCCAAGGCCGTGCGGGAGAAATACAAGAAGGCTAAGGAGGAGATGACCGCGCCCTACCTCGTGACGGAGCGGGAGCATCTGGAGGATCTGCAGGCAGCAGCACCGTCCATGCTGGCGCTGCTGCGTCTGACGGAGCGGTTCTCCCAGCGCTACCAGGCGGAGAAGGTGCGGCGCAATGCCATGGATTTTTCCGACCAGGAGCACTACGCCGTGACGCTGCTGTGCGGTCAGGACGATGAACCAACGGATCTGGCGCGGCAGGTGTCCCAGCGGTATCAGGAGATCATGGTGGACGAGTATCAGGATACCAACGAGGTGCAGGACTGCATCTTTCGGGCTATCTCCCGCGCAGGGCGGAACCTGTTCACCGTGGGCGATGTGAAGCAGAGCATCTACCGGTTCCGGCTGGCGGACCCCACCATCTTTATGGGTAAGTACCGGCAGTTCGCCGACGCGGCGGATGCCGAGGAGGGGCAGCCCCGCCGCATGGTGCTCAGCCGCAACTTCCGATCCCGCGGGGAGGTGCTGGAGGCCACTAACTTCGTCTTTTCGGACATCATGTCCCAGGAAATGGGGGAGATGGACTACACCGATCAGGAGAAGCTGTACTTCGGCGCGGCGTACTATACCCCAGCAGCGGGGCGGGAGACGGAGCTGCACGTGGTCAGTGTGGAGGACACACCGGACCAGACGCTGGACCGCACTGAGGCGGAGGCCCGCTTTACAGCGCGGCGCATCCGGCAGCTGCTGGATGAGAAGTTCCCCGTGCAGGCGGGGGAGGGCGCAATGCGGCCGGTACGGCCGGAGGACATCGTTATCCTCATGCGGTCGCCCCGCTCGCGGATGCAGACGTTCACCCGTGCGCTGGCGCGGGAGGGCATCCCCTGCGGCAGCGGGGAGAGCGAGGACTTTTTCAGCGCCATGGAGATCGCGGTGACGGTGTCGCTGCTGGAGATCGTGGACAATCCGCGGCAGGACGTGCCGCTCATCGGCGTACTGCGCTCGCCGCTGGTGGGGTTGTCTCCCAATCAGCTGGCGGCCATCCGCGCCGTGCTGCCGGAGGGAGACTACTACGATGCGCTGTGTCAGGACGAGAGCAACGCGGCACGGGAGTTCCTGACGCTGCTGAATGAGCTGCGGCAGGCGGCGCGGGAGATGCCGGCGGACGACCTGCTGTGGTACATCTACGACCGGTGCCATGTCATGGCTATTTTCGGAGCCATGGAAGATGGGGCAATGCGGCAGGCGCGGCTGACGGCGCTGTACGACTACGCGCGGCAGCTGGTGCAGAGCGGGAAGGCGGGGCTATTCGACTTCATCAGTCATCTGCGGCAGCTGCTGGAAAACGGCGACGCACCGACGCTGGGGACAGCCCAGGCGGCGGAGGGCGTGCAGATCATGAGCATCCACCGGTCCAAGGGACTGGAGTTCCCTGTGGTGATCCTGGCGGACCTCCAGCGCAGCTTCAACCGGCAGGACCTGAACCGGCCGGTGCTGGTGCATCCGGAGCTGGGGCTTGGCACGGATCGGGTGGATCGGGAAAGACACATCCGCTACGCCACCATCTCCAAGGAGGCGCTGGCGCTGCGGCTGGAACGGGAGGCCAAGGCCGAGGAGATGCGCATCCTCTATGTGGCCATGACCCGGGCCAAGGAGAAGCTCATCCTCATCGACTGCCGCAAGGGGATGGAGAAGAAGCTGCGGGATCTGACGGCCATGACCGGTATGCCGGTGCCGCCGGAGGCAGTGGCCGCTGCGGACTCACCTGGGGAGTGGGTGCTGCTGTCGCTGCTGCACACGACGCAGGCAGCGGCGCTCCACGGTATGGCAGGCGTGCGGCCGGAGGTACTGACGCAGGCGCCGGACAGCTGGTCCATCCGGCTGTGGCACGAAAACGGCGAGGCATCGGGGACGGCGGTAGAGGACGCGGAGGAGGCTGGCGTGCCTCAGGACTTCACGGAACCGGATCGGGCGGCGCTGGACTTCGTATATCCTCACGCAGCGGTGACCACGGTGCCCACCAAGATCACGGCCACCCAGTTGAAGGGGCGGGAGCTGGATCAGGAGGTAGCGGGGGGCGCAGGCACTGTCCGCAGGCCCTCGGAGCCGGAAAAGCCCCGCTTTTTGCAGGAAATACACGGACTGTCCGCCGCAGAGCGCGGTACGGCCATCCATCTCGTGATGCAGTACCTGCCGATGGACACGGCGGCGGAGGAGCAGTCCGTGGCGGCTCAGGTACAGGCGCTGGAGCAGCGGCGACTATTGACGCCGGCCCAGGCGGAGGCGGTGGACAAGCGGGCCATCGCGGCGTTTCTGCGGTCGCCGCTGGCGGATCGCATCCGCGGCGCAGAGCAGGTATGGCGGGAATACCGCTTCGCCCTGCTGATGCCAGCGGAGCGGTATGCAGGCGGCGCAGAGGGCGAGGAGATGCTCTTACAGGGTGTGGCGGATTGTGTGTTCCGGAAGGATGGCGCGCTGACGGTGGTGGACTTCAAGACCGACCGCGTCACGGCGGAGGAAGCTCCCGCCCGAGCCGAGATATACCGCGGGCAGCTCCAGGCGTACAGCGACGCACTGAGCCGCATCATGGAAATGCCGGTGGAGCGGCGGGTATTGTACTTTTTCCAGTGCGGGCAGGAAATTTCTTTGTAGATCCTGTGAAAAAAGCTTGCAATTTGGAAAGATATATGCTATCATCACAGATGCGTTTGTGGATATACCACGGCGACGAGTGAACCAGAAAGGGGTGAACATGAGCAATGAAGGAAGGAATCCATCCCAATTATCAGCAGACTACTATCAAATGCGCCTGCGGTAATGTGATTGAGACAGGTTCTACGAAGAAGGATATTCGCGTGGAAGTCTGCTCTAAGTGTCACCCCTTCTTCACCGGCAAGCAGAAGCTGGTGGATACCGGCGGACGTGTTGCCAAGTTCAACAAGCGTTTCGGTCTGGACAAGTAAAAGAGACACGTCACATCACAAGACCCGTACCATTTGGTACGGGTCTTGTTTGTTTACATTTGCCGCAAAATGCGATATACTATAAACAATTCAGTCGGGGGAGGGCCTATGGAACGAAGGACCATCGAAGAGAACAAGGAGAAGAAACGGGACTACGCGGTGCTGGTGGGGCTGCGGTCGCCGGTGCTGGGCGCGGACAGCGCCGATGAGGAGAGCCTGGCGGAGCTGGGGGCACTGGTGGAGACGGCCGGCGGAGAGCCGGTGGGCACCATCCTCCAGAGCCGCGAGAAGCCGGACCCCCACAGCTTTATCGGCGAGGGCAAGGTGGAGGAGGTCAAGCGCATGGTGGAAAACAGCGACGCCACCATGGTCATCTTCGACAACGATCTGTCACCCTCCCAGATACGGGTGCTGACGGAGCTGTGCGGTGTGCAGGTACTGGACCGCAGTGGGTTGATCCTGGACATCTTCGCCCAGCGGGCCAAAACAAAAGAGGGCTGTTTACAGGTGGAGCTGGCACAGTACCAGTACCTGCTGCCGCGGCTGGTGGGCATGTGGACCCATCTGGAGCGGCAGGCGGGCACCAGCGGCAAGGGACCTATCGGCTCCAAGGGCCCCGGCGAGACACAGCTGGAGACGGACCGGAGGCACATCCATCGGAAGATCGACAAGCTGAAGGCAGAACTGGAGGAGGTGCGCCGTGTGCGGGGCACCCAGCGGCAGCGCCGGATGAAAAACGAGATCCCCGTGGTGGCCATCGTGGGCTACACCAACGCGGGCAAGTCCACGCTGCTCAACGCCATCACCGGCGCGGGTATCCCCGCCAACGACCGGCTGTTCGATACGCTGGACACTACCACCCGCCTGCTGACGGTCAGCGATACGCTGGATGTGGTGATCTCCGATACGGTGGGGTTTATCCGCAAACTGCCCCATCAGCTGGTGGAGGCGTTCAAGGGCACACTGGAGGAACTGGAGTACGCCGATCTGCTGCTGCACGTTATCGACGTGTCCAATCCGGAGTGGCGGGAGCAGGCCCGCATTGTGGATGAGCTTATCCGCGAGCTGGGCGCGGAAGGCATCCCCTGTATCCGCGTGTACAACAAGTGCGACGTGGCATTCACCGCCCAGCAGGAGCGGGAGAAGGACGCCGTATATATCTCCGCCAGGACCGGCGAGGGCATCCCTGCGCTGCTGGAGGCCGTGGATAAGCGGCTGGACAAGGGCACGAAGCGGGTGGTCATCCACCTGCCCTACGACAAGGCGGGACTGCTGGACGGGTTGTACCGCGAGGCCAAGGTGGAGGGCGTGGAATACGGCGAGACGGTGGATGTCACGGCGGTGTGTACACCACGTATCATGGGGCGGCTGAAGGCGTACATCGAGGGCTGGATGGAGCCGAAGGAGGACTGGGAATGATGCTGACAACGGAGCGGCTGGTGCTGCGGCCCTGGCAGGAGGAGGACGCGGAGAGCCTGTACCGCTACGCCTGCAACGGACAAGTTGGCCCCGCGGCGGGATGGAAGCCCCACGAGTCCGTGGAGGAGAGCCGCCGGATCATCCGAACGGTGCTGTCCCAGCCGGATACGCTGGCGGTACTGCTGCGGGAACGGCCGGAGGAGACCATCGGTTCCGTGGGCGTATTTCCCACCGATGCGCCGGATGGGAAAGGTGAGCCGGAGATCGGCTACTGGATCGGACGGCCCTTCTGGGGGCAGGGGCTTATCCCTGAGGCGGTGCGGGAGCTGCTGCGCTGGTGCTTTACGGAGCGGGGGGCGGCGCGTGTCTGGTGCGGCCATTCCCCGGGGAATGACAAGTCCCGCCGCGTCATCGAGAAGTGCGGGTTCCGTCACGTGTGCGACGGCCTCCCCACGCTGTGGCCCGATGGGCAGGAGCGGCCTACCTGCTACTATGCTATCGCCCGAGAGGACTGGGAGAAGGAGGCACGGCATGGGTGAGTTTCGCGTGCCGTTTCAGGCGGCGGACAGCGAGTTCGTGGAAAAACGATCCCGTTTCATCAGCCATCTGCTGCCGGTGGAGTCCGAGGAGGACGCCCGGGCGTTCATCGCCCAGATCAAGAAGCAGTACTACGATGCAAGGCACAACTGCTGGTGCTATCTCATAGGGGAGAACGTGGTGCGGTACAGCGACGCCGGCGAGCCCCAGGGCACGGCGGGACAGCCCATGCTCAACGTGTTCCAGCGGGAGAACGTTACCAACGTGGTATGCGTGGTGACGCGGTACTTCGGCGGCATTTTGCTGGGAGCCGGCGGGCTGACACGCGCCTATTCCAAGGGGGCGCGGGACGCTCTGTGCGCCGCAGGGTACGCGGTGATGGGGCGGTGGGCCGTGGTGGACATCCCGTGCTCCTATGCGCTGTTCGAGCGGGTGCGGCTGGAGGCCGCCGCGCAGGGCGGCACAGTGGACGACACCCAGTACGGTGCGGACATCCATCTGACGGTATCACTGCCGGAGGAGAGAGTGGAGACCCTACAAGAACGGCTCACCGAGTTGTCCGCCGGAGGCGTCCGGCTCGCGGTGCTGTCGGCGGAGTTCCGCCCGGGGCCGCGGCAGGAGCTTTGAGCATTTATGCCGGAATGCTGGGGGAAATTTTGGTATTTTAACGGAATGTTTACAGCTTATCCCTTGTGCGCCGGCGGCGAACATGATATACTGGTATTGTAAAGATACAAGTGCGTATCTGCCCGAAATTGGACAGATACGCCATTTTTTTAAGGAAAGGAATGGTAATTTGACGAGAAGAACGGTACAGGAGGAGCAGGCGCGCCTGCGGAAGCAGCGGAAGAAGGCACAGGGCTTTTTGTCCATCTTCAAAAAGCCCCTGCATGAGTCACTGACATCGGTGCTGCCCATCATGCTGATCGTGCTGGCGCTGGGCTTTACCATCGCGCCGGTGCCCAACAACGCCATGATGGCATTTCTGCTGGGAGGCGTGCTGCTCATCGTGGGCATGGGCCTATTTACGCTGGGGTCGGAGATGTCCATGATCCCGCTGGGTCAGGCGGTGGGCAGCGAGATCACGCGGTCCAAGAATGTCTGGATCATCGTGGGCATCAGCTTCCTCATCGGCATCATTATCACCGTGGCAGAGCCGGACCTGCAGGTGCTGGCCAACCAGGTACCGGCCATTGAGAACAATGTCATCATCTGGTCCGTGGCAGTAGGCGTGGGCGTGTTTCTGGTCATCGCGCTGCTGCGCATCCTGCTGGGTATCCAGCTGAGGTGGCTGCTGATCGGGTTCTACATATTGGTGTTCGGACTTGCCATGTTCGTCTCACCGGATTTCTGGGCGGTGGCTTTTGACTCCGGCGGCGTCACTACCGGCCCCATGACCGTACCGTTCATCATGGCGCTGGGCGTGGGCGTCAGCGCCGTCCGCAGCGACAAGCAGGCAGGCGGCGACAGCTTTGGCCTGGTGGCACTGTGCTCCATCGGACCTATCATCACGGTGCTGCTGCTGGGACTTCTGTACCAGCCGGATGGCAGCGCTTACACCAACACGGTGATGCCGGACGCCAAGGACACGGTGGAGATGTTCCACGCCTATGTGGACGCGCTGCCGGAGTACTTCGCGGAGACGGCCAAGGCGCTGGCTCCCATTGCCGCGTTTCTGGTGCTGTTCCAGCTGGTGACCCGGAGGCTGAAGCGCCGCACGCTGCTGAGCATGGCGGTGGGCCTGGCCTACGTGTACGTGGGGCTTGCACTGTTCCTCACAGGCGTCAATGTGGGCTTCATGCCTGTGGGCAGCTTCTTGGGCGGCAGCATCGCGGGGCATACATATAACTGGATACTTATCCCCATCGCCATGGTCATCGGCTACTTCATCGTGCAGGCGGAGCCGGCGGTGCATGTGCTGAACAAGCAGGTGGAGGAGATCACGGCGGGAGCTATTCCCGCCCATGCCATGAACATCGCCCTGTCCGTGGGCGTGGCGGTGTCGCTGGGCCTTGCCATGATCCGCGTACTCACCGGCATCTCTATCATGTGGTTCCTCATCCCGGGCTACGCCATCAGCCTGGCGCTGAGCTTTGTGGTGCCGGAGATATTTACGTCGGTGGCCTTCGACTCCGGCGGCGTGGCATCGGGCCCCATGACGGCCACATTCCTGCTGCCCTTCGCGTTGGGCGCGTGCGCGGCGGCGGGAGGAAATCTGGTGACGGACGCCTTCGGCGTGGTGGCCATGGTGGCCATGACACCGCTGGTGACCATCCAGCTGCTGGGCGTCAGCTATCAGCGGAAGCTGAAGCAGGCCAAGGCGACAACGGCGGCTCCTGTAACGGCGGAGCCCATCATCGAGCTGTGTTGACGGGGGTGACGGGATGAATAAGAGACTGTACTACATCATTACCATCACCAATCGGGTGATGGGCAGCAAGCACTTTCTGGATTTCTATCGGGCCTTCGGCGCGCCGGTGGTATTCTCGGCGCTGGGCCGCGGTACCGCCAGCGACGACGTGCTCAGCTATCTGGGACTGGAGGCCACGGAGAAATCTGTGCTGTTCTCCGTGGTGACTCCGCAGATCAAGGACGTGTTGATGCGGGAGCTGGTGGACACCATGCACATCGACCGGCCGGGCAGCGGTATCGCCGTATGCCTGCATCTGAGCAGCGTGGGCGGGAGATCCGCCATGCAGTATCTCATCTCCGGCGGCACAGACGTGGAGCCGGATCTGACGGTAAAGGAGGAACGTATGAGCAATTCCGGTTATGAGCTGGTGGTGGCCATCGCCAACGGCGGCTATTCTGATATGGTGATGGAGGCGGCATCCGCCGCAGGCGCACAGGGCGGTACCGTGCTGCACACCCGCGCTGCCGATGCGGCCAACGGCAATAAGTTCTTCGGTATGGCCATCACCGAGGAGCGGGAGATGATCCTGCTGGTAACGCCGGCGGAGAAGCGTGCCGCCATCATGCAGGCCATCATGGAGAAGGCGGGAGCCCAGTCGGAGGCCCAGTCTGTGGTGTTCTCCGTGGCGCTGGACGAGGTAGCGGGCCTTTACAGCGTGGAGAGCTGACGGTACATCGAAAAAACGCCCTGCGGTCAATCCGCAGGGCGTTTTTTATGCAGACGGCAAAGCAGAGAAGCGGCGGCGCTGCTGACGCGGCGATAGAGCCGCCACAGCGGCGACAGGGCGCACCAGATGCGGCAGTACAGACGGTAGCCGGTGCCGGACAGGTCCACCGGATGGTCGTCGCGGTAGAAGCTGGTAAGCACGCCGATGACCTGGCTCTCCTGCACCCGCTCCGTGGTCAGGCAGTTGTCACCGCGGATGAGGTAGCCCTCCGGCAGGACGCGTATCACCCGATGCAGGACATATTTCTCCCCCACGCGATACAGCGGGACATCGTAGCAGCGCAGGCGGCCCTGGGGCGGGCGGAGAATGACGGTGTCGCGGCCCGAGCGCAGCATGGGGTACATGCTGGTGCCCCACGTGGTGGCGGCGTAGACGCCCTCGGACGCCAGCACGTCCTCAATGCGGCAGGGGGTCATGGCTCCAGAAAGCCGTTATCGGCCATCTGGCGGAGCATGGCGGCTACATCGGCGGCGGCCTGCTCCGGTGTCACGTCGTAGGTCAGGGTCAGGCGCTCCACCAGCTGCGGCTCCGTCAGGCCCTCCTGCAGGCCCTTCCAGATGATGCCGCCGGTCTCGTTGAGCTTCACCATGCCGTGAAAGTGGCGGGCGGCGTCGCCGGTGGCTACCACCACGGGTGCGCCCAGCACCTCACGGAGAATGAATCCGGATCTGAGTTTCATCACAATGCACTTCCTTCTTCGCCACAGCCATCAGGGCGGCGGTAATTTTCGTAGGGGAGACCGGTGAGGGCCTCAAAGCTGCAGCGGACGGCGTTGTCCGTCATGCCGCAGGTCAGCCGGTACACGGGGACACGGCGCAGCAGTGCGTCCAGAAAGCCCAGGGTGAGGTACTCCAGGGCGGGATCGTCCCGATGGTACGTCTGGCGGAACAGGGGTGTCAGCGCCTGCTCCGGCGGCAGGCGGCAGATGCGGTCCGTGCCGCGCTCCAGCAGGCAGACACCGCAGAGTGGGACACTGATGGGACTTTGCCACCGCTCTTTGCCGGCCCAGGGGGAGCCCCAGACGCGGACGGTGCCGTCAGGCTCCAGCGACAGAAACGGCTTGTCGCCGTTGACCACGGTGACGCGGCTGTCCAGGTACTGTCTCCACAGTCGGACATGGGTGGTCTTGCCGGTGCCGCTGGGTGCGGTGAACAGGTAGGCGGCGCCATCGAAGGCGACGGCGGCACCGTGCATCAGAAACCGGTGGTGGGCGGGGAGCTGCGCGGCCAGACTGTCGTGGATACAGAGGAATTCCAGATAGGCAGGGGAGGCTGCGCCGTCTGCCAGGCGCATCGCCGTCTCGGGTTCGGCGCAGGCGGTGAGGACGGCGGGGGACTGGGGCGGTGCGATCTCGTAATCGCGGCAGAGCCGCCGCGTCAGCGGATGCTGGGCTGTGATCTCCGCGGGAAGGCCCGCAGCATCGATCCAGAAATGTTCCATGGGGCCTCCTTTCAGGCGTCCTGCGGGGGCACCAGCGCCACCGTGCGGTCCGCGATGGACAGCGCGGCGGGGCGGTGAGTGACGATGAGCACGGTCTTGTCCGTCATCTGCCGCAGGTTGGACAGCAGACGGGCCTCTGTGGCCTCGTCCAGCGCGCTGGTGGCTTCGTCCAGCAGCAGCACGGGGCGGTCGGCGAAGATGGCCCGGGCGATGGCGATACGCTGGAGCTGGCCCTCGGACAGACCCGCACCCCGCTCACCAATGGGAGTGTCCAGTCCCTGCTCCAGCGCGGCGGTGAAATCGTCGGCACAGGCGATGTGCAGCGCCCGCAGGATGCGGGCTTCATCGTTGTGGGAGGGGGCGTCGGAGAAGGCTACGATCTGGCGGATGGTGCCGCTGAGCAGGTGGTTGCCCTGGGGCACGTAGGAGAACAGGCCGCGCCAGCCGGCGTCCAGGGGTCGGTCGCCATCGGCGCTCCGCAGAAAGCATGCGCCGCTGTCCAGAGGGTAGATGCCCATCAGCAGCTTCAGGATGGTGCTCTTGCCGCAGCCGGAGGGACCTGTGAGGGCGATGCAGCTGCCCTTATCCACAGTGAGGTCCAAGTGGGAGACAGTGGACGGTGGTGTCTCATTGCCGCGGCTATGGTAGGTGAAGCAGGCATCATGCAGGCCAAAGGCGTGCAGCTCCTGCTGGTAGAAGCGGTGTATCTCCAATGCGGGGACGGGGGAGACTGTGAGATCGTCAGGGAAGTGCTCCGCCTCCCGCAGGCGCTCGGCGCTGGCCAGCATGGCGTAGAAGCGGGGAAGGTAGCCGGTGAGATTGGCGAAGGGACCCTGTATCTGGGTAATGAGCTGCTGCACAGCGGCGAACACGCCGTAGCTCATGGTGCCGTGGAGGATGCCGCTGCCGCAGTAGATGACGCCTACCAGCAGGAATCCGTACATGGCGGCGCTGAAGCCCACGTTGCACAGGTTAGAGAACCGTGTGCGGGCCATGCGGGCCTGACGGTGGGCGTCCATGCGGGCATCGGCGTCCGCCGATACGGTCTTCTCGCGGCCGAAGATACGGACTACCAGCAGGCTGGACAGGCAATCCTGCAGGTAGATACGGAGACGGCCGTTTGCCTCCTGTATCCGTTTATGCAGGCGCTTGAGGGTACGGCGGAACACGGTGGCCAACAAGGCCAGTACGATGCCTGCCGGCAGGATGATGGCGGCCAGCCGCGGCTCCATGTGCAGCAGCACCGCCGCCGCAGCAATCAGGCGAACCAGCATGCCCGCGGCATTGGGAATTACCTGAGCCAGCGTATCCGCCGTCACGGCGGTATCAGAGGTCAGGCGATTCAGCCACTCGCCGGAGTGCACGGCGGATACGGCGGCGTAGTCCTTTCGCAGCAGCGTCTGGAACAGGCGGGCCTTGAAGCGGTTTTCCAGCGTAGCGCGGGTGTACTCACTGAGGTGGCGGTCCACCGCGCGGAGAACGATCTGGAAAGCCATCAGGCCCACCAGCCAGATAGCACTGCGGACAAAGGTCTGGGTCTGGCCGGCGGTGGCCGCGTCGATCAGCGCCCGCAGGATCAGCGCGTAGCCTACGCCGCACAGGGCCAGAACAGATTGTACCGCCAGCAGCAGGGCGGTGAGGTATCCGGCACGGCCCGCCACCGAGGCAATCCAACGGATGACGCCGGATGCCGGCGCAGCAGAACGGGGCATAGTATTCCTCCCCAAAATGGTCTGGATAGGCAGAAAGCTGTCGGTACGACGGCAAAATGCACACATACAACTAATTATACGGTTCAAGGTGGGCCGCGTCAAGTGATTTGGGGGCAGGAGGGAGGCTTTGGTGTCTGCGGATAAAAAATTTTGTAAAGTCAAGATAAAAATTGCGAAAGGTAGGGAGAAATTTTGATACCTTCG